>Ga0326728_10006901_pt1 | contig 29992 bp, 21 predicted proteins | sample MB3enrmetagenome_FD_207602 | JGI IMG/M metagenome (GOLD analysis project Ga0326728, IMG submission 207602) | Lab enriched peat soil microbial communities from McLean, Ithaca, NY, United States - MB31MN | ecosystem: Environmental > Terrestrial > Soil > Wetlands > Peat | place: USA: New York... | reverse complement strand
CGTTTTTGGTGAGAATGATCGCCGCAATGCTTTGCATGCGCGTGGTTAAGCCTTCAGTCGTCCGGTTTCAGGCACCCATCTCGTACTCAGGCGTGGGAAGTATAGCGATTCTCACATATATGTGTCAAAATGCGCCACAATTGAAGCAAATTTCACAATGTGAAAGAACTGCGCAAGCCCATCTCTTTTACAATCAGTCAGATAGAAAAAATATTCGCATCCTTCCCACCTTTTCCCATCTTTCCATCTTCACCTGCTACCCTGAAAACTGAGTGTAGGCCACAGGCTAGCCCGAGCCGCCGTGGGGCGGCTGCCTGCACTGACACGGATCAGGGATGTAAGTCATAATGGCGGTACGCGGTCGGATCCCAAGGATCTTGCGGAGACCCTTGGTGAGGAAGTTCCTGGAGAAGAGCCAGGCGCCACTGGTTGTTGAGCAGGCTCATTTCTCCCGAATCGGAAGTTCAAGTAAAAGAGCAGAGGACAATCGTATGGTGAAAAGAACACGTTCCTGGTTTCAGGCGCCAGGCGCCAGCTTGATCATGCCGGCGCTCGTTCTGCTGGCGGCGAGCGTTTGGCGGCCAGCGCCAAGCTTCGCGCAGCTACCCGCCGGCACCCCGACGTACAATGTGAATGCCAAATGGGTGACCGACCGCGGCAGCCAGGTTTTTAACGTCAAGGCCTACGGCGCCAAGTGCGATGGCGCGACCGATGATGCAGCAGCGATTCAGGCGGCGGAAAACGCCGCTTTCCCCAATCCCACAACGAACTACCCATCCGCCAATACGGTGCTTATCCCCGGCGGTTGTGCGATTGGGAGCAGTATCACGATTTACGGAATTCTGCAAGGCACCGGAATCGGAACGCCCACCGGTGGAGGGTCTTACCTGAAATGGGTTGGACCCGCCGGTCAGCCTATGGTGCTAATTACCTCACACGGCGCCAGCGTGCGCGACTTGCATTTCATCGGGAATAGCTCTGCCGCTCCCTCCGAGGCCATTCAGATCAGTACCTCCCCCAACACCAGCGTTAATTACGGCGACATGGGGACCATTCGTGACGTGTATATCGGCTATATCGGTGGTGATCCAGATACGGGTAACCAGTTCACGAACGGCATTTCCTGGAACGGAACCGCGGGCGGCGACTCGTTCTGGCTCAGCAACGTGTATGTTCGGGGATGCACAGGCAACGGCATCAATAACCCCAATGCCAACGCCTCCGACATGCACATCGAAAATCTCTACGTGACCCGCTGTGGGCATGGATTCGACAGCTACGGCCAGGAGATCTACGGCACCAACTGGGAGTTCGGCTTCAACTCCGTGGACCTCTATCTTGAAAATGCCTCTGACACGAACATCAAAGGATTCGCAAGCACATCGGGCTCGACGCAGATGATTGTGAATAACGGCGGCAGGCTGGTCATCGACGGGGGCAGTTTTTACGAGGCCAACGGCTCCGGTACGGTCAACATTATCGACAATTCGCAAGGCGCTGCGGGATACGTCACAATCAGGAATTTCAACTTTCTTTGGAACCCCGGCTTTACAGGAACAGAGACGATTCTGGCGTGTCCAACCTCCGGACCGCAGCCCTCAGATTTGCGCCTGATTAACACCACTGGCATTACTCCGTCGATGATCAGTTGCCCCTACAACTGGGCCCAACTTCCTCCTCCTGCCGGAATTATCGACTACGAGCCGCGAGACGGCTGGGGCGCTTACAAGACCGACAGCCTCAATGTGATCTCCAAGGTCACAGGGGCCGTCTTCGACTGGACGCGGCACGACCTCGAGCACCAGTATTACTTCTGGGGTGGTCCGCTGGAGTTGATTCAGGTGCCTGGAGGGCTTATCGGCTCGACCTGCACCCCAACGGGCACCGGCAGCACGAGCTATGGCTACCGCGTGACAGCAACCACGGGAAACTTACTCGGCACCGGAAGCGGGGCCGTCTCAATCGGCGGCGAAACCACTCCCAACTCCGAGGTGACCTGTTCAAACGCCAGTACGCTCAGCTCCACGAGCTATAACACTATCAACATTTATCCCGTGATCGGGGCCAGCGCATACAACATCTATTGCCGGACTCCGGGGGCCGAGCAGCTTTGTGCGACAGTCCCGGCAGTTGGGTCGCCCTCAGGCAGCTACACGTGGGTTGACAACGGCTCGGTTACACCTTCCGGGACAATGCCTGCTGCGAACACGACAGGGCGGCTGGTGGGTGGCTCACTCAACTCCAGCTATTCGTATACCAAGAACCTCGACATCGGCGCGGATGGGCACGTGACCGGCACGGCGGGGTCGTTTTCGAGCCTTAAGGATACAGGCCTTGTGTCGCAGGGAGTTCTCGGTACGGATTCCCAAGGTAATTTGCAGGCCGGAACTGCTGTGCAGAGCGTGGGAGCCACGAGCCCTCTCCAATCCAGCGGCGGCGTAAATCCCATCATTTCCTGCCCAACTTGCGCCACGAGCACGGCCGGAAGCACTACGGGCGGCTTGCTGGGGACGTACCTGAGCTTGACTAGCGGCGCCACGAATATCCCCTGGTTCAGCGCGGCGCAGCAGGGTCCGGGGCTGTACTCATTCGGGATGCTGGTCGGCGGTTTGACCGCATACCTATCATCGGCAAACGGCGTTGGTTCGCTTTGGCAGGTTGGCCTGGAATTTTATAAGGGTACGACCGCGTTCGACCAGGGCCCGTACCTGGGAATCGGACCCAATGCTGCCGCTGGCGCGTATCAGGACGCCAACCTGCCATCGTGGTATGTCGGCGCTGATACGCTGACTTCTCTGGCAACGTATTCTGTAGTTCCCTCCGGCACAACCCAGGGCACCCTGCTCATGGCGACAGCCAACATCCAGGGCACTACGTCTCAGATGGTGGGCCAGATTCCGGGCAGCGGAGGGGCAACCGTAGCGGCGAGCACAACAGCCTTTCAAGGTCCGTCCCAAAATACCGGCCTCACGGGTACGACCGAGAGCGCGTATTTCGTTCCTGTCCCCTATGCAACAACGGCCCAACATCTGTGTGTTTACCTTAGTTCGGCTCAATCCAGCACCGGCAGCCTGGCCGTTACGCTGCGCGACACGCCGTCGCCCTACAGCACAACCTCAAGCACGTCGCTTGCGGTAACAATTGCGGCCAGCGCAGGAGCCGGGACATATTGCGACAACACGGATACGGCTTCCATTGGGGCTGGGGATGCTATCGACTGGCAGATCACAAACAACGCGACGGCAACCTCCGGCAGCATCGGCTACATTTCGATGGAACTCACTAACCCCGGCGCGGCAACTACGGGTCTGGTGATTTTTGGCAGTGCTAGCACCAACGTGAACAACGGATACTTTTGGGCACCGTTTACCAGGCACAACAGCACTACCGAGAGTGCTAATCAGGCCCCGGCCCCGCGATCCTTTAACGCTCGAAATCTCTACTGCTACATAACAGGCGCGCCCAGCGGGTCGAACACTGAAACCATGACGCTGCGCGACAACGGCGCGAACACGACGCTGGCGGCTATCTCTACGTCCAGCAGCACCGGGGCATCCGCGATGGTTTCAGATACAACACACACGGTCTCGATTTCGACCAAAGACCTGTTTGACCTGGGCACCACCAGCACCACGAGCGGGACTCTGACCTTCAGCGCCTGCACGATGGAGGTCGATTAGTTTGACTTCTCTATGCCAGCCTGGATTTCTCACCAGGGTCAGAACTCACGAGCGCAGTGTGAAACCCAGGCTGGAGGCCTCGGAAGACTAACTGCTTACCCTCTCCGTCGTAGCCGTCTTGATCGTGCGTTTTTTGACTAGGGTAGCCGGGTTTCCGCTCACGACCGTCCACGCCGGGACGTCGCGGCTCACAAAAGCCATCGCGCCCACAACTGCGCCTTCGCCTACCGTGACACCCGGCCCGACGAAGGCCCGGGCTGCAATCCAGGCATAGTCACCGATCACAATCGGTTTGGTGACGAGGCTGAAATCAGGGTCTTCGTAGTCATGCGTGGCGGTGCATAGGAAGGCATATTGCGAGACGGTAACGTGGATGCCGAGCTTGACGGGCGCAACACAATAGCAGTCGACGTCATTCGCCAGGCAACTATACTCCAACATGGTCAGATTCCACGGCGCCCAAATCCGGCAACGGGGGTAAGGGTTAGCGCCTTTCGCCACGGCCGCGCCGAACAAACGCAGCAGCATGCGCCGCCAGGCAAAGCAGAATGCCGGCGACGGGCGGTATAAGAAAAGCCATACCAAACCCCACGCCACCCGCGCGATTCTGTTACTGAGACTGAGGCGATTGCGGTAAATACTCAACATGGGGTTCGCCAGGCTCCAGAGTTGGGGTGGGCCAGGGACAGTTCGAAATATGCCGACGAATCCACTCCTTCAAGACAAACAGTGACCATGGTCGAGACCAAGTCGTCTTGCCGGCCAGGAAAGCCCTCCAAACCGCAGCCACCTGGAGGGGGTTCACCTGACTCTCCTGGTCCGTTTCAAGAAGCTGCTGGTCCAGGATAGATTTTAGGCCGTTTCGCATCCAATGCGCAAAGGGGAGCGTGAAGCCCATTTTGCGCCGTAGATAAACATCCTCGGGCAAGCGCTCCCCCGCGGCGAGCAAGAGAAGAGGCTTGGGGAGGCGAGAGTCAAGTTTCAGCTTGCCCGCCAGGGGAAGAACGTATTCCCACAGGCGGTGATCCAGGAAGGGGTTGCGGACTTCCAGAGCAACGGCCATGCCCATGCAGTCCATATCGCGAAGGAGCATATTGGCCATATAAGTTGACGCTTCCAGAACGGCAACCTGGTTGACCGGGTCGAGGTTTCGAACCATTTCGCTCAGCTCTGCGTGGCCCCAGGGCATCATGAGTTCACAGCAGGAGTTGGGTTGATGGCCGAGCAAGGCGCAAACGGCCCCCGGTAGAAACAGTGCACGGGACAAGAAATAGGGGTGATCCCCGTAATAGCATTGGCCGGCCAAGGCAAGGGCCTTGGAAAGCCGGTTAGTACGGTTGCGGCAGAAAAGGGAATTTACTCCCTTCCCCATCGAGGCCACCCACCCGGCGTAGCGCTGGAACTCCATCATCCTGGGAACGGAGCGGTAACTGGGGTAGCCGGCGAAAAGCTCGTCGCCGCCTTGGCCACTCAGCGCCACAGTCACGCCTGCCGCCTTGGTAGCCCGGGAAACGACGTAGGTGTTTATCCCGTCAACGGTCGGTTGGTCCATGGCGTCCAAGGCGCCGGAAATCTGTTCCAGCAGATCGGTTTCAGTCAGTTCGATCTTATGGTGATGGGAACCGAACTGGCGCGCCACCAGGTCTGAGTATCTAGCCTCGGACAACTCATTCTCTTGGAAGACGACAGAGAAGGTTTCAACGGGCCTGGAGGAGGCTTCGGCGGCCACGGCTACAATGGAGCTCGAGTCGATGCCGCCGCTGAGGAAAGCCCCGAGGGGAACGTCGCTGATCAGCCGCTGGGAAACGGATTGCCGGACGAGCCCTCTGACCGCAGCCACGGCTTCGCCCAAGCCCTGCGTCTGGGGAGCCCGAGCCGCCACCTCCGGCAAGCTCCAGTACTGTCGTATCTCCAAGCGGTCGTTTTCCCACCTGAGAGTATGGCCGGGGGGAAGGGACCACACGCCTTCGACGATCGTGAAGGGATCCTGCACGGCCCCGAAAGCCAAGTAAGACGCAAGGCCCTCCCCGCTGAGCCGGCGTGGCACCAGGCCCGAGGCGAGCAAGGAGCGAACTTCTGAACCGAAGAGGAATAAGTCGGGCGAATGGTGATAATAAAGGGGCTTCACCCCCAGCCGGTCGCGCGCCAGAACAAGTGTGTTCTTGCCTGCATCCCATATGGCAAAGGCAAACATCCCCGCCAGACGGTCGAGGCACGCCTCGCCCCACTCCCCATAAGCTTCGAGGAGAACCTCGGTGTCGCCGTGCGAGCGAAAGCGGTGTCCGAGTCCCTCGAGTTCGGCGCGGATGACGTGGAAGTTGTAGATTTCACCGTTGAAAATGATCCAGTTGCCGGTGGAGGCATCCTTCATCGGCATGTGGCCGGCGGGCGTCAAATCCTGGATCGACAACCGCCGCACCCCCAGCCCGGCACAATAACCTGCTTTACCGGGCAGGGGGAGAATCTCAATACCCTCGTCGTCAGGGCCGCGGTGCAGAAGCGCCCGGGTACCTTTCGTCAGACCCGCGATAGCCTCGGGCGTCCGAGGTCCGATCATGCCGAAGATTCCGCACATAGATTCAGAAACTCATTAGGATTTCCGCGGCCTCAGGTCCGAGGTCGGCGCCGAGAAGCTACGGCCCTCTGATCCTCATTAGAAAAACGCCAAATCCCGTCGACTGCTCAGAGTGTGCTTCCCCTCGTCCCCAGGGAGGGGAATCACTCACGTGCGCAACGGTCAGCGAAAGCGCAAGCAATCTCCGCTCGGAATGACGAGCTTTTTATATTGTGGGCAGTGTCCTAATTTGATTTATCTGATTTGCAGCGCTAGCCTTCAGGCTACTCTCCGCCCACCAAAAGGCCGGCGCTACACTCAGGCGCGTGGAGTGTACATGCCGATGGCGCCGGGAGCAATGGCCGTCAACACAGCCGGACGCAGTCCGGCTTCGCCTTGCCGCCCAGGGCCCAACGGTAAACTTGGGTCATCTCTTCAGTCAGAACTGGCCAGGAGAATCGCTGCTCGACGAGCCGCCTTCCCCGCGCGCCCATCTGTTCTCGCTCGGACGCGGTCATTCGGAACAGAACGCTGAGGCCCCGGCAGAGTGACTCAACAGCGGGGTCAACGGAGATGGCGGCGCCTTCGTCAAAGCCCTCGGGCAGGTTGCACTGCGGCGTCATGAGGACGGGCAACCGCCACGACCAAGCTTCCAGGACTGCGTTCGGCAGTCCTTCGCTCAGAGACGGCAGGACGAAAGCGTCTGCCTGCTGAAACGCCTGCACCTTCCTTTCCTCAAAGACTGAACCGGCAAACACTACACCATCCGCAATGCCCAGGTCAAGTACTGCTTGCCTCAATAACTTCTCGTGACCGTCCTGGTCCCACCCGGCAACCACCAGCACCCAGCTCGCGGACTCACCCACAGTTCTTTGGCAGGCGGCCCAGGCTCGAAGCAAGTTGAGCAGGCCCTTCTTAGGATGTAAACGCCCCAAAAAGAGCAGGACCTTACGGCCAGGTGCGAAATTCAGTCCTTCCTTAACTCGGTCAACCGGCGCCCCGGTTGGGAGTTGCTGCCCGTTCGGAATGACGCAGATGGCGTTGCGCAGCCCCAAAGCTCGCATCGAAGCGGCCTCCGACTCGCAAAGGGCCCTCAAGCACACGGCCCCGCGGAGATGGGCGCCCTCGTAAAACCAGTTGGCGAGCTTCTTTCTCCATCCGGAATTTCGCAGTGCCCAGGGATCGAGCATGCCGTGTGGCGATATGATGCACGGAATGCAACATCTCCGGCGAGCCCGCAAGCTGGCGATTGAAGGGTACATCCAGAGTCCGTGCACGTGGAGGAGGTCAAGCCCCGAGGCCTGGATGGAACGGACAAGCCCCGGAGCGAATCCGAAGCTTCGAGGCCCGACGACCGGATGGACCTTAACGGGAACGGCGCCCCAAGCCGGCATGTCAGGGTCAGTGAACTCGTCTTTCAGACCAAAGACCGTTACGTCGTGTCCGAGCTTCTGGGTGTTAATCGCCAGGTTGCGAACGGAATGGAAAAGACCGCCTGCTTGCCTGGAAGTCGATGCTACGAGATGGCCAACTCTCATGTCAGGGGCCTGGTTAGGGAGCAGGGAATAGGGAAGAGGGAACAGGGAATAAGGAAGAGGGAACAGGGAGTAGGGAATAGGGAACAGGCAACAGGGAGCAGGGGTCGAATGTCCTTGCCGTTGATTGTTACTGGGCTACATTAGTCAGTTGGGAAGTTAATGACATTGTCGGGGAAGCTACGATTCCGGTTGCCTATTCGCTATCTCGACGGTACGACAGCGCCCGGAGCAGCGCCCGGTCAAGCGCCGAGACGGCGGGGCAGGGCGCCGCCAAGGCGGCTTGCATTGCTGCTTCGAGATTGCTCGCGAACAGGTCGGGGGGCCATCGGCCGATGATCTCCCGGCTGGCCCGGCCCATTTCGTCGCGCTGCGCGCAGAGCATTGAAGACACCTTCAACATCAGGTTCGCCAGTTGCTCGACCTTGTAGGGGTCAAACCTGAACCCGTTGCGGCCCTCTTCGAGAAGGTCGGCGGCCGATCCGCAGCGCTCCGAGACCAACACCGGCAACCCCGCCGCCATCGCCTCATTGACCACCAAGCCCCAGGGCTCCGTGACGCTGGGCAGAATGAATGCGCCGGCCAGCCCGTAATACGCCGGAAGAGCGTCGTACTGCATGAATCCTGGAGCGAGCACGTGCTTTTCCAGGCCCAGCCGGCGAATACTGCGCTCCAGCTCGGACCTCAACGGGCCATCGCCCAAAATCACGAGACTCCAGGGATCTGAAGCCGACAAGCGGTAGCGACTGTACGCTTCGAGAAGCCGCAAGAGGTTTTTTTCAACCACAAAACGGCAAGAGACGAGAAAGAAGCGGGAGGGAAGCCCCAGCCGGGCTCGCAGCGTCCGGTCCTGGCGGGCCTGTTCCGCTCCACATCGAAAGTGCTCGTTGTCCACCACGTCGTACCCGCAGAAGATGCGCTCCTTTGGCAATCCTAGCTCAGCTATATAGTCAGCGTGGGTGGAACCGCCGACCAGTGCGGCCGAACAGAGCGACAACACACGACGCTTGATTTTCTCGAGGAGCGGATTGCGCCTGTGGTCTCGACGTTGGCTCTCGGACATCACGACGGCCGGCACGGAATGCCGGACGCACCAGCCTAGGCCTGCGAGCGCCGCCTGATGAGACCAGCCGGGCGACGCCACAAGAGCGGGGCGCTCACGGTCGAGGACCGCCCCAACGGCGGCTTGAATCCGGGAGGTGCCTGCGTTGCGCCCCTCTCCTTCGAACAGGGTCACCGTGCGGAATCCTTGGCTGCCACTTACAACGTCCCAGGCGTAGATGCTGTCCTTCCTGACCACCTCGATACCGACAATCGGCATTCTCCTCCCCGCCGCTCGGAGTCGAGCAATGTGGTAAGGCCCAAACCGATTGAAGATGACAGCAACCGGACGTTGCATCAGGAGTCTGACGCCAATCTACTTGCATTACGGCGCCAAGGGCGCGATCAACTCGCCGCTACCAACCCTGACTTGCCGCCGCTCGAAGCGCGGCGAGAAGCCTCTGGCCGTACTTATCCACAGTGAAATCGCGCGCCCTCTCGGGCGCCGGGGCGACGCTGCTTCTGAAGACCCGCGCCTTAGAATTCGCAGAAATGGTCAAAACCTCGGTCGTCGTGCCGTTCCTTGCGCACAGCGAAACATGAACCGCGAATGCCGAGTTGCCAGTCGGGGTGGAGAATTTGCGGGGAGCAAAGGGCGGCCAAGGGCCTGGTTCCCAGCAGCCGTCTGACGGGTCGTGCTCTTAGGAGTGTTTCAAGTACTCGCCGCTTCCTTGACTCGGCGCCGCAGGTTCCGGCCACAGAGTAAGCACGGTTTGTAGCTATGAACCGGCATGCTTTTCGCACCGCCGGCCACCCTACATCGTGGAACGCTATAATGCCGCCCACCCGCAGCATGCGATCAAGATAGAAGAAATCGACGAGAGTAAAGTCGAACGTGTGCCAGCCGTCGATAAACGCGAAGTCCACTTCCTGACCGGCCAAATACAATTCGGGCAATGCCGAGTACGAGGGTTTCTCTATTAGCCGGACCATGTCGCCAAAGCCCGCGCGGCGCAGGTTTGCGATCCCGACTCCGTTCCAGGGCTCGGAGTTCTGGCAGGGGTCGACGACGATATGCTGGGTTCCCTCGCGGACTCTCAGCGCGTCACAAATATAGAGCGCTGAAACTCCATAGGCCAGGCCAACCTCCAAACCCACTCTGGGATCGAGCTCGCGAACCAAGTCTTGCAGGAACGACCCGTCTTCCTGGGAAACCGAAGAATGCAGCGCGAGGGCGCCACTGCCCTCGACCGGACGCACCTGCCCGCTTTTGATGATTCCCTCTAATACGGAATTCATGCCTGTTCTCCGAGATCGGCGGAGGCGCCCTTGGGCAGAGCGTTGAATGCAGATTCCGGCAGCGTCGAGCTGTCCCCTCTTTCTCGGGCGGCCACAAGGGCCTCCCTACGGCCCCGCCGCCGCTCCCAGCGCGGCGAGAAGCCTCTGGCCGTACTTTTCCACCGTGAAATCGCGCGCCCTTTCGAGCGCCGCCCGCGACATGCTTTCCAGAAGCTCTCGATCGCGATGCAGCCTTTCCAGCCGGTCAACAATCGCCGGCGCGTCCCGTATGGGAACGATGAAGCCCTCGATGCCGTCGCGCACCACGCTGCCTGCATTCTCCGTGGTGATCACCGGAAGGCCGGCGGCTAAGGCTTCGTAACAGGCGGTGGCTGACCCTTCGCAGATGGTAGGGAGCAGAAAAACGTCGGCCCAGGCGTGATGTTTCGCCATCTCAGGCCGAGCGACGACGCCCCGTAGCTCCACATACTCCTGGAGTTCCCTGGCTGCTGCCGGCGGCACGCCTATGCCGCCGCACCACTGAAACTCAACCCATCCCTTGGCCGCGCGGGCTGCTTGGAGGGCATAGGGGGCTCCCTTTTGGAGGCGCACTCCGCCCACCACCAGCACGCGCAGGCGCCCGTCGGGTCTTCTCCGTTCAGGCCCGTTCGGGAGCGATGCATCTACGCCGTAAGGCACCACGACGCACCGGTCCACGGGGCCGCCGCATTGGGCAATGCCGCGACGCACGAACTCGGAACCACAGACGATCAGGTCCGCAGATTCCCACTCCGCTCGCTCCCGAGCATCTAAGGCCGCACGGCTAGCGTTCGGCTGGCGGGGTGTTCCCCATCCGGGCCAAGCGCTATGCTCCTCGGCTAAGAGCTGGTCCTCAACACGGCAAGGCGCGCTCGTTTGTTCGGTTGCGCGCAGCAGGCCTTTCTGCCGCGCATGTTCCAGTAATTCTAATCCCGCGGAGTTGAAGGTATAGACTGCCCTTGCGTTCCCCAGGCGGTGGCGAATGACTCGGCGGCAGAATTCCGTGCCGGCCCAGAGATAGGTGGCGGTGAGCTGTTCCGGTGTGCGCGCACGTCCCTGGCGAAGGTGATATTCGATGCCGAACGCCGGCCAGTGGGTGATCTTGCGATGCGGAATCCCCTGCGGGATACGCGCCGCCATGCGGCCCAGAGCGCCGTTAGCTCCGTTCACCCTTGCCATGGCCCCGAGCAGGGCCGGCCACGGCGACAAGGCAACGAAGTCCGTGTACAAGCGCTCGAGCCTTCCGGCCGACTCCAGGATGCGAGGGACGGCGTAGTGCATCCGGGCGCCGAGTTGCGCTACAGCAAACATGGGTTAACTGGTTTCGCACCTTCCGCCAGCGGGCCAGAGGGGCCCGCCCGCGAAGATAGTATTTGACGACCGATGTCTGCCGGCTATGCGTTGCTGCGTGCGGAACCGTCCCGGCAACCGATGGTTGGCTGCGATGGGACGTAGAGTGGGCCCCCGATCGTGCTGAGATCGGGGCGAATGGGACGTGAAGGCAAAGGCGCGGAATCCATGAGCTCGTCAAAAGCTTGGCAGATGGCATCCTCCCAATGGTCGAAGGCGAAAACGTCAAGAAAACGTTGCCGGATCGCACTTCTGCTGAAGCGTCCTTCGCGGCGCGCTGCCTCGAGATCGAGCAGCCGTGCCGCAATGTCCTGAGGCGAGTCGGGATCGGCGCTCAATCCCACGCCGTGCTTGAGCAACAGAAGTTGGAGTCCAGTGAAATGGCAGCCGAGAATCGGGAGGCCGGAGGCCAGATATTCAGTGAGGCGGGTTGGGCCGGCGAAGAAGTTTCCCAGATCATTGTTGGCATAGAGCAGAACGCCAATGTCGCAACTGGTGGTGTATTGGAAAATATCCTCGTATTTTTGCCGGCCGATGCAGATCACGCGCTGCTCGATGCCCAGCCGGGCCAGCGCCGCCTGCAACGGCGGATTGGGATCGGTGGTCATAACGAGCCGGAAGCGGGGAGGAAGGAGAGCCAGCGCCTCGAGAAGCTGAGACGTGCCCCGCAACGACGACCACCCGCCATGAACGATGGCCAGAACGGCGTCCGGGGAGTTGGCGCCCAGCTTGCGCCTGACTTCAGGCGACGGGTCCGGGACCGGCCAAGCGGCGGGAAGGTGCGGAGGCACCACCAGGACGGGCGCCCGGAACGCATACCGCGTCTGGTCAATGTAAGCGCGGTGGAACTCGGCATTGAGGTGATAGCGGGCCTTTCGAGCCAGCCTCTTTTCGAGCCAAGCGTGCAGAGGATGTTCGATGGGATCCAGGTAATCGGTGGAGTGATAAACCAGGCGCTTCCCAAACAGCGGACCGGCCAGCCCGAGCGCGGCGCGGTAAGAAAGGACGTTCGAGTGGATATAAATGGCGTCATAGGGGCCGGTTCGGGCGCGTTGCAGCCATTCGAAGATGCACCATTCGTAGGCGAGGTGGTTCGACTTGAACCGTGGGATTTCGTGCCGCCGGCAGGAATAAGGCAGCACCCGCCCCATTACGGAATTCGAAGCCCCACCTGCCACCACGTCGATGGTCCAGCCGCGCCGCGACAGTGCGGGCAACGCCAGTTCCGGGAGAGGATTCTTACTCACATCATAAGTGGACAGCAATATTAGACGCTTCATCGAATCGCTTTCGTTTTGACTGTCGCGGCTGTGCTCTGAAAATGACTCGCCTCCGTAAGGTAACGAAGGCAATCAGACGGTCAGAGCCTCAGGAGGTTCCCGTGCTCGTCCTGGTACCGTATGGCGGCGATCGAGAAGCTCCACCTGGGCCTGCGGAACACCAGCCACTGGCAAAGGTGGTCCGCCCAGCGGCTAACGCCTTCCGGCAACGGTTTCCGACGGCCGTGCCGGGGCCGGAGCAATCTCAGTCCGTTTCCGAAGACAGTGTATCCGCGGGCTTCGAAGTCCCAGGGAAACCACCCCGAGCGATGCTGCTGAAGTGAGTCGCCATCGTAGCAGTGGTATTGTTCCATAAAGCCGAGCGGGGTCTCGACATAGATCAGCCTCCGAGCCAGCCGCTCCGCGACTTGAAGCAGCTCGAGGCCTTCTTCGCGGCCCAGGTGCTCGATGACGTGCGACATGACCACTACATCGATGGGAGGCAGTGAGTCGAGCGGGAATTTGAGGATATCCGCACAGAAGTAGTCGTCGTGCTGGCCTTTCCGGCGGGCGCTCTCAAGGCGCTCCGGCGAGGCGTCCAGGCCAATCGACCGGAATCCGCGCGCCCGCAGGGGAGTCAGCGGGCTGGACTCCCCGCAGCCGATGTCCAGGCCGGTCTTGAGGTCGAAACGCTCCGCGAGTTGCGCCAGGTAACGCCACGGGGCGGGGCAAACCCTCTGAATCCAGGAATCGTAGGAGACGATCACGCGCTTACCTCACCTCGACCCGATGACCGTGGGTAGTCGCCGTGTTTTGGGTGCGGCGGGGGGCGAAAGCTGAGGCGTCGGGGTAAGTTTGAGCCAAGCGGCGCATGCCTAGCTGCATTTTGGCGAACAATCTGAGGGGAATAACGAACATGAATAGGGGTGGATAGATGGCGTAGATATCGTTAGTGACGGCGGCGACGGCGCCGGTCACGGTGACACAATAGATGAGGGCCGACAAAAAATCGCCCTCCAGCGCGAGAACCCAGTGTCTCTTCAGCCACTTTGCCAGCCAATAAAAACATATCGCGCCGAAGTACCAGAACTGTTCGAAGACGCTGAAAGGCCCGGTCGGAACCATGCCGTCGGGGTAGCTCCACGACTGGTGATTATTATCATACCTGGCCGCGGGGACAGGCAGATAGAGCTTCTGTTTGAATGCTTCGCCCACGATCAGCTTGGGAACGAAGTACTGGATAAAGCTGTTGTAGAACCCGATGCCGAACTGAAACATATGCTCGGTGTCGGCAATCTCCATTTCGTAAGCTTCGGTCCAAAATTCTCCCTCGCTTCCCGAGAGCGCTCTACCGACAGCTTCGGAAACCGACAGCTGGCCCACCTGTTCCCAGCGTTGGTTCAGCGTATACTGACGGTATATGGGAGCAAAAAACATCGCGGCCATGGCCAGCGGCGCCACTATTGCGGCGCACAAACGAGGCGGCGTGATACCCGTCGCGAAGTAGACGAGAGTACCCGCGGCCACGCCAAGCAAAACGAATTCGTTCCTGCGGCCGGCAACAAAAATGTTTGACAGCGCGTAGAGCACCGGGATAGCCGCAGGCGCCGCCAACAACCAGGAGCGCAACCGCAGGGCAACTGAGGCTACAAGCACCAGGCCGAGATAGCCGTACACCGAGAAGAAATAATAGACGACCGGCATACCCCGGTAGACCACGATATGACGGCCCAGGGCCACATTAATACCCAGCACTCCCCCGTGCAATCTGGCAGTCCCCACTGCTCCTATCACCCCGATGATGATGGCGACTACTCCCAACCTGTATATCCACTTCAACTGAAAAGGGGAGGGGATGCGGGGCTCTTTCCGCTTCGGCGTCGTGGACTTCCACCCGAGATAAACCGCCGCCGCGCAAAGGGAGGACATGATCAGCGCCTTCCAGACTCCGGCCTCCGGCGCCATTCCGGGGCTCCTGACCACGCCAACGGCCTGCGTGAACAGAAAGCCGAACAGCCCGCAGCCGGCCAGGAAGCTGAACTCGTATATACCCGTTCGGCGCTTCATGCCGTCAGCAATGAGCAAGATACAACTCGCTCCAAACAGGCCAAGCAGAATATACGAAGTCACCGGTGTGCCCCTCCTACCAATGCGCCCCATATCGGGGGCGGAGACTCGTACAGCTTCCGTATCTCGACCGGGTCCGTGACGTCGCCTCGGCGCAGCGCCCAATGGAGGCGCATGGTCTTCGAAGATACGGGGTGGCGCATAGACAGGACCTGCGGCGACTCTTTGATCGCCTCCCCGAAGCCCGCCAGCACGTAAGGCAGTGTGCCATCACGTATGCCTTTAATCAGGCTCCTGACGACACTGTTTGCACTGCTGAGAAGGAACCATGGGAAAGGCTCGTTGATCCATGACTTCAGCAAAAGGTTTCGCGGGCCGGAGGTGTGCCAAAGCCTGATGTCGCGGCCCTGCGTGCTGACCTCGTGAATTACCACCGCAGTTGGGAAGAACTTGATGTAGTAGCCATGCTCGAGGAGCCGTATCGCCAGGTCCGACTCTTCTCCCTGGCGCAGGGCATATTCGCGGTAGTCGCCCGTTTGGCGTAGGACGGCCTTGCGGATGCAGTGCCCGCACCCGTGAAAACTGTAGGTGTAGTGTTCGTGCTCGACGGGACGCGCTGCATCATCGCGCTGGTAGACCACTCGAAATGCCGCCACCGCCAGTTTGGGCTCGGCTTCCATCTGCTTAATGACATACGAAATGGTTCCCAGGTCAACGAAATAAGCGTCGTCGTCGAGGCTGACGACGTAGTCGCCCTTCGCTTCGCGCATCAGCAGATTGCGCGCTGCAATCAGACCTCGATTCACTTCGAACCGGAATAACCGGATATCGGGGTGGCGGGAGCGAACGTAATCGGAGGTCCCATCCTCGGACGCGTCGTCCAGAATGAGAATTTCCAAGTTGCGATAGTCCTGCGCGTAAACGCTTTCGAGGGCCCTCGGCAAACGGGTCAGGCGGTTGCGCGTCGTAATCATCACGCTGACCAAGCAGCAAGGATTGGCCGTGACAGCCATGTTTGGGGTTGGGATGTCCTTACATGCCGGGTCATTCATCGGCGGCTCGGGGCTTCAGGATAATCGCTTGGAACAGTGCTCTGTGCTGGCGGTACATGGGGCAGAAGGAAGCAGCGAGCCAGAGGCATAGCCCGATAGCGGCACGATGCCACAGGCCTAAATGGGACTCGGCGATAAGCAGACCGGCGGCGCCGAGAGAGACCGGGAAGAACGTCCAGTACAAACCGAGAGCGCGTAGCTGCGGCCAGGCCCGATATGCATAAACAACGCCGATGGAGCCAATCTGGGCGAGCATCCCGGCTACGGCTCCGAGAATTCCCCATCTTGGAATGAGAACGACATCCACCCCCACCTGTGCAGCGGTGCCAATCGCCATCGGCCAGATGATAAACCGCTCCGATCCGCCGGCGACGAGAAGGTAATAGAGCACACTGTTGAAGGCCATAGCAGCCACGCTGAGCATCAAAAGGCGAAGCGCAGCGTCACTCCCCGCATATTTCTGCCCCCAGAACATCGAAAGAGTTTCCGGCCCAATCAGCGCCCCTGCCAGCGTGATGAGCCCGGAGCCGGCCAGAAGACCTTTGTAGAATACCGCAAGCCCGGGGGAGACCTGTCCCCTCTCACGGCACATCCAGGGAAAGGCTGAGGAGAGAGCCAGGTTAATCAGTGTCCTGCAGATTTCCCAGCACTTGTTGGCCATGGAATAAAGGGCAAGGGCCTTGACCGAAAGGAAATGGGAAACCATTAACCAATCCAAACGGTTCTGAAGCGCCGCCAGGACGGTGATGACCGCGAAACTGATGCCTACCGACCTCAATCGCGAACGCAGCCCGATTGGGTTGCTGGCGCCGGGCTGCGAGGAGACGACGGCACGGGCTTTCTCGGGCATCGGCCGATGACAGAGCATCCAGCCGGCACCCGAGCAAATCGCCTCTACGAGCAGCAGGCCCCCAAACAGCCAGTCCAGGTTCGTGCACCGGGCTATTCGAATCAGCCCGACGCCCATGACCAACCGGCAGGCGGAGGAAAGGACGGTCACGAAGTTCGCCTCGGGTTGCCGCTCCTGTGCGTAGAGCCATGAGGTGAAGACGCCCGTGCAGGCGTGGACCGCCATCCCCGTGCCCGCCAGCAGCATTGCCGCTTGGAGTTCGAATTGCGGTCTCTTCCCTGCCACCCATATGCCGAATAGGACGAGGTTGAGGAGGAGCCCCGGCAATCTCAGCCGCGAAGCCTGCCAAAAAACCGTTCGCAGTGCCGTCCTATGCTGGCTGAACTCGCGAGTCAGAGCAGGCGAGATCCCGAGGTCTAGGATCAGGCCTACGAAGACCATTACAGCCATCACCCAACTGAACTCACCCACGCCAGCCAGGGGGAAGAGCTTGAAAAGCACAAGGTAGAACCCCAGGTCGCAGGCCTGGGAAAGAAAAGAGAAGCCGTAGGCGGAAACCAAGGCAGCGCGAAGTGTGCCGGGAAAGTAAGGCTTTGCCACTGGGCTCGGCTGGGCGGCATCTCCCCCGCCAAGGGCGTCTCCAGCTCTGCATGTGGGATCGCCTGCATCGGCTTCACCGGCGCGAGAGGGGTTCAAGTCCATTATGAATTTCGGCCAGGGTAATTACGCTGACTTGTTCAGATTGACGTTGCGCTTGCCTTCACTAAAGCTGGCCCGCGTGGATCTCCTCCGCCACCCAGGGAATGACTTCATCCAGGATTTTCGAAAGAGAGGTAGTGGCGCGGAAACCCAGGAGGCGCTCTGCCTTGGTGGTGTCCGGCGAGCGCATCTGGACGTCGTACTCATAAGCGGGATCGGTGACGAAGGAGAGAGGCTTGCTGGCGCCGTTGACTTTGGTCCAGATGAGGCGAGCGAGTTCGAGCACGGTGGTCGGTGCCGGGGTGGAAAGGTTGAAGTCCTGGCACAAAGCCGCCGGGGATTCGATGCAGAGGCGGATGCCGCGCGCCAAGTCGCCCCCGTAAGTGTAATGACGGACCTGCTCGCCGGAGCCAAGGATGTGCAGCGGGTCCTGGCCTTTTAGTGTTTTCTGGACGAGGTCCGGCACGACATGGGACATGGCCAGTTCCACGTTGCCGCTGTAAATGTCGTGGTTGCGAAGGGCTCTCGTTTCGCCGACTCCTACGCAGTTGAAAGGACGCGCAATCGTGTAAGGCAATCCATATTGTTCGTAGGCGCCCTGGGCGAAGTACTCCGTGGCAAGCTTTTGAAACCCATAGGTCGACCGCGGCGGCGGCGAACGCCTCACTGCGCCCTCCGGCGTGGGGAATTCCTGCGTTGATTCAAACACCATACTCGACGATATGATGGTGATTTTCTGCAGTTGCCGGTGCTGATGCGCCCAGATGGCGGCGTCGAACGCCGCGGCAGTGATGCGCTCGTTTTCGGCCAGGAGGTCGTAGGCGAGTTCGTGAAAGTACGAGATGCCCCCGATCCATGCGGCGGCAGCAACAAAATGGTCGCAATCGGAGATAAGCTCCTTCAGGAGCACGACGTCTTTTGCGTCTCCCTCGACCAGCCGGTAAGCAGGATTTGAGTCGTACGACTTCTTGACGCGGCCATACTTGCTGTAGTTGTCGAGCCCCGTAACGCTGTGGCCCGCCTGCAAAAGCTCCTCGATCAAGTAACCGCAAATGAAGCCGGCGGCGCCGGTGACGAGAATCTTCATGCCGCCCGGTCCTTTCTTGCCTCGGTCACGGCCGCGGGGGTATACCAGAACCCCCAGATGTCAACCACGGTCTTCTCGGGAGGGAATTTCAGGCCCCGGTACACGGAATGGGGGGCGCCGAGGATGACGATTTCCGCGCGCGCCACGGCCTCCTCGAGCGGAACCCAACAGGGACTTGGCACATAAGGGTCGGTGCAAAGCACCTCGCGCGCCTCCAGTTCCAAAAGGTTTTTGAGTTTATACGAAAGGCTTTCGCGCACGTCATCGGAGTCGCCCTTGAACGCCATGCCTAACAGAGCGACCGTCTTGCCGACCAGACCCTTCGCCCGCAACTGCGCCACAATGAAATTCGGGAGCCCCTCATTGATCAGCATCGCGCCGTGGCCCAGGAAGAAGTTGTTACCCGAAAAAGCCGAGAGCTGAAGAGTGTCCTTCAAAAGGCAGGGACCGGCCGCCAATCCCGCCCGCGCGAAGGCGCGCATGCGCGGGTAGTCGCGCGTCACCGCGTCGTGAATGCGATTAAAGTCCACTCCGTTACTCTGCGCGAGCATGTAAAACTGGTTGGAAATGGCGAAATTCAGGTAGCGCCAACTGTTAGTGAATAATTTGGCCAGCTCGGCCTCGAGCGGCTCCAGGTCAATAAGCTCGGCCGCCAAAAGGCTGAACAGTTCGCGCGCGCGCGCGCGCCCCTCGGGAGTGAACGCGGCGACAATCTGAGGAAGCTCCACCAGTTCCTTCATCGCCCTTCCTTCGGCGATGCGCTCCGGGCAGAACGCCACGTGAATGTTGCGGCCGCGGCTGCCCACGCGGTCGTGCACCAGCTTCGTCACTCCCGGGTAAACGGTGCTGCGCAGCACCAGCAACGTTCCGTCCCGCATGTCGTCAACCAGCGCGTCGATGCTGCGGTAGACTTCTTTGATGGTGGGGTTCAGGTGCTCGTCGACAGGCGTGCCCACGACCGCGATGGCCACATCGGCATCATGCAGGCACTGGGTATCGAGCGTCGCCGTGAGGGACTTTCCGACGACGCAGCGCAGCACCTCTTCTGCCCCGTCTTCCCAAAACGGCATCCGCCCTGAATTGACAGTTTCCACTTTCTTCCCGTCAGTGTCGAGCAGCGTGACAAACCGGCCGCGCTGAGCAAACGCGAGCCCCAAGGGCAGGCCCACATGCCCGCACCCGCCGATGATAGCGATATCGCTTCTCATAGAATCAAGCAGAGGCCTTCGGCTTCCCTCCGTAGCGATCGGAATAGTTTCCATAATACGCGCGGTAATAACCGCGGTAGTATGAGCCGTAGTAAGCGTAGTAGCCCTCGCTGCGGGCATCCCATTTGTTGAGCACGCCGCCCAGGATTCTGCCCCCGGAGCTCTCCAGGATCCTGTAGGCGCGGACCAGGCCGCGGCGCGCCATCACGCCGCTCTCCACCACCAGCAGAGTCCCATCGACCATGCCGGAGAGAATGGTGGCGTCGGTTACCAGCAGCAACGGTGCGGAATCCACCACCACATGGGTGAAGCGCTCGCGCAAGTCTTCCAGGACTTTTGCCATGGTGGGCGAAGAGAGCAGGTCCGCCGGGTTGGGTGCTTCGGGGCCCGCCGGAAGCACCCAGAGGTTGGGCACCGGGTCATAAGGCCGCAGCGCTTCATCGATGGTGTGCGAGCCGGAGAGGATGGTGCTGAGCCCTGCGCCATTGCCGGTGAAGCCTAGCGCGCGCCCGATGCTGGGGCGCCGCATGTCCGCGTCCACCAGCACCACAGGCACGCCGCGCTGGGCCAGTCCTATAGCCACGTTGACCGCGGTGCAGGTCTTGCCCTCGCCGGGCTGGGCGCTGGTCACGAGCAGAGCTTGCGGGGGGCGCGGGGCAGTCGAGAGCAGGATTGCCGTGCGCAAGATGTGGTAAGACTCGGCCAGCGACGAGGTGGGATGCTTCAGAACGATCGATTCCACTCCGCCTTCCTGCGGCTTGGTCTTTTCTCCGCCGATCTTCAGCCAAGACGTGCGCGCTATCGGGATCACGGACAAGGTCGGAACGCCGAGGATCCGTTCCAAATCCTCGGCGCTCTTGATGGAGGTGTCCATGCTCTCGATGACTAGAGCGAGTGTGATGCCCAGCACCAACCCGAGGACCAAACTGAGCGTGATGTTGTAAACCCTCCTGGGCCGCACCGGGGAGCTGGGCACCAGAGCCGAATCGACCAGATGGATATTGGTTGCCCTCAAACCGGCCGACACGGTAGCGTCTTTCAGGTGTTGGAGAAGGCTGGAATAAAGTTGCTGGTTGGTCTCAAACTCCCGCTTCAAAAGGTTGTGCTCAATCGAGAGCTGGCTGAGTTTTCCCACTTCTTCTTTCTCGTGGGCCACGGCGGCGGATACGAGCCTCTCGCGCCCGAGGGCCGCGGTGTAATCGTCGTGAATGCGCGTAACAATGCGCTTGCGTTGGCGCTCCGTTAACGATTGGATCTCGTTCAACTGGTCCTGGAGCCTCTTCACTTTGGGGAAATTGGGCCCGTACTGCCCCACCGCGTCCACATATTCTTCTCTCAAGGCGGCGTATTTTTCGGTCAGGCTTTGCAGCAGCTGATCCTGCGTGGCCAGCGCAGCTTCGGAATCGTTGGAGTTTACCAACTCCCAAAGCGATTGCTTCTGCATGCGCTCGTTTTGCGCGGAGGTCAGGTCCTGACTCATAGCGGCCAGCCTTTGCTCGACCACGGATTGTTTGTCGCCGAGGTCCACGATCAGATTCTTGCGCTCGTAATCCACCATGGCCTGCTGCGACTTCTCTACCTTGGCTTTCAACTCGTCGAGTTGCTGCTCCATGAAGCCGGAAGCTTGGCGGGTGGCGTCGTATTTCTGGTGGAAATTGTATTCGATGTAGTTGTTCACCAGGGCGTTGGCCTCCCGCGCTGCGAGCTGCGGGTCGGTACTGTCGATAATGACCTCAATCATGCGGCTGTCCCGCATCAGCGTCACCCGCAGATGTCCCAGAAATGAGCCGATGAGCTCGTTCTGGACCTCAGCCGGAGAAACCGTCGCGCCTCCGTTCCCCGCCGAAGATACCGCCTTTTCTCCCAGGCCGAGCTGCTGAACAGTCCGCCAAGCCAGGTTTTCGCTTTTCAGCACATTAACCTGGGTTTGCAGGAAGGCGTCGTCAGTGTAACCAGTGTCGTTCCGGTAAAGATCCTGGAGAGACTGGATCGGCGGCAGCTCCGCCTCGACCTCGACGCGCGCCGTCGCCTCGTAAACGGGCTTCGTCCGGAAAGTCACTATCGCCGTCAGCGAAACCAGCGCGAACATGGCCGTGAGGACCGCCCAACGGCGCTTATAGATAACCAGCCAGTAGGCGCGAATATAAGAATAGCCTTCGGAGCCCTCCGGCGCAGAGTCGATAACGGGCTGGGGCCGAGGCGGGGTCCTTTCCGGGAGCCTGCGCTCGCTGGGAACTAACTCTTCGTGTTCAGCCATATCGTCATACCGCCTTTGCTAAAATCATCTGAGCCTTCGGAGCCGGTAGTGTCCTAATTTAACTCGCAACGCTGGCCTTTAGGCCAGCAGTTGCCAACCTAAAGGTCGGCGCTACGAGTTAAACTCGGACTCTACCGGGGCATCGTGCGGCTTGCGTGCGCCAACTCGACGGAGTGTAGCCCCCGGCTTGGTGCAGGTGTCTCGCCTGCATGGTGATGACGCGGCACGTGCGCCCCGCCTGCCAAAACAATACATGCATCGCCCGAGGACTTAGCGTCACGGCATAACAGCCGCAGCTCCCGCATACGAAACGCCCATAGCCGTAATGTCGGCGCCCCTATGAAGCGCCTTCAGCATAGTGCTATCCGGCACAAAAAGAATGTCGTTGCTTTGCAGGGGCCGGTCCGATATTTCACCCTTCAGCATGGCCTGCAGGTTAATGGGAATCTCGTCCCGCCCCTTGGGAGCGGACGGGTCGGGACGCAGAAGGACTGCCTTCTTGCTCTTCGCCCAAGGGCCAAGAGACCCCGCCAGGGCGAGAGCTCTCAAAACTGTCATGTCCTGCCGTGCGTCGGACAGCAGGAAGGCGCCCGGCCTCCCCACAGCCCCCACGACATAAACAACTCCCGCGCGCGGCACGGTTACGTGATCGCCCGGATAAACGGCGACGTTCAGACTCGGATCGCCGGTTTCCGCCAGCCGCTTGAGGTTGATGTTGACGGTGGCCGGTGCGGGTGGTGCATCCCCCGCGGCCTGCGCGTTGCCCCCCTCCGCCGCCAACGCACGGCGCGAAACCTCGCCGCGCGTAATGATCACCACAGGACCCGCATCGTCTGCGACTCCGCCGGCCTGGGTAAGAATATCCAACAGCGCGATGCGACCAAACACCGGGTAAATTTGCGGGTTTTTCACCGCCCCCCCAACCGACACCGAGTGCAGTCGCGACTCGCGAATTGTAACGCTGATCTGCGGGTGGCTGAGCACCCCCGCTTCGATGCACTTCTGTGCAATGGCTTGCGCCGCCCGCTGGGGGGTCAACCCCGCAACCTGAACCGGCTGTGGGAGAAGTGGAAAGTCAATTCCCCCCCCTCCACTCACCCGGTATTCACGTGTCATTTGTTCCACATCGAATACCTGAACAAATAGAACATCGTTGACGGAAATGAGCGTTTCCTCGGTCGGTGATGCCTGAAGGTCAACTCCGGCCGCGGCGCCCGCCTTGTCGGCACCGGCAATCTGCTGCTGCCAAGCTGCGGGAAGAACCCCAGGAAACCAAAGGAGACTCGCCACGCCCATCAATGAGATTGTTAACACCCTGTATTGGCAACTCCCAAGCGGCCTATCGCCAACCCTCCAGGCCAATCCCACGCGAGACGACGACCGACTCAGTTTCCATACCATGCTCATGACTCCTTTTTCCAAATGCCGTGGACCTTTATAGCGCGAGCATCTGGCCCGCTAGAGTGCAAACCTCCCGGTCTGGGCACGGACGGTCCTGGCCGCCCCTAAGAGCCGCAGGCCTTCAAAAGCAGGCGTGAGCTACACTTTCTACCAGGGGCGGGCCTTAAGACGCCCTTCTGTGCTGCCCTTGTTAATGTTCGAGTCTCGGCATGCCGATTAGTAGAAGCCCGGCCTTCCACACTCCGCTGGTCTCTTCCGTAATGCTGGGCGAAATGCGCAAAGGGCGCTAGCTTGCTAAAGCTCCGCCCTGTGACCCACAGGAGGGCAAGCAACCCTCCTGCAACTGTCAACGGTACCCTTAACGATAGGAGTTGTCACCTGAAACAGCCTGCGCTGCAATGATACACAGGTACGTCCAGAAGCGCACAACAGTAATGCTACCCTTAATGCTACCCTTCAAATCCGGTGCCGATTGGCATGCAACTAATAATCAACCTTTTGCAACTCCTCGGCGAGACGCCGAGTCAGGCAATTTGACCCGGACCGGCAGAGTGATTCGCTTGGCCAAAGCGGGTGTTCTGGAGAATGTCGAAGTGCTGGACGTTGAATTCGTACAAGCCGTTAGGCGCTTTCTCCTCCTGGCGATGCGCACTGGCGCCCCCTTACCCGCCGCATTAGGTATCCGCTTTCATGTGCACTTTTCGTGTTCCTGAAAAGCCCTCGTGGGGAGAGAACCTGGGGCTCATTTTCGTGGCTTCAATTCGCGCCCGATCAGTAATCGGCAGCCAAGTTACCATCGTACACCCGGCACGTCAAGTTCTCGTCAACACATTAGCATTGCGGTAACTTTATTGCAACTCAGTCGGAGTTGCCGGGGAGGTGTTTCGGAGGCATGCAGGCCAACATGTAGCGCGCAGAGGCGTAAACAAACCAACGAGATGGCAAAAACGGACCAAACCCACTCTGTACTCCCACGTCTAATTGAGGAAGAAGTAAATCTCAGGGGGTGCTGATTATGGGCGCTTTGGCTGGGGACATCCGCTATGCCGTGCGCGTGCTGGCCAAGAATCCAGTGTTCGCCACGGTCTCGGTGCTAACCCTGGCGCTCGGCATCGGGGCCAATACCGCGATGTTCACGTTGCTCGATCAAGTCCTGCTGCGCTTACTGCCCGTAAAGGACCCGCAACAGTTGGTGCTGCTGACCATGCGCGGCCAGCATTACGGCAGCAATTGGGGAGGCAACGCAATCTCCTACCCGATGTACCGGGACTTTCAATCGCATAACGAGGTCTTTTCCGGCATGTTCTGCCGCTTCCCGACCTCGGCGAGCTTGACGGCGGGAGAGCGAGCGGAGCGCGTGGACGCAGAACTGGTCTCAGGAACCTATTTCAGCGTTCTGGGCGTGCGCATGGCCCTGGGCCGCCCATTCACACCCGACGAGGATCGTACGCCCGACAGCGCTCCGCTGGTGATTCTGAATTACAGTTACTGGAAGCAACGGTTTGGGGGCGATCCCGGGGTTCTGGGAAAGAAGCTCACGGTGAACAAGCACGATATGACCGTCATCGGCGTGGCGCAGGCGGGCTTTGACGGTGTGGAACTCGGATACTCACCCAAACTTTTCATCCCGGTGATGATGCAGCACGAACTGGTGATTGTCCCCAACGACTTTCTCACCGATCGCCGCACCCGCTGGGTGAATGCCTTTGGACGCTTGAAGCCGGGTGTGACGAAGACGCAGGCGAAGGCGTCTCTCCAGCCGTTCATGCATTCTATGCTGGAAAATGAGGTTCGGGAGACTGCGTTCGACCACGCCTCCGCCTACGATCGCGAACAATTCCTCAAATGCTACATCGACCTATTGCCCGGCTCACAAGGCCGGGCGTCCTTCCGGCGCGAACTCTCCACCCCTTTGTGGGTGTTGATGGCGATTACCGGCGTAGTCCTGCTGATTACTTGCGCCAATCTCGCCAACCTCTTGCTGGCGCGGGCCAGCGGCCGACAAAGGGAAATCGCGGTAAGGCTGGCGATCGGCGCCGGCCGGAGTCGCATCGTCGGACAGCTTTTGGCGGAAACGCTTTGTCTCTCCTTGCTGGGCGCCGTTGCCGGGCTGGCGCTGGCGTTCGCGGCGGACAAGGCTTTGATGGCTCTCTATTTGCCGTCCGATTCGGCAGGCTTGAGTATTTCTGCTGCGCCTGACCTTCGCATTCTCGTCTTCACGCTGGTCGTCACCCTTCTGACGGGAATCATGTTTGGCCTTGCGCCCGCGCTGAGGACCACCCGGCCGGACATTTCGCGGACGCTGAAAGACGAAGGTGGTTCGGTGGTTGGCGGCGGCCATGGCAAACTGCGCAACGCGCTGGTGGTGGCGCAGGTCTCCCTCTCCTTGCTGCTCCTGATCGGCGCCGGACTGTTCCTGCGGACGCTCAATAATCTCAGCAACCTTGGTCCGGGCTTCCCGGCGGAACGGCTGGTGGGGTTTCAGATCGACCCCTCGCGGAGCGGCTACACACCCGAGCGAGCCAAAGTCTTTTATCAGCAATTGACAGATAGTCTTGGCTCGATTCCCGGCGTGCAATCCGTGGGGCTGGCGGCGATGCGCGTTCTCGAAAACAACGAATGGGACAGCAGCGTGACGGTGGAGGGCTATAATCCCGCGACGCCCAAAGATCGCCCCGAACCTTACATGAACATGATCAGCCCGAACTATTTCGCCACGCTCGGGGTACCCATCGTGTTGGGACGCGACTTCACCGTCAATGACAACCGCGAGGTCAAGAACGGTCCCCAGCCGGATGATTGGACTCCCACGGCCGTGATGATCAACGAGAAGTTCGCGCGGCTCTACTTTTCGGGGCAGAATCCCATCGGCCGTCACATTGGCTTCGGGGAGGATCCCGGAACGCACACCGACATGGAGGTAATCGGTGTGGTGAAGGACATCAAGTACACCAACCTGCGCGACGAAATCCCAGCCCAGGCCTACATTCCGTATCTCGGCAGCCATTTCCTCGGCAGTATGACGGTCTACCTGCGAACTATTGGCGACCCCCAACAGGTGATGCCGGCGGTACGCGCCAAGGTCCGCGAACTCGACGCGAACATGCCGATTTACGATATGCGCACCACAGAAGCGCAGATCAGCAACTCGCTCTCCACCGAACGGATGATCGCCAGCCTGTCTTCGGTCTTCGGCTCGCTCGCGACTCTGCTGGCAGCTCTCGGGCTGTATGGCGTGATGGCATACTCGGTCGCCCAGCGGAAACGTGAAATCGGCATTCGCATGGCGCCGGGCGCGGAGCCCGCAATGGTTGTCTGGATGGTGATGCGCGACGTGTTGCTGCTGGTTGCGATCGGAATCGCCCTCGGTGTGCCCGCGGCCATCGCGCTGTCGCGAGTGGTGGCGACTCAACTCTACGGCCTGTCGGCGCACGACCCGTCCACGCTGGCGTTGGCTACGGCCGCACTGTTGCTGGTCGCCTGCGCGGCCGGATACCTCCCGGCCAGGCGCGCCAGCCACCTCGACCCCATGGTCGCCTTGCGGTATGAATAACGGCCGTTGACTTCTCAGGAGCGAGATTGTATTGTCGGGCGAGTCAGCGACAGACGATACGCGCGAGGGAGAATATTCATGGCCCAGAACCTATCATCCGATCCGCCGGAGACGGCGAACTCCGAAACCAGCCGCCGGGATTTCCTGAAGGGCGCCACAACCGTAGCCGCCAGCTTGCTGGCTCCGGGAGCGTTGCGCGCCGAACCCGCGGAGTTGCTTCCCCGGGTCAGCCTGGGGTCGCACCGCGTGTCGAGGCTGATCGTGGGAAGCAACCCCATGTTCGGCTACTCGCACGTCAACCGGCAATACGACATGCATATGCGTGAGTGGTTCACCGACGAGCGCATCGTCGCGGTCCTTCAGGACTGCGAGAAAGCAGGCATCAACACCTGGCAGGCCAGCTTCAATTGGGACATGAAACGGCTTTTCCCGAAAATCCGCGGCGCGGGATGCAACATTCAATTCATCTGCCTGGCTGCTTCCTGGCACTTCGACGAAAAAATGGGCCGCGCGCCGGAAGAAGTTTTGGATGGCACCATCAGATGCGCGCAGGCCGCGATGGAATTCAAGCCCATCGGCATTGCGTTTCACGGCCATGCCACGGACCTTCTCTTTCGCGCCGGCAAGATCGACCTGCTCAGGACTTACGTCGATAAGGTTCACGATATGGGCGCCGCTGCCGGCATCTCCACGCATAATCCCAAAATCCTCGCCACGCTGGATGAAAAGGGATTTGCCAACGAGTTCTACATGGCGGGGCTGCATTACCTCAGCCGCCATCCCGAGGATTGGATCGCGGAGATCGGCACGGTTCCCCTGGATGAGGGTTGGATTGCTTCCGACCCGCCGAAGATGGCCGCCGCCGTCCGCCAAGTCGATAAGCCGACGTTGGTCTACAAGGTTCTGGGGGCCGGTCGCAAATGCAACTCCGAGGACCAGAAGCGCAAGGCAATCGCCTGGGCGTATCAGAATATCAAGCCGATTGACGCTACGATCATCGGAATCTACCCGCGGTACTCGAACCAGGTCGCGGAGACCACTCAGATGGTGCGCGAGGCGCTCTCCTGAGGACCTAGGGTCTGAGCGAGCACCGCAGAGCCTTCAGAGAACCACTCCTACCTTAGAAGCGTCTGCTATGGAGCAATGCCGACCAGTATCAGCGGCACCGCGGGCACTCCCCGACCCTGCCGAGCCAAATCGTACAGCGAGCCTTCATAGTATCCCGGACCAGATGACATGTTTTCTTGGAGAGACTTCATCGCCAGAATTTCGATGCCGAGATCAATCTGGTCTCCCACGTAGAAGGCAAGATGCTTCACGAAGAGGTCGTAGGCAATGAAGCTGTACTTGCCAAGTTAAACCTCGAACGACAGGCCCCTTTAGAAGACCGCATGGATCGAGGTGCAAACTGCTCTAACGGGCCCGCTTCGGCACCTTGGGATCGTCTGTCACGCGTCGGCCTCGCGAGGGAACGGGGAGCGTGTCTTCGAAGAGTTGCACATCGTCATCTTGAGGGTTGCGTAGCCGAAGTCGCCGCGCATGCCGCTGCGCCTCCCTCAAATCCAGGAAGTTCCTTGCGCCTGCGGCGATCCCGCGCCAAACCCTAACGACTGTGTACACTGGAAGCCCAACCTTGGGGTGAGCCATCGGCGCCCCTCCTCATCAGACGTTGATGCCAGCTGAAGACGTTCGCGTACTCCAGAAAACTGCAGAGTTCCGCTAACCCGCTCTTTCTGAACGTCGGACGAAATAGCTGGCGCGCAAAGACTTCGCGTCGGGAGTCATTTGAAACAATGGAAAACCGAGACACCTTCGGATCTGTTAGCAGAACGTCGTTGAATCGGAGCAGCCCGCTGTACACAGGCGTCGAATACTCAACTTCGAAAAGACCCTCTATCACGTCGCGGCCCGGCGCAACCCATACAACGTCAATCTCGCATAGGACGGTTCTGATTTCTCGAAAGCCCACCGGCGGTCTGGCGCGCAACGCGAATTGTCTCGTCAGGGACCAATCCAGCCTTCCGATGTCCCCGCTTGGCAGCCATACCTCGTACCCCTTCATATTCCCAATTCCAGCGAGGAGCGTTTGCACCTGCGAGTGGGTGAGGCTTCTGGCTTCACGCAGACGGCTCGCATCCATGCTTCGCGCCAGCGTTTCTAGACCGACGTACCCTTCCGCGTTGAAGCGCCCCTGGCGAGCGACGTAGAGCTCCAGCGTACCGGACGACCTGTACACTTGTACCTTGTACTGCCCGTCTTTGGCGGGTTGGGCGTTGTGAAAGACCTCTTCGAAATCTGCGTACGGGACGAAAAGAGGGGATGGTTCGTCGCCCAAAAGAAAGCACAGAAAAGAGTTATGGCCCTCAAGCTGTCGTAAGTCTGCTGAGCGGAGGCCGAAGAACGTGCGGCCGCTGGCATGTACCTTCGAGTAACGGAAATAGACGCGTGCGGAATCCTCGCCGATGCTGAATAGGGATTCACTCCCCGCGATTTTTCGGACCTCTCCGAACCGCCCCCTGAGTGCTTCCAACACGTCAGCTTTGTGAGGATTCGGCATGCCTAAATTACAGACGGGCTAGCTATGCTTCGCGACTAAAATGTCTCTCGGTCGCCCGGGTTCGTGCTGAGTGAATTGTAGGAACGCTCCCTGGATTTGACGAAGCAAATCGAGCCGGTCTCCGTAATACAGCGTGACGGCGGAATGTGCCGTATATTTCTGGCTTATTTGGAGTTCCGCATTCATTCTGTCGGCTCAGCAACGACCTGTTTGTAGGGCATCGCTATTGTACCCAACAGACGGGCCAGCGTCATCATGAAAATTCCCTCTTCTTCGCGTCGGTTGAGACCGCAGCTGAACTCCCTGAGATAACGCGACCGATGCTTTGCCCGCACCTTTAGGAGGGTGGGGTAGGCCGCATCCTTGCCTCGCATTTTTCGCTGTTGTACCTCCATGATAATGTCCCCTTTTGTCCTCTTTAGAAATGTCCCCTAATGTGACCTCCGGAAAGGAGGTCAGATTGGGGCGAACCGAGATGAGCAAGGGGGAGTTGAGGAAGGTTGAGGTCTTGGCGCGCGTGGAGAG
>Ga0326728_10006900_pt1 | contig 29994 bp, 27 predicted proteins | sample MB3enrmetagenome_FD_207602 | JGI IMG/M metagenome (GOLD analysis project Ga0326728, IMG submission 207602) | Lab enriched peat soil microbial communities from McLean, Ithaca, NY, United States - MB31MN | ecosystem: Environmental > Terrestrial > Soil > Wetlands > Peat | place: USA: New York... | reverse complement strand
CGGAGCAGTGGATGCTTGTTGCGCGTCTACGCAGGCCCCCGCACCGAACAGTGTGATCGCAATCGTGCATACAACACAGCACACCCTACGAAAATGCCTGGAAGCATGTCTCATGAAAGTCCCTCTTGGCGAATTGCCCCGATTTAGTATTGTTGCGAATCACCCTGCGCTGCTGCCCCGTCGATTCCGTGCTGCGCCAGAAATCCAGAAAAGTCTTCCGCCGTCTTCATCTGCCCGCGCAGCATGGCGTCGAGAATGTCATGCTCCAGAATCTCATCGAAACTTGCCGAGATGCCGGGGCCCGAGGTCTGGCCGGGAAATCGAACCATCAGCACCGGGCGGTCGTCGAAGCGGCCGCCGGTTGCTGTCTCGTCCTCATCGGTCCATCCGCCTGCGGTGGCTTTCCACAAGGCAATGCGGAACGAATGGTCCGACGAGACGACGAGCGTTGTCCTGCCTGCGGCCGGCGTCGCGTCAATCTCACTCAGCAGTGTCGCCGCGGCCTGGTCGGCAAGCATAAGGTTGTCGAGGTACGACCCGCCGGTGCGGGTTCGTTTGTTACGCCGGTCGTAGATGCCCGGAGGGTGCGGCACGGGCAGATGTATGTAAAGGAAACGAATGCGGCCGTCGTCGATCAGGAGCCTGGCGTGGCGCATGTTCTCCTGGTAGTTGGCCAGGTGTTCGGCATTGTATTCGCGCGTGTCTCCGGTGATGTTTGCCCAGGTCCAAACGGGAATGGCCGCCGCATTGGCCAGCATCGATTTGTCTTCCGACGCGCCGAAGGGTTCAAGCAGGCTGCCGTCGTTCCTGCTCCAGAAGCACGAGTCCAGCACCGGGCCCATGAAGCGGCAATAGGGGACCAGCCAGCCGACCAGGCCTGTAGTCCAGCCTTCGGCGCGTGCGGTGTTGAAGATCGTATCGCGCGGGTCGAATTGCCTGAATTGCTTCTGGTCCTTCGTCTTGTAAGAGAAACGGTCCTCCGAGGTGCGGCGAAGCTTTTCAACCTGCTGGCCCAGCAGGATCGTGGGAATGATGAGATCGGTGTAATATCCGGAGGGCTTGACGTTGCTGAAGCTGAAACTCTGGTCGCGTAGGCGGTCGAAGGCTGGCAGGACGATGCCGGGCTGGGGATGATCGAAGGCCTGGTCGTAGGAGAGCTCGTCGAACATGATCCAGATCATGCGATTGCCCGCAGCGCCCGGCAGCGATGGGTCCTGGTTTACGGCGATGGTTCCCTGTGGTGTAGGGCGTAACGACATATCCCGGACCAGGTGCGGAAGAATGGGCATGATCGCGAACGCGCTGGCGGCCACCAGCAGCCGTACATAGCCGATCGTGCGGTCAGCAAAGCGGGGGACAAACCAGGCGCACAAGAGCGAGACTGCCAGAATCGCGATGCAGACCGGGTTGCGGATCGGATCCCAGAAGTAGATCTTGTGACTCAGCTGGCTGGCCCACGCGTTCACAAACGTCACAACGCTATCGAGAAAACGCCAGAGCATCAAACCGGCAAACCATGCGAGAAGAAAGCGCCGCGGGGCTGGTTTGAGCCGATCGACGGCATAGAGTGCGGCTGAAATCAGGGCCGCGACAATCACCATCCCGACCAGAAGGCCGCCTATCAGGTTGGTGACCGGCAGGGGGTGAATGTATACGGGGTAGTCGCTGACCAGAACCGGAAAGACGGAGAAAAGCAGCAGCGATGCGCCGAGACCTTCAAGGACGAACCGTGCTTTCATGCGTATTGCCTCACTCATCAAGAAGACCGAAACGTAGTGAGACCGCTCGACATCCTGCCCGGCATCGGCGCTTCCGGGAGGGCTGAAACCGATTCCGGTTAGTGATTTCCCTTTCCAGTCATCTTGCGGATGCGCGCAAACCATTCGAAAACCCGCTTGCGGGTGAGGAACAGAAAGCCTGCAAGCGTCGAGCCCAGAATCTGAATGGCCATCAAGCCTGTTCCGGGGTCGGCGTAGGCATACACCGGTTTGGCGCTGGCGCCGAGCCAGACGGCCAGGCAAAAGGCGACCAGAGCCAGTTCTGCGATCTTGCGCTGTTTGCGCATGTCACCTGTTTCGACGGTGCCGTGCGACTGCCGATGACATTATCAGCAGTCTTTTGTTCAACCTCCGGAGAATTGTCGCAATCCTGCTCCTCAAATACTAGATAAAAAAACTGTAAAGGAAGCCGGTTTGAACCGGTGAAGATAACCTGCGGCCTCAGGAGATGTTGCCAAAACAGCAGCTGTGAGACGCGGGCCTGAGCTGGTGTGGCATACTTGGCCGGGGACGAAACCGCCGCTCAACGGCAGCTTTAATTGCGCTTTGAGCCAGCCAAATGGAGATCAAATTCTATGACCTACGTGCCTGATCCAAACCGCTATGAAAACGCCACCTTCCGCCGCTGCGGCCGCTCGGGGCTGGTGCTGCCGGCAATATCGCTGGGGCTGTGGCAGAACTTCGGCGGCGCCGACGTCTTTGAAACCGGCCGCGCCACCATCCGCCGCGCCTTCGACCGCGGCGTGACCCACTTCGATCTGGCCAATAACTACGGGCCGCCCTACGGGTCGGCGGAAGAGAACTTCGGCGAGATTCTGCGCAAGGATTTTCGCGGCCTGCGCAACGAGCTTGTGATCTCAACCAAGGCCGGCTGGGACATGTGGCCGGGCCCCTACGGCATCGGCGGCTCGCGCAAATACATGCTGGCCTCGCTCGACGAGAGCCTGAAGCGCATGGGCCTTGAATACGTCGACATCTTCTACGCGCACCGGCCCTGGAACAACTGTCCGCTCGAAGAGACCATGGGCGCGCTGGCCACAGCGGTTCACCAGGGCAAGGCGATTTATGTCGGCATCTCCTCCTACAACGCCGATCGCACGCGCCGCGCCGCCGAGATCCTCAAGAGTCTGGGCGTTCCGCTGCTCATCCACCAGCCTTCGTACTCCATGCTGAACCGCTGGATCGAGAAAGGCCTGCTCGACACGCTCGAAGAAGTAGGCGCGGGCTGCATCGCCTTCTCTCCGCTGGCGCAGGGCCTGTTGACCAACAAGTATCTGAATGGCGTGCCGGCCGATGCGCGCGCCGCCCGGAAAAACTCTTCCATGCCCAAGGACTCGCTCACCGAAGAGAACGTAAAGCGCGTCAGGGCGCTGAACGAGGTTGCCAAAGCGCGCGGGCAGTCGCTGGCGCAGATGGCGCTTGCCTGGGTGCTGCGCCTGAGCGGCGTGACCTCAGCCCTCATCGGCGCGCGCAATGTAGAGCAGCTCGACGACTCGCTCGATGCGCTCAAAAACCTCGCCTTCACTGACGCCGAGCTGGCCGAGATCGATCGCTCCGCGCAGGAAGGCGGACTGGACATCTGGAAGAACGCGCGGGAATGGATGAATTGAGAAGACAGTGATCAGTGGTCAGTGGTCAGAAAGCGGAGCTAGCGGAGCTGGCGGAGTTAGGAAAGGCAAGTCAGCGGAAAGCGGAGCTAGCGGTGTTAGCGGAGCTAGCACTTCGCGGGTCAGTCCGCCGCGGCGGACGAGTCGGCGAGTCAGCGAGTCAGCAGTCAGCAGGCAGACGTCAATCCTTTCTTGCGCGCATTTGTGTGGGCTGAAGAAAAACCGGCTGGCGCTCTGAAGCTCATATAACCCACTTAAATTCAATTGATTGCGGCGGGATCGCCTGGCGCGTAGAAAACGCGGAATTCAGCGCAAATCGGGCGGAATCTGCACTTAAGTCGTTTAAAACGCACTTTGCCGCGATGCAAGTGTAACAGACTTGTTGTTACATTTGCTGAGCTAACTCGCTTTGTTTGCTGTCATTTGATACCGGTGATTCCCTATTTACTTTCTGAGCATCCCCAGGGGGGGGTGTGTTTTTTCGGGGTATAAACCGGGCGGATCTCGGACGAAATAGACCGGGCGCATCTCCGACACTGCGACGAGGGGAAGAGGACGTACAACGTACTCATGCCCTGGAAAACGAGCAGTGCGATGGAAGAGAAGCTGCGTTTTGTCTTTGAGTATGAACGCGATGAACAGACCATGACGGAGTTGTGCGCGCGGAAGGGGAAATTAACTGCAAAGGCAGCGGGGTTAGCGGGGTTGGCGAAGCTGGCGGGGTTGGTGGCCATTGACTATGGCTCGTTGAAATCGCGGGAGGGAGCGGCGTTTCCGAGGAGTAATTCTGAAAATTGCGCGGAATCCAATCTCAATGAGTGACTTGGACTGTTGGCGCCAGTCGAAACACGGTCGGTGAACATAAGCCGACCTTCGCGGAGTAATATTCTCGCGGCCAGGCCTTACGTTCCCACGTCTCTCGAAGCGAGACCTAGTGCGCCCGGCGGAGACGTCGCTCACCTCTTGAACAAAACCGTCCTATTTGAGATTCCTCAGCGCTGGCACATCGAAAACGAATCGGTTACGCCAATTCGGAAGGGTGCGCGGATCGGGAAGCGCCAGCTTCGTGCCGCCGGACAGCTTACTCTCTAGTAGAACGGCGATGAGATCAACGATCGAGTTCCATACCTCTTCAAAAAGAAATTCGGCGCACTGGAGATCGTAATACTTCCCGAAGCGATCGGGGTCGCCCTGCGGATGCTCTACAAGCGTGTTCCGAAACAGCGCGAGATCATTCTGCCAGCGTTTTCTCGCATTGGCCAGGCCCGCTCCAAGTTCGGGCCGCACCGCCGGATAGGCACTCTCGAATTCTTTCAACCCCTTTTTGAAGTCAGAGTTGGACGAGAAAAGGAATCCAATATTAAAGCCAATCACCGTTGCCGCGCGTTGTGTCAGTTCCTTATACGACTTCCAAAGTTTCCCATGGAAATTGTGATAGAGCTCCCGCCGATCCATGATCGGAAGATCCTTTCCTGCGGCCGCGCGGATCTTCTGGAGTTCGCTGAACGCCGGCATCAGTCCGTCGAATAGGATCGAGCCGATCGCGTCATCCGCATCCTCTCGCTGTTTACCGAAGATCATAGTGGCGTGCAGAACCGTCTGCAGTTCGCACATGTCGCGAATGAATTTCTCGTCCCCGTCGATCGTGGCAAACTTCTCCACGGTCCAGTCGCGCGGCTCTTTTCCAGGTTCGGATTTCACCCGGAAGACGCTCATACCTAAGCTCCTCGTCAACTACAATGGACTCATCTACCGTACATTGTGCGCCAACCAAGGATAAATCCTACTGAACGGCCTTGTGGTCAGTTGACGCATCATCGCCAAACCGTATTTCCAGCCCGCCCTGTTGTGGAAACGTGGTAAGCCCTGCGGTCGTCAGCCGAGATTTCAGAGCGCTAGCAATGAATAGACAGAATCGGGTATCATTCTGATCGATTTACGCAGCCTAGCAAGCCGACTCCAATCCGGTGGTTCCCGGAGCACTGGATTGGTACCGCTAAGCCAAGGAGATTTACGTGAACTTGGAGAAACAAATTAAGGAGTATATTGCCACTCAACCGGAACCAAAACGCAGCGAAATGCAACAGTTGCATCACATTATTTTGGCGTTGATGCCAACATGTAAATTGTGGTTCTTAGATGGAAAAGACGAGAAAGGAAAAACCGTTTCCAACCCAAACATTGGATATGGATCTCAAACCATTCAATATGCCAATGGAAAAACCAAGGAATTCTATCAAATCGGTATAAGTGCGAATACAACAGGCATTTCCGTCTACATTATGGGGGTAAATGACAAGAACTACCTAACCCAGACATTTGGGCGGGAACTCGGCAAAGCAAGCGTCACGGAGTATTGCATTAAATTCAAAACACTAACAGATATAAAAATCGACGTACTTAAAGCAGCAATACAATATGGGATTGAACAGACGAGCATTCAACATTGATTTCAGCTTGAGTAAATGAACTGCCATTCCCAGCAGCAGGTGTAATTCAGCCGTTCGCAGTCCGGCCCCGCCATTTCGCCGGGAATGACTCTGGATTGATGCCAAATCCGCCAACGCGCTCAACAGCCGCGGATAGGGAACGGAGTTGGCTTTGCGTCAGTGTTCAGAGGGCGAGCGCCGGTCCCTCAGCGGTTAAAGCCGCGTTCATTTTTCGGCCTGTTCGGCACGACTAAAGTCGTGCCCTTTCAAAGCGCCGTGGCCAGCGTTTTTGCGGGGCGGGGCGCTAGGATCTGCTCGTCTCCAGCACATCCCTGAGCGCGAAGCTGGTTTCGAGCCGCGTGACGCCCGGCAGGCGCGAAAGCTCGTTCTGGTGCAGGCGGCCGTAGTCGTCGATGCCGGCCACGCGCGCCACCAGCATGTAATCGTACTGGCCGGCCATGAGGTGGCAGCTCACAATGCCGTGGCAGCGCCGCACCGCCGCCTCGAATGCGCCCAGAACCGCAGCCGATTGCCGCTCGAGCGTGACGCGAATGTAGACCGTCATGCTCTTGCCCAGCAGACGGTCATCGATGAGCGCGCGGTAGCCGCGGATGGCCCCGGCCGCTTCAAGGGCGAGAATGCGCCGCGACGCCGCCGAGGGCGAAAGGCCGACCGCTTCTCCTACCTCGAAGTTCGTCGCGCGGCCGTGGCGCTCAAGGTAGCGCAGAATGGCGGTGTCGAGCTCGTCGAGATCGGGATCGAGGCCGGAATTCCGGTCCGAACTCGGAGCTTGGCCCGCGGGCAAATTGCCGCTTGGAGCCGCATCTGTGGGTGGTTTGTGCTCAGTTTGGTCAGATTTGTCACGTTTTGTTCCCATAGAGCCGTTTTATCACGAAGATTGCACACATTGGAAGCATAAGACGACGTACGATCTGTCCTGGGCGGAAAACCACAGGTTGCGCGCCGGCCTCAGCCCTCCCCTACTTAAATAACCGGCGCGCCTCTGGTTTCGCCGGAGGGTCTGGAGACCCTCCATACAGCCGGTCTGGAGACCGGCGCTACGAATCCGGATTGGAGAAGACCATGATCATCGGAGTTCCCAAAGAGATCAAGGACAACGAAGCCCGCGTGGGCGTAACGCCCGCCGGAGTGAAGTCGCTCACTGAAGATGGCCACACCGTGCTGGTTGAAACCCAGGCCGGCGCGCTGTCGGGGTTCCCTGACGACGAATACCAGCGGGCCGGCGCCGAGATCGTGGGCGACGCCGGGGATTGCTGGGGCAAGGCAGCCATGGTGGTCAAGGTCAAGGAGCCCATCGAGAGCGAGTACGCGTACTTCCGCGAGGGACTGGTGCTGTTCACGTATCTGCACCTGGCGCCGGTGCCTGACCTGACCAACAAGCTGCTCGAAACAAAAATGATCGGCATCGCTTATGAAACCGTGCGCGACCGCCGCGGGACGCTGCCGCTGCTGACGCCCATGAGCGAAGTTGCGGGCCGCATGAGCGTGCAGGTAGGCGCGAGCTACCTGGAGAAGGAGAAAGGCGGCCGCGGAATTCTGCTGGGCGGAGTGCCCGGCGTGCCACCCGCGCACGTCGCCATCCTGGGCGGCGGAATCGTGGGCACCAATGCGGCGCGCATCGCGCTTGGTTTCGGCGCCAAGACCACGCTGATCGACGTGAATCTGAACCGGTTGCGCGAGCTTGAAGACATCTTTGGAGGACGGCTGTACACGCTGGCCTCAAACAGCTACAACATTGCGCAGGCAACGCGCGAGGCCGACCTGGTGATCGGCGGCGTGCTCATTCCCGGCGCAACGGCGCCCAAGCTCGTGACCCGCGAGATGGTCTCGAAGATGAAGCCCGGCGCGGTGATTGTGGACGTGGCCATCGACCAGGGCGGATGCGTGGAGACGGCAAAGCCGACCTCGCACTCCAACCCCAGCTACATTGTGGATGGCGTGGTTCACTATTGCGTCACCAATATGCCCGGAGCGGTGCCGCACACTTCCACGCTGGCGCTCACCAACTCCACTTTTCCTTACGTGATGCGGCTGGCGAATCACGGCGCGCGCGAGGCGCTCAAGCAGGATGCGGGCCTTGCCGAGGGGCTGAACACCTGGCTGGGCACGCTCACCTACCGCGGCGTGGCCGAAAGCCAGCAACGCCCGTGGACGGCGGCAGCCAGCGTGATCGAGTAATCCGGCTATTGGCTTCTAGCTATTGGCGTCCCGTCTCTAAAGTTCGCATAAAAAACGAATTGTCATCCTGAGCGAAGTTTGCCGCGCATTTTGCGGCAAACGCAGTCGAAGGATCTGCGGTTGTTCTTCAACGAACTTCGGATTCACCACACTGGCTCCCAGCTTTCAGCCGTTGCGCGGTCGAGTTTCAGTTCGCGGGACAAACGACGTTCCTCCAGCCCCCGAAGATTTCAGTTGACATGACACTCTATTAGTCATATATCTAATAGCAATATGGCGAAACGTGCCAGCTCCAGCATGGAAGTCCTGCTCGGCCTCCTCACCATCGAGCCCATGTCAGGCTACGACCTGGGGCAAACCGCGCGCATTTCTATCGGCCACTTCTGGAATGAGAGTTACGGCCAGATCTATCCCAATCTGAAAAAGCTTGCCGCGGGCGGCTACATTACCGGCAGAACCGAAAAGCAAAAAGGCAAACCGGATCGACAGATCTACTCCATCACGAAGAAAGGGCGCGAACGCCTGGCCGCGTGGCTCAAGGTTGAGCCTCAGCCGGAGATTCCCCGCAACGAACTGCTGCTCAAGCTCTTCTTCGCGGCGCAGGCCGCTCCCGGGATCGTCATCGGGTTTGTTGAACGGATGGCCCGCAACGAAAGCGAAGTTCTCAAGCGATTCGCGGGGCTCGAAGGGGAGATTGCCAAGCTCCATCGTTACCCCGATGCGCCCTACTGGAAGATGGCGCTGCGATTCGGCCAGCTGGAACTGGAGGCCCACCAGCGCTGGGCTGAGGAGACACTAGCTGAATTGCGCAAGCTGAACACGAAGCACCGCGCTTCATCGGCAACTCGAAAGGAACAACGTCATGGAAGCAAGTAACAGCGTCGTCAAGGGCAGACCGAACACACCTGCAAAGATAGCGTCGTGGGGGTGGCTCGCCGGATTCCTGGCAATCGGCGCCGGAGTGGTGCTGATGGGCTTCCTGGCCCAACACGCTCCCACAGGCGGCGGAGGAGCCGCGCCAGGTCAGTTAGCCAGCCACAGCCAGGCCATCCCCATCTACCTCAGCCTGTTGGCCATGGATTGGAGTCTTCTCTTTTACTGCTGGGCCGGCGTTCACCGCTACGGCGGCAACCTGTGGGCGCTCTCGGGAGGGCGCTGGAAGTCGTGGAAACACCTTGCAGTCGACCTCTTCATCTTGCTCCCCTTTTGGGCGCTGTGGGAGGGCACTGCTTACGGCGTTCATTGGCTGATTGATGCGCACGTGGCTGCATCGGCCGCCGCAAAAACCGTTGATAGTCTCCTGCCCAAAACCCTGACTGAAATCGTGCTTTGGATTGCCGTTTCGATGACAGCGGGCATTTGCGAAGAGATGGCTTTTCGCGGATTTCTGCAGCGCCAGTTTCATGCTCTGACCGGCAACCTCGCCGTCGCCGTGGTGGCGCAGGGGGTGGTCTTCGGACTGTTTCACGCCTACCAGGGCTGGAGAAATGTTGTCGTGATCAGCGTTCTCGGGATTCTCTACGGCGCGCTGGCCGCGTGGCGCGGGAATCTGCGGGTCAACATCGTGGCCCACGCATGGCCCGACATCTGGGAGGGCTGGCTCAAGTTCGTCGTCTGGAGATAATGCGTTTTCCCGAAGGCGCGACCGGCATCAGATCGTTATCGAGCGGCGGTTACAATATCGACCGGCGGTTACAATGATCCTTCCAGTGGGAGGGTCTTTATGGAACGCCGGCAGTTTCTCGCTGCATCGATTGCAACCTCAGCCGCGGTCCTGGCGGGCCGCGCAAGCGCTGAAGAACAGCACGCCTCACCGCGTGAGTTCTACCAGATTCGCCGCTACAGCCTCATCAACGGCCCGCAGCAAAAGCTGACAGAGAATTTCTTCGGCACTGCGCTGATTCCCGTGCTCGCAAAACGAGGCTTCGGCCCGGTTGGCGCTTTCCGGCTCGACATTGGGCCCGAGACGCCGGCGTATTACCTCATCGTTCCCGGCAAGGAACTCGGCGCTCTGGCCAGGCTCGACCTCGAGCTCGCTGAAGACGAGCAGTTTCTCGATGCGGCCGCGCCCTTCTGGAACGCAACTTCGACTGCGCCGGCCTTCCAGCGCGATGAGGTCTCGCTGCTCGAGGCATTCGCGGGCTGGCCAAAGCTCACGCCGCCTGCGGCTGCGGCTACCAAGGCGAAACGCATCTTCCAGCTCCGCACTTATGAGAGCCCGTCGAATGGAGAGCACATTCGCAAGGTTGAGATGTTCCACTCGGGCGAGTTCGAAATCTTCCTGCGGGCCGGCTTTCATCCCGTCTTCTTTGGCGATACGCTGGCCGGCTCGCGCATGCCGAACCTTACTTACATGCTGGCCTTCACTGATACGGCTGAGCTCGAGGCCAAGTGGGACGCCTTCCGCAGCGATGCAGACTGGAAGAAGCTGACGGCGAATCCGCGCTTCGCTTTCGACCAGATTGTGACCAGCATCAGCAACCTGATGCTGACCCCACTGGACTGCTCGCAGATTTGAAGACAGCAGGGAACGAGGGAACAAGGGAGTAGGGAGTAGGGAGTAGGGAGTAGGGACTAGGGAGTAGGGACTAGGGAATAGGGAGTAGGGAATAGGGACTACGGACTAGGCATTTCAGATGGAGTGAGCCGGATGCTCGTGGCAATGATGAGCAAGCTCCAGAAAAACTAAGGTGGCGCGGAAATTCTGTTCCCTGTTCCCTGATCCCTGATCCCTGAACCCTGATCCCTGAACCCTGATCTCTGAACCCTAAACCCTGTCTGGAACTATAATCGCCGCATGTCGTTCTGGAGCGACCCGCGGCGGCGCGTGGCAGCGTTTCTCGTTGCGTGCCTCATCGTGTTTCTCGGCTTCGGTGCGCTGCAGGCCTTTAATACCTCCAATATCCGCTTCCTCAATCCTGAGACGTCGGGCGAAACCCTCGCCTTCACTACTGTCACCTTTATCTTCTTCCTGCTCCTGCTGCTGCTCCTGATGCTGCTGCTCAGGAACATTCTGAAGATTTATGCGGAACAGAGTTCGAGCGCGCTGGGCACGCGGCTGCGTACGCGCATGGTGGTTGGCGCGGCGATCATTGCGCTCATGCCCGCGGTCTTCATGTTCCTGTTCAGCTTTCAGCTCATGAACCGCTCCATCGACCGATGGTTTTCGCCCAACACCTCAGAGCTGAGAGACAATTCGACCCGGGTCGTCGAAGAGCTGGTGCAATACGTTACCGGCAATGCGCGGTCCGAGGCCGAGTCCATTGCGGCGTCGGGAGCGCTGGACCTCGACTCTGCTCAACTCGAAAATGTTCTGGTCGCGCATCGCATCACGCTTGAGGGCGGGTTCGTGATGGTTTTCAGCCGCGACACGCACCTGATTGCCGCGTTCCAGGCTCCGGCTGAATCCAGCCCCGCCAGCCTGATTCCCTGGCTCGATGAGAATCAGGGAAAGGCCATCGCGCTGCACGGCCCGCTGTCGCAGGTTTTGCTCACCGCGGCGCAGCGCAACGATGAGTCGGTCATCCGTATCGGCGGTCGGGATTACGCGCTGGCCATGGCCGTCACGGCATCGGGAAAGCCGGTGGTGGCCGCCCTGCCCATGCCCCAGGGCTTGAGCCAGACAGCCACGCAGATTCGCGTCAACGCCGCCGAGTATTGGCAGCTCTTCCGCACCCGCAACCGTCTCCGCGCCGATTTCTTTCTGGTGCTTTTGATTGTCACCATCGTGGTTTTCTTTTCGAGCGTGTGGATTGCGCAACTGCTGTCAAAGCAGATCACGCGGCCGGTTGAGGCGCTGGCCGAAGCCATGGACGAGATTGCCGACGGCAAATACCAGCAGCGCGTATCGGTGGTTGCCACCGGCGAAATGGGCGACCTGGTGCGGGCCTTCAATCACATGGCGTCGGACCTTGAGGCGAGCCGGCGGCTGGCGGAGAGTTCTTCGGCGCAGTTGACGGCTGCCAACCAGGCAATCGAAGAGCGGCGCAGGGAGCTTGAAACCATTGTCGAGACAATTCCTTCAGGCGTGGTCACGCTGGATGGCTCCGGCATGGTGCTGCAGTCGAACCGGGCCTTCGCCGCGCTGCTGGGTTTGCGCGAAGAGACAAACCTGAAGGGCGAGAAGATCGCAATGGTGATGCCCGCCGAGTGCGCCGACGAACTGGCTGGAGTGATTCGGCGCGGGCAGCGCATGGGCGCGGCCTCAACGGCCATGGAGTTCCAGGCGCGCGGCCGCTCCATTCACCTGGCCGTGACCAGCGCGCGGCTCGAGCTGGCCAACGGCGAAACCGGCAGCGTGCTGGTGGTTGAAGACACCACCGATCTGCTGCGCGTGCAACGGCAACTCGCCTGGAAAGAAGTGGCGCAGCGGGTGGCCCACGAGATCAAGAATCCGCTCACCCCCATCGCCCTTTCAGCCGAGCGCATCGCGCGCCATCTCGATCGCGGCCAGATGGAATCGCCGAGCATCATCCGCAAGTGCAGCGAGGTGATTCTGGGCTGCGTGGGAACCCTGCGATCGCTGGTCGATCAATTCTCGGCGCTGGCGCAGTTTCCTGTCTCGCAGCCGCGCGCCTGTGATCTGAACCAGGTGGCCGAGGAGGCGCTGGCGCTTTTTGCCGGGCGGCTTGAGGGCATCACCGTGCAGCGCGATCTGGAACCCGGGTTGCCGATGTTGATCGCCGACCCCGAAGCTATTCGCCGCGCGCTGGCCAATCTCATCGACAATGCCGCCGAGGCCATGCAGGGCAGCCTTCTGCGCGTTCTCGGCGTGCACACGTCGCTGACCGAGGATGGGGCAGCGATTGAGGTTGCCGTCTCCGACACCGGACACGGTCTGACTGATGAGATTCGCGAGCGGCTGTTCCTGCCGTTTTACTCCACCAAGCATCGCGGAACCGGCCTGGGCCTGTCGATTGCGGCCAAGATTGTGCAGGAGCATGGGGGCTCGATTCGCGCCGAGTCGAACAGCCCCAAGGGCGCGCGGTTCCTGATGCGTTTGCCGCTGGTTGATGCGGGCGGCCAGCCGCTGGTCGAGGGCGTTCATTCCGCCAATGGCGACCCGGCCGTGAAAGGGTTGGTTTGATGGATCACGTTCTGGTGGTGGACGACGAGGCAGAGATCCGCAGTTCGCTCGAGGAAATTCTGCGCGAGGAAGGCTACGGCGTGGCCGGCGCGGCCACCGCGGCCGAGGCGGTAGTGCTGCTTGAAGACGCGCCCTTTGACGTTGTGCTGCTGGATATCTGGCTGCCGGACCGCGACGGTCTCGACGTTCTGGCCGATCTGCGCCGGATGCCAATGGAGAGCCGGCCTGAAGTTGTGATCATCAGCGGGCACGGCACCATTGAATCCGCGGTGAAGGCGACCAAGCTGGGCGCCTACGACTTTCTTGAGAAGCCGCTCTCGCTCGAGCGCACGCTGATCGTGCTTAAGAACGCCGTGGAGGCGCGCCGGCTGCGCGCAGAAAACCAGGAGTTCAAGCGGCAGTTCAGCGTGGGCTCGGTGCTCACCGGCGAGAGCGTGCCGGTAAAAGCCCTGCGGCAGCAAATCAAGCTGATGGCGCCAACCAACGGCCGCGTGCTCATCTACGGCGAATCGGGCACCGGCAAGGAACTGATCGCCCGCGCCATTCATGCTGAGAGCCTGCGCCGCGACCGCGTCTTTCTCGAACTGAATTGCGCGGCTATCCCCGAGGCGCACATCGAAGCCGAGCTCTTCGGCTACCGTCACGGCGCGCAACCGGGCGGCCCGAGTGAGCAGCGCGGCACGCTGGAGCGCGCCGATGGCGGAACCCTGCTGCTGGACGAAGTAGGCGACATGAGCTTGAAGACGCAGGCCAAGATGCTGAGCGCCCTCGACGAGCAGCTTTTTACGCCGGTAGGCGGCACGCAGACCCTGCGCGTCGACGTAAGGCTGATCGCCACCACCAACAAGGATCTCCAGGAGGAGATTGCCAAGGGCAACTTCCGCGAAGATCTCTTTTATCGCCTGAACGTGGTCCCGTTCTTTGTGCCGCCGCTGCGCGAGCGCAAGCAGGATCTCCCGCTGCTGGTGAAGGAATTTCTGACGGAGTTCGGACGGCAGTACGGGCGCGCACGCATGGAAATCACCGAGGAAGCGCTCGGGGTGCTCGGCGGTTACCACTGGCCGGGCAATGTCCGCGAGCTCAAAAACGTCATCGAGCGCATTCTTATTCTCAATCCACGTGTGCTGCGCATCGAGCGCAAGCACCTGCCGCCCCTGGCGCCCAGAACCCGGGCGCGCGTGGGTGAGGAGTTTTCAACGCTGCAGCAAGCCCGCGAAGCGTATGAGCGGGAATACATTCAGAAGAAGATTGAGGAAGCCCGCAACAACATCAGCCACGCCGCCGAACTGCTCGGGCTTGAACGCAGCCATCTTTACCGCAAGATGAAAGCGCTGGGGATCGCCGTCCGGGAATAGCGATTGAGCTTGATTCGGGCTCTGGCAAGCGCGCGAAGTTGCTGGGGTTTGGGAACTGGTCTTAGTCTTTCACCCGGCGGCCCTCCTGACGGCGCCGTTCTGCCTTTTCTTCGCGCCGGTCGGGTCCTCCCTTGCGGCGCTCAATTTTTATAACGCGAAGATCGGGAAGTCCCACCCGGCGTTCCGGGTTGTCGCGCCGGTCCTGGTCGCTGCGGGCCGCATCCGTGTTCAGGGGGACTGGACCTTTGGGAGGGGCTGGTTGCTGAGGTTGTTGCTGCCGGTTCACTCTGGCTCCTTCCACGGTCGGAAATCCCCCGCCGCTGGTCAACAGTTTATTGAGTACAGGAAGATTGCCACGCTGAGCCTCGATAAAATCCACGCCGTCGGCGGTCAATGCCATCTGGGCATTGTCACCCTTCGTTACGTAGCCCTTCTTGGTCAAATACCAGATCGTAAAGTCCAGATAGTCGCGCGGGAACCCCATGCGGGTTTCAATCTCACCCAACGACACCTCGGGCATGTGGGGACTGGTGCGGCGGCGGTAATAGAGCACGGCCAACACGGCCAGGCGGCGATTCAGCTCGCCCTCCATGCTGTCCATGAAGTCCACCTGCTCTGAATAGGGGTTTTGCTGTTCCGGCTCGGCTTTGCGCTTCGCATCGTAGTCGGCCCGGGCCGTGGGGTTCGAAAGAACGTCATAAGCCACCCTCAGCAGGTGGAACATCTCAGCGTCGCCCGATTCGGGGTTATCGGGGTGCAGCCGGGCCGCCAAAAACCGGTACACGCGATGGATCGTATCGGCGTCGGCATTGGGGCTGATTTGCAGAAACTCGTAATAATCGACCATCCTGTCGGGATCATCCTTCTTTGGAAACAGCCACCAGGGCTCAACTTGCCCGGTCCGCTGTCAGCCGCATCGTAATTGGTTATATCGAGTGTGGATTACCGGCATACCTTGTCTCTCGGCATTCTCTCAGCAGGAGAAGGGAAGGCACGAAGCCGGGCAGTTTCGAGATAACCCGATTCTTCGATTTATACACCCTTAACGCCCGTCCCTGCATGGCGAAGGTGCTGACGATTGCGGGTCCAACCAGTTGGTGCGGCTTCCTTGGGATTCTTCAGTTTCCCGCCCTTGCGCCAGAAAAAAAGCGCAAGGACAGGGCACGGGAGCGATTTCCTGGGTCACCAAAATACTCCGTGCCCCATCCATTTCACGGTTTCATCGTGAAATGGGTGGGACAGCACGAACCCGCCACGTCCCCCTACCGGCTCTCCTTCTGAATCGGCGTAATCGACCCGGGGTTGTCGGCCTTGGTCGGGTCGACGCGAAAATCCCACACCTGCTGGTTGATGCCGGTGGCCGAAAGAATCTCAACCAGCGCATATTCGCCGATCTCGAGCGGCTGTTTGGGATTGATGCGCAGCCAGTGCTTGCCCGGCATCACCTGCACGTTGGCCGGAATCACATTTTCGTCCTGCGTCACCTGGCCGCTGGGGCTCACGTGAATGGCGCCGATAATGCGAACGGCATTGCGCTCGTCCACCTTCACCAGCGCATAACCCGACTGCGCCGAGTGCGTCGGCTTGGGCTTGTGGTTCAATCCTTCAGTCGAGGTGTGCACCGTGACAGGTTCCGAGAGCACCGGCTCCTTGTCGTCCACGACACCGAGCGAGAGGAAGAACGAGGGGTCGTTCACATGCAGGTGAATCTTGGAATGAGCGCCTGAGAGAACCAGATCGGCGCGCTGCCCGGCCATGGGATTCAGCACTCCGATACCATGCCGCGAGCGCGCATTCAGGTCTAGGTCGCTGGGCGGCAATTCCACCAGCTCGGGAGTGCCATGAAAATTGTCGAGGACGAAGACCCCATCCTCATCCGGCAACTCCAGGCCCGTTGCAACCTCGGGCATGCGGGCCTTCTGGTCTTCGCGTTCCTCGGTCTCTTCCTTGTCGATTGACTCGGCCTCCTTCATGGCCGGCGACGAGTCATCGTCAGAAGTCAAATCGGTGTGCTCCTGCTCCCATTTCTTGGTCGCGTCCCAGTTCACCAGGTCGACAGGCATCTCCTCCCAGTCGCCCCGTTCCTGTGAGAGATAGCGCACCCGGTCGCCAACGATCTTGTAATCGCGTACCACCTGGTAAGTACCGTCTTTCAGGATGAGCCGGTGGTTGCGTCCCATTGCGGGCAGATCCGGTTTCATTGGGAGGGGCTTGCCGTGGTTGTCAGACCGGTCAGAGCTCTGGCCGCATACCGGGGCGGCGATCAGCGATAGGGCCAAAACCGGGCCCACGACCAGGCCCACGACCAGGCCGAGGCAGCCCCGCAATGCAAGTCGAATCTGATGGATCCGTGACATGGCGAAAATCGGGCTCCATCCCGGATAGCAGCGCATTCAGCAGAAAAGGCCGGCCGTTTTACCGGGGAGCGCCCTTGCCGTCCTGACACTGCAAGGTCAATATAAACCCCCTGTTTAGACGAACGCCGGGCCGCACTGTTGCAGCCTTACCTGATTCTGGCGTATTAAAAGGTAACCGGCGCCTGTAATTGCGCATCTAACATTGTGTATCCTGAAGGTGTAGGACTGGGATTTTGACAGGACTTCGGGCACATCTGGACATGGATTTCCGCTCGCGCCGCGCATCGATGGCCGCGATTGCGGGGTTGTGCCTTGTCCTTTTGGCCATGTTGGCCTTCGCCCAGGTCACGCACCTGCACGCCAACGAGACGGATGCCGATCATTGTCAGCTCTGTATCGTGATGCACACAGCCGTGCCGGCTGCGGTTGCGGCAGCAATCATCGTGATGGTGCAGCTCGGAGCCGTTGCGCCCGTGGCCGAGCCTGTTTTCATCCTGCGCAAACGGCAAACCAGGCTGTTCATTCGTCCCCCTCCCGTCTCCCGCTGAGCGCCGCTCCGGCCGTTTTCACCTGTCGAGCCTGACGCATCCTACGCATTCATAAGAACGTCTGAAAGTCTCATTCGCCGCAATCGGCGGGCGAGCTTTCGGCTTCTCGATTCAGGCTCACTGGTCAGGCTCATTCGCAACCGGATGGACGCTCCTCTTTGCTGAGAAACTGCTGCGCGGCTACAAACCGCCGGTGAACCGATCGCATTTCAGCTAATTTTCAGGAGACTATGCCATGCACTTCCCTCGTGGCGCAATGCTACGCACCCTTCCCCTTCTCGTCCTCGGCCTCGCGGCTCTCTGCGCGCAGGCGCAAAGCGGCAACGCCGGCGCCATACGCGGAACTGTGTCCGATCCCACCGGCGCGGTCATTCCCAACGCAACGGTCCATCTCACCAACGATGTCAGCGGTCTCGACCAGACCACAACCACTGACTCGACGGGGCAGTTCGTGTTTCCGAACGTGCCATTTAACCCGTACAAGGTTGCGGTCACGGCCAATGGATTCGCTCGCTTGATCCAGAATGTCGAGATTCGGTCCTCGGTGGGAATCACCGTGAAACTGGTCATGCAAGTTTCAGGGGGCAGTCAAACCGTCATGGTCGAATCCGGCGGCGATCTGATTGAGGACGATCCGACCTTCCACGTTGACGTGGACCGCGACCTGTTCAACAAAGTGCCGCTCGAGAGCGCATCTTCCACGCTGAGCTCGCTGGTTACGCTCACCACCCCCGGCGTTGCCGCCGACTCGAACGGTCTCTTTCATGGTCTCGGTGACCACGCATCCAATTCGTTCTCAATCGACGGCCAGTCCGTCACCGACCAGCAGAGCAAAATCTTCTCCAACCAACTTCCTGCCAATTCAATTCAGTCTATTGAGGTTATCAGCGGCGCGCCGCCGGCCGAGTTCGGCGGCAAGACCAGCCTCGTTATCGTCGCCACTACGCGTTCCGGGCAAGGCGTCACCAAGCCCACTGGCGAGATCTTCGCTTCTTACGGAACCTTCGGTTCCGCAAGCGGCGGCTTCGATCTCTCCTATGGCGGTAAAAGCTGGGGCAACTTCATCGAGGCCGACGCCCTCAATACCGGCCGCTTCCTCGATCCGCCCGAATTCACTGTCTTCCACGACAAGGGCAACGAACAGAACTTCTTCGATCGCGTGGACTACAACTTTACACCTGCAAATTCGGTCCATCTCGACTTCAACTACAGCCGCTCCTGGTTTCAGACGCCGAACGCTTTCCAGAACCTGAACATACAGAACGTTGAAAACGGGGGTACCGGGATCGGCGGAGGCGCCAGCGCCAACCCGACCTTCGTCAATGTGGGCGACACCGACCAGCATTCCAAAATCGGAACCTACAACATCTCACCCACATTCACGCACGTGATCAGCAACAATTCGGTCCTTAACTTCGGCGGTTACGTCCGCAGAGACGATTACAACTACTATCCCAGCGGCAACCCGCTCGCCGACCTCGGCCCGGCCACCCTGCAAACCTCTTCCATTAGCCAAAATCGCACATTGACCAACACCGGCGTCCACACCGATTACACCTATGTGAGGGGGCATCACAACATAAAAGCCGGCGCCGCCTACGAACAGACCTTCCTGCGCGAGCACGACAGTCTGGGCATCGCAGATTCCACCTATCCCCTCAGCGCTCCCTGCGTGGACGATAATGGCAACCCGCTGCCCGGGTACGCCAATCAATTCGACTGTGACGGCGAAACATCCTTTCCGAACGCTAACTATCTTTCGGTTCTGGCTCCCTACGACCTTACTCGCGGCGACAGCGATTACCTGTTTTTCGGCCATACAGACATCAAGGAACTCGGCCTCTATATCGAAGACGAGATCAAGGCCGGAAACTGGGACTTCAACTTGGGACTACGCGGGGATATTTACAACGGCCTCGTTACTTCAAAACAACCTGAGCCGCGCGTAGGCGTTGCCTACAACGTCAAGCCGTCCGCTACCGTTCTGCGCATCTCTTATGCTCGCACCCTGGAGACGCCTTTCAACGAAAACCTAGTCCTCTCCAGCAGCGGCTGTTCCGATGTGGTGCTCAATCCGCTGCTTGGCTGCAACCCCGGCGTTTCCGGAACCATGCAACCCGGCTTCCGTAATGAGTTCCATGCCGGATTCCAGCAGGCCGTTGGCAAGAATGTCGTGGTGAGCGGCGAGTACATCTGGAAGTACACCCACAACGCCTTCGACTTCAGCATCCTGGGCAACACGCCCATTACCTTCCCCATCGACTGGCACAACTCCAAGATCCCGGGCTATGCGCTGGATGCGGAGATCCCCAACTTCCATCACTTCAGCGCCTATCTCGTCACATCTTCGGTGGCTGCGCGCTTCTTCGGGCCGCAGGTCGCCGGCGCGGGAGCAACCAGCGGCGTCGCCGTGGGAACCCTCTATCCCTTCCGCATCGACCACGACGAGAAGTTCAACGAAACCACGCACCTTCAATACACCGTCTCCCATGATGGAAGCTGGTTCAACGGTCTGTGGGGCGGCTTTAACTGGCGCTTCGACTCAGGCTTGGTGGCCGGATCGACGCCCTGCTATGGGGCGACCGATCCGAACAGCCCCTGCGGCAACAGCACGACCACGCTGCCCGATGGAACCCCCGCCATTGCCATGGTTGACACCAACATCCCTCCCGGACCGGCAACAAACGGTGTGCCGCTGCCCCTGACCGCGGACGAGGAATTTCAGGCGGGCTTTATGTGCAACGGCGTCAAAGCTACCCCCACGCAAGCCCTGCCTTCTGTCTGCCCGGCAAGTGAGTTCAGTTCGAACCTGATCAATGTCCCCGCCCCCAACCGGGGCGACAACGATCACGATCCGCAGCGCATCGCACCGCGCAGTCTGTTCGATGTCACCGTCGGCAAGAACAATATCTTTAACCGGGAGCATTTCAAAACCAACCTCGACCTGACGGCCATCAACGTCACCAACAAGTACGCGCTGTACAACTTCCTGTCGACCTTCAGCGGTACGCACTATGTAACCCCGCGCGCGCTGACGGCGAAGCTGACGTTCAACTTCTGACTGTTGCGCCGGTCTCCCGGCCGGCTGTAGTGGGGGCGTCCTCGCCCCCACGCACCTTCGGGCGCCTCCCCTTATTCGAGCCCCAGTTCCCGCCGGTACGCCCCAAGCACCTCGTCCCCGAAGCAAGCAAAAATCACCTTCTCAATCTCCGGGTTCGCGTCCAGCGCCGCCCGCGTTTCGCGCACCGCAATCGCTGTCGCCTCAGGAATCGGATAGCCGTAGATCCCGCAGCTGATTGCCGGAAACGCCAGGCTCTTCAGGCCATGCTCCCGCGCAATTGCAAAGCAAGCGCGATAGCAACTTGCGAGCAGCGCCGGCTCGCCGCTCCGTCCGCCGCTCCACACCGGCCCCACCGTGTGAATCACATGCTTGGCCGGCAGCCAGTAGCCCTTCGTCAACTTCGCCTGGCCGGTCGGGCAGCCGCCGAGCAGCCGGCATTCGGCCAACAGTTCCGGCCCGGCTGCCCGATGGATTGCTCCATCCACTCCACCCCCGCCCAGCAGCGACTCGTTCGCCGCGTTCACAATCGCGTCCACCTGCAACTTCGTGATGTCACCACGTACGACGGAAATCCGCTCTACCATTTTCAACCTCATCCAGCAGGAATCCGCCTGCTGATCCCCGACCTCTGATCCCTGACCCCCGATCTCTGACCCCTGCCGGGCTACTTCTCACTGTCGAGCACGCGCATCTGCTCGGCGCCGTAGCGCATGCCGGCCACCGCCTCTGCCGGAATCGCCGCCTCAAGCTGCACAACATCCTCTGCGGTCAGTTGCACGCTCAGCGCGTTCAGGCTCTCGGCAAGCTGCTTCCTGGTGCGCGCTCCCACCGTGGGAACAATGGAGCGGCCCTTTGCCAGCGCCCATGCCAGGGCAAGCTGCGCGGGCGTAATCCCCCTGGCCTCGGAAATCTGCTTCAGGTCGTCCACAAGTTGCCGGTTGCGCTCCAGGTTCTCGCCGCTGAAACGCGGGAAATGCGCCCTGAAATCGCCGGGCCCCAGCTGTGAGCCCGCCAGCAGTCCGCGCGAGAGCACGCCATATGCTGTAACGCCGATCCCCAGTTCGTCGAGCACGGGAAAGATCTTCATTTCCGGACTCCGGCTGATCAGCGAATACTCGATCTGCAGGTCCACGATGGGATGCACAGCCGCCGCTCGCCGGATGGTCCCGGGCCCGACTTCTGAGAGCCCGATGTAGCGTACGTATCCAGCCTCCACCATGTCGGCAATTGCGCCTACCGTCTCCTCGATCGGCACCGCCTGATCGAGGCGCGCCGGCCGGTAAATATCGATATAGTCCGTGCCCAGCCGCTTCAGCGAGTAGGCAAGCCAGGTCTTCACTGCCGCAGGCCGCGCGTCATAGCCCAGCCACGCGCCGTCAGGTCCCCGCTGCGCGCCGAACTTCACGCTTAAAAGCACATCCTCGCGCTGCAACGCTATCGCCCGGCCCACCAGCATCTCGTTGTGGCCCATGCCGTAAAAGTCGCCGGTATCGATCAGGTTCACCCCGGCATCGACGGCGGCGTAGATGGTTGCAATCGACTCTGCCTCGTCCGCAGCCCCGTAGATTCCGCTCATGCCCATGCAACCGAGCGCGATGGGAAAAACCTCGGGGCCTGAACGGCCCAACCTGCGTGTTGCCGCCTCAGTCTGCATATTCGTGCTCCTTCCGCGCAAACATGGTACGCCGGGGAAGCGCTTGCCGCAATCGAGCTGCGCGGTGAACGGGGCGACATTCGAACAAGCCGTATGTTTTTGAAAGCAAAGCTGCTGGCAAGGGTATCTGCCGGGTTATCCTAAGCCGCGGCAAAAACCCTCTTTCGCCGCAGCAACAAGTCTGCCATACTTGAATGTGCCCACCAGGTACGTCCAATCACAACAATCAAACAAAGAGGTTGCATCGATGTCGGCAAAGTATGTCTTTGTGACGGGCGGAGTTGTGTCCAGTTTAGGCAAGGGTTTGGCGGCTGCCTCCATCGGCTGCCTGCTTGAGAGCCGCGGACTGCACGTGAACATGATGAAGTTCGATCCCTACCTGAACGTCGATCCGGGAACCATGTCGCCGTTCCAGCACGGCGAGGTCTTTGTGACCGACGACGGCGCCGAGACCGACCTCGACCTGGGTCACTACGAGCGCTTTACCCACGCGCCCCTCTCGCGCGACAACAACCTCACCACCGGCCGCATCTACCAGCAGATCATCCAGAAGGAACGGCGGGGCGACTATCTCGGCGCGACCGTGCAGGTCATTCCTCACGTGACCAACGAGATCAAGAACGCCATGCGCAAAGTGGCCGCGAACGGCGCCGACGTGACCATTGTCGAGATCGGCGGCACGGTGGGCGACATTGAATCGCTGCCGTTCCTCGAGGCCATCCGCCAGATGCGCCAGGAACTGGGCCGCGAAAACACCGTCTTTGTGCACCTCACGCTGGTGCCCTGGATCGCCGCCGCGCAGGAGCTGAAAACCAAGCCCACGCAGCACTCGGTCAAGGAGCTGCTCTCTATCGGAATCCAGGCCGACGTGCTCATGTGCCGCTCCGAGCGCCCGCTGAGCCGCGAGATCAAGCAGAAGATCGCCGCCTTCTGCAACGTTGAAGAGCGAGCGGTGATCGGCGCCAAAACGGTGCCCTCAATCTACGAGGTGCCGCTCAACTTTGCGCAGGAGGGCGTCGACGAACTCATCCTCAAGTACCTTCACAAGGAGGCGCCCGAGGCCGACCTGAGCAAATGGCGCGACCTGGTCGACCGCTGCTACCACCCCAAAGACGAGGTCTCCATCGCCATCGTCGGCAAGTACACCGATTACGAGGACAGCTACAAATCGCTCAAAGAAGCGCTCACCCACGGCGCGGTGGCCCAGAACCTGAAGCTCAAGATTACCTGGATCGAGGGTGAAGGCCTCGAGTCGCAATCGCCCGAGGATCGCAGCTACGAGCCGCAGCTCGAGGGATTCGACGGCATCCTGGTGCCGGGCGGCTTTGGCAAGCGCGGCATTGAAGGCATGCTCAACGCCATCCGCTACGCGAGGGAGAAAAACGTGCCTTATTTTGGAATTTGTTTGGGCATGCAGACCGCGTGCATCGAGTTTGCCCGCAACGTCTGCGGCCTCAAAGACGCGAACTCAAGCGAATTCGATCCGGCCGCGCAACACCGCGTCATCTACAAGCTGCGCGAGCTGCTGGGCGTTGAAGAGATGGGCGGCACCATGCGGCTGGGCGCCTGGACCTGTGTCCTGCAAAACGATACGCTGGTTTCGCGCGTCTACGGCGGAGCAACCGAGATCAGCGAACGCCACCGCCACCGCTACGAGTTCAACCGCGAGTACGAAGCGCTGCTCACCGGCGCCGGCCTGCGCATCAGCGGAACCACACCCGATTCAACCTACGTTGAGATCGTCGAGATCCCCGGCCATCCGTATTTCATCGGCTGCCAGTTCCACCCGGAGTTCAAGTCGAAGCCGCTCGAGCCGCATCCGTTGTTCCGCGAGTTCATAACCGCGAGCTACAGGAACCGGCTGGCGCGGAGCGTGGAGGAATTGGGCGAGCGGTCGAGCCTTTCGAGCACACTGTCGTCGTAATCACTCGCAGGTGATTAAATGCACCTTCCATCACGACGTTTCAAGCGAGAGATCATTGCACTGGCCCTCGTAGCAGGGGCCGCACTCACGTATTTGTCGCTTTTGGGCTCGCGGTGGGCTGTCTACGTCACCCTGTGCGTTGCATACACCATTGTCATTGTCGGCATGGCGTGGGCCAACGGAAACTGGAAACTCTACTTCGGTGGCGGAAAAATCAGCCTGCAAAGCTTCGCAAAGGCCCACTTCAGTTTCCTGCTCGCTGCCGTCCTGTTTATGTGGGCCGCCATTCTCCTCAGGCCGTCAATGCCCGACTGGCTCGTCTCCCAGGGTGACAGCAACTGGTCGTGGTACTACATCCTTGTGATAGCGCTGCTGGTCGGTTTGGTTCTCCTCGAGCAGTGGTGGATCGAAAAGAGGCCACGGCGCGACGCAGATTGACTGAGAATTGGCGGCCGACTCCTCATGTGTCGGTACCCTGTTATCCCAAGCCTCGAGAACTACCCCAGCAGCACCGCCCCCTCAACCTTCGCCGCCAACGCCTGATCGAAGGTCACGAGGGTAAGTCCAGCAGCCTCGGCAAAGGCGCCAAGGTAAGCGTCGGCCCAGTGTTTCGGCGAGGGTGATCGCTCCTGGGTTCGGGTCCGCAATTCAGCGTCGAGCCCAGGCGGTTCCTGTGCAAGAAATGCAACGCCCGATTCGACCCAACTGTCATAGATCTTCCAACACTGCCGCTGATCCAGCGTGTTCCCCTGCATCACGGCTCCTGTACTCAGCAACCGGAACAGTCCCATTTGAGTATGTCGGCAGAAAATCAGCGCATTAGACGAATCGAGACTCTCATACCAAGTTATCGCGCTCTGGTTGTGAACATGCTTGTCGTAGGTCAGCGCGAGCCACACATTTACATCAGGGAAAATCAATGATTTCATAGATTTTCTCGTTGTCAATATTGAGCGTGCCGGGCTCGGTAGAACGGATGAGCGGCAGCCGCAGACGTTTTGCCGGCGGGCTTGACTGCCGATGGAGCATCAGCAGATCCAGCGCATCGAGCACCAGTTGCCGGAAAGAAGAGCCCTGCTCGGCAGCAAGAACCTTCACATTCTTGTAAGTCTCGTCCGGTATGTCGATCGTTGTCCGCATATTTCCATATTAGCATATTTATGTATTTATGGAAATATGCACAGCCCAAAACCTGTCTCCGGCGCCCTTCTGTTCTTCCACTCCCTCGCCTGCCTCCTAAATCCGGTCTCGTGGGGCGTTTCCCGGCCTGGCAAACCCGTTTTCGCTGACATTTAATCCCACTATGAAATGGTTGCTGCATCTTAACTTTTTGGACCCAGGCGGGGTATTGACAACGATTTTGCTGCGGGCCTATTGTTTGAACGTTTTTGAGCGAAAGGAAGGCTGAACGATGGTTGCGTATTTTCAGCTCCAACCCGCCGAGGCGGAATTGCAGGAGCTGGCCGAAGAATATTGGAAGAAGGCTGGAGAAAAGGTACAAGAGCTTGAAAAAGCCGCATTTGAAGCCGGCGAGAGCATTCGCAACGGCGACTTCACCCTGGCCAACCTTGAAGCCATAGTGCGCTGGAAGTCGGAGCGCTCGGTGCAGTATCTCATTGCGAACGGCAACGACAAAATCCGGCGAGTGCTGGCGGCGGTGACGGCTCCCGAGGCTACCACCGAATCCGCAGTGCGGGCGCTGCTTGAACTGCAGGGCGTCGACCTCGGAGTGGCCTCGGCCATCCTGGCGGCAATCTACCCCGAGCGCTACACGGTGCTCGACTACCGTGCCCTCGAAGCCCTGGGCCACGCGCGGCACGATGTGCACTTTTATGAGGAGTACCTGGCATTCTGCAAGCGGCTGGCCGAGAGCAATGTCGTGAAGCCGCAAAACGATCTGCCTGGCGCCACGCCGCTGCGCACGCTCGACCGCGCGCTTTGGGAGTGGTCGCGCAGCCACATCAGCTGACGCGCGGCCCGGCCCGAGCTCCCCGGCCTCAGTCCTCGGACCATTTTTGTATTCAGCGGACCTGTGTTTGTCACTGGCCCTGAGCGCGCGGCGTCGGTCTTTTCACGACCCACGGTCCACGATCCACGACTCACGGACCACGACCCGCGCTCCACGATAGAATCTACGTCGTGAGCAACTCCTTTGAAATTGGGCCGGTCCAGGTCGGCGCGGGCCGGCTTTTCCTCATCGCCGGCCCCTGCGTCATCGAAAGCGAAGCGCACGCCTGCTTCATGGCCGAAGCCATCCAGCGGATCACTGCCGGCCTCGGCGTGCCCTGCATCTTCAAAGCCAGTTACGACAAGGCCAACCGAACCAGCGTCAAGAGCTTCCGCGGCCCGGGCCTCATTGAGGGTACGCGCATCCTCCGGCGCATTGCCCGGGACACCGGCCTGCCCGTCCTCACCGACGTGCATGAGCCCTCCCACTGCGAGGTCGCCGCCGAAGCCGTCGACGTACTCCAGATCCCCGCTTTCCTCTGCCGCCAGACTGACCTGCTGGTCGCCGCCGGCCGCACCGGCCGCGCCATCAACGTAAAGAAAGGCCAGTTCGTGGCCCCGTGGGACATGAGCCACGCCGTCGAAAAAATCCGCTCCACGGGCAACGAAAGAGTATTCCTTACCGAGCGCGGCTCGAGCTTCGGCTACAACAACCTCGTCGTCGACTTCCGCTCTCTGGCAATCATGCGCGGCCTGGCCCCGGTGGTGTTTGACGGCACCCACTCCGTGCAGCAGCCCTCGGCGGCCAACGGCGTCAGTGGTGGCCAGCCCGAGTTCATTCCCCTGCTCGCCCGCGCAGCCGTGGCCGCCGGCGTTGACGGCATCTTCCTCGAGGTGCACGACGACCCCGCCAACGCCAAATCCGACGGCGCCAACGCACTCGACCTCAAGCTGCTCAAGCCACTGCTCGAGCGCCTGCTCGCCATCCACGCGGCTGCGCAGGAGGCCTAGGGTGTATCCACATATACAGGCGGGCAGCGACGGGAGCCATTTTTTCTCAGCTCTAGGAGCGAGGAGGGACGCAGACTGGACGTCTTCTAGCGACGAGCGACAACGAGATGGGGAAAAATGGCCCCGTCCCTCCGGGTTGCGGCGCAAAATTGTGCCATACTTTGTTGTCGCCCTCGACCTTGGAGCCACCAAAGCCATCGGGCTCCGCCTCGTCTGGCACAATTCTCGCTCGCAACGCTGCCCACTTGTATATGTGGATACACCCTAGCGCCTTGCTCGCTCCCGCCCTGCGCCGCGCGCTCCGCATCGCGCTCTGGATGCTGGCCGCCGCGCTCGGCCTCTCGCGCTTCCTCTGGCTCGCCGCCGACTTTTCCAACTACTCGCCCTGGATGATCGACCAGGCCAAATTCACTGACGAGGGCTGGTGGGCCAACGCCGCCATCATGCACGCGCTCACCGGCCACTGGCATGTCCCCGGCGACTACAACCCCGCCGTCGCGCTGCCGGTCTGGCCGCTGCTCCTCGGCGCACTCTTCCACTTCACCGGCGCCAGCGTCATCGCCGCCCGCGCCTTAAGCGTCGCGTTCTCGCTGGCCACGCTCGCCGTTGTTTACCTGCTCGTACGCCGCTACGCGCAGAACCCCACCGCCGCCCAGGCCGCCGTCCTGCTCATGGCCGCCAGCCCCTTCGCCTTTGCCTTCAGCCGGCTCGCCATCCTCGATACGCTCGTCATCTTCGAGTTCTGCGCGATGCTTCTCGTCGCGTCCTGCGCGGCCAACGCCACAAATGCGGGCAAGCAGCGCATCTGGCCTCTGGTCGCACTGGCGCTGCTCATCCCCGCGGCCCTCCTCACCAAGACCACCGCCGCCGTTCTCATCCCCGCGGTCATCTGGCTGGCCTTCCGCGCATCCGCAAATTCGCCTGCTAACGGCCGCGGATGGCGCGCCCTCATTCGCGCGGGCGTCGCCACAGCCGCCGCGCCCCTCGCGCTCCTCAAGCTCTGGGCCCTCTTCGTCTCCCGGCTCGGCTACGGCGCCGATTACAACTACTTCTTCGGCGTCAATGCCATGCCTGATATCGATTGGCCGCAAACCCTCCACTGGCTCCATGACCTGGCGCAAAACGGTTTCTGGGTCGATCGCCTGCTCTATCCGCTTGCCCTCGTCATCCTGCTCGCATCCGTCGCGTTCAAACGCCACCTGTGGCGCAACCCGCTCTTCGCCGCCTCGTGGATGGCCATCGCCGGCGATGCCATCTTCGTCTTCAGCCGCCAGGACGACTACGCCCCGCGCTACTTCCTGGTGATGCTTGCGCCTGTGGTCTTCATTGTTGTGCTGGCGTTCGACGACGCTCTTGGCTCGTCGCGGCGCTGGGCCGGCGTGCTTGCCGCGGCAATGGCAATCGCCGTGGCCTTCAACTTCGTCGCCATCGCCAATCACCTTTCGCACCGGCAATACCAGCTCTACGGCGCGGCGCGCCAGATCGCGGCCACCGTCCGCGGCGACCGCTCCCGCAGCCAGCTCCTCTTCGGAGTGAGCGCCGCCGAGGTCGGCCTCATCGCCGGCCTGCCGTCGATCAACGACGCTTATGGCATTGACGACATGGCCGCGAAGGTCGCCCGATACAAGCCTGGCTGGTATCTCGCCTGGAACGGCGAAGTCGATACTGACGCGCTCGCCGGATATGCGCTCGTCCCTATCGCTGCCTATCGCATCTTTGACGACGACGACCGGACGACGCTGACACTTTACAGGGTTCAGGGAGCAGAGACTAGGGAACGGGGAACAGGGAGTAGGGAATAGGGAATAGGGCCGGTAGTCACGAATCACGAATCACGAACCACGACCCGCGGCCTGTCAGCTTCCCTGAATCTTCACCAGCTCCTGGCCGCCGGGCGCCACCATGCGGGTTTGCGGGGCGCGCCAGTGGTCGATGTGGCTGATGCGGTGCACGCAGCCGATGGTGCAATTGGGCGCGCAGCTTTTGGCGGTAAGGAACTCGCGCTTCACGTGTTCGCGCGTGTACTCGGCAATCGGGATGCCGGGATAGCCGCGCTGCTGGCTGCAGTAGTGCACCAGCCCGTCCTCGCAGATGTAGAGGTATCGCGAGCCGGCGCGGCAGCGCCAGTCGTTGGGCAGGCCTTTCACAATCGCTTCCTGGAACCCGTCGAACTGCGCGTAGTTGGTCTTTTTGCGGTTGGTCATCTCAAAGTAGACCCGCGCGTCGTCTTTGCCGAGCGGTTTCAATTGGCCGTCGCCATCGTGGATGATGCCGATGGTGGACTCAAAGCCGAGCGCGAGGGCGCGTTTGCCGATCACTAGCGCATCGTTGGGATTCTTGAAGCCGCCGCCTACCACCGAGTTGATGTTCACGTGGAACTCGGCGAACTGGGCCAGCATCTGCAGCTTCTTGTCCAGCACCTTCAAGCTCTTTTTCGAGACTTCGTCGGGCTCAACGTTGTCGATCGAAATCTGCATGTGGTCCAGGCCGGCCGCATTCAGCCGCTCGATCCGCTCCCGGTTCAGCAGATACCCGTTGGTGATGATGCCGGCGATGGCGCCAGTCTTGCGCATGCGGCGAATAATGTCGTCGAGGTCGGGATGGGTGAGCGGCTCCCCGCCCGAGATGCCGATCATGGCCGTCCCCAGCCGCCCCAGGTGGTCGATGCGCCGGTTCATCTCTTCGAGCGGCACGGGCGGGCTCACCTTGTCGTACTCGTTGCAGTAGGCGCAGCTCAGGTTGCAAAAGCGCATGGGGATAATCTGCGCCAGCACCGGATGATCGGTTCGGGCGAGCGCGTGCACGACCATGGCGTACTCGCGCACCTTACGCTGAGCCGCAATCAACCGTCCGCGAACTGTGGACCTGAGGGGAATGGCCATCGTTTCAATCTTATCAACTGAGCCCTTTATGAGATACGGCAGGTGGTTCAGATTCCCAGCGTTGCCCCACCCCGCCGCTGTCATCCTGAGCGAAGTTGGGCACTCGCGTTTGCGAGTGCCCAACGAGCCGAAGGATCTGCAGTTGTTCCTAGGGTG
>Ga0326728_10006897_pt1 | contig 30010 bp, 29 predicted proteins | sample MB3enrmetagenome_FD_207602 | JGI IMG/M metagenome (GOLD analysis project Ga0326728, IMG submission 207602) | Lab enriched peat soil microbial communities from McLean, Ithaca, NY, United States - MB31MN | ecosystem: Environmental > Terrestrial > Soil > Wetlands > Peat | place: USA: New York... | reverse complement strand
ATCGGCTGGTATACCGCGGCCATCGATTACAACTACAAGCAGGATTATGCCAATGCCCTGCGGTGCTACCAGAAAGCCACGGAACTCAATCCCGATTTTATCGATGCCTGGGGCAAGATGGGGCTTCTTCTCGTCAAGCTGGGACGGTTTGAAGAGGCACATGCCTGCGATGCCCGGGTACGGGAACTCAACCAGCGGATCACCAACGAGGTACGACGCCTTGCGGAAGCGGCAGAAAAGAATCCCCCGGCTGTCGCTCCCCTCCCCCCGTCGCAATCACGAAAAAACATCTGGGCCGCCGCCGCAGCATCAGCGGTCTGTCCCGGCCTTGGGCAGGTCTACACGAGTGGAAAATACGGAAAAGGCTGGACAATCCTTGCGGCACTCTTTCTCTCTGCACTTGCCGGGATCTTTCTTGACGCATTCAAAGGGACGTATCTCCTTTCCCCCCTTGCCCCGTACCAGGCTGCCCTTCCGTCCCTTACGCTCCTTCTTCCGGTCCTGGTATGGATTTACAGTATCATCCACGCGGTCTGGAAAGCATATGAGGTCAACAACCATCGCGAACCCTTTATCGAGGTCCGGATAGCCCGCTTGGCCGGGTACATTGTCAGCACGTACATCATCGCTGCACTCCTGTACCTGTATCTACCCTTGGTCTCATCGCTCCTTTACAAATTCTTTGTGCAGGCAGCAGCACTACCGTAAATTGAACGGATGGAAGAAAAAAGCAGGAATGATACCACATACATCAATGGATTTCGTGATTTTTCAAAGTACGAAAACCGGGCCCGAATCTGGAGAATCCCGGATGAATGCCGTTAGATAAATTACCTTAACTATTTTATGTTGTTTAACCCATAGTGATAACATACGATTCAGGGGAACCGGCGGAAAAACCACCCGTATCCTGCGAATTACAAAGGGTCCCCTCATGAAGAAAACCGGAGGCATGATGCAGGACGTCAGCGCGATCGACTGGAACGAGGTATGGAAGGCCCGGGAGGAGGAGAAGCGGGCTCAGGATGCCGGTGCGAGCTGTGCTGACCGCTGGTCGGATCCCGGCCGGTGCAAAAAATTTAACCAGAGAGTAAAGGAGAGCAACTGGGAGGATGCACGGGACCGGATCCGTGCCATGAAGATCGCCCCGGATTTTCGTGTTCTCGATATCGGGGCCGGTCCCGGGACACTTGCGATCCCGCTCGCCGGTATGGTCCGGCAGGTCACTGCTGTCGAGCCATCCACCGGCATGCTTGAATGCCTGACCGATAATATTTGCGAGAAGCATATCTGCAACATCACCACCCTCCGGAAAAAATGGGAAGATGTGGATCCCGCAACGGATCTCGACCCTCCCTACGATCTGGTCGTTGCATCGTACTCGCTGGGAGTACCGGATTTGCGAGCCGCTCTTGAGAAAATGAACGCTGTCTCGCAACGGTACGCGTATATCTTCTGGTTTGCCGATCTCTTCTCGCCCCGCCACCGGCAGTACTCGGAGATCTGGGAAGATCTCTTCGGGGAACAACCGGCACAGAACCGGACACCGAACATTATCTTCAACCTGCTCTGCCAGATGGGGATCTATGCCAATGTGGAAATTTCCCGGACGGATCGTTCACTCCGGTATGAAAGCCTCGAAGAAGCAGTGGCCGATCAACAGGATCTCCTGCGCCTTAAGGAAGAACGGCAGGTGGCCATGCTGAGGTGTTTTCTCAAGAAAACGCTGCGGTACGAGAATGGGCAGTATGTCCTGAATGAGCCGTCACACCAGGCAAAGATCTGGTGGGAGAAAGAGGTGTGACCCGATGGCAGATCCCCTTGCCCGGCCCGGTTCGATTCTGGAAGAAACTCTCGCAGAGATCCGGGATTTGCTCGGTAGTGATTTTGAAACGATCACGATCGAACGTGTCGTCATCGGGATTTTCTTTACCGGAATAAAACTCAGTGACGGTTCCGGGGGCATGTGCTTTACCCCTATAAAGGAAATCCCCGAGGCAGTCTGCTGCCCGAGCTCTGCACGTGCCATGCCCTGGCCGGGTCGATTTGCCGGCCGCAGCGCCGCCAAGTTCATCGGCGACCTGCCCCATGCACCCCCGTTACAGAAGGCAATCGGAATCGCCATCGTAAATGCACTCTCTGAGACCTGCAGGAAGCGTCGGCCGGATCTCTGTGCCGGGATGGTGACCGGCCAAGATGCACTCGAAACAATCCCGCTTCCAGATGAGGGATATGTGGCGGTGGTCGGTGCGCTCGTACCGATTATCAGACGCCTGAAAGCCCGGGGAAAGCCGTTTGGGATCCTTGAACTCGACCTGCGCACGCTCAAACCCGATGAGCTGCCATTTGCCATATCTCAGGAAAATGCGGATGTAGAGATCCGTCGGGCAGATATGCTCATCATTACAGGCACAACACTGCTCACCAACACGCTTGAACCCGTTCTTGCCGGTACCCGGCCCGGGGCGGCGATCGTTGTTGTCGGGCCGACGGCGAGCATGCTCCCTTCAGCCTTCTTCCGGCGAGGTGTCACGATTCTTGGCGGGGACATCGTTACAGATGCAGATATGTTGCTCGATACGATAGCTGAGGGTGGTTCGGGATACCACTTCTTCGGGAAGTCCGCGGAGAAGGTAATCATCTGCCGGCCCGTGCCGGCGGGAATTTTTAAAGAAACAGAGGGGAGAACTCATGGAATGCAGTTATTGTGAACGGATCTGCGAGATCCCGGAAAACAAGAACGGTTACTGTAAGATGTACCGCAACGAACAGGGAATCCTAACGGAGAACTACCCGGATCGTTACCTCAACATCTACCCGGTCTCCAGCGAATCGATCCCGATGCTCCATTTTTACCCCAATGGCATCTTCCTTTTGATCAGCACCATCGGCTGTAACTTTGCCTGCGAAGGCTGCATCTCGGAGTTCCAGACTACCCGGAAGGGCACCCTGCAGGAGATCCTCACCCCTCACACCCCGGAAGAAATCCTCGATATTGCACGCGAGGGCAACTGCCGGGGCATCACCTTCTGCCTCAACGAGCCCGCTGTCTCCCTTCCTACGTTTCTCCGTGTTGCACGGGCGGCAAAAAAAGAGGGTTTCCTTGTCGGGTGCTCCAGTAACGGTTACATGACCCCGGCGGCATTGCAGAGCCTGCTCCCGTACCTCGACTTTGCCAATATTGGCCTCAAAGGTTCAACGGACGAGCGGTATAGGGAGTGCGGCGTTACATCAGCAGCCCCGGTCTACCGGAACGTGAAAATCCTGCACGATGCCGGGGTGGCTGTCGAAGTATCCGTCATGTACCTCAACGGAAGAGAGCAGGAAGTGATCGGGGCAGCGGAACGCAGCCGGGTGATCTCCTCGTCCATCCCTTTCCAGGTGATGAGGTTCGTGCCAACCCACGAGGAACTCGAACCGCTGTCGCCGACCCGGGAGCAAGGCGAGCAGCTCTGCACGGAGCTGCACCGGTACCTCAACCATGTGTACCTGTTCAACACGCCGGCAACGACCGAACTCGACTCCCGGTGCCCGGTCTGCGGGAAGACCATCATCCACCGGGTCTTTTTCGGCCCCATGGCCGCTCGGGTAATTTCCTGCCGTCCGGATGGGGTGTGCAGCTGCGGGTACCGTTACCCCCGCACGGGGGAGATTGACCCCGTCTTTGAGGGAGAAGTGCAGGTCCTTGGCGGGTACCGGTCGATCATGAGTGTGAAGTTTATCGCAAACATCATCAGGCTCCTCGGGGTTACTGATGACGGGGAGATTGACCGGCTCTGTAACACGATGATCGCGAACGGGTATCTCCGTTCTCTTGAAGCGCAGAAGGACAACATTGAGACATTCACCGGTATGATCCGCTATGTTTCGGAGCTTGCAGGGCGAAAAGAACAGGCAGAACGTATCATAAATTACGTGCAGTCAGTCTTTACTGATGTGGAGAAACGGGTTGCCGGCGCAGAAAGGCCCCGGGTCTACGCAGCCTGCTTCCATCCGCTCTTCCCGGTGTATGCGGCCAAGTTTGTAAACACCATTATCGAAACCGCCGGGGGAACAAGCCTGAATCTTGAGCTAGACTTTAAGGAGAGCACGGATCCGGAATATACCGTTGAGGCACTCAATCGCCTTGACCCGGAAGTTATTCTTTTTACCGGTCACTTTGCTCCCACTATGGATGACTTTTTCAAGACCTGCCGGGAGCTGGGTATCATGTGTCAGGCAATCTTTAAGCGGCGGGTGTATGTCATGGACGGCGTGTATGCAGCGGGAACCTTGGGCTGGGTTATAGGGCTTATGGACGCAGCAAATATCCTCCATCCGGAGATCTTCTGCTATTCCCTCGCTGATGAGAAGGCGCGGCTGGATCAGGTGATTGGCAGATCCGTGGAGTGAGGACCTCTGGCGATTCTCACACCGGTACTCTACCGGGACCCTGCGAATTGATCAGGGATTGCCAGGCGCACTTATCACGGAGTAATGTTTCGATATAAGTTACAGGATCTGGTGAAATGATGAAGAACGAGAAGACCGACGTTACCCCTGCTGACCCGGATTTTGCTTTTGAACCCGTGCTTTCAGCAAAAGACTGCCTGTATTCCTGTAAAAGTGCGCTGAACGACGAGTATACCCGGCAAAAATCTGCTTTTCTCCCCCGGGACCCCTTCTTCTGGAGGGAACAGTGGCGGCAGCTGAAACTTGCACACTGCGCTGTTCCGGGATACGGCAATGCCCGGCAGTTCTGGGGCAACAAAAAGATGATCGATGCCGTGTACATGAAAGGCAGAAAAAAGCATGGCATGGCTGATGGTACCCGGGCGGCTGCCCTTGGCGTTCCCGATGGTTCCCGCATCCTTGATATCGGGACCGGCCCGGGGACCTACGCGGTGCCGCTTGCAGCCCGGGGCTGCCGGGTCACGGTCGTCGAACCCTCACCGATCATGCGGGAGGCGCTGGCGGAGAATATGCGCGAACAGGGAGCCCGGGATATCAAAGTCATCCCCAAACGCTGGGAAGATATCACGGTACAGGAGCTGGGTGGTCCATTTGATGTGGTCATTGCCTCGTACTCGCTGACCATGATGGATATCGGCACGGCTCTCGCAAAGATGCAGGCCTGCTGTACCGGTACCATCCATCTCTTCTGGTTCCTGACACCTCCCACGTGGGTGCAGGTCAACAAGGATCTCTGGCCACTCCTTCATGGCGGGGAGTTCCCCGGCGAGCCTATGGCCGACTGGCTCTGGCAGGTGCTCTGCGAGATGGGTATCTATGCAAACCTTCAGGTCGAGATGAAGTTCCCGCCCTCTGTCTATGCATCTGTTGACAATGCAGTCAGCGAATTTTCCGGGCGGCTGAAATGCTCGACTGCGGCACACGAAGAAACGGCCCGGAATTATTTCCAGTCGGTTCTCCGCCAGGAAGATGAGGGGTATGTACTTGGCGGAGAAACTCTCGGGGCGCACATCTGGTGGACCCGGGGATTGCCAAAAGAGAGAGCAAAGGAGACTCAGCCCGCCGGATCCCGCAAACACCGGAATACCGGATGAGAAGGATGATGATTGAGATGAGCGATTACGAACTATTATTCAATAAAGCAAAAGACTTCCACGGGCATGCCTGCCCCGGCATCGTACTTGGGACACGACTGACCATCGCCGGCCTGCGCGAACTGGGCATGAACCCAAAAGAACCGATCCGCAACCTGATTGTGTTCATGGAGATCGATCGCTGCGGAACCGACGCGGTTCAGGCCATCACCGGCTGTTCGCTGGGGCACCGCAGCCTCAAGCACAAGGACTTTGGGAAGTTCGCCGCGACGTTTGTGGATACAAAAACCGGAAAGGCAGTCCGGGTTTCTATCCACGAAAAGAACCGGACCGAACATGACAAGCTCGATCCAAAAGAGGTCATCAAAGTACTTTCAAAAATCCCGGAGGAGGAGATTTTGAAGATTGAACATGTCATGATCACGATCCCAAAGGAAGATCTCCCCGGGTTTCCCGTGGGAAAAGCCGTGTGCAGCAGATGCGGTGAGCAGATATCTGACAGCCGGCAGATCGTCAAAAACGGAAAAGTGCTCTGCAGGAACTGTGCCGGGGAATCGTACTATACGGTTATTGATTGAACTGAATGATCCCCCTGAGAAGATCCTGATCCCCGGGGGAAAAACCCATCACGACAGGGGATGCCTGCCTGAAGGCGTCTCAGCTTCACCCATCTTTCAGATCGATTAGGTGTAAAAATTCATCTTGCTCTGAATCCCCCTTTTCTTTGAGCAGCTTATTGCAGAAGTCCATGATGAGGGAACATCAGCCTGTTTAACCCTCATGATGAGCGGAGTATCATCATCTTAAAACGACCCCTGTCCTAAATCTCCCCCCCTTCTAATAGGGATATCAAAGGGGGAGATACCAGGGGCAGAGGTAAAAAATGTTAATGTATATTATTTAATAACGTTACAATTTTAATCGATCCATATATGTCCATATTTCACTATATTCGCTTAAATTGGCTATAATTTCTCATTAAAACAGGGTATATCAATTATGTCATTAGAGAAAAATATTTAATTGAAAAACAACTACTGGGAATTATGGCAGCAGAAGGAACCGCCCGGACGGCAAATTTCCTCTTCCCGAAAAACGTTGGTACCGGTATCTTTGCGTGGATTATCCTTCTCTCATTGATTCTTGCAGATCTTTTCCTTCTCGATATCTTTACCACGCAGCTCATCCTCAACATGGGGGGGATCGAGCTCAACCCGCTGATGGCCGGTGTTGTCACCACGCCTCTCCTGCACATAATCCTCAAAATCGGAATTGTCATCCTGGTTATTCCCGTAGCTCTCAATGCAGAAGCTCGTGTAAAGAGATCTGGCATTGCGCTGTATGCCGCATTGATCGTCATGTATGCCGTCGTTGTACTCAATAACACCACCGTGCTCTTTCCCCACATTCTGGGCTCCTTTGCGGTGTAATCCTATTAAAATTGTAATTTGTTTTTCCTGTTAGTTTCATCCTGTAAGAGGGGCACGGGACTCAGTACTTCTCTAGATTATCCCACCCCCTATGGGATAAAAACACCCTGCTCTCAGACATACGGTCTCGCCCCTCAATTCGGGGCCGAAATGGGCTTATTTCCCCCTCAGGGTCCGGTGGTGAACACAAAAATGGAACCATTTTGTCCACCACGGAAATTATCCCCGCGATTTGTGGCGAAAATAAGAAAACCGGTCAAATTGTGGGGCGTTATATTTTCCCTTTAGCGGTGTTCTGTAAGGGGTGTTTTTTTGGTCGAACTTTGTATCGTCTGGTACCCGATCGAGTCCCGGAGGCCATTATAGGCCAGAATCCGGATTGGGGGGCGTGCAGGGAAATTTGGGGTTATTGATCCAATCTGAAATGAGGGAAGTACTGGGACTGGTGTTGTGGGGGAGTCGTTCGATATCCGGTGCTATCGGGGACTCATCGATGTAGCGTATGTGGAGATATCGTAAGCGTTTCCCCCGGGACCCCCCAAAAACGCCTGTAAAACCGTTCGATTACGTCTCCTGAAAATCAGAGGCCAATTTTCGGGCAATTCTCCAAAAAATCCTTAAATTGAGCCCCATATAATGGCCTTTAGAGCCTCATATTCGCGTTCTGGCAGCCTCTTTTTTCCGGTTTGTCCAAATGGTAGTTTGATATGAGATCGGGCCGTAAAACTGCAATACGTGAACTTTTTATTTCGTCCGATTGGGAAAATACTGCTTATTTGGGCTTATTTTGGCATATTTAGAACGGAGCCCGATATGGGCTTGTTTTGAGAGTGGAAGAGGGGGATCGGGGCTCAATTTGAGGCCGGATTGAGGGACGAGGTTATTGAGGGATAATGATGATACAACATGCAATCAGTGTATAATGACGAACATGCCCACAGCGATTACAATCCCGGCAACGACCACCCAGAGGATTTCGGCACCCAGAAGAAGGGAGATGAATGCCCCTGCCGCAAGTACTCCCGGAAACCACGACCATGGGACTGCAAGCGCAAGCTTGATGGTCACACTCAGGAGCAACCCCACAAACGAGAACAGGATTCCCTGGAACATTTTCTGATACACCTGTGAACTGCGCAGCCAGTCATAATACGGTACCGTCCCAACCACAACCAGAAATGAAGGAGTAAATATCGCGATCGTTGCGACGACCCCGCCCCAGAACCCATAGGTAAGAAACCCGACAAACGTTGCGGTGATAACGATCGGGCCCGGTGTCACCTGGCCCAGAGCAAGCCCGTTGATGAAGGTTGCACTGCTCAGCCATGCATGCACCACGACAACCTCATTGAACATCAGGGGGAGGGAGGCAAATCCCCCGCCGAAAGCGAACAGATCAATCCTTGCCATCGTAGCGGCAAGGGTGAAGAGATCGGGCTGAAGAAGGTAAAGTACAACGAAGAAGACTACAGCCACGGCGAGCAGGATAAAAAAGGAATTTTCCGGACGCGGAAACGGACCGACAGGAGCTGTCTGTTTTTTGTCAGATATTGGAAGAAGTGCGATACCGAGCAGGGCCGCGAGGACAATGACAACGATGGGATTCAATCCGGCGATGAAGAGCACCGCAGCGATCCCGGCAATGAGTACATGAAACCAGCGTTTGAGTGATGTCCGCCCGAATGAGACTGTCGAATATGCGACCAGCGCCACAACGATCGCCTGCAAAGCGAGGAATAACGCCTTCACCGGGGGAAGGTCTGAAGTTGAAACATAGAGTGCGGAGAGTACCATCATCAGGAGAAATGCAGGGAGACCGAAGCCCACAAACGCTGCAAGTGCACCCTTCGCACCCCGGATACGAAGACCTGTATAAGCGGTAACCTGCATGGCCGTTGCACCGGGGATAGCCTGGCAGAGTGCGACACCCTCGTCAAAGACCGCACTGTCAAGCCAGCATTTCTGCCTGACCGCCATCTTCCGTATGTACGGGACCATGGCTGGGCCACCGAATGCCGTAATCCCCAGCCGGAAAAATGCAAAAAAGATGGAAGCAAGCGAGGGTTGCTGCGAGGCGGGCGGAGCGGGTTGTTCAGCCATACGATAGGAGAATTATTGATCGTACATAAGATAATGATACTCGATACGTTCTCCGATGACTGCCGTGGTTGAGATTATTACGGGAATAGGTGTGGGGGATACCCTATCGCAGACAGAGAAAAATCTAAGGTACATTGTCTCCTTACGGTTTTCAGTGCACGGAATGTAAGGAGACAAGCGTGTAGTCAACGAATGAGTATATCCAGGTTTGTTGAAGTAGAATCCGGTGATATGGAAAGACCCGGCACAACACCCGGTTTTTGTGCAGGGTGTACTCAAGGTTTGGCACTAATGGGGGAAATTGTTGGGCCTCCCTCATTAAGCCCATTATAAACCATCTATCCCTTAAACAAAGCATAAATTAAGCCCCATATAATTCCCTCTGGCGCCTTATATTCGCCTTCTGGCGGCTTCTTTTTCGGATGTCCCTCCAAGCACTCGCCCGGAAAAAAAGGAAGTATCAAAAATCAAAACACGTTTGCTTCCGAGTACACCGTCACCTGTGTCTGCTCGATCGCGTAGGGCTTGATCTCCCGGGAATGGGCAGACATCCGCATCTTCACCACTTCGAGAGCAAGGTGGACATCCGTGAGATCGCTCGAACGGACATAGCGGAGCAGGATAACGGTATCGGCGAGGTACTCGATCAGGCCGTGCCGGCTGGAGAAGACGTTGTTGCTGTCTGTCTCGGACGTCATCATCATGGTGCATTCCTTGTCCCGCAGCCCATCGATGAACCGGAACATCTCGCGGCGTCGTTCTGCATCGCTCCCGAAGAGATCCTCGAAGAGCGAGATCGGGTCGATCACGACCCGGCTTGCCTGGACCTCGCTGATCAGGTTCGGGAGTTCATTTTTTATCCGGTTGTTCGCGAGATTGAAATCCGTTGGATCGAGCTTGATGATAAAGAGGGATTTGTTGAGATACGGCTCCACATCCCAGCCTTTCTGTTTCATGTACAGGATCAACCTGTCCTCGCGCTCTTCGAGGCTGATATAAATTGCCCGTTCTCCGCGGTTGAGCCCATCCCAGATAAAATCCAGCGAAAAGGTCGTTTTCCCGGTACCGTACGTCCCGATGATGGCGCAGATGCTTCCTGCAAGCAGGCCGCCCCCGAGCATGTCGTCAAGCCCGGAGACCCCCACCTTCACGCGTTTCTCGTTCATATGACCATCCTGATATTGCTCACTTCAAATCCCCCGGTCGTTGATATCCTGACGGCAAACTTCACCAGGTCCTGCTCTTCAAGGTGAGGCATGACTCCCCGGAACTTCTCAAAGTACATCACCCGCTGGCGCCGCGAGCCGGTAGTCTCCTCCCACCGGAACAGGAAGACTGCATCGGCGATATCGGCCAGTTCGATCTCCTTTTTCTGGTCGATTATCCCCCGGCTGAGGAGCAGGTAGGTGGTCAGGCTTTTTGTCTTCGCGAGCCGCTGAAGACCCCGGAGAAGACCGGTCAGGTCCTCCCAGAGATTAGGGAGGGCAGTCTGGGTGGCAATATCGGTAATAGAATCGAGGATGATCATACTGTTCGGGTCTGCTGCGGCAAAGATATCCGTGAGTCTCATGAAGATATTGGCATGCTCGGAACGTTTCTGGAGCCGGGTCAGCGTATTGCTGCGGCTGTACCAAGAGTCAGGGACGATGCTGCGGTCAAAATAGAGATCCGACAGGTCCTCGAAGGCGATGCCCTCCATTCCCTCGGTCCCCCCATCTGCGTGAAACGACTCGACTATCTCGTGGCGGACATCGGCCTCCAGCCGTGTAAACGTGATGTACAGGATCTTCTTGGGGCGCCGGGTGCCGGCATCAGGGGTCCGGCTCATCCCCGCAATCAGGTTTACCGTGGAGCTGTAGGCAAATTCGTAGTGTCCGGCTCCGATGTCCCCCAGAAGGAGGGTCAGGGTTCCCGGTGGGATTCCACCATCAAGGATAGGATCAAGCGATGCGATCCCGGTAGGCATCTTTGTTTCCTGCATCTGGTACTCCGTTTATCCAGCGGTCTGGTGTTTTTTAGAACCTCTCATGGGCGCACACATAAAGATATCTGTCATCCTGCGACGGTTATCCGAAAAACCGGGAAAGCCGAAAAAATTTCTGTCTGCACGTCAGGTACTGCGTGCCATTCCCGTAATACACTATTTATACAAGTATCTGCCGAACTATAAACGAGAACACGGGAAACCTCGTGAGGGCAGGCGTATGGGAGTTTCAGAACTGTTGAGCAGACTCAGGGAATACCGGTCCCGGGCAGGGGTTGCATCAGATGGTGCAGGTACCCCGCAATCTCCGGCGGGAGATGACGGGGCTACCCTGCAATCGCCCGGAACCCACGAGGCGAGCTACTGGCATTATTTCCGGTTCCTTAAGAGTGGAGAGAAGATCCCGGAGGAGGGGTATGATCCTGCACGGCACGGCCCTCTCGTGAGCGCCGAGCTTCCCGCAGGGTACGAGCTGCTCGACCAGTACTGGATCGAGGAGGGCCGGACGCTCGTATACATCGCCCTCAACCGGAAGACCAACCAGACTGAGTACCTCCTCTTCGAACCGCCCCTCTCGGAGTTCGAGTATGAGCTGCTCGAACGCCTCCACGAGGACCTCCTTGATGTCCTGATCCTGACTTCTGACGAGATCAAGAAGGACCGCAAAAAGATCCTGCTTTCGAAGGTTCACGATCTCCTGGAGGATTACGGTCTTGTCCTTGACCAGGCCGCACACTTTAAGATCGAATACTACCTGATACGGAACTTCATCGGCTGGTCACGGATCGATCCGCTGATGAAGGATCCCAATCTTGAAGATATCTCCTGCGATGGCAGCCGGATCCCGATCTTCCTGTACCACCGGAAACACCGGAACATCAAGACCAACATCTCGTTCGAAGCCACCGTTTTAAACTCTCTTGCCATCACGCTTGCCCAGCGCTCGGGAAAACACATATCGACCGGCTCACCCATGCTGGACGCGACGCTTCCGGACGGGTCCCGTCTCCAGCTGACGCTCGGGACCGAGGTGACTACCCGGGGCACCTCGTTTACCATCAGGAAGTTCCGGGAAGATCCGTTCTCCCCGATAGAGCTCATGGAGTACGGCACCTTTTCGAGCGACGAACTGGCTTTCTTCTGGCTTGCCATAGAAAACGGCATGAGCCTGCTCTTCATCGGCGGGACTGCATCCGGCAAGACCACATCACTCAACGCCGTCTCGCTCTTTATCCCCCCCATCGCGAAAGTGGTCAGCATTGAGGATACGCGGGAGATCACGCTCTACCACGATAACTGGATCGCAAGCGTCACCCGCGAGGCGCTCACCGAGGGCGGCAACGCCATCAACATGTTCGATCTCCTCCGGGCCGCCATGCGGCAGCGGCCGGAGTACATCATTGTAGGAGAAGTCCGGGGCCCCGAGGCACAAACGCTTTTCCAGGCGATGAACACCGGCCATACCACCTTCTCCACCATGCATGCGGGGAGCATCGATGCGGCCATCCACCGGCTGGAAAGCGAACCTCTCAATGTTCCGCGCAACATGGTCCAGGCGTTAAACATCATCAGCGTCCAGGCGCTCATCTACCGGGGGACTGAACGGGTGCGGAGGGTTCAGGAGGTTGTTGAGATCGTCGGGATCGACCCGGCAACCGGCAACCTCAGGGTCAACAACGTCTTCGAGTACGACCCTGTCCATGACCGCTCCAGCTACACCGGCCGATCGCAAGTCTACAGCACGATCGCCGCCAAACGCGGCCTGACCCGGGAAGAACTGGAGTCTGAGATTGCGGTAAGGAAGGACCTGCTCGATGCGATGCACACCCAGGGGATCCGGGATTACATCTCGGTTGCCTCCCTCTTCCACAACTACCACATCAACCGTGCGGATGTGCTCGCCCACCGCGATGATCTCAGACAGGTACTCTGATGAATTTCCGGCACACACTCCAGAAATGGTTGCTGCGCGACCAGATTCGGTACCACGGCGTTCACGCAGATCTCATCTCGTCCCGGTCCGGCCTGACGCTCGAACAGTACCTTTGGAAATCCATCCGGATCTCGATTGTGTCCGGTATCCTCTTTGGGATCCTCGGGTACCTCGTGAGTGAGTTTTTTGCCAAGGAGGTTGAATCCGGCCGGGGCATCTACAACGTCTTTAACCTCCAGCTGCCCGAGAGCCTCGGCTTTCTTTCCAGTACGGTTGTGGTTGTCTCGGCAAGTGTTGCCGTCTCGTTTGCATTCGGGGCGTACATCACCTACCGCCTCTTGCTCCGTCTCCCCCACATCGAGAAGAACAACCGGAGTATCAAAATCAATCTGACGCTGCACAATGCAGTCGCCTACATGTACGCAATGCGCCGGGGCGGGGCGGAGCTGATGGCGATCTTCTATGCCATCTCCGAGAACGCCCCCATATACGGCGAGGTGGCGCTTGAGTTCCGGCAGGTCACGCGGGATGTGGACTATTTTGGTTCCGATGTATTCACCGCCATACGGCACCTCTCAGAGACCACGCCTTCGGCAAAGCTCAAGGATTTCCTCGAAGATCTCACATCAGTGATCGGAAGCGGAGGGAATCTCTCGGAGTTCCTCGCAAGCAGGGTGAGGCTGTACCAGGAAGAGGCCCGCTTCGAGCAGAAGCAGTTTTTAACCATTCTCTCCATGGTGGCGGAGTCGTACGTTACCCTCTTTGTCGCCGGACCGCTCTTTTTGATCATCATCATGGTGGTTATGGGCATGATGGGTGGGTCAGCCGTCCTCCAGCTCTCGCTTGTGATCTACGCGATCATGCCGATCGGGTCGCTGATCTTCATCCTGCTCATCGATCTCATCTCGGGAAGGGCCGACAAGGCCGAGCGCTATACCCGGGCAAAGGAGCTCAACACGTATGCGGATGTCCCGTTGGAGAAAAAGGCCGGCGAAGAATCGCTCTTTGACCAGCTTCGGATGTACGACAAGGTGCGGACGTTCACCCATTGTCTCCGTCACCCGTTCGAGAGCTTTGTCAACGATGTCAACCATACGCTCTCTATCACCGTCCCGCTGGCGATCCTCTACCTCGCGCTGGTTCTCTACAATATCCCCTACTATGCCGATCCCGAGCTCTTTATTCAGGTGATCAACGCGCCTGTCGTGATCGCCCTTTTGATCGTTCTCGTCCCCTACGCGATCTTCTACGAGATCTGGGCCCGGAGGGTAAAGGGGATCCAGACGATGATCCCGGACTTCCTGGAGCGGATGGCCGGCATCAACCGGGTCGGCCTGACGATTGCCCAAGCTATCGGGATCATGGTCAACACCAACCTCGGCCTCCTCAGCTATGAGATCCGGCGGATCAAGCGGGACATGGACTGGGGGGTGAACTTCTCCGATGCGCTGATACGCTTTGAGCAGCGGATCAGCACTGCGTCCATCGCCCGGACAGTGACGCTGATCACAAAAGCAAGCGAGATGAGCGGGCAGATAGGCGAGGTTCTTGCTATCGCCGCAAGCGACGCGAAGATGAGCGAAACCCTCAAAAAAGAACGTCTCGCCGAGATGTTTATCTATACGGCGATCGTCTACCTCTCGTTCTTTGTCTTCCTCTTTGTTGTTGCAGTCCTCTCCACACAGTTCCTGCCGGTCCTTGCCCATATCGGGACGCCAGGGATTTCGGCACCCGGGCCACTCTCCGGTCTCGGGTCCGTGCCGATCAAGGCGTTCGATCGGCTCCTCTACCACGCCTGCCTGATCCAGGCACTCTTCTCGGGCCTGATCGCCGGCCAGATGGGGGAGGCATCGCTCGCCGCCGGGGTCAAGCACTCGTGCGTCCTTCTGATCATCGCGCTCGTGGTCTTTACCTTCTTCATCGCGGTGTAGCGGCACAACCAGTCCTTTTTTTAACGGCCCAAAAGGACGCTCCGACGAGTGTAGACAGGCATAAATAATAGCATGGGGTGATTAGAGTAGTGAGGTGATTGGTGCATGTGTAGTGTTGGCGGACCAACAGATATCGATCTCCCCCCTGATCGGGTTACGGGAAAGGATTACCGGTGCAGGGAATGCGGCGAACGATTCAAGGGGATTGGGAAAAGGCCCATGTGCCCCTCCTGCCAGTCCGAAGATGTAGCCGAGATATGAACGAACCCGCCTGCGACGATGTCCTGCTCGTGAAAGGCGCCCACTCTTTTCTCCTTGTCGCACCCATACGGGAGAGTTTTCCGCTCTGTATCGAAGCGAACAGCGAAGAATATATCCAGGGTGTCCATGCCGGTGATGTGGTGGTGGTATCGGCTCCCGGGGCCGGGCCGGTACAACCTGCCCTGATGCTCCTTGAGCTGGTCAGGACGTACCACCTCCCGCTCATCGTCCTTCCCCGCAACCACCCGGGATCGAAACGAATACCCTATGTGGTCTCGGTAGCGCCCGAGATCCAGACCAGCTGCTCGATCGTGCGGGGGACGCACCCGGAGCAGCACCTTGTCTGCTCTTCCGATGAACTCGCCGGCCTGACCATTCGCATGACCCGGGATGGTATCACGATTTCGCCGCTTCCTTCAACGCTCACCCTGGAACGGCTCCGCCCGGGTGCGAGCCGCTGATTCTTTCTTTCGGATTTTGTTCCCCGGGCATTCACGCTCATAAAAACAGTCCTGAAAATAGTAAATAACAATACATATATTGTGATTTTCACCAAGTATTGTACTGCCGTGAGTGGAGGGTTGGATGAAAACTGAGGTCTTAAACGACATCAAGAAAACAGAAGCTGAGTATCAGTCGATGATCAGTACGGCACAGGATGAAAAGAAGAAACGACATGCCCAGGCCGAGCTGGAAGCTGATAACCTGATTGCGAAGGCGCAGAGCAATGCTGAACAATACAAGAAGCTGAAACTGGAAGAAGCACGGCACCAGGCAGCACAAAAGCACGCTGAGATCCTCAGGGAAGGCAACCAGCGTTCAGCGGCATTGAAGGAGAAGGGTACAAAGAACCTTTCAAAGGCAGTGCAGCTGCTGGTATCGCGGTTTAGGGAGCAGCTGCATGTTAGCGCCTAAACCGATGAGCCGGGTGCTCATCGTCGCCTCGCGTGACCAGGCGGTGCCAATCATACAGGAACTGTACCGCGGCCACCTGTTCCATATCGAAGACTATGTGGAGCAGGGCCGCGAGGGATATGAGGGTTTTAAGATCGGCACGCCGCTCGAAGGGGCAACCGAGGCATCAGCCGAGCTTATCAAGGTCCGGGCTATCGAGAACGTCTTTGCCATCCGTGGCGAGGACATCGAGGCAAAAGAGAAACTGGGCCAGCCTCAGATCCGTTCTCAGATCGAAAAGGATCTTCCCGGCATCGAAAAAGAGGTCGAGGAACTGGCAGGTGCACGCTCAAAACTTGACACGAAGAGCAAGGAGTACGAGCAGAAGATTGCTGAACTCGCACCGTTTTTAGAGATCCCGGTGGATCTCGCACTCCTGAGAGGATTCCGGCAGTTCTCTGTCCTTGCCGGGTTCGTAAACCGCGATGTGTCCCTGACCGTCCCGCACGAGATGCAGGTTGTTAAGGGGAAGGACCGGTCGTTTGTGCTTGCCATTGTCCCGGAAAAAAACCGGACCGAGACCGAGAGGCTTTTCCAGGATGCGCAGTTCCAGGCGGTCACTATTCCCGAAGAAAACGGCACTGCTATGGCACGGACTGCGTATTACACGGAGCAGATCGCAGCACTGAAAAAAGAGATCGATGCGATCAACACAAAACTTGCAAAGATCAAGGAGTCCCATACGGATCTCCTGGTGGCCTGCGAGGAAGCGTTCCGGGTGAAGATCGAGCAGGCCGAGGCACCCTTACGGTTTGCGACGACCTCGAAGGTGTTTGTTGCAGAGGGATGGGTTCCGGCAGATCGGGCCAACGGTATCAGCGAGGCCCTGGATAGGGCGACCGGCGGCAAAGTCTTTGTCACGGAGCTCCCCGTCGACCCGTTGCATGACGCGGTCCCGGTGGAGTACAACAACCCGTCGTTTGCAAAGCCCGCACAGATGCTCATGGATATCTATTCCCGCCCGATGTACACAGAAGTAGATCCGACACTGATGCTGGCCATTGTGTTCCCGCTCTTCTTCGGGCTCATCCTCGGTGATGTCGGGTACGGTCTATTGCTGCTCATCATGTGCTTTGCACTCCGCAGGGTATTCAAGGGCGACGAAGCCCGCGAATTCCTCGTAGTTCTCAGGAATGCGAGTATATCGAGTATCATTTTTGGTATCCTGTTCAGCGAATTTCTGGGATTCGAACTGCCCTGGGCACCGATCATCTTTTCGCGGCACCTCAACATAGGAGGAGCCGAGGCAGCCGGTCAGGGACCTGCCATCGCACAGCTGATGGTCGTTGCCATCTGGATCGGTATCCTGCACATCACGCTCGGGCGGGCACTGGGCATGATCAACCATGCACGCCAAGATCATGGGCCACACCGGATGAAAGCCGTGCTTGCAAACTTCGGTTGGATCACCGTGATGTGGGGCATTATTATCGCTATCTGGTCGATGTTTGCGATGCCCCTGATGCCGGATCTCCGCGGTGCTCCGATCATTGCTGCGGGGCTCTCGGTGAGCATTGTTCTCTCCATCATATTCATCGTGATGGGTCTGATTTTCATCGCACGGGACTCGGTCCTTGAGATCGTGGAACTCCCGACCATCATCTCACATGTGCTTTCCTATGCACGTCTAGTGGCAGTCGGGCTTTCATCAGTTGCCATCGCGATGGTCGTCAATTACATGTCCATCGGGATGTTCATCGGTCCCGCACTAAAAAATCTCTCGATTGTGGGAGTTGTTCTCATCATCGTAGGCGTCCTGGTCTTTGTGCTGGGCCATGCCCTCAATCTGGCACTGGGACTCCTGGGTGGCGGACTTCACTCAATCAGGTTGCACTACGTCGAATTCTTCACCAAGTTCTATAAGGGTGGAGGCAGGAAGTATATTCCATTTGGAATGAAGCGAAGATTTACGGAGGATTAGATTATGGCAGACGTTAACATGACTCTTGATATGGTACAGGCATCGCAGGCTGGAATGAAGGCAATCGGCGCTGGTCTCGCCGTCGGTCTCACTGGTGTAGGCACCGGTGTCGCTGAGATGGGTATCGGGGCTGCAGCTGTCGGCGCAATCGCGGAGAACAAGGATTTCTTCGGTCTGGGCCTGCTCTTTACGGTCATTCCGGAAACCATCGTCATCTTCGGTCTGGTCATTGCACTGCTGCTCCTGTTCTAAAAGCGAGGCTAGAACAATGGGACTGGAAGCAGTACTGGCTGAGATCAGGGAAAAAGGCAAAAAGGAAGCGGATGCAATCCGTGCCGAGGCCAACGCAGACTCTGACCGGATCCTTGCGGAAGCAAACCGGAAAGTGGCCGGGATCAAGGGAGAAGCCGAGGGCGCCTCAGCAAAGCAGGCGGCCCGGATGATTGCCCAGGAGATCTCGGCGGCAAACCTGCTGGTCAAGCGCGAGATCCTCAATACGCAGAAAGGGCTTCTTGACGACGTGTACGAAAGCACCCGGAAAGAGATTGCCAAACTCCCTGAGAGCTTCCATCGCGAAGCCATCAAAAAACTCCTTACGGAAGCAAAAAAGGAGATCCCAAAGGGCAGGATCCACTGCAACGCACGGGACGGGGCGGCGGCAAAGGCCGTCCTTGCCGAGAAGGAGTTCTCGGGATTTACCCTGGGCGACCCGGTCGATATCGACGGTGGGATCCTGATCGAGGGCGAAGGCAACGAGCTGCAGATCGATTACAGCTACCGCACCTTCATGAACAAAGTATGGGAATCCGGGCTCAAGGATGCATCTGATCTCCTCTTCGGATAGGGTGGTACAGGTATGGCAGGGATGAAAGGCATTTCAGCGCCCACTATCTACGTCTGTACGAGGATGCGGGTGAGGAAGTCCAAGCTTCTCCCCCGCGAAGAGTACCAGCGGATGCTCAACATGAGCCTTCCTGAGATTACCCGTATCATCGAAGAGACAAACTACAAGCAGGAGATCGACGAGCTGGGCACTACCTTCAAGGGAATCGACCTCCTTGAGGTGGCCTTAAGCTGGAACCTTGCAAAGGAGTACCAGCGAATCCAGGAAATCACGCCGGGAACCCTCAAGCAGTTCACCCGTGCGTATCTCCGTTACTGGGACATCCAGAACGTGCTCACCATCCTCCGCGGCAAGTCGCAGGGGGAGAAGGTTGGCAGGATCAAGGAAGTCCTTGTCCCTGCAGGGAGCCTTGACAAGGTCGTGCTCGACCGGCTCCTTGCCGAGGACAGCCCGGACCGTGTCATCGAGGCTCTTAAAGGGCGGAGACTCTACCCGGTGCTCGCCCGCGAGTACCCGTTGGCAAAGGAGACTGGCACGTTTGCCCGGATGGAAAACGAGCTGTACAAGCAGTTCTACGCGGAGATTATCGCAGAATCCAGCGGCGGAATCGCCGGGGGCCGGCTGTTCCTGGCTTACATCCGGCTGGATATCGACATCAAAAACATCCTGACGCTCTTCCGGTTACGGGCCGATAAGATCCAGGAAGACGCAAAGGAGATGTATATTGCCGGGGGCACGATCGCCGTTGCAGACTTTGCCGCATTGAACATGGCCCAGGACTACCGGGAATTTACCGACCAGCTCCGGGCAAAGGTCCGTACCGAGCCGGTGGTCGAGCTCCTCAAGGGGCTGGAGACCGAGCGGCCGGTTCATGAGATTGCATCGCTGCTCGTGCGGTTACAGATGGAGCAGATGGAGAAACTCTCCAAGCGCAACCCCTTCTCCATCTACCCGATCCTCGTGTATCTCGAGAAGAAGAAGTACGAAGTGTTCAACCTACGGGCACTGACCCGGGGAAAGGAATCCAATCTCTCCCCGGAGATGATCGGGAAATACCTGGTGATGTAACATGGAGATTGCAGTCATCGGCAACAGCGAGTTTATTCTCGGGTTCCGCCTCGCAGGCATCCGCAAGACCTATGCGGCGGAGAACGACGAGAAACTCAACGAGTGCATTGCCAGCGTCCTTGCGGACGGACAGGTGGGAATCCTGGTCTTGAACAGCAGCGACATGGAGCGGCTCCCGCGCCGGCTCCGCGCTACGCTTGATAATTCCGTCAAGCCGACGGTGATTGCTCTCGGCGGCGAGGAAGGGGGCCTGTCCATGAGAGAGAAAATCAAGAGATCGGTGGGTGTTGATCTGTGGAAATGAAGAGTGAAAAAACCAAAGAGGCCAAAAAGGGCGTTCTCAAAAGAATCGCCGGCCCCGTAGTTACGGCAGTCAATCTTGACGCCCACATGTACGATGTGGTCAAGGTCGGAAAAGAAGCGCTGATGGGTGAGGTCATCAAGATCCAGGGCGAGAATACCATTATTCAGGTATACGAAGACACGTCGGGTATCAGGCCCGGCGAGCCGGTCGTCAACACCGGTCTCTCGCTCGCAGTCGAGCTCGGCCCCGGGCTCCTCACCAGTATCTATGATGGTATCCAGCGCCCGCTCTCTGTCCTTGTGGAGAAAATGGGAAATTTCATCGAGCGCGGTGTCACTGCGCCGGGTCTTTCCCATGAAAAGAAGTGGACATTTAAGCCGCTCGTAAAGACCGGCGACAAGGTCCAACCGGGTGCGATCCTTGGCGAAGTGCAGGAGACCAACATTGTCCACCGCGTAATGCTCCCGCCCAATGTGAAAGCAGGCGTTGTCAAGACTATCAAGAGCGGTGACTTCACCGTTGACGAGATCATCTGCATTCTCGAAGATGGCCGCGAGTACCCGATGATCCAGCGCTGGCCGGTCCGTATCCCCCGTCCCGTCAGGGAGAAAAAGAATCCGACGATCCCGCTGATCACCGGTCAGCGTATCCTCGACGGTCTCTTCCCCATTGCAAAGGGCGGCACCGCCGCAATTCCCGGCCCGTTCGGGAGCGGCAAGACGGTCACCCAGCAGCAGCTGGCCAAGTGGTCGGATGCCGAGATCGTGGTCTACATCGGCTGCGGTGAACGCGGCAACGAGATGACCGAAGTGCTGACCGAGTTCCCGCACCTCGAGGACCCGAAATCCGGAAAACCCCTCATGGAGCGGACGGTGCTCATCGCAAACACCTCCAATATGCCGGTGGCAGCTCGTGAAGCATCGGTGTACACCGGTATCACGATCGCCGAGTATTTCCGTGACATGGGTTACGATGTCTCCCTGATGGCAGACTCGACCTCCCGCTGGGCAGAAGCCATGCGTGAGATCTCCAGCCGTCTTGAAGAGATGCCCGGCGAAGAAGGGTACCCGGCGTACCTTGCAGCCCGGCTCTCCGAGTTCTACGAGCGTGCCGGTCTTGTCGAGACCCTGAACGGAGCATCCGGTTCGGTCTCGGTTATCGGGGCCGTCTCACCGCCCGGCGGTGACTTCTCGGAGCCCGTTACCCAGAACACGCTGCGTATCGTGAAGGTTTTCTGGGCACTGGACGCAAAACTCTCCCAGCGCCGGCATTTCCCGGCGATCAACTGGCTTAACTCGTACTCCCTGTACCTGGAAGCCCTCCATGACTGGTACGACAAGGAGGTTTCCCCCGACTGGAACAAACTCCGGTCATGGGCCATGGAAGTCCTCCAGAAAGAGGCAGAACTGCAGGAGATCGTGCAGCTCGTCGGTTCCGATGCACTGCCCGAATCAGAACAGGTGACGATTGAAGTTGCCCGTATGATCCGTGAGATCTTCCTCCAGCAGAATGCATACGACGCTGTTGACACCTTCTGCGACATGAAAAAGCAGTACGATATGATGAAGGCGATCAAGCTCTTCGCTGAGCTTGCCTATTCTGCCCAGCTTGCCGGTGTCAGCCCGACGCAGATCAACGGCGTTAAGTCGAAGAACGAGCTGCCCCAGATCAAGTTCATCAAGGACTACAAGCCCGAACTGGCCAAGATCGAGAAGGAAATGGACGCTGAGTTCAACACACTGAGGTCGGCAGCATGAAGGAATACAGGACGATCACAAAGATTGCCGGTCCTCTCGTTTTCGTCGAGAAGACCGAGCCGATTGCCTACGGCGAACTCGTCAACATTGTCCTTTTTGACGGCACCACTAAGCGCGGCCAAGTGCTGGACACAAGCGACGAGCTTGTCGTTGTCCAGATCTTCGAGACCACGACCGGAATTGGCAGGGACAGCGGCGTCCGGTTCACCGGCGAGACCATCAAGATGCCAGTGGGCAGGGAGATGCTCGGCCGTATCCTCTCCGGTGGCGGTAAGCCTATCGATGGCGGCCCGGAGATTGTTCCGGAGAAGCGTCTCGACATCACCGGTGCTGCGATCAACCCGTACGCCCGGGGTATGCCGGCCGATTTCATCCAGACCGGTATCTCCACGATTGACGGTACTAACACCCTTGTCCGTGGCCAGAAGCTCCCGATCTTCTCGGGTGCAGGTCTCCCGCACAACAACGTGGCGCTGCAGATCGCCCGGCAGGCAAAGGTGCCCGGCTCGACCGAGAGTTTCGCCGTGGTCTTTGCCGCGATGGGTATCACCAAGGAAGAAGCGAACTACTTCATGCAGGACTTCGAGCGCACGGGAGCTCTCGAACGCGCCGTCGTCTTCCTCAACCTTGCGGATGATCCGGCCGTCGAGCGTATCATCACTCCGCGCCTCGCGCTCACCACCGCAGAGTACCTCGCCTTCGAGCTGGGTATGCATGTGCTGGTCATCCTCACGGATATGACGAACTACTGCGAAGCGCTCCGCCAGATCGGTGCCGCCCGTGAAGAGGTTCCGGGACGCCGTGGCTATCCCGGGTACATGTACACGGACCTTGCTTGTATCTACGAACGTGCCGGTATGATCAAGGGCCAGAAGGGCTCGGTCACCCAGATCCCGATCTTAACGATGCCCGGTGACGATATCACCCACCCGATCCCTGACCTGACAGGATACATTACAGAAGGCCAGATCGTGGTCAACCGTGAGCTGCACCGCAAAGGCATCTACCCGCCCATCAACGTGCTGCCCTCGCTCTCCCGGCTGATGAACCTAGGTATCGGCAAGGGTCACACCCGTGAGGACCACAAGAAGGTCTCCGACCAGATGTACGCCGGGTACGCGGAAGGAAACGATCTCCGCGGCCTCGTGGCCATCGTCGGTAAGGATGCACTCTCCGAGCGCGACCGGCTGCTCCTTGAATTCGCCGACCTCTTCGAGAACCGTTTCGTCCGGCAGGGCTATGATGAGGACCGCACCATCGAGGACACCTTAAACCTCGGCTGGGATCTCCTCGCGACACTGCCGGTCGAACAGCTCACCCGTATCGACCGCGACCTGATCAACAAGTACCACCCGAAGCTCAAGGCCGGTGCAAAGAAGGAGTAAGGAGTATCCATGGCGCTGCGCGATATCAAGCCAACCCGTTCCGAACTGATCAACCTCAAAAGGAAGATCCAGCTCTCAGAACGCGGCTATAAGATCCTCAAGATGAAGCGCGATGGACTGATCTTAGAATTTTTCAAGATCCTTTCCGAGGCAAAGGACAGCCGCGGGGAGCTCCTGAGAAAGTACAAGCACGCTGTCGACATGATGGCAGTGGCAAACACAGTCGAAGGAGCGATCGGTGTCAAGGCCGCTGCCTTTTCGGTCAAAGAGGTGCCGCAGATCACGCTTAAAAGCAAGAATATCATGGGTGTAGTCGTGCCGGAAATCGAATCCTCGAAAGTGAAAAAGACCCTCACCGACCGGGGCTACGGCGTGCTCGGTACCTCCCCGGTAATCGACGAAACGGCCTCGGCGTTCGAAGACCTGGTAGAATCCATCATCGAGAGCGCCGAGATCGAGACCACGATGAAACGTCTCCTCGATGAGATTGAAAAGACCAAGCGCCGGGTCAACGCGCTCGAGTTCAAGGTCATCCCCGAACTCACCGCCGCCCGGGATTTCATCAAGATGCGCCTTGACGAGATGGAACGCGAGGAACTTTTCCGGATGAAGAAGATCAAGGCCCGGGGCTCGGCATAACCCCGGGAGGTGTGGCAGCATGCCGATCGGTACCCTCCGGGACCTGGGGTGCAGCGGCAAGACGGTGCTTCTCCGTCTTGACCTCAACTCCCCCATTGATCCCACCTCCCACCTTATTCTCGATGACAAGCGGTTCCGCGAACACCTCCCGACAGTGCGTGCCCTTTCAGACAGCCGTGTCGTTATCGTCACCCACCAGAGCCGGCCGGGAAAGAAGGATTTCACCACGCTTGAGGCCCATGCGGGCAAGCTCGAGGAGCTCCTTGGCACACCGGTCACCTACATCGACAGTATCTTCGGGCGGCACGTGAAGGATGCCGTGCATGCGTCAAAGCCTGGCGATGTCCTGATGCTTGAGAACGTGCGGTTTGCTGCTGAAGAGAATCTCACGATGAAACCCGAGGAGGCAAAAAAGACCCATCTGGTCAAACGACTCTCCTCCATGGCGGATTTCTTTGTCAACGACGCGTTCGGGACTGCCCACCGGTCCCAGCCGACTATCGTAGGACTGCCGCTCGCCATGAAATCGGCGGCCGGCCTCCTGATGGAAAAAGAGGTCGCTACCCTCTCGAAAGTCTTCTCGGGTGCCCCCCGTCCGGTCTGCATGGTGCTCGGCGGCACCAAGATCGATGATTCAATCGAGGTCGCAGGTCACGTGCTGGAAAACGGCATCGCCGACAATGTGATGGTGATCGGTGTTGTTGCAAATGCCTTCTATATCGCTGCCGGGTACGATATCGGCAAACCCTCCACCCAGCTCATCGAACAGTTGAAGTACCAGGGCGAGATCAGGAAGGCAAAGGAGATTCTTACGAAATTCGGCGACCGGGTGATCATGCCGTCATCGGTTGCAGTGCGGCAGAACGGCCACCGGGCTGAATACCCGGTCGAGAAGATACCGGCCGATGCGCCGGTGATGGACCTCGGCATGGACGCCCTTCCTGCGCTCATATCGACCCTCAGGAAATCCGGGACCGTGGTCTTCAACGGTCCCGCCGGTGTCTTCGAGGAGCCGGACTTTGCCTCAGGCACCTTTGAACTCCTCCGGGCGGCGTCAAAAGTCGAGTTCTCGGTCGTGGGTGGCGGGCACACCGCGGCCGTGATCGAAAAGCTCGGGATAGAAAAAGACTTCACCCACATCTCAACGGGCGGCGGGGCCTGTATCGAATTCCTGACCGGAAAGAAACTCCCGGCTGTTGAAGCGCTCGAAGAGTCATACCAGCTCTTCGGGTGAGCGGCCCCCGGCGTCTCCTTTTTTTTATCGGTTCCCGAACAGGGGAACAAATTCCAAAAAAGTTCAATATTGTCTGAGCAGGGTCTCGATTGCCGTAGAGGGGATACGCCGGACCGGCTTTCTCTTAGCAGGCACAACCGGTGACGGTACTTTCACGCCGGTTGTCTTTTCCAGCTGGAGTCGGGCGGTTTCGATCTCCGCCTCCCGCTCGATCGTGATGATGGCGTCATGTCTCCTTCTTAAGGTACAGAGTACGGCAAACGAGAAGGCAACCGCGGTGAACAGGAACAGGAACGTAGCAAAGATCATGGTTACCCCGGCGATCCAGACGATCCGGTCCTCCTGCAGGGCCGCCCAGGTCCCGGCCAGGAAGAGGGCCCAGAACACGAACACCGCAATCCGGGTGGATTCGACCGGGCTTGAAAGGCTCCGGACCCGTTTCTCTTCATACTCCGTGGGATACCGGTCTATCATCGTTCCCAGGGCCAAGAGTGCTCCGCTGCACGGAACGGAGAATACCCCGGCAATCCCGAGCATAAACAGCAGCAGCTCGTTCACGTCAAAGCACCTCGTTATACTGTCCTATTACCGGCCGCGCTATAAATAGTATTCCATAAGTATTACATAAGAAATAATTTTGATATTCTGGTATTACAAAACTGGCAATTAACAGGCTATTTATAGTATTCTGGCTTATTTTATAGAGAATGGTGGAGAAAGTACCGGCAAGCCGGGGCGAACGGGTGGCAATCTCCTACAAAATGCCGCCCAATATCTATGAAAAGGTCAATAAACTCGTCTATGAGGAAAAGAAGTTCTCCACGGTCTCGGATTGTATCACGCAAGCTTTATTATCCTTTGTCGATAATCACCACGATATGGGGCAGTTCAAGGAGCTGCTTAAGGATTACATGTCATCAGATGAAGGCCGGGAACTCATGAAAAATATGATGAAAGAAGTATTGCTTGACGTGCTCTCTACCCAGAAAATCGATCCCAAAGGAACCCAAAAGTAATCCGTAAGTATGCTATAGTTAACAATTCCTGTATGGTTCTTGAGCCCGGCGTACGGTACTCCCGACTCCCTGTTTTATAACGTGATCCTGTATGCAGGTACGCATCATCGCGGTGGGAAAGATCAAGGAGCGTTTCCTTTCCGATGGCATTGCCGAGTATGAGAAGCGCCTTTTGCCGTACCTGAAGCTGTCCATTGTGGAAATTGCCGAGGAGCGTCGGGGCGTCCATGCGTCCGCCGGCCAGGAGCTGCTCGTTAAAGACCGCGAAGGCGACAGAATTCTCTCCGCGATACCCGAAGGGGCATACGTGGTGGCGCTCGATCTCCGGGGAAAGGAACTTTCAAGCGAGACTCTTGCCGCCCGGATGCACGACTGGCAGCTTGCGGGGACGAATCCGGTCGCAGTGATCATTGGGGGCGATCTCGGACTCTCCGACGCGGTGCTTGCCCGGGCCGCATTCCGGCTCTCGCTCTCGCCCATGACGTTCACCCACCAGATGGTGCGGCTGATTCTCCTCGAACAGCTCTACCGGGCCTGCAGGATCAACAGCGGCGAGCCCTACCATAAATAAACCGTGCCGGGTGCTGCGCCGCATGTCCTTCCGGCGTGCATAACTGCCTGTGTTTCGGGATTATGGGTGTTTTTAGATCCAGGAAGCGACCCGGCGGTTCCCGATCCGCACCTATATCTGCCAGCCCAAAAAGATACATTTTCCATGAGTACCAAGGAACACACCACGAAAGTGGTTGATGAGAAGAGCGGCCTGATGGAATGCATCGTCTGCGGGGAGAAGTACCACACGACGATGAAGGCCGGCCCTGACGGGAAGTTCCTGCCTGAAAACTGGGAATGCGTCAACAAGTGCCGGTTGATCCATAAAGATGAGAAGGCCGGGCACAAGCACTAATTTCCCGGCAACGTTTCCTCTCCATTTTTATTTTTTTAAGCGCTCCCTCTTACGTTTCAAGAGGTAAGACAGCTCTTTTTTTTGGTGACATTTCCTGCAACCGGCCGGCACCAGAGGGGGGGTATACCCCCACCTGCCCGGATACAGGGGTGGGGGGGTGACCCCACTTGAGAAAAAAAGAGGGGAGGGGGGTGATCCCCCTACCCCCCTTTACCTTTTTTTGAGCACGGCCGCCCGGTTCACAAAGTACCACCGGGTTTCGACCGTACGGAGTCCCATCCTTTCAGCCATCGCAAGGTTCTCCCGGAATTCCTTTCCCGAAACGAGGAACGGCGGCTCGGAGTAGAAAAAGATCCCGCCGGGCACGAGCATCGCGGCGATCTCCCGGAAGAGCTTTTCCCGGTCGGGGACCTCGTGGACGACAAAGATCGCAAAGGCGGCATTGACCTGACCGTCTTTTTCGGGGGTGAGTGCGAGCGAATCCGGCTGGCAGCGGTGCGTCCTCACCCGGGAGAGGAGGTCTTCTGGCCCGAGTTTCCCGCGGAGAATGGCAAGCATCTCCTCCTGGAGATCGGCGGCGATCACAAGGCCATTCTCACCGACCCGTTTGGCAAACTCTCGGGTGAAAAACCCGGGGCCACAACCGAAGTCCAGCACCCGGTCGCCGGGCTTCACGTACCGTTCGGCAAGCCGGTCGGGATGATAGAGAAGACGCCGGAAGTTCGTGTCGAGATGGGAAGCGCGTTCAGCGGAGAAGACGTCGCGGGCGTGTCCGGTATGTGGCATGGTTAACCCCGGTTCATGAGTACCAGCATATGACCCTTGAGCGAACCAATAAAATGGTCAAATGACAGGTTTGGATTAGGTTCATCGATTTGGATATCTGCACCTCTAAACTGGGCCGTCATAAAACAGGAAGACTCATACAGCCGTTCAAGGATGAGCCGCTCGCAAAGAATTTCGTAACGCTTTTTGTACGAAGCGTCCCTGAATATTTCATCGATGGCAAAGTGTGGCTCCCGTACCGCGACGGGAGCTGTCGACTCTGCGCAGTCTTCAAGGAGGAACAGGTACCCCAGCCACGGCCGGAACATATGGTTCCCGAATCTTTTTTCACGGAATGCAACCCAGATGTCAGCCGCACTCCCGATTGCCTCTTCGCTCCTGTTATTGAAATTATTGCCAAATGATGGCCCCATCTGGGATTTCAGTTCAATTACTGCACCGAGGATTCCCTTATGGACCACCACAATATCCCATTTCTTTTCCGGCCGGTAGTATCCCGGTAGTTCTACAGCAGTTTTTTTGAAAATGTCAGATTCAGAGATTCCGGTTTCTGTAATGGCTGAGCAGATGAGATCGGCAAAGGCATCCATCTGTGCACCACCGGTGGCTGCACCCCGGGCTCCCTGATCGTGTCTTCCGGACTCTGTCTGTTTTGTGATCTGGCTTTCACGGATGGTCCGGTACGCCCGGACTGCATCAACAATTTTCTGATCCATTGTTTTCCTCACCGCTTGGTACTAATCTCCCGATAGTGTCCGTTGGTATTTTTTCACGGATTGAGGAGTCTCAACCATGATCCCCTGCCTTCGTAACCTCCGGTATGCATACTCGAGGTACCCGGCATCTATCTCTATTCCGATGCTGTTCCTCCCTGTAGCGGCTGCGGAGATCATTGTTGTACCGGTTCCCACGAAGGGATCGAGCACGGTATCGCCAACGAAACTGAACATCCGGATAAGCCGAGTGGAAAGTTCAACCGGGTACGGCGCCGGGTGATCCTGAGTCGATGCGCCGGGGATATCGGTCCAGATCTGCCGGAACCACCGCTTGTGGTTCTCCTGAGATATGGTACTCAGCAATCGTTTCTCGGTATCCGGTTTTCGGTAGGCACCGGGCTTTCTTTGCATCAAAATAAACTCGATATCATTTTTTATCACGGCGTTGGGCTCGAAGGGTTTTCCGAGAATTCCTCCTCCACCATTGTTGACCTCAAACGTAGCATTTGCAATCTTGTGCCAGATGATCGGGGAGAGATTGTCAAAACCAATTCTGCGGCAGGATTCGATAATGCTGGCATGGAGAGGCATCACCAGGTGCCGGCCGGCCTCCTTTCGTGAAAGACACACGTCACCAACAACTACAATAAGCCGCCCGCCCTTGGCAAGGACCCGATAGCATTCGGCCCATACTTTGTCGAGTTCCGGAAGGAACGCATCATAGTCCTGGATATTTCCTAGTTGTCCGTCCGATTCGTGGTATTTTTTCAGGTTCCAGTATGGCGGTGAGGTGACAATGAGATGAACGGATTCATCATCGATGTTGGAGAGATCGCGGGCATCACCGAGAACCAGTTTGTGTTCCGTCAGTACAAGCCGGGTGATCGCTTCGATCTTTTTGATGAGGTTTGCATCTTTTGATATTGCGGGGATAGCCTTCTGGATACCCACCTCTTCGATCAGCGGATTAAGAAATGCCAGATCGATATGAGGGGGGATTGCTGAGGATGTCATCGGGCAATTATCCTTGGTATTACTTTATGGAATGAGGGGATTTAAGGGTGTGGGGGATCCTACAGATCCTCCTTTTCCGGTCATCAGACCCCCACACCCCCAACAGTAATCCGGGCCTGTATCGGCCCCTGATTTCCCCAAACCACCTCCGGGAAACCCCGTAAAATGCCCGAATTCGAGGGTGCCAGAAAATTCCTCTATACTCGCCCCGATCTCAAAAATACCCAATTATATCGCTCAAAAAAGACCCCCATGATCTGGGTGAGTTTTCGTTTGGAGC
>Ga0326728_10006895_pt1 | contig 30015 bp, 22 predicted proteins | sample MB3enrmetagenome_FD_207602 | JGI IMG/M metagenome (GOLD analysis project Ga0326728, IMG submission 207602) | Lab enriched peat soil microbial communities from McLean, Ithaca, NY, United States - MB31MN | ecosystem: Environmental > Terrestrial > Soil > Wetlands > Peat | place: USA: New York... | reverse complement strand
TGAACGCCGCGCTGAAACGGGTAGGGCGGCCACTCCGTGGCCGCCGTCTCAGCATCTCGATCAGCGTGAACGCCGTGTTGGAACCGGTAGGGCGGCCACTCCGTGGCCGCCGCCTCAGCATCTCGATCAGCGTGAACGCCGCCCCCCAGTCCTTAACGACTTCGGCGTTGCAACGGCTTTGAGCAACGGGTTGCAACGGGTCAGGCAACGGGTTAAGTGCTTGATTATCAACGTCTGCAACGGAGCAACGGCTGTTTTGAGGGTGGAGGTTGGGTATATTCTTAAAACTCCGCCCCGTCCCACCTTTTTGGTGAGCCATCAAGCATGTCGCTAATGATTCGGGCGCCGCCCAAAATCCGCCGTTCCGATTTGCTTTGATCTTCATGGTCTTGCCTCTATCCGTTGGCCGAGCGCGCCCCCATTTTCTGCTCCCGCCCTTCCTGTTCCATCCGTTCGCTCAACCATTGTTTGATCATGCTCTGATAATTCAAGTAGCGCGAGCGGGCCAGCCGCTTGATCCGCGCCAGCATCCGCGGGTCAATCCGCAAGGTGATCGTCACCGAATCGGCCAATTCCGACCCGGCCGTCACCGAGCTTTCCATCAGCCGCACCTCGATGCGGTTGTCCGCCCAGAAAGCCGCTTCCGCCTCTTCACGGTCGAAAAGCGGCACCTCATCCCAACTGGCAATGGCATTCATATACTATTCTTAATCCTAATCCTAATCTTAATCTTAATCCTAATCTTTAAACGCACTCATTGGGCCAAAGTCCGATTCAGTCTGCGTTGATACAAATACCGTTCCTCCGGCTCGAAGGGCCGCGCGAATATCACCCGCGCCTGCCGCCCATTGGTCCGATAAAGCGTGAAGATGCCCATCCCATCGGCCGACATCCCAAGATTAAAAAAACGCGCCTGCACGGCGAACCGGGGCGAATCGGGCAGCAATCGCACCGCGAAGGGGTCTTCGAACGACTCCTCAATCGCCTGCAGCGTCAGCGAGCTGTCGAGATTAAACGGCGGATTGTTCCAATCAAACTCCATATCCAATGTAAATCAATTGACAATGCAATGTCATTACATTGTATTTACACCACCCCCGAAATGCCGTCAAGGGCTTTTTTTGATAATTCCCGGATCTCCGCCACGGACGCCGTCCCGGTGGTGCCCAGCTTGTGAACGACAACCGAGGCGGCGGCGTTGGCCAGTTCCAACGCTTCCCGCAATCCCGCCCCGCCGGCCAATGCCGCCGTCAGATTGGCGGTCACGCAATCGCCCGCGCCGACGATATCAAGCTCCCCGCGCAATGGCAGCGCCGCCAGCCGTTCCACCGCTCCCTCTGGCCCCGCGCCGGCCATTCCATGTTCCGCCAGTGTGACAAAACAGCAGTTTCTTGTCTTGCGCGCCAAAGCCGCGGTGGCGGGGCCGACTTCCCGAAGCGGAACCAGCCGCGCCTTGCCGGCCAGCCGCGAAAGCTCGGCGCGATTCATTTTCAGGCAGACCGGCGGATAGCCTTGCAAACTGCGCCGGCTGTCGGCCATGACCAACAGGCCCGGGCGTTCCTTCTTGATCGCGCCGATCGCTCGGAGCAGCCGCCGCGTGATGACGCCCGTTTCAGGGACGCTCACTTGATCCAACATGATGATCGCATCCACTCTCCCCGCCAGCTTGCGCAATGATTCGATCAGCAGCCCTTGCAGGCCCGCCGGTGTCGGACTCCAATTCTTGGAGTCCAGACGGTTCAACTCCCGCGGCGGACGGCCGGGCGAAATCAGCAGCGGCTTGGCGTAGGTGAACGTCCGCCTCTCCTCAGTCAAGATGAACGATTCCGCGTGGACCCCCGGCAGAGAGGCCAGCGCCCGCTTCAACTCAAACCCTTCCCCATCGTCTCCGGCAAAGCCGATTGGAAACACTTCCGCCACGCCCAGCGCGGCCAGATTGTTGAGGATGGTGCCCGCGCCGCCGGGTTGGCAACGGGTGCGCACGACGTTATGCACCGGCAGCCCCGTTTCAATGGAAATTTCCTTCCGCGCCGGATCAATCTCCAGGTAGCGGTCCAGGCAAAAATCCCCCGCCACAGCCACGCGCAGGCGCCTGTATTGCCGGGTGATGGCATCGAAACGTTCGGGAGTCATGTGCCAAAGATACATTCCAGCAGCGCCGCAGCGTCCCGATAGTCAGGGACCACCACGTCGGCTCCCACTTGCAGCAAACGCTGCCGTTTCCATTCGTCAAAACACCCGCTGCCGTTTCGCGCCTCATCCGTCGCGACGGCCACCGCCAGGCCGCCCGCTTCCTTGGTGTTCTGGATTTCCACGTAACCGTCGCCGAAGGAAAGCAACTGTTCGCCCGGAATGGAGTTCAGAAGGCGTTCAATGACCATCTTCTTTGAAAACCGTTTGTAATCGTCCAACGCCCCGTAAATGCGGCCTCCAAAATACTGAGTCAAGTCGAGCAACTCCGCCTCCGCTTTCATCCGGTCTTCGTCCGTCCCGCTGGCCAGGCACAGGAAGAGGCCCCGATCCCGCAGCATTTCCAACAAGGCGCGCGCGCCAAAGACCAGAAAATCGTCCTTGTTGACAGTGCCGGAGCGCAACGCCTCAATCCGGTGGGCGATCCGTTTCTCCAGCCGGCGCAGATACTCGTGTTTGTACCAAAGCGGCTCGCGCGGCACCCCGCCCCGTTCCTGGATGCGCGCCGCCAATTGGATCATTTGATAGATCGTCTGCTTGCCGTTCAGCCGCATGATGTCGTCCAAGCAGAGTTGCCGGCGCGCCTCCTCGCTTTCCCCGGCCAGCGGAGGCAGCATCTCTGCGAACATGGGCGCCATCACCGCCGGCCACCCTTCCCGAATGAGCGAGAGCGTCCCGTCGAAGTCAAACAGCACGTCGGTAATGCCGGGCCGCGGTGAAAAGCCGGCCCTGAATTCCACCCGCCCCGCAAATGGCGCAGACTTCATTGGCATCGAAGCCCTAGAATGACGGGCGCCCCGCCCCAAGTCAACCGCGCCGCGACCCTCGGCGCCTCAGACACAGACGCAGGGCCGGCTTGGCGATGCGCCGTTGGGGGGTGTCCCTACCATCCGTGACCGACGCATTACGACGGTGCAGGACAAAAATCTTCACGTGTTTGGTGGGGCGGCGCTGCGCGCCGCCCAAAAGTTCAGGGCAGAGCGGCAGCTCTGCCCCACCGGGAAGGTGAAGATTCTTGTCATGCGCCCTCGGCGCGAAGCGGCTTTACTTGGCGGAAGATGTTTGCCAGTTTCCTGTTTTGAATTTCAAATGTCGGCGCCCATCCATTTGACCCGGCTCAAGGTCCTGCCGCTGGCCCAACGCCAGAGCCTGGCGCGCCTGGCGGACATTTTGGCCGACCCTGACTCTGCGCCTCCGCCTTGTTCAGAGCCGCATCTGGCCGCCATCCGGCAATGCGCCCGCGACATCGCCCAGGCCCGCGCCCGAAAGGCCGCGGTCATCCTCATTTTCGGCGCGCACCTGATCAAGAACGGCGCGGCTTTGGTCCTCATTCGCCTGCTGCAAAAAAACTGGATCACCCACCTGGCCACCAACGGCGCCGGCGCGATCCATGACTGGGAATTCGCCTTCTGCGGCCGCTCGACCGAAAGCGTCAAAGACAACGTCGCCGCCGGCACTTTCGGAACGTGGGAGGAAACGGGGCGGAACTTCCACCTGGCGCTGCTGGCCGGCGCTTTGGACGGGGACGGATTTGGCCGCGCGCTCGGAAGATTTACCGCGCAGGATGGCGTTACTTTGCCGTCGGTGGAAGAGCTTGAGGCCGCGTTGCGGGCCGCCCCTTCCCATCCGCTGTCGCCGGCGCGGGCCGAATTGTTGCAGGCCATGCGCGCGCATCATCTCCCGGCCGGACGCCATGCCGTGGCGCATCCGCACAAGGAAGCCAGCGTGCTGGCGCAAAGTTTCAACTTGAACGTGCTGCTGACGGTCCATCCGGGCATCGGCTACGACATCATTTCCAATCATCCCATGTTCAACGGCGCGGCCATCGGGCGGGCGGCGGAAATGGACTTCCGCATCTTTGGAGGCGCGGTGGAGGATTTGGATGGCGGGGTCGTCATGTCGGTCGGCTCGGCCATCATGGGACCGCAAGTTTTTGAGAAGAGCATCAGTTGCGTCAACAATTTAAGATTGCAGGCCGGCCGGCCCATTGTCAGCGGCCACAAAATCTGCGTAGTGGATCTGCAGGACGGGGGCCGTTGGGATTGGACACGCGGGGAGCCGCCCAATGACAATCCGGCCTATTATTTGCGCTTTTGCAAGAGCTACTCCCGCATGGGCGGCGCGATGCGTTACCTGCAACTTGACAACGTCGTTTTCCTGCGCCATTTGCTCCACGAACTGCCCCCTGTCGGGTAGCTCCGGCTGAAGCAGCTTTCTCACCTGAATGTCACCTCTTCATGGCAGCCCAAAATTGCCTGGCTTGCCCAAGGATGCGTCCTGCAGGAAGATCAAATCGCTCGTATATCGCCCTGTCAAGCGAACGTCCAGGCCCGCTTGCATCAACTCGTTTCCCTTGCGAAGTCCGGGCTGGATCGAACCGTCCTGGCACCAAACCCAATACTTCCGGTGCGGCTGGAGGCCTTTGAGCGGGACGCTCTGCCGCTCCTGCGGTGAATCCGGGCGGAAAAGATAGACGGTGCCTTTGCTCAAGGATGGACTCCAATAAAACATACCGTCCCAGTGCTGGCCGTCGGGCCGCGGCAGAATATGGTGGACTTGAACGTCCTTGAGCAGCGGACGAATCCATTTCTTGTAAATGCGGACCGATTGCAGAGCTGATTCCCTTTCGGCCTCAGTCCATTTCGCCGTGTCGGTCGGGTCAATTTGCCAGGCGCCCATCATGGCGCTGCGCCAGAGAAAGGCGCCCGGGTTGTCGCCGCGCACGCGGTAGTAATTGTCGTAGGTGTAGGCCTGGAGGAGCAGCGGCGGCAACGCAAAGGTCGAATCGTAGAGGCTGCGCCGGTCCGGCAGATTGGAGAGGGTGTCGGTGGTGACGGTATAGTGGCTGCGTTGGACCACTCCAAAGTCCTTGATATGGCCGGCCCCGGAACAGTTCTCCAGCACGAGATTTGGGAAGGAGTGAAGCAACCGCTCTTGCACTTGGTAGTAGCCCATCGTGGCCCAGTAACTGACATCCACGCCATAATGGTGCCGATGACTGGTCTTGTTGCACTGCACGATGATCGGGTCGCAATCGTGCTTGAGATAATCCAGCTTGTAATGGGCAACGAGCCACTGCGTTTTCTCAATGGCCCATTGCCTGGCCGCTTCGCAACCCAGACAAAGATGGCCCCCCCAAAACGGCCCCGGCTGCCAGTCTTGCCGGTAATCTTCGTTGAACCAGTCAGGATGGCGGCGAACGTTCAGGGCGCTCTCATCCGGGGAAAAGCCGCCGTTGCCCCAGGCGCACCAGAGCGCCAGCTTCATGCCGCTACGATGAACGAACTCCTCGATCGGTTGAATGCCCCGTGGGAACCGGGCCGGGTCCCATCGCCAATCCCCCGTCTGTGGAAACCACATCGCATCGGGCATGAAGACCTCGAAGCCCAGATCATGGCAAGTGGCGGCGCAACGCAGCACGTCGGCTTCGCGGGCCTGGTTTCCTCCGGCGTCGAGATAAAGATTGTAGGCCAGGATGGGGTCCGGGCAATTCTGAGGCGGAGGCGGACGCAGTTTCTCCAGGACAAATCGGTGCAGGCAATAGCTCCCCTCGTCCACATCTCCCTTGTAGCAGCCGACAAATGCCGGCGGCACGTGAAAGGTTTCGCCCGGTTGGATGTCCGTCTTGAAATCGGAGTGGTTCCCGATGTGGAGTTGGATTCGCCCTTGGTTTGCCTTCACTCCAATTCTCCCCAGCCCGGAGAATTCCCAGCCCACATACAGACCGCCCTCCCCGCCCTCCTGCACCGCCAGCCAGGGCACCGGACTGGCTCCATCCATGCAGTTGCTGTCCAGGACCAAATCGAATCCGTTGGTAATTGAGTCCTGGAACGATCCGCCCTCTGTATCGGCGTTGCTGCCGCCGCGCTTGATCCAATGGGCCGTCGCCGGGCCTGCGGGACGCAATTCCCGCAGTGCGAGGCTCTCCTGGCAGGAAAGGGTGATTTCCTGGCCGGAGCGGTTCTCAATTTCCACCCAATGCTCGACCGGCCCATGTCCGGGCCGCCCGCGCCAAATCGAGCGAAGCGCCAACCGGGGTTGCGCGTTGGTAAAGCAGAAGGTCAGTTGGCCTGCATGCTTGGGAGCCTGGACCTGCTCCAGCCGCCAAGCGGTCGGGAAAACTTTGTCGCCCACCCAGACTCGTTCCATCAGTGAAAGTGGCGTCGGAGCGGCCAGCCAGTTGTGCCTTTCCTTTTTGCTGTGGAGGTTCTGGATGAACGGGCGGCTGTCAACAATGGCAAAGCGAATCTCCGTGTCGTCGGTTTCCAGCGACCACTTGGCAGTCGCGCCGGCTGAGAGCGCCCCCTCAAAACCCAGCGTAAGGCACAAGGATACAAGAACGCTTTTGAACATGGACTATTTCCTTTCCGTATTGGAGATGACCTCTGGCATAGGTCTGCTCAAGGGCCGTCCGGCGGCTGCCCGATAACGTCCGGGAAGTACTTTCGCAAGGCGGGCAACTTGGCCGCCGGGACCAGCTCGTCCCACTGCGTCAGCGGCTTGATGTCGGCCACAGGAGCGCCGGCGGCAAAACGCAACGTCACAATCTGCTGCGCGCGAATGGGGAACTGGTACTTCGGGCCGCCCTCCAGCTCCCGTGAGCGGCCGCCGGTCAGGTCGGTTTGCGCGGCGCCCGTGTGCGGCAGGTTGAGCGTGACTTCCGCCGTGCCGGCCTGGCCCATCGCCTCCACCAGCCGCATCTCGATGTCCGTCCCATCGCGGCGCAGGGCTTCGACGATGAGGTTGTCCGATGTCCGCACGAGTGACCGCGGCGCCGACGCCTTGCAACCGGCAGCGACGGTGACGGGACAATTGTATTCCCAGGCCAACCGCGGGACGCGGGCGGCGGGCCAGTCCCCCTCGTGCGCGACCAGCGCGTATTCCAGGCGATGCCGGCCCTGGCCGCTGAGCCAGGCGTTGGTGTAGCCATGGTATTTGCCAACGCAGTTGAGGAGATAGATGATCGGCACGCGCCCGTTGATCTCGCGCCCGCTCAAACCGCGATCCAGCAGCGCGACGCCGCCCTGGCCGGGCGAGGCGTAATCGCTCCAGCGCACCGCGGGGACAATGCCGGAGATCAGGCCGTCATCGCGCGAGAAACCGAAGGGAATGCCGCGCCGGATTTCCCCCGGCGCTTCGGCCAGCGGAAACTCGGCCACCACCACCGTCGAGTTCGGGACATCGTTCAACTCGGTCTCAAACTCGATGCGCGGATGGTCCTTGTAGAATCGCGTCACCCGTTTGGACGCGCCCCCGCCGTAGAACCCGCCCCGCGCTTCCACGGTGATGGCCAGGGGGCCTTCCGTTGCGGTGACAGTCGTCTTGAAATCACTCGAACTGGCCAGGCGCGGGCGTTTTGGGCGCGGTTCGGTAAAGTCGCCGGGGTCGTCGGGGTTGGTCTGCTTCTCCGCGACGATCACGTTGGCCGGGCCGCCGAGCATTTCCCGGCCGGACGGCTTGACCTTCAAACTCACCAGCGCGCCGCTGGCGGCGTCAATCTTGGCGGAGTAAAACTTCGTTTCAATCCGTTCCGGCAACGCCATGGCCTTGGGCGTCGCCGCCGCTTTGTGTTTCACTTTCGCGCCGACTATTCCCGTCGCCGGAACGTCCAGCCGGCAAAGCGTCGTGCCATCGTCCGCGGCCTCGCACGGCGCGGCGGCCAGGCTCGCGTCGAACGGCAGTTTCAGACGCAACGGGTCCGTGCGCTTCCAATTGGCGGAGTTGAACAGCAGGACCGCCGGGCCTTCGCCGGAAAGCTTTCGCGCGGCGGAATCCAGAGTGGCCGCGCTTTGCTTCTCGACCCACCGGAAGCGGTCGCTCGCGTCCCAAGAAGCGGGATCCTCAAAGACCATCCCGCCCGCCGCGCCCCAAAGCGTATTGCGGTCCATGTTGAGCAACATTTGCAGCCACGACTCATAAAAAGATTGCGCGGGGTATTCCAACCCGGCCTCCAGACTCGCGATGGCGGCCAGCGTCTCGGCGGACTGGAGCGCGTGTTCGTCGCGGCGATACCAGGCCTTGACCCGCGGGCACTCGATCCAGAAGGAGTCGAACGTGTAACTTGTGCCCCCGCGCACCGTCGGCAGCTCAATCCGGCCGGACTTCACGCCGGGCAACAGCGCGTCCACAAATGCCGACAGCCCGCTGTAACGCACCTCGCAATCGGGGCGGAACGCTTTCCATTGCTGGAGAAATTCGGTCGGGTTCTCGCGGCGCGCCGGGGCCAGCGAGTAATCGCCCTGGCCGCCCAAAATCAAAACGGGCGCCCCCGCTGGGGTGGTGGCGAGCTTGGATGAAATGGCCCTGGCCACGCTTCGCAACTGCGCCTCGCTCAACCGCTGGCGGGCCGCGTAAGCGCCGCCGAAATCCTCCGCGTAGTGGCCGGGCACCAGCGTGAGGATGCGCGAACCGTCGGGCGACTCGGACCAGAAAATGGTTTTGCCGGAGCGGTTCCTGCGCGTATAGACCAGCGCGTCGAGGCCAAGCTGCTCGCACAGTTGGGGCATCTGCGCGTGCGTGCCGCAAACATCAATCGTCCAGCAAAAGCGCGGCCGGGCGCCCATGACCTGTTGCTGCCAGCGCAGCCCCTGGATGCCCATCTGGGCCAGCGCCTCCCCGCCGGAGAGGTTGATCGTGGATTCAAGGAAAAAGGCGTTGACGAGTTCCACGCGGCCCTCCGCGACGCGCTGCTTCAATTCCTCGAAGCGCTCCGGCCGAAAGTTCCCAATGGCCATCATGTTGTTGCATTCGGACATGGCAAAGTTGTAATTCGTGTCGTCGCGCACGCGGTCCAGGTGGGTGAGGTAGGAGTTGGCGCAATGGTTCCGCTCCACCGACCAGTTGGCCAGCCAGCCGCAACTGGCCGGATGGAAATTGGGCACGATGAACACACGCTCCGGCAGCGGCACCGCTTTGGCCTGCCGCTCCCCGGCCGTGCGCCCGACGTAGTTGGAGTAGTCGCCCGCCGGAATCAGCCGCAGCCAGGCCAGATTCATCACGGCCTCCCCGGTCTTCTTCACCGGCTTGAGCAAAAGCGTCCGCGGGCCGGCCTGGGCGATTTTCAAATCGCCCAGTTTGACAATCTCGAAGTCGTACCAACTGCCGGTGTCCTTGGCGATGACCGCGGCCAGGTTCTCTCCTCCAACAGCGATCTCGAACGTGCTGCCCTCCGCACCGGCAACGCAGGCGTATTTCAGTTCGACGACAAAGTCGCCGGCGGCCTCGAAAGAGACCGGCCACGACAGGTAATCGGCGGGATCGGACCAGTAACCAATGCTGCCGACGTCGGTCATCAGGCGCGCGGTCTGCCCGTGAATCGTCGCGGCGGCGGCGTCCAACTCCAGCACTCCGTCGGACCGCGGTTTGATAGGTGTCCCCGCAGGGGCCTCTGGCTGCGCCAAGGCGAGACTCCCGCCGAATCCCAGCGCGAGCAGGCAGCGGGTTCCCCGCCGCGAAGCCGCGGCGGCCAACTGGAGAAGGCTTGATTTCACAAGCCATCTTCTAACTCGCAAGCCCCCGCAGAGCAACTCACAAGCGAAGCTTTGGCGCTGCATGGATTTGAGTTGACCGGCGCGAGACAGAATTGATATGAAGCCGGTTACAATATGCCAAACGTTGCACTGCCCATTGTTCCGCGCTTCACCATCAGATTTTTATTCCCGCTGCTGCTGTTTTTCGCCGGCCCGGGGCGCGCCGCGGCGGCAGACGGCCCGGACTTCAAGTCGGATTTTTACGCGGTGGGATTTGACCGGTCCGCACCCGCGTTCTCCTGGTTCGCGGTGGATTCGATCGGGCGCGGCCAACTTTCCCTCAATGTCGCCCGGACGGCGGCGGGCGCGAATGGGCCGTTGAAATTGGAGAGCAGCGGCCATCGCCGGTTTTGCTACGTGGCCAACGCGCCGGACCAAAAATCCAGGGAGGTTTGGGAAATCAATCTGGCCGACAAGGAGATGACGCTTCGTTCCCGCTTTTTTGAAGAAGCGCCTTCGACGCCCCTGACGCTGACCATTGATCAGGAAAAAAACCACGCCACGCTCCTGGGCGTGCTGCGTCAGGATGGGTCCATTCGACTCCCGGCCATCCTCCACCTGCCCGATCAAGGCTCGTTCCGACTTTCGTCCGCGAACGCCGGTGCGCTCGGTTACGAGGCTACAAACGGCGTTGTCAAAATCATTTTTCCAGGCGCGACGCGCGAGAATCCGGTGGTGAAATATCGCTGCGAGGTCGTCTGCATTTGCCCCAAGGTTGAGGGCATCGAGAGCGACGCCCGGTTCGACGGCTTCCGCCGCAATTGGCTCAATATTCTGCAAGTCAGCCCGCAGTGGCGCATGTTGGCCAACCATTCCTCCAGCGATACCTGCGCTTTTTGCTACTACGAATACGCCGACATCGCCCGCCGGACTCCGCCGCTGGCCAAGGGCTTCAACGCTTTGGACATGGTTCGCCAGACTCTGGACCACATCATCGGCGGGGCCAATGCTTATGGCATGCCGGGGCATGGCTCCTTCCCGGAATTCGCGGCGGACACTCTTCCTTCGCTTCTCATCGCCGCTGAGGACTGCCTCGAGGGCGGTCGGGACAAGGACTGGCTGGAAACGAACTATGTTCATCTCAAGTCCTGGGCCGATACGATGCTGGCCACCGATCACGCCGGCTACGGCTTGGTTGAGTATATGTTGAGCGGAAACTCCGGTTCCTGGCCACCCACCATAGTGCATCGGCCCGCCAACTGGTGGGACACCATCGGCTTCGGCCATCAAGATGCCTACGCCAACGCCCTGGCCTATCGGGCCTTGGGCGGCATGGCACAACTGGCCCGGCAATCGCATCATCCGGACGACCAGGCCCGTTATCAGGCGGCCGCCGACAAATTGGGCGCGGCCTATTTCAATACCTTCTATAACCCGGCCACGGGCGTTCTGGCTGGCTGGCGCAGCGCCGACGGCCGCCTGCATGACTATTATTTCCTTTGGGTCAACGGCATCGCCATCCACTACGGCTTGGTCCCCAAAGACAAAGCCAATTCCATCATGGATCGCCTGCTGGCAAAAATGAGCGAGGTCGGTTACACCCGGTTCGATTTGGGATTGCCCGGCAATCTCATCCCGGTGGCCAGAAAGGACTACGTTGATCTTAATCGCCGTTTTGGCGGAGGGGCCAAAGAGGACAACACCGACGGCTTTCAAATTTATGAAAACGGCGGCGCGACCGCCTGCTTTGCTTATTTTACGCTGGCCGCACTCTATGACTTGGGCCGGGTTGAAGACGGCGACCGCATCCTGTTCCCGATGCTGCGCGCCTTCGCGACGGGAGATTTTCAAGGCCGCGACGCCAGCGGCATGAGCAAGGACTGGAGGACCTGGGACGGAGCCTGTTGGGGCTACGAAGGCTTCCTGAGCGACAACTACTACGCGCTCCTCGCCGTCCTCGATCGCCAAGCCGCCCTCAAAAAGCGCAGCCCCGGCTCCCCGTCCCGGCCCTGACCCGCGCAACCGCCGCAATGGGTCAGAAGGACGGCGGGGAAAGGCAGGGCAAGACGAGTAACTGGATTTTTTGGGAAAAAATCACGGCGCCGAGTCTCGCCCTACCGCCTCAGCGGCGCTTGCGGCCCAAACCGAAGATCAGCCACAGGGCCAGCACGAGGATGAAGACCAGCCACCAGAAATAGCGCAACTCGCGCGCCGCCATCTCCACAAACGCGTAGGCCCGCGGAAATATCAAGACCAACGACCCGATGACCACCACCAGCACCACAATCTGCAAGATGGCGCGCAGGCGCGGGTTCATGGCGCGGCCGGCTTCTCCTGAGCGCCGATCGGCAGCAGCAGCCCCGCCACGGGGTTGCTCGCGTCGGCTGGAACCACCAGCGGCGATTTGCCGTTCCAACGATCCACGATCTGCCAGCGCAGGAAGGCCGGGTTGAGCTTCAGCGCCTCGCCCCGCACCCGGATGGCCTCCGCCTCGCCCGTGGCCTTGATGATGGCAGTCTCGGCTTCCACCTGCGCCTGCACCTGCGAAAAGCGGGCCTGCGCCGCCTGCTGTTCGGCAACCATTTTGGCTTCAATCGCACGCTCCAATTCCGCCGAGAGATCTATGTTCCGAATGACGATGTCTTCGATCGTCAAAATGTCCCCGATCTTCTGCCGCGCCGCCGCCAGCGTCTTCTGTTTGATTTCCTCCCGGTTCTTGACAATCTGCTCGGCCGTTTGCAAGGCCGTCACTTCCTTGATCGCCTCCTGCACGCGCGGGGCGATCAGGCTGTCGAAGGGGTCGCCGGAGAATTGCTTGAAAATCTGCACGACAGATTGCTCCGGCACGCGGTAAAGGACGCGCAAATCGGCCACGATCTGTTGCAGATCGGAGGAAAAACAGTCCGCCTTGACCGTCTGGGTCTGCTGGCGGACGTTGATGGGAACGATGGTGGTGACAAAAGGGGTTTTCCAGCCAAAGCCCTCCGGCAAGAACTGTTGGGCGGCCTTGCCCAGCGTGACTTTGATGCCGCGCGTGCCCGGCTCGACAACATAGCTGGCCGAAGAGGACAAGACAATGAAGGCAAACACCAGCACCGCCCCGACAACCAGAATGGCAAGGGAGGCCCGTTGCATGGGGTTACCGGGGGTTGGCATTCCGCCGCGGGGCGGCGTTCGATTGGGAGGAAGAGGCATTTTGTTTTAGTTGACTCAAGCGTTCCAAGTCTTGCAGTGGATAGACCAGACCCTCGCGGCCGCCCACCACCAGCGGCGCCACGCCGTCCCATTTCTCCACGATTTTCAGGTCCACCACCGCCGGATCGTCCATCAAGGCCTGCCCGCGAATGCGGATGGATTCCGCCTCGCCTTTGGCCTGGATGACCGCCGTGTCGGCGTCAATTTGCGCGCGTTGCTTGACGTACTGCGCTTTCTCCGACTCCTGCTTCTGCACCATCTTGGCCTCGATGGCACTTTCCAATTGCTTGGTCAGCGAGATGTTCTGGATGACGATGTCCTCGACCACCAGCAGCGGGCCGACTTTCTTGCGCGTCAGATCGAGAGCGTCGGACTTGATCTTCTCCCGGTTCTTGACGATCTGCTCGGCGCTTTGCAACGCGGCGACCTCCTTGAGGGCTTCCTGCACCCGCGGCGCGACCAGGCTGACGAAGGGGTCGCCGTAGTATTGTTGAAAGAGCTTGACCACCGAACTTTCCGGAATGCGGAAGAGCACGCGCAAATCCACCTGCACCTGCTGCAAATCCGACGAATAACATTGCGCCTGGTCCTCCGCCGTCTGCTGCCGGATGGAAATGGGATGAATCGCCGTGACCAACGGCGCTTTCAGTCCGAAGCCTTCCGGCTTGAACGCTGGCGACACCCGCCCCATCGTCACCTCCACCCCGCGATAACCCGGATGCACCACGTAGGTGCCCGCCGCCGCCATGATGACAATGGCGAAGAGAAGCAACGCGCCCCCGGCCAGTCGCGCGATGGATTGGGCACTCATCTTGGCCTCATAGTGCCGGGCCGGCCTGTCTTGTCAAGTCCGCCCATCATCTGTGCCCAACGCTCAGTGCATGACGGCCCGATAAAAACGGTTGGTGTAGAAATTGGTCGTGGCGCTGTCGGTGAAAGACGACAATATGAAAGTGCTGACGAAATTCGTCAATGTCGTCCAGTTGGTTTGGGCCAGATTGGTGGAAACCTGGATCGTGTAGTTGAAACCGCCCGGACCTGAAAGCTCCAAGTTGAAGCCATTGGTCGTCCACACGGGCTGGCCGGGCGCCAGCGTGACACCCGGTGGCGCGGCAGCCACGGAGAGCGTATAGACAGTCGAGCCATAAGTTTCCTGCCAATTGTTCGGCTGGGGCAAATTGAAGGCGGTAAACGCGCCCGTTTCCGAGCCGTAAGTAATCAAGCCAAAGGAATCGCCAATTTGCGGCGTGTAGCCGTTGAAAGTGACGCCCAGCGTGCCGGTCAAGCCGGCTTGGCCCGACAGGTTGAGCTTTCCGAAATGGGTCGTGTCGGTGATGCCAAAACTGAGCGTGCCGTTGGTCAAGGAGTACGCGCCCGTCAGGCTGACCGCGCCGCTTAGCATGTTCAGTGTGCCGTTGTTGTTGAAAATGTCGCCGAACGCCGACGTTCCCGACCCTGCGATCGTCATGGTTCCGTTATTGACGATCGTACGGGTTCCACCGTCGTATGTGGTGCCGGCACCGGCCGTCAGGTTGATCGTCGCCCCCAACAGGTTGCTGATGATTGTGGGCGTGCCGCCGCCGCCGGTGTAAAAGTTGTCACTCCAGGCCAGCGTCCCGGCGTTGATCAGTTGCCCCCCTGTCAGCAACTTCCCGCTCCCCGTGCCGATGGTTCCCGATCCATTGCACTGCACCACCCCGGTGATCGTGCCGCCGGTCCAATTGAACGTTCCGCCCACCAATACTGGGTTGCTCCCCGCCAGCGTCCCGCCGCTTATGTTAAAGAGCGCAATGGTGATGGCGCCGCTGCCATTGAAGTTGGCCGTGGCGCCGCTCAGCGTGAACGTGCCCGCCCCCGATATGCTGTAACCCGAGTTGAAGCCCCACGTGCCCCCACTCAGATTGTTCGTGGAATTGGCCGCCGCCGTGAATGCGCCCGTTTCGGCGCCGCTCCCGTTGAGGTTGAGCGTGCCGCCATTGACATTGACCGTGCCGTTGTTGTTGAAAATGTCGCCGAACGTGGACGTGCCCGCCCCCGTCATCGTCAGGGTTCCGTTATTGGCGATCGTACGGCCTCCGCCATTGTATGCGGTGCTGACACCGGCCGTCAGGTTGATCGTCGCCCCCAACAGGTTGCTGATGATTGTGGGCGTGCCGCCGCCGCCGGTGTAAATGGTATCACTCCAAATCAGCGTGCCCGCGTTGAGCAGTTGCCCGCCTTGCAGATACTTATACCCCCCCGTGCCGATGGTTCCCGATCCATTGCACTGCACCACCCCGGTGATCGTGCCGCCGGTCCAATTGAACGTTCCGCCCACCAAGACCGGGTTGCTGCCCCCCAACGTCCCGCCGCTCACGTTGACAAGCCCAAGGGTGAGCGTGCCGCTGTTATTGAAGTTGGCCGTGCCGCCCGTGATGTTCACGGTGGCCGCAGTCACCGTGGAGGTGTCCGTGAAGCTGGCCGTGCCGCCGCTGACGGTCAATGCGCCCGCGCCCGAAATGCTGGAACCGGAGCCGAAGCCCCAAGTGCCCCCGCTGAGATTGTTCGTGGAATTGGCCGGCACCGTGAAAGCGCCCGTTTCGGTGCCACCCCCGCTCAGGTTGAGCGTGCCGCCATTGACATTCACCGTGCCGCTATTGTTGAAAATGTCGCCGAACGCCGACGTGCCCGACCCTGCGATCGTCATGGTTCCGTTATTGACGATCGTACGGGTTCCACCGTCGTATGTGGTGCCGGCACCGGCCGTCAGGTTGATCGTCGCCCCCAACAGGTTGCTGATGATTGTGGGCGTGCCGCCGCCGCCGGTGTAAAAGTTGTCACTCCAGGCCAGCGTCCCGGCGTTGATCAGTTGCCCCCCTGTCAGCAACTTCCCGCTCCCCGTGCCGATGGTTCCCGATCCATTGCACTGCACCACCCCGGTGATCGTGCCGCCGGTCCAATTGAACGTTCCGCCCACCAATACTGGGTTGCTCCCCGCCAGCGTCCCGCCGCTTATGTTAAAGAGCGCAATGGTGATGGCGCCGCTGCCATTGAAGTTGGCCGTGGCGCCGCTCAGCGTGAACGTGCCCGCCCCCGATATGCTGTAACCCGAGTTGAAGCCCCACGTGCCCCCACTCAGATTGTTCGTGGAATTGGCCGCCGCCGTGAATGCGCCCGTTTCGGCGCCGCTCCCGTTGAGGTTGAGCGTGCCGCCATTGACATTGACCGTGCCGTTGTTGTTGAAAATGTCGCTGAACGTGGACGTGCCCGACCCCGTCATCGTCAGGGTTCCGTTATTGGCGATCGTACGGCCTCCGCCATTGTATGCGGTGCTGACACCGGCCGTCAGATTGATCGTCGCCCCCAACAGGTTGCTGACGAGTGTGGGCGTGCCGCCGCCACCGGTGTAAATGGTATCACTCCAAATCAGCGTGCCGGCGTTGAGCAGTTGCCCGCCTTGCAGATACTTATACCCCCCCGTGCCGATGGTTCCTGAGCCATTGCACTGCACCACCCCGGTGATCTCGCCGCCGGTCCAATTGAACGTTCCGCCCACCAAGACCGGGTTGCTGCCCCCCAGCGTCCCGCCGCTCACGTTGACAAGCCCAAGGGTGAGCGTGCCGCTGTTGTTGAAGTTGGCCGTGCCGCCGGCGATGTTCACGCTGGCCGTGGTCAGCGTGGCGGTTCCCGTGAAGTTGGCCGTGCCGCCGCTGACGGTCAATGCGCCCGTGCCCGAAATGCTGGAACCGGAGCCGAAGCCCCAAGTGCCCCCGCTGAGATTGTTCGTGGAATTGGCCGGCACCGTGAAAGCGCCCGTTTCCGTTCCACCCCCACCCAGGTTGAGTGTGCCGCCATTGACATTCACCGTGCCGTTGTTGTTGAAAATGTCGCCGAACGCCGACGTTCCCGACCCTGCGATCGTCATGGTTCCGTTATTGACGATCGTACGGGTTCCGCCCTCGTATGTGGTGCCGACACCGGTCGTCAGATTGATCGTCGCCCCCAACAGGTTGCTGATGATGCTGCCGCTGCCGCTGCCGGTGCCAATGTTGTCATTCCAGGCCAGCGTCCCGGCGTTGATCAGTTGCCCCCCTGTCAGAAACTTCCCGCTCCCCGTGCCGATGGTTCCCGAGCCATTGCACTGCACCACTCCGCTAATCGTGCCGCCGGTCCAACTGAACGTTCCACCGACCAAGACCGGGTTGCTGCCCGCCAGCGTCCCGCCGCTCATGTTAAAGAGCGCAACGGTGATGGCGCCGTTGCCATTGAAGTTGGCCGTGGCGCCGCTCAACGTGAACGTGCCCGCCCCCGAAAGGCTGAAACCGGAGTTGAAGCTCCAAGTGCCCCCACTCAGATTGTTCGTGGAATTGGCCGCCGCCGTGAATGCGCCCGTTTCGGCGCCGCTCCCGTTGAGGTTGAGCGTGCCGCCATTGACATTGACCGTGCCGTTGTTGTTGAAAATGTCGCTGAACGTGGACGTGCCCGCCCCCGTCATCGTCAGGGTTCCGTTATTGACGATCGTACGGGTTCCGCCCTCGTATGTGGTGCCGACACCGGTCGTCAGATTGATCGTCGCCCCCAACAGGTTGCTGATGATGCTGCCGCTGCCGCTGCCGGTGCCAATGTTGTCATTCCAGGCCAGCGTGCCGGCGTTGAGCAGTTGCCCCCCTGTCAGATGCTTCCCGCTCCCCGTGCCGATGGTTCCCCCATTGCACTGCACCACTCCGCTGATCGTGCCGCCAGTCCAATTGAGGGCGCCGTCCAGCGTGAGCGCACCCGCGCTCGCCAGCGTCCCCCCGCTAATGCTCAGAACCCCCTGGGCATTGCCTGTGCTGGCACTGCCCACGGTAAAGGTTCCACTGGAAAGACTTAGCGTCTGCGTGCCGCTGGCGCCGCCCAACGTCAGCGTATTCACAGACTCATTGTCAGTGATCGTCACGGTGTAAGTGCCCGGCGTGGTGATCAGGGCGGTGTCCGCCGCGCCCGGCACTTCGTTTGGGTCCCAATTGGCAGCCACATTCCAATTCCCTCCGGCGGTATTGGTCCAGGTGATGGTGTCCGCATGTGCGGCCAAGCCCATCCAAAGGGAGAGTTGCAAAACCGTATAGATGACAGTCAATGTGATTCGTTTCATAGGAACATTAGTTAATGGAATGATGGCGGGAAACAGTCTGATTCCAGGGCATTCTCGTCTTGCTGACAAGGCTGCGCTTTGCCGGCCGTTTGGTTCGTGACCAAAGCTGTCACAGCAGCCTCAATTGACTCACTAATTCTGATTCCTGTCAATCACCATTCTTGTCCGCCTGCGGGCAAATCAGGCCACTCAAACCGGCCGATAGATCATCGCAGCCACGCATCCACCGCCGGTGACAATCTGCCTGCCACCTCTGCGGCCAGGAAAGCCGCCAGCGCGCCTGCCACGACATCCATCGTGTAATGCGCCCGCAACACCAGCACGATGAGCATTTCTCCAAGCGCGATCGAGGCCGCGATGAGCGCCAACCACCCCGGTCCGAAATACGCCGCCTCAATGGCTCCGAGCACAGCCACCGCGGTATGGCCGGAGAAGAAGAAGTCATTGCCCACCGAGTAGGTCACCAGCAGCGCGGGGAAGCCAGGGTCTCTCCAGATCGCGCCCGGCGGGGCGGGAAGGGTGCAGAGACCCTGGCAAAGCTGCCGCAAACCGAAAAGGATGAGGATAGCCAGGAAGGGCGCAAACGTGGAGCCAAAGATCGCCGCGCCGATGAGGGAAAGCCCGATTAGGTCAATGAAGCCCGAACTGATAATCAGGGCCGCATTGGCGGCCCGATCATGGGTCGAGAAGTAGTGGTTCCAGCCCGCCGTCAGATCATGGACGACATCGCCGATGCCCTCCTTCGGCGCGGACTTGCGCGCAATCAGCGATTGCGTCCAGAACCAGGCGACCAACGCCCCGGCGACGACACCGGCACGGAGCCCGACGGCGGGCCAGTGCAAAACTGCAAGCATAAGTGTCATGCTGTCAGGTGTCATAATATCGTGGTTTCAGGCGTCAGGCGCTCCGGCGGGTTTTGCTTTCCTCAAGCATCAGTTCGAGTTGCCGTCGGAGTTCATTCGCAACAGGGTCGCTTTCGGCGCCGCGATCCCGTGTTGGCGCTGCTTCGATGGCTTCCCCGACGGAGATGACGGCATGGATTGGCGGATGCGGGCGGGCGGCATCGGTCAAGTCTTCGTCGTAACGCTCCACCGTTTCCAGCAGGCGCTCGGGCGTTGGCGCATCGGCGAGGTAATCACCGGAGTAACAATGCAATTGCTGGGCGACATACAAATCCGCAAGCTGCCGCCACCGGCGCGCGCTCTCATCCTCGGTGATTTCGCCATGGACCATGTCGGGCAGGATGGCCGCGCGCAGACGCTTGATCCGGCTCATCGGATCAGCCTCCCGGCGTCCCCCGGTCCACTCTTTCTCCAGCGGTTCCAGCAGATGATCGAGCAGATGCGGGAGCCGTTCCCTTGCTCCGCCGGATTGGGTCGCGCCGAGGTATTCCATTTCCTTGAGCGCGAGCAAAGCGTGTCCGGCTTTGACAACCCGTTCGCGCAACGGCAAATGACTCTGCGGCTGCCAGGATAGGCGGCCTTCGATTTCCTGCAAGACCGGAGCGATGGCTGCCGCGAGGTCCCCTTGAAAAAAGTAGCGGACAAAAACAGGATGCACGACCACCTTGCCCGGCTGCGGCGAAGCGGCCCGTTGTTTGGCGGCCGCGCGCGCCACAAACGCCACCCCATCCATCAGGTTCATCAGCCGGTCGTTGTTGCGGGTGACGAAGCCTTCCGGAAAAATGACCAGGGGAAACCGGGCCTCGGCCAGGATGCGGGTGGCGCATTTGAGCGACTCGCGATCCAATCCTTCCCGGTAAACGCTCAGTCCTCCGATCCGCGGCAGGAGGAAGGACTGCGCGCGGCTTTGCATGAAAAGATGCCAACTGGCCATGATATGGAAGGGCCGTGCGGCCTCGCGCGAGAGCAGGCCCAAAACCATGGGATCACAGGGCCGGCAGTGATTGGAGGCCAGCAGCACGCCCGCGCCGGCCTTCAGAGAAGCCAGCAGGCGCTCGACGCCCACGCATTTCCACGAAGTGACGCCGAAGCGTTTGCGAAGATGGACGGGCAGATACCATTGTATGATCCGCCACCAGAACGGGCTGAAGCGCGGCGGCACGAACCGATAGGTTTTGGCAATGACATTGTTTTGCATGGCTACGCAACGATCCGGCAGGGGTTCATTGGCCCGTGGCTCCTTTCGAGAACTGCGCCGCCAGCTCGCGTATCTTGCGCAAGTCCAATTTGCCCGTGCCGAGCATCGGCAACGCATCCAGGCGATGGAACTGGTCGGCGCGCGGCTTCCAGAGATTGGGCAGATCAAGCTGCGGCAGCTTGGCGCTGAACTCCGTCCATTTCACTTCGCCCAGCTTGTGCAACACGACCAGTCGTTCGCCTTTCTTTTCGTCGGGCACGCCGGCCACGACGAACATCTGCTCCGTCGTTGCGGCCAGTTCATGCAGCTTTTCCTCGACGCGAATGTGCGGGACCATCTCTCCGCCTATTTTGCTGAAGCGGCTCAGCCGATCGGTAATCTGGAGGAATCCATCCTCGTCCAGCGCCGCGATGTCGCCGGTGGCATACCAGCCGTCGCACAGCACTTCCGCCGTCTTCTCCGGCCGGCCCAGATAACCCTGCATCACATTTGGGCCGCGCACAAGCATCAGGCCCGGTTGGCCCAGCGGCGCCGGTTGCCGCGTTTCAGGGTCCACGATGCGCACGCAAAGGCCCGGCAAGGGATGGCCAATCTTCCCGCGCTTGACCCCGACCTGCCGGAAGCCCGCCGAGCGAAAATCATGCGTGTTGACCGCCACCGCCGGCGCGCACTCGGTGCAGCCGTAGGCCTCGAAGGGCCGGATGCCGAACTGCTCCTCGAAGGCGGCGGCCAGCCGATCAGGCAGCTTTTCCGCGCTCACGGCCACGACGCGCACGCTGCCGAATTGCTCCGGCGCGCAGCCCCGCATGTAAAGCTGCAGAAAGGTCGGAGTGGCCAGCAGGAATGTCACCTTGTAGTCGCAGACCAGCGGGCCAATCGTCTTCGCATCGAGCGGATTGGCGTGATAAACGGCGCCCACCCCCAGCACCGCCGGCAGGCAGAGTGTGCCGGTGAAACCGAACGAATGAAAAAACGGCAGGACACCCAGGAAACGATCCCGCCGGTCCAGGCTGAAGACTTGTTCCATCTGCCCGATGTTGGACCCGATGTTGTAATGGCTCAACAGGACACCCTTCGGCTCACCCGTGCTGCCGCTGGAAAAAATGACCGTCGCCAGATCGTCCAGCTCGACTTTTCCGGCGCATCCCAACGCCCGCTCCAGCCAGCCCGCCGGCAAAAGCCAAGCCATGAAAAACGCGGCGAGCTTTTCCCCCAGGCGCGGCCGCGCCGCGCATTCCTCGAGGTAAACCCGTTCACACGGCACCGTGAGCTTCACCTTCTCCAGAAACGCCTTGGACGTCACCACGGTTTTGATTTCGCACTGGCGGACGCACGAAGCCAGCGATTGCTCCGAGAGCGTGTAGTTCAGGTTCACCGGCACTTTGCCGAGCAACATCGCCGCAAAATTCACCAACGCGCCCGGGACCGAAGGCGGCAGCAGCAGCCCGACCATCTTTTGCCCCGCCCAGACTGTTTTCAATCGCCGCGCCAGAAAGATGGCTTTCACCAGCGCCGAACCGAAGCTCACTCGGGGCGACTGCGAGTCGGCCATGGCCAGGCGGAACGGATGCCGCCGCGCCGAAAGCACAAACGCGCGCTGCAACGGCTGCATCCGCTCGCGGCGATAGCCCCACGCCGAGGCCAGCAATTCCTGCACGGCCTGGCGCACCTCAGGCGCGGTGGCGCTCGGCGGCATCGGCGGGCCGAAGCTCACCGTGATCGGATAGGGAATTTGCCGCGGCCACTTCCAAACGAAACGCCGCTTCTCGAAACTGAAGATGCTGCCCCACACGCCGTCCAGCGCGACCGGCACGATCGGCGCCTGGACATTCTGCATGATCTTCTCCATTCCTCGGCGAAAGGGCAACAACTGCCCGATCCGCGTGATTTGGCCCTCCGCGAAAATGCAAACCACGTCGCCGGCGCCAAGGGCCTCGCTGGCCGTTTGCAGCGCCTTGAGCAGGTCCCGCGGCCGCTGCGCCGATGAGATCGGTATGGCGCCGAGGAGGCGCGCGAAAGGCTTCACCCAGGGCAACTCGTAAATCCCGGCGTACATGACAAACCGCACCCGCCGGTCCGTCGAAGCGGTCAGCAGAAGCGCGTCCACGAAGGAAACGTGATTGCAGACGAACAACGCGCCGCCTTTGTCGGGTATATTCTCCCGGCCGAGCACGCGCACCCGGTAAAACGTGCGGGTCAGCAGCCAGAGACCAAACCGGAGCACCGCGTCGGGCAGCAGCCATAAAACGTAAATGGCGCTCGCGAGGGTCAGCGCGCCGCCGACCAGAAAAATCTGGCGCGGATTCAGTTGCAGTGCCTGTGCCAGAAGCCAATGCACGCCCGAGGCGAGAAAAATTCCGACGAACGAAAGCAGGTTCGCCGCCGCCAGTGTTTCGCCCTTGCCCGTTTTGTCCGGGCGGTGTTGGAGCAGCGCCGCGATGGGCACGATGAAAAAACCGCCTGCGAAGCCGAGCAGCGCCAGCCGCACCAGGGCGGCGTTGACTGACAAATGGTTTTGCGCCAGCGATGCGGAGAAGACCGAAAGCCCCAGCGCGCCCAGCGGCACCAGGCCGTATTCAATTTTGCCGCCGGACAAATATCCCGCCGCCACGCTGCCCAGGCCGATGCCGACCGCCAGCGCGGCGAACAGGAAACTGATTTTGGTTTCGTCCACCTGCAGCACGCCCGCGCCGTAAAAAAACAAATTCAACTGCAACAGTTGGCCCAGGAAGCAGAAGTAAGTGTTGCCGACGGCGGCCAGGAACAGCGGACGATCTTTGCGCCAGAGGCGGATTTGCGCCCACACTTGGCCGGGGAAATTCGCGCTGAATTTTTTCCGCGGGTTGGCCGCCGGCACGCGCGAGATGCCGAGGCTCGTGCAAAACCCGAACACCGCCAGCGCGATGAGAACGACGCCGGACATCCATTGCTCGCCGCGAAAACCTTTGGCCATGTACCCCGCCGCGACCGTGCCAAGAATGATCGCCGTGAACGTGCCCAGTTCCAGCACGCCGTTGCCCCAGGAGAGCTTGCGTTCAGGCAGCAGTTCGGGCAGCAGGCCGTATTTGGACGGGCCGAAAAACGCGCTGTGGACGCCCATCAAAAAGACACAGCCCAGCAACGGCCAGCAGGTTTGCAAAGGCGCCGCCACCCCGGCGTTTAAGAGCTTCTGCTGCCACGCGAAACCCGCCAGCGCCAGCAGCATCACAAACATTTCAAAAGTTTTGACGCCGATGGATATCGTCCGCTTGCTGAAACGATCGGCGAGGAAGCCGCCCGCCATGGAAAACAAAATAAATGGCAGCGCGAACAGCGCGCCGACCAGCTCGCCGATCTTGTGCCCTTCCGCGGGCGACGCGTTCATGCCGATGAGCATGAAAACGACGAGCCATCTCAGCGTGTTGTCGCTGAACGCGCCCTGGAATTGCGTGACGAACAACCACCAAAAGCCGCGTTGCCGATGATCGGGCGTCAGGTTGGTGTCAGTTTTCATGATGGTTGCCGGATGGCTCCGGCCCATTTAGCCCCCCCGGTATCCGCGACTTGTCCAAGGCGATTGTCCGCCGCGATGCCGTTTCGGGAAACGCATTGAATCTCATATCTTCCACCTTGGCAGACGGCTGATGCGCCGGCAAATTGATAAAAACAGCTCCCCCATTGATTTGTACAATATGAAATGGATTCGATCTGGCGGACAGGCAATTGGGCATCCAATCGGGGCTGCTCACGCAGCGTGTCTTAAAGAGCCAACAAACCGGCTTGCGTCCGCCCTTTATTGAGGCATAGTAACCGTCCGGTGACTTGGGCCGATCACAAATCGGGCGGAAACGCCGGGTAACAAGCTTTGATATTTGTTGTTGACATTGGTTTGTATCCAAATCTGTTGGGTTGGTAGCTCAGTTGGTAGAGCAGTGCCCTTTTAAGGCATTGGTCCCGGGTTCGAGTCCCGGCCAACCCACCACCTTCCAAGCCTGAACTTTATATCCACTTTTAGCTCGCCAAAACCGGGCTTCTGGTGCAGTTTAAAAACAGGAATGAGCGATTTTGATGCCATCCAATCGGTCCTGGTCCGCGCGGCGCGCCGCCGGCGCTGGGAACGGGCTTGGAACGGCCTCTGGCAAGGGATGTTCATCGGCACGCTCGCCTGGCTGGCCGCTCTTCTTGCCTATAAACTCGCCCCCATCCCTTCCTCCGTCCTTGAGGGCGCCGGGATTTTCGCCGCTCTCTGTCTGCTGGCCGGCTTCGCCCGGGGCTGGATGCGCCCGTCCTCTTTGCGGCAGACGGCCCGCCGCCTGGACGAGCACGAAAAATTGCAGGAGCGCCTCAGCACCGCGCTCGAACTGGCCCCCACCGCTCCCAGCGCCTCCGCCGACGGCTGGCGCGCCTTGCTGGTTTCCGACGCCGCCCGCTTCGCCGCCAAGCTGGACCCGCGCAAAATTTTTCCCTTCCGCCTTCCGCCCGTCAGCCGCTGGGCCTTGGCGGCTCTGGCTCTGGGCGCCGGTTTGGGCTTCGTCCCGGAATTCCGTTCCAGGGCCTACATCCAAAAACAGCAGGACACCCAGGCCATCAAGGAAGTCGGCCGGCGCATTGTCGAAGTGACCCACGAAACTTTGGAGCATCGCCCCCCGGCGCTGGAACCGGCGCGCAAGGCCATTGAAAATGCAGAGCAGTTGGGCCTCCAATTGGACAAGGCCTCACTCTCCCGCAACGACGCCCTCAAAGACATCGCCAACGTCGCCGACAACCTCAAGTCCCAACTCCAGCAATTGGACAAGCAAAACCCCTCTTTCAAGGCTCTTGAACGCGCCGCGCGCGAGCCTGACGGCGGCAGCACCGGCAACACTGCCAATCAAAAGCAAATGGACGATTTGCAAAAGGCGCTCGGCAAAACCGGCGAAAACCCGGCCGCGCTGGACAAGCTCTCCGACCAATTGCAAAAGCTGGCCAACGCCGCCGCCGGCCTGCCCAGGGACAATTCCCCCGCCTCCGCCTCCCAACGCCAGAAAATGGCGCAGAATCTATCCGACCTGGCCGATCAAGCCCGCCAATTGGGCCAGCCCCTTCCCAACTTGGACGACGCCATCGCCGCCCTTCAAAACGGCCAGACCGGGAACTTCCAGAAAGACATGGACCTGGCCACAACCGACCTGGAAAAGCTCCAGCAGATGTCCAAGGAACTGCAACGGATGCAGCAGCAGGCCGACCACGACGGCAAGGACCTGCCCGAACAATTGAAGTTCGGACAGCCCGAACTGGCGCAGCAGACCCTCAACAAAATGATTGACAACCTTCGCTCCGGCAAATTGCCGCCCCAACAGGCCGCCAAAATCCTGGACGAAGTCTCCCGCGCCGTTGACCCCGCCGTTCCTTACGGCGACGCCTCGAAATACCTCCAGCAGGCCTCCGGCCAGATGCGCACCGGCGACAACTCCGGCGCGGCCCAGTCCCTGGCCGCCGCCGCCAAGGAACTGGAGAAAATCCAGGCGCAAATGGCCGACGCCAAGGCCCTGCAAGGCTCGCTGGACGCCTTGAACAAGGCCGAAATGTGCCTGGCCAAACACACCTGCTGGGGCCAGTGCCCCTCTTGCGGCGATTGCAGCGGCCGTTGCCTGGCCGCCGGCCATTGTCTGGGCCTGGGCAAGGGCAAGGGCGGCCGCGGCGTCGGCACCTGGACCGATGACGATTCTCAACTCTACCCCCAGATGAGCGGCTTGTGGGACAACAGCGGCATCAACCGCCCGGACTCCGACCCTCGCGGCTTGACCGACCGTGGCAACCCGCAATTGGCCGACAATCTCGCCCCTACCCGCCTCCACGGCCAGATCACACCCGGTTCTCCGATGCCCAGCATCACACTCAAGGGCGTCAGCATCAAAGGCCAAAGCTCGGTCGCCTACCAGGAAGCCGTCACCACCGCCCAGACCGACGCCAAAACCGCGTTGAACCAGGACCAGGTGCCCCGCGCCTATCAGGGCGCGGTCAAGGATTACTTCGACGATCTCAAGAAATAGGGATCATCGAAATCCGTAAAACGCGCCTGCCGCCAATAGGGCCGCCACAACCATCGCCACCACCCACCAATACCAGCGGATTCCGTAAGGCAGCCGTTTTTTGGCCGGGCTAAACTCCTGTTTGACGAACTCGCCGTAATCAAAGGACTCGTCCGGCAACCCGAGGCCGCTGGCGTACGCTTCGTCCGACCAGCCCGTACGCTCGTCCGCCCCGCATTCCGGGCAGGCCCTGGCGCCGGCGGGAACGTCGGCGCCGCAGTTGGGGCAGGTTTCCGGGGCCTTCACAAACTTGAATGCATGCTGCCTCAATTTAATCCGCTTTTCATCTTCTTCAACGGATTTCCTCCTTTTCACGTAATCCGTCACTGAAGGTTGGTAGGGCGCGCACTCCGCTGCGCGCCGCGGCGGGCAACGGAGTGCCCGCCCTACCCTCCTTTCCCGCCGTCACTGACCCATTACCTTTTCACCCACCGTATCTTCATGGATCCATTAGCGCGGCTTGCGCGTCAGACCCAGCAACACCAGCCCGGCGGGAAGCGGGGGTGCGATCAGCCAACTGCCCGTCTCAAAACGCCATTCATCCGCCGCGCGCGGGTCGTAGTTGAAAACGTGGGCGATGTTTGTCTTTGTTCCCCAGAGAAAGAATTTGTCCGGGTTATTGGTCAAATTGCGCATCCACGCGTTGGGCGGCGGCTTGAGCCGGCTGCGCAGCGCACCCATCCCGACGGCGAAGGCCAGGCAGAACAGAATCAAATGGACCCACTGCCGCCGCGTTCGAGTCTGAGGCTGCATTTCACCCAACAGACACCGCCGGCGGCCATTTTGTATGACAGCAAAAACGCGCTCAAAATCCGGTGTCCGCCTGCGGCAACGCGCCCGCCAGCCGCCGCCTGGCCCAGCGGATCAGCCAGAGATAAAAGAGCAGGGTGACAATTTGCGGCATGGACCAAACCAGCGCGAACCAAGGACTCAACTGGCCATTGAAGGTCATGTTATACGGAGCAAGTGCGCCGCTGAGGACAAGAGACCCGAGCCTACCAATGAGAAAAGACGCACCCGTGGTCACGATGACAATGCGAACAATGGCCCTGACTTGTGACCGCTCAGACCATCCAAACCACACGGCGGCCCACAACAATGCCACGATGCCAACAAAGGTGTTCAGAGAAGAAAACAATTGCGAAAGGTGGCTATAGAGCATGTAAACCCTCATGGATCCCTGCCAATTCCCGAACGCGCTCCTCAGCATATTGATGAGGCCCACAATCACTCCCGGCGCCATGAGCACAACGACGGGCCAACGGAACACTTCCTTGAGCCATTTCCATTGGCTGGCGACAATTGTCTTTGCCCCCTCAGGAGTGGTCAGCAGCAGTTCCAATTCGCCTCCGCGCCGAGCCTGGATAAAAAACCGGCTGGCCACCCACGCGAACAGGCAGCTTTCCACCACCGAGAAAGCCAGGCCCATGCCCCACGAATAATATCCCAAAATCGCGCCCATGAATCTGACGGAGACAAGAAACCCTCCGTAGTAAGCCATTCCAACGAGCACCCCTGTCCAAACAACAGTCCTGACGCCGCTCTGCCGGCGCACCAACCAGTCCAGCGGCGCGTCGCCGACCACCACCGGTTTGCGTCTTAATGGTATCTTATAGACAATAAACTCAAACTCCGGCGGCGCACCGCCGGCGGCGATCGCCTTGCGCACCGGCGCGGGACTGGCTGAACGGTCCGGCGCTTCATCACCTTCGCGTAGCGCGCGGCGCAGTCGGATTCCCGCGCAGATCACCAGGAACCATGAGATCGTCTGGACGGCGGCGATTGATATCCAGTAGTGCGCGGCGCAGCTTCGATACTGAGCGTCGTCCGCCGTTCCGAGCGCAGTCAACGGGTCGGACCACAAGAGAGGCCAGAAAAACGAACGTAGGTGCGACGGGATCAGCAACTCCAGCAACAGCGGAAAAAAGATCAGAAAAGACAGCAGCCCGGTGGCCTGCCGCGCGCACGACCGCCATTCGCGCCCGCCGGCCGATGCCCACAATCCGGCCGCCAGCGATAGGATCATTGTGTCAAACAAAGCGAGCACCTTGCGCGCGGCCTCGCCGCCGGTGACGCCCCCGGCCAGCACCGGAATGATTAGCACGGGCGCCAAAGCCGCCAGCGCGCACAAGCTGGCAATGCCCGCCGCCCCGAAATTGCCCAGCAGCACGTCCAGCGTCTTGACGCGAGTCAAGAATAACAAACCAAGCGTCCCGTCGCGCCGCTCCCGGCTGATCCCGTCCACCGTGAGGAACCCGGTAAAGCAACAAAGGACGAACGCAGCCACGACCAGGCCCTGAAAGGCGAAGGCGCTCATCTGCGCCGTGTTGGAGCGCCCTGTCAACATGGACAGGCACAGGAGGGTTCCGGCCAGCGCCGCTCCGAAGCGCGTCCAATAGCCCGCCGGGCTGCGCGCCCGGACCCGCAATTGGCGTCCGATCAGCGGCAGAATCGTCATGGCCGCAGCTTAAGTCCAAAGCGGCCGATGACAAATACCCAATTCTCCCGCCCTCCTGATCTTAATCCTAATCTCATTCGTTTGGATTAAGATTAGGATTAGGATTAAGATTAGGAGGGAAAACGGAATTAACACTTGAATCCGCCGCGGGATGGTTTAGCTTTCCCGTCTTATATTTGATATTATGTCTCGATTTTGCGAAATCACCGGCGTCGGTCCCCGCAAGGGCAGCCATATCTGGCGCAGCGGCAAAGCCAAGAAAAAGGGCGGCATCGGCACCCATATCACCGCCATCACCAAACGGCGCTTCCTTCCCAACTTGCAAAGGGTCAAGGTGTTGGTGGACGGCGAAGTCCGCTACATGCGCGTCTCGGCCCGCGCCATCAAAGGCGGGCGGGTCGTCAAGGCCCCCAAACGGCGCTGGACAAAGGACCAGCCCGCGGCCCAACCGCAACCGGCGGCCCAGCCGTAGCGGCCCGCTCTGCGCCTACTTCCGTTTCAACTGCTTCATCGTGGCCCGCTTCAACTCCCGCTGGGCGTCGCGCTCCTTGATGTCCTGCCGCTTGTCGAACTGCACCTTGCCCTTGCCCACCGCCAGGGCGACTTTGACTTTGCCATTTTTCCAGTAAAGCGAGAGCGGAATCAGCGCGTTGCCCTTGACCGCGGTCAGCTCCATGAGTTTGCGGATTTCCGATTTGTGCAACAGCAATTTCCGCGGCGCCTTGGGTTGGTGCCCGAAACGGTTGGCCTGGACATATTCGTCAATGTGCGCGTTGTAAAGCCAGACCTCCTCCTTCTCCACGCGCGCGAACGCGTCGTTGATCTGCGCCTTGCCCGCCCGCAACGTCTTGACCTCCGAGCCGTGCAGGACGATGCCCGCCTCCATGGTGTCCAGGATGTGATAGTCGCGCCGCGCTTTGGAGTTGTGCAGAATTTCGGCCATAAGCAATGGCGGCCGGGCCATCCTCCCCGGATCGGGCGGCCTTGGACGGCCCTCAGCGTCCCCGCCGCTTCTTGGCCGCCGGCTGCGCTTCCTCCTCGATGGGGGCCGAGAACTCGAAGGCCATCTTGCCTTCGATGATTTCCAGCAAGGCGATGTCGGCCGCGCCGAGGGTGCCCGCCTGCTCGACCAATGGGCGGCTGTTGCCGCCGCCGGAGGTCAATTGCCGCACGCGCCGGGAGATCAGATTCACCAGCACGTTCGGGTTGCCCACCTTGGCCAACGCTTGCTTGACGTATTCACTGTTCACGAGCCGTTCACCTTACTGCCTGCATTACACAGCGCAACAAAAAAACACATTTAATTACCGCGGGGGGCGCATGACAAAAATCTTCATTTGTTGAATTTGCCTCCTTTTTTTGTGGACATTATATCTATAGTGCTAGATATTAAGCCCATGAAACATACCATCCTTCCTCTGTCGTTCCTGGAACAGGCCG
>Ga0326728_10006894_pt1 | contig 30017 bp, 31 predicted proteins | sample MB3enrmetagenome_FD_207602 | JGI IMG/M metagenome (GOLD analysis project Ga0326728, IMG submission 207602) | Lab enriched peat soil microbial communities from McLean, Ithaca, NY, United States - MB31MN | ecosystem: Environmental > Terrestrial > Soil > Wetlands > Peat | place: USA: New York... | reverse complement strand
GAAGTAGAAGGCTGCGGTGGGCTGGAAAGCATCGATCCTTGGGTTGGAGAAACCGGCCTGAGGGGAGCGGAACAGCGAGGCACCCGGCGCTCCCGGACGCAGTGCTCAGTACGGTGCATGCCCGTGGGGAGCAAGGCTGGAAATCGAATCACTTGGAACCTTTTCTTTTTTGGGGGCCATTTTCCACCCCACTACAGTTTCCGCCCCACAATCGCGTAATCCAACCCCCCAAAAAACGCCTCGCGGATATCTTCGGGCAGGCTGGCCAGCGAGGGCATCGACTCCACGGCGGGCGACAGGCGATGGACTTCGATGTTGCCGACGCCGAATTCCTCCAGGTGGAAGGCCAGCAGCCCGTGCGGCACCGGCCGCGTGTGGGTGGGGTCCAGGTAGAAGTGGGTGGCGAAGATCGCCAGGCATTCCGGATTGGGCGTCTCGATGGCAATCACGCCGTTGCGCGCCAGACGGCTGGCGCACAGCTTGACCATCTCCGGCAGACGCTCCGGCGGCAGGTGCTCGACTACCTGCGAGCAGAAGATGCCGTCGAGCGAAGCTTCCGGTAGATCGGCGAGGTACGTGTACAGGTCGGCCGATTCCGCTTCCAGCCCCTTGTGCCGGCAGGTGGCCACGGACTCCTCGCTGAGATCGATGCCGCGGGCGGGAATGCCGGCGTCGCGCATCGTCTCCAGAAACTCTCCGCGGCCGCAGCCGATATCCAGAACGCTCTGGCAGCCGGCGAAATGCGGCCCGTAGATCTGCTGGCCCCGCTTCACGTAGTCCTCCGAGCCGCGGAAGCGTTCGGCGAAACGGCCGTAATCGAACGGCAGTTGGGCGGGAGCCGCGCCCGCGGACTCTTGTACCGCGGCCGAACCGTCTCCGGCCGCGCGGACGGCCCCGGTCACCTGGACACGCTGGCGGATGGTCCGCAGCTCGGAGAAAATCAGCCGCTCGAACTCCAGCCGCACGCGTTCCATGTCGGCCCACAGGCGTTTCTGAATGTCGATGGCGTTGCGCTCCAGGCCGGCGGCGAACTCTTTGTGCTGGACGTTGAGGGCGTCGCGAAAGCGGCTCTCGACCAGGTCGACGCGGAACTGGGAGGCGCTTTGCAACTCCGCCAGGGCGCGCAGGAACTGCACTTCGTAGTCGAACAGCTTGCGCTCCCACCCGGGCCGCCACTCCGACCAGTGGCGCCCCAAGTCGCCGGTCTCGCGCCGCAAATCCTGGGCCTCTGCGACGGCCGCTCCCAGCTTCTGCGCAATCTCCGCCAGCGAGCGGTTGTTCTCCGTCATGACCTCGATAAAGGCGTCCATGCAGGCGACCGCCTTGCGGTTGAATTCCACCTGCTCGCGGACGTGCCAATCCAGCGCGCGCGATACCAGGCGCTTCCACGCCTGCACCAGCGAATTGAGCGGCCCTCCGCGCCGCGGATTGACCGTTCCGATGGCGGCCACTTTGCCGAGCGCCGAATCGCGGGCATGCACCAGGGGCATGAGGTCGGGCAGGGGGATGTCGGCGGCCGAGGTTTCGGGATGGCGCGCGCGCACCTGGGCGCGCACCTCGCGCAAAATGGCGATCAGTTCAGCGCTTTCCACGAGGACGGCTCCAGGTGGCGGTGACGACCGTGCTGAGGCCGCCGCGCGGCGCAAATTCGCCGATCACGGTAGCCATTTTGGGACGCGCGGCGCGCACCACGTCGTGCAACACGCGGTTCACCACGTTCTCTTGAAAGATCCCCAGCTCGCGATAGGCCAGCAGGTACATCTTGTACGACTTCAGCTCCAGGCATCGCCGGCCGGGGACGTAGCGCAGCACGATCTTGCCGAAATCGGGGAGAGCGGTCTTGGGACACACGGCGGTGAACTCCGGCATGACGATCTCGATTTCGTAATCGGCATACTGGTTGGGCCAGGTTTCGATTTCGGGCAGCGCCGCGTCCACGCCGGAAGCGGCATGTTCATCGGTATAGGCGGGTTTCACGCGAGAGCTTTTCATGCAAGCGCCTTCGAAAGCAAATCCAGGAACAGGCCGACGTCGGCGACCACTCCCACGGCCTGGCCGGTTCCGCGGTCGCTGACCTTGGTGGCGACCGCCGGGTTGATGTCCACGCACACGATTTTCACCCAGCTTGGCAACATGTTGCCGGTGGCGATGGAATGCAGCATGGAACCGAGGCACAGGACCAATCCGGCCCCCTTGAGCTGCTGGGCGTAGGCGTCCTGTGCGGCGTTCATGTCGGTGATGGTATTGGGCAGCGGGCCGTCGTCCCGCAGGCTGCCGGCCAGCACGAAGGGAACGCCGGCGCGCACGCACTCGTAGAGGACGCCGGAGCGCAGCCGGCCGCTGGCCACGGCCTGCTCCACGTTGCCGGCGTGATAGACGGCGTTGATGGCGCGCATGTGGTTGCGGTGGCCGTGCTCCTCTTGCCGTCCGTCCGACAGGCGGATGCCCAGCGAGGTTCCGAATAGCGCGGCTTCCACGTCGTGCACGCCGAGGGCGTTGCCGCTGAGCACGGCCTGCACCCAGCCGTTGCGAATCAGCGATGCGAGGCCGGAGACGCCGCCGGTGTGCACCACCACCGGGCCGGCCACCACGACCACTTTGAAGTGGTTTTCCTTGGCTTGGCGCACCAGCGCGGCGGTCTGCTGGACGGCGGTGTCCACCTGGCGTTCCGAGGAAATGCCATGGGACATGAAGGCGAACTCCAGGCGGTTGCGCTCCTTGGATTCCGGCACCACGCGAATGCCGCGCAGGCCCACCACGATGCGGTCGCCGCGCCGCAGATCGCGCAGGCGGCGGCAGAAAGCCAGCCCTCCGTCGACCACGATCATGGCGTCCATGCGCTGGTTCTGAACTTCGACCCACTCCTGTCCCAGGCGTATGTAGGTGCGGTGGTTGGTGGTGGAGTAGAAGTCCTCCGGAGCGCACAGGTCGCGCTCCACTTCGCGCACCACAACGTCGGCGCTATCCACCGGGGTGCAACCCAACTCCAGCAGGCTGGTGAGCAGGCGTTCCAGCGAGGGAGCGTCCGGCGTCTCCACCTTCAGCCGCAGATAGGAAGGCTCGCTGTTGGTGCGTCCGATGCGGAACTGCTCGACTTCGAACCGGCCGTGGTATTCCACGACCTTGTCGAAGACGTTCTCCATGATATGGGAGTCGATCAGGTGGCCTTCGGTTTCGACCACTTCCTGGAATGGCATAGAAGAAACCATTGTCCCATGGCTGGCATGGCGGGTGAGGGCGGGACCTTGATAGGGGGCGCGGCAGATCTGGGGCCTCAGCGAAGCGAGCGCCGCTTAAGGTAGAATGGTGGAGTGTAGGTAGCTTTCCACCATGGCGCTAAATATCAAAAACGCCGATGTCGAAAGGCTGGCCGGTGAAGTGGCCGGCCTTGCCCACGAAACCAAGACGGAAGCCATCAGGCGAGCGCTGGTGGAACGCCGTGCCCGGCTCCGCGCCCGGGCCGGTACTCCGGGCGGCCGTAAAAGCCTGCGGGAGTATCTGGAGCAGAGCGTGTGGCCCACGATACCGGCCGGCGAGTTGGGGCGGGTGATGAGTCGCGAGGAAGAAGACCAAGTCCTGGGCTATGGGCCGGAAGGTTACTGAGGCATGGTTCTGGACAGTTCCGCCATCGTTGCCATTCACCTGAGGGAGCCCGGCCACGAACGGCTGATCGATAGAATCGACGCCGCCGAGGTGGTGGTCGTCGGTGTTCCGACTCTGCTCGAGAGCGCCATCGTATTGACCGCACGGCTGGGCCAGGATGCCCGTCCGATGATTTTCGCTTTTCTGCGCCGCCTGGAAGCTGAGGTCGTACCGTTCAACGAGGAGCACCTGGACGCCGCCGCCTCCGCATTCATCCGGTTCGGGCGTGGCCGCCATCCCGCCGCTCTGAATTTTGGGGACTGCATGTCGTATGCGGTCGCATCGGTCGCCGGTATGCCGCTGCTTTTCACTGGCGAGGATTTTAGACGGACGGATATCGCGCAAGCCTGATTTGTCCAGCTTTTGACCCGGACAACTCGGCGGTATCGGCTGGCGGGTCCAGCCTGCGGGCTTGGCGGGGCGTGCTTTACCTTGCTCGCGCCGGCGTTACGCCGCCGGCGCCTGCGAAGTACAGGCGCGTTCCAGGGCTTCCAGCAAAGCTTCGGGGCGAATGGGCTTGGTGATGTAGGCGTCCATGCCGCAGTCGAGGCAGCGCTCGCGGTCGCCTTTCAGGGCGTACGCGGTCATGGCGATGATGGGGATATGGCGGCCGCTGCCGCGTTCGCTCCGGCGGATGGCGCGGGTGGCTTCAAAGCCGCTCATCACGGGCATCTGGATGTCCATCAGGATGGCGTCGAAACCTTCGAAGGCCATGGCCTCTAGAGCCTCCCGGCCGTTGCCGGCCACGTGCGCCCGATGGCCGCGCTTGGCCAGAAACATGGTCACCAGTTGCTGGTTGACGGGATGATCTTCCACTACCAGAACGCGCAGGTCCGACGGGGTGGCGTAGCCGGCTCCGGACGCGGCGGCGGGAGGCGGGACGCGGGCCTCGGAGGCGCCCAGTATCCCGTCCAGGATGGCCAGCAGCGATTCCGCGGAATCCTTCACCGTCAGCAGGAGGCCGCGCTGCTCCACGGTGAGTTGGGTATCGAGGGCCAGTTCGGTCATTCCCAGGATGCCATTCATGGGAGTGCGAATCTGGTGGCAGGTGCGGGCGAGGAACAGGCCCTGGGCGCGCCCGGCGGCCTCGGCCCGCTCTTTGGCCTGGTGAAGTTGCGCTCTGACGGTTCGCAGTTCCCCATTGCGGACGGAAGTCTCTTCTTCGAGGGCCTCGCGGCGGCGCTGGAGATCGGCGTCGCGATTCTGGATCGCGCCCAGCATCTCGTTAAAGGCGTCGATCAGCACACGAAGTTCATCGTCCCCGGACTTGCGGACTCGTACCGAATAGTCCTGGAACAGCGTGACGGCTTTGGCCGTTTGCGCGAGCCGCATCAAGGGCAAGGAGATGGTGCGGTGCAGTCGCCGGGCCACCAGAAATACGGCCAGTCCGGACAACGCCAGCAGAAGGGCTGCCGAGCCAACCGTCAGGCCGGTCGGCAGACTCCGCGCAGCGCCGCGGAGGACCAGGAACGCGATGCCGGCCGCCAACAGCGCCGTGACCACCGTAAGCCTGACGACGGCCTGGAGTTTGTGAGCGATGGAGAGTCTGGCGGACAATCGCCAGGCTCTCCGTGGAGGCGACGGTGAAAACTGCACGTAGCACTTATCGGCAGAACCAGCGGAGTCTTTAGAGCCGTCAGCCCTCGGCCTTTAGTTTGCCCGCGGTTCCGAGTGTGGCCTCATGCGCCGGCGAAACCCCTGCCGGGCCAAGCCAGCCAGCAGCAGACCCGCGCCCGCCAGGCAGAGACTGGCCGGCTCGGGGGTGACCGTGGCCGAGGTGCCGAGATCGAAGGTGTGTCCCCGAGGCACATCGACGTAGATGCCGCTGCCGGTACCATCGGCAAGAAAACTCACGCTCAAGGTGAGCGACCAGGAGGTCAATTTCTGGCCGGTCAGGCTGGCGGTATCGACGTAGGTGCTGCCCGCAACCAGTGCCGTATTCAGCGAATTGAAGCCATTCGTATAGATCACGGTCCCATCCAGGGTCAGGCTGATTTGCCATTGCAGATCGGTCGTCCCGCCTCCGCCAATCACGAAGAAATCCCAATCCAACGGCAGCAGGCCGGGAATAGTGCCACTGCCCGTTCCGCTCCAGGTGAGCTGCAGGGTGTCTGTCACGGGGCCGTCGCGGAACGTGCGCCCGAAGCGGTCGTCGATGCCGGTCGCGCCGAGTGGAGTGTAGAGCGACGCTCCCCCGGGCTGTAAGGAGTCAGAAAGGGTCGCCGCGCAAAACAGGAAGAGGTCGCAACCGGAACCGTTCATGGTGACCTGGGTCTGCACCGTCTTTCCGAAATCGTACCCGATGATAGCGGCGTGCGCCGCCGGGACGGCGAACAGCGCCAGTAATGGCAAGAACCTCAAGAGTCTTCTCCTCCGTCCAAGTCGAACGATTCTTTGCAGTATACGCGATAACCTCGACCGGCACACCGAAGGTCTCTTTCGATTCCAATGCAACACGTATGGTTCGATACAAGTGGAGACCGGGAGGGCGTTGCGGCGTGCTACTTGACCGCCAGCCAGGCCAGGAACAGCCCGTCGGGCGGAACATCTTCCCAGTAAGAAATGAAGCGGCTGGCCACCGTGCGGCAATGGCGCCGGAGGAGCCGTTCCATTTCGCGGCGAGTGAACCAGCGCTCCCATTCGGGGGTTTTCAACCGGCCCCACTTTTGGGCGTTCTTGTCGATCACGGCGATGCGCCCCCCGGGCTTCACCACACGGCAGATCTCGGCGACGGCCCGTTCGATTTCCACGGCGTGTTCCAGCGATTCGGTGGCGTAGGCGGCGTCGAAGAACCCGTCCTCGAATGGCAGCTCGGTCATGGACCCGGCCCGCGTATGGATGCCGGGGGGAACGAAGCGCAGCATCTCCTCGGAGATATCCAAACCCCAGATTTCGGCGGCGGGCTCGCGCTCCTGAAACAGGCGGGCGAAGCGGCCCTTGCCGCAGCCCACGTCGAGCACGCGCTTGCCGGCCAGCGGGCCCAGGTGCTCGCCGATCAGCTTCACGTGGTAGATGCGCGGATCGATGGTGGAGGGGAAGTGCTCTTCATCGCGCGATGCCTCGTCGAAAGCGGCTTGAATGCGCGCGCGCCGCTGGGGGGTGCGGGGCGCGCGCGGCGAAGGGCGGAAGAAGCGTATCCAGTCGAATCCGGGCATACCCCCCGGGCCTATGCCCGCGTCAGGAAGATCGGCAGGCCGAGTTTGCGGTCGTACACGGGGCGATACCGCTCGGTGTTGTACATGGTCTCGACTTCCACGTGGCGCGGCCCCAGCTTGGGATCGGGAATCCCCACCAGCGCGAAGCAGCCGTTGCTGATGGCCGTCATGACGCCGTGTTTGCCCTCTTCGATGGCGTCCATGGCCATGCCGGCGAAGGTGGAAGCCACCATCCGGTCGACGAAATCGGCGCTCCCCGAGCGCAGGTCGTAGGTCAGGTCGCTGACGATGGTCTCCTCGCCGGTGGCGCTCTTGATCTCGTTGCTGAGATCCTCCGCCACGCTCATCTTCTTCCGATGTCCGAAGGCGTCCGGCTCGCCGTATTCCTTGACCGTGTAGCCTTCCCACTCGGCGCCCTCGGAAAGGATGGCCAGAGAGTAATTGCTCGGGTTGTTGCGCTTGTCGGTGACCAGCAGCTCGATGAGCTTCTTGAGGTTCACCTTGAATTCGGGGATGCAGCAGCGCACGGAGGTGACGTAGGCGGTGTAAAGCGCGGTGTATCCGGCGTCGCGGCCGAACACGCGGAACAGGCCGATGCGTTCGTGCGAGCCGACCGTGGTCCGCTGCCGCTCGATGGCGTCCATGGCGCGCGTGATGGCGGTGGAGAAGCCGATGCAGTACTCCGTATTCCGCACGTCGTTATCCATGGTTTTGGGCACGGCGATGACGTCCATGCCCTGGCGGTCCAGTTCGGCCGCGTAGCTCAGCGTGTCGTCGCCGCCGATGGCGATCAGGTAATCCAGGCCGAGAGTCTCGATGTTCTGGAGCACCGCGGGGGTGACATCGAAGACCGTCGAGGTCACGCCCTTCTTGGTGGATTCCTTCTTGTCGAATTCCCGCCCTTCCAGCACCGGCGGAACCTTCTTCATCTTGGACGGATTGGTGCGCGAACTATGGAGGTAGGTTCCGCCCGTACGATCGATGGTGCGAGTATTCTCGCGGTTGAGGGGAAGGATGTAGCGGGACCGGCTGGCGGGGTCCTGGAGGTTGACGTGGGTCAACCCTTCCCAGCCCCGGCGAATGCCGATGACCTCGCATCCGATTTCGCTTCCACGGTAAACCACCGTCTTGATCACGGAATTCAGTCCCGGAACGTCGCCGCCGCCCGTGAGGATACCGATACGCTTTGCAGCCATGAAGACTCCTAATTGAGGGATCAGCTTCAGATTGGAAAATGCCATTATAGCGGCCGGCGGACGCCGCCTGCTAGCCGCCGGCCTTCAGCGGGTACGCGACGTGGAAGTGGGTGACCGCGGCCGCCGGCACAGGTTGCCAACCCGCCCTACGCTCAATCCCTAGCTAAGCTCCGGCACGTCCAGCCAAGTGCGCCGGCGCCAGGACTCCATCCCGATCTCGGCCAGTTGGACGCCTTTGGCGCCCTCCAACAGGCTCCAGCGGAACGGATCGTCCTTCACCACGTGGCGCAGAAACAGCTCCCATTGGATTCGGAACGCGTTGTCGAATTCCTGGAAATCGCCGACCTTCTCCCACCCCTCGAAGTAGTTCAAGGGGCTCTCGACGTCGGGGTTCCACAGCGGACGCGGGGTTCCCGAGTACGGCTGCATCCAGCAGTGGCGCAGGCCCGCCACCGCCGAACCCAGGGTGCCGTCCACCTGCAACGTCAGCAGGTCGTCGCGGCGCACGCGCACGCACCAGGACGAGTTGAAATGGGCCACCACGCCGCCTTCCAGAGCGAAGGTGGCGTAAGCGGAATCGTCGGCGGTGCAGGCGAAGGGCTCGCCGGCTTCGTTCCACCGCTGGGGAATGTGGGTGGCGCCCAGGCAGGTCACCGCTTTCACCGCGCCGAACAGGTTGTCCAGCACATAGCGCCAGTGGCACAGCATGTCGAGGATGATGCCGCCGCCGTCCTCTTTGCGATAGTTCCACGAGGGCCGTTGCGGCGCAACTCTGTCGCCCTCGAACACCCAGTAGCCGAATTCGCCGCGGACCGAGAGGATGCGGCCGAAGAATCCGTCGTCGCGCAATCCGGCCAGCTTGACCAGGCCCGGCAGCCAGAGTTTGTCCTGCACCACGCCATGCTTCACCCCGGCCGCGTGCGCGCGCCGGTAGAGGTCCATGGCGGTGGCCAGGTCGCCGGCCACGGGCTTTTCGCAGTAAACGTGCTTTCCGGCGGCGATAGCGCGGCGCACGGCCTCGGCGCGGCGGTCGGTGGTCTGGGCGTCGAAATACACGGAGTAGTTGGGATCGGCCAGCGCCGCGTCCAGGTCGGTGGTCCAGGGCATGCCGCCGCAGCCTTCGGAGATGCCCTGGAGTTTGCAAGCGTTGCGGCCCACCAATAGCGGACGGGGCAGGATACGCTCGCCGTTGCCCAGGTCGATACCGCCCTCGTCGAAGATCGCCGAGATCGACCGGCGCAGGTGCTGGTTCAGCCCCATGCGGCCGGTAACGCCGTTCATGATGATGCCGACAGTGTGGGTCATGGTTTCTCCGTGCATTGGGGACGCGCCCCGGCGGGCAGCGGCGGCGCCTCGATTCCGGCGCGCGGCAAGGTGCCGTCCAGTTCCTGGCGCCAGTGGGCCACCTCGCCGGAGGGACCGTAACAATAGATCATGCGCATGGGCGCATTCCCGGTGTTGGTGAGCTGGTGGAACACGCGCGGAGGGATGTACGCGGCCTGGCCGGCGGACAGCTCGCGCCGCTCCTCGCCGAGACACATTTCCCCGCTGCCTTCCACGATGAAGTAGACCTCTTCCTGTTCCTGGTTGTGCCAGGGCACCTGCCCGCCGTTGGGCTCCAGGGTCACGTGGCCCATGGAGAAAGCGGTGGCCTGAATGGGGCTGGCCCCGCCCACCAGGTTCTGGGTGCGGCGTCCGGCCGGATACGCGCGGCCGGCTATGTGCGCCAGGTCGGCGACTGTCATGCGAGCTTCCTCCTGTAGTGTCTTCCGGGTGGCCGTAAGCAGCCCCGCCGGCATCCCCAAGAATCGCGGTGTTGCCGCCAAAATCGGCGGTGCGGTCGGGGACCGGACTTTCGGCGCGCTTCGCGAAACGGAATTGGCAGCAGCATGGCGAGCTACGGGAGAACATCGGACGGCAAACAACGCACCACCGTATCAAAGACCTCGCGCGCCGTCGCCAAGGCCTCCGCAGCTTCTTCCGCCGTTGCTTCCTCGGGATCGCCCGGATAGCGGAACTTCCACGCATACTCGGTGAGCGGCGCCGCCCGGCGCAGCAACGGCTCCAAGCTCCCATCGATCCGGCAGCACGCTTCTCCCAATTCGATCAGGTTGTGGGTTTTGCGGAACGGGACGCGATGCCACGACAGGAATGCCTTCAGAGATTTCTCCGTAGCCTGTTGAGCGTGAAAGACAATGTCGTTGGCGAACGGCGGGTCCGCCTGCAATTCGTATTCGGCGGCCGCCAGATCCTTGCCGCCCTTCGACAGCCAGGCGCGCACCTCGGCGATGAAGGCGGGATCATGCGGCATGGAGTAGCCTTCCCTCGCGAACCACGGTAGCCGGCAGGGACGCGGCCAGGTGCAACCGGCTATCGAACTGGCTGGCGGTCCAAACCAACACGTCGGACGCAACCCCCGTGCCCCAGAGCGCCACATAGGCGGCGCGGCTGCGGCGGAGTTCCGGCGGCGCGTCGTCGGGCACGACCACCATAATGTCGTAGTCGCTGTCCGGCCCGGCGTCTCCCCTGGCGACGGAACCGAAGAGGTAGATGCGGTCCGGGCGGTACGCTTCCACCAGACGGCGCACCACCTCGGACAAAGCCGCATCGCCGGCCGTCGGAGTCTTGAAAACAGTGGCGCGATCGAGAGCCATGGTTCGTCCCCCACCCAGTTTGCCACAACTGGCCGGATGCGGACCCGGCGCGGATGTTAGACCGGGTGCGCGACGTGGTTACTTCAAGTTTTTCTCGAACAGCGCCAGGATGCGCTTGAACTCGTCGGCCCAACTGGCGGGCCGCACGAAGCTGTGGCTCTCCACGGGGAACACCGCCAGTTGCCAGTTCTCTTTCCGCAGCTCGATGAGCCGCTCCACCAGGCGGACGGTGTCGGCGAATTCCACGTTGTTGTCCACCATGCCGTGGCAGATCAGGAGCGGGCCCTTGAGCCCTTCGGCGAAGTAAATGGGCGAAGATCGCCTGTAGGCTTCCGCGTCGCTCTGCGGGAGGTTCAAAATCTCGGCGGTGTAGCCGTGGTTGTAGATCGCCCAATCGGAGACCGGGCGCAGCGCGGCCCCGGCGGAAAACGTGTCGGAGGCAGTGAACATGGCCATTAGAGTGAGGAAGCCGCCGTAGCTGCCGCCATAGATGCCGATCTTGCGGGCGTCCACGCCGTGTTCCTTCACCACGTATTTGGCCGCGTCTACGGCATCGTCCAGGTCCTTGCCGCCCATGTGCTCGTAGACCGCGGTCCGCCAGTCGCGGCCGTACCCGGCCGAGCCGCGATAGTCCACGTCGATCGCGATGTACCCGCGCTCCATCAGGATGTGATTGAACATGTACTCGCGGTAGTAGTTGGTGGACCACCATCGGTCCACGTTTTGCAGATAGCCGGCCCCGTGCACGAAGACTACCGCGGGACCGCCCTTCTTGAAGTTGGCCGGCTTGAACAGGCGGGCCGCAACCTGGACCCCGTCGCGCGCGGAGAACCTGACGATGGGCACATCCAGCCACGGATACTGGGCGAATTCGGGCGCAGGAGAGGTGGTCAGCCGCTTTTGCGCGGCCTGCGGGCGGTTCTCCTGCAGGAACAGATCGGGCGGCTGGTTGGTATAGGAATACAGGTCCACGAACGCCGTCTCGTCGGGCGAGAGAGTGGTGGTGTGCTTGCCCGGAGCCTGGGTGAGGCGGGTGAGCGGACCGCCCTCGCCGTCCATGACGTAGAGATGGTTCTCGAAGGGGCTGTCCTGGCTGGCCGTGAGATAGAACTTCGACTTGTCCCGGGACTGCCGGACGTTGATCACCTCCCAGTTGCCGGAGGTGAGGGCGCGCGCTTCGCCACCATCCCAGGAGACCGCGTAGAGGTGCTGGTAACCGGTCTTTTCGGATAAGAAATAGACTTCGCGATCGTTCTTCATCCAGCCGTACGGGGCGGAACCGCCGCCGGGGCCACCGCCGAATCCGAGCCCGCCGCCGAATCCGAACCCGCCGCCACCCGGGCCGCCGACCCAGGCATCGTCGTGCTGGTTGGCCAGAACGCGCGTCTTTCCGGTGGCGGCGTCGAGGGCCAGCACCCAGCGGTCCTTGAAATCCGTGGAACGCGCCACCACGAAGGCTTTGGCGCCATCCTCGCTCCAGACGGGCTGACTCAGGTTGACTTCGCGTTCGCCGGTCGCGGGCGGATTGGCCTTTTGTCCGTGATCCACCCACTTCACCTCTCCCGTGACCACGTCGATGATCGCCAGCCTGGTGACGGTCTGCGGTTCGCCGACGTTGGAGCGGCCGGTGGTGTCCTCGACATAGCCCGTGTCGGTGATCCAGGCGGGCACGATGGTGGGCTTGGCCGCGACCGGGGGCGCTTCGCCGATGGTGGCGATGACATACTTGGCGTCGGGAGTGAGTTGCAGCGCCATGACGGTTTGCCGCGCTTGCAGGCGGAATGGCTTGCGTTGGGGAGGCTCGTTCTTGCTCTTGGCGGCGGCTTCTTCGCGTTGCGCGGCCCGCTCGCGGACCGTCTCGAACAGCTCTTTCTGCTCCTTGCGGAGGGCGTCCTGGCTGGCGCTGCCGGTGGATTGCTCGCCGCCGGCCGCCGCGTCGCCGCGTCCTCCGCCTTGCCCACCACGCCCGCCGCGCCCCCCGCGTCCGCCAGCCGCGCCGGCCGCCGCCGGGGTGGCCGCGTCGGAAGCCGCGACAATATCGGTCATCTGTTCCAGGAAGCCGGTTTCCAGCGACTGGACGTAGAGATTGCCGCCCCGCGTGTAGGAGATCCGCCGGCCGTCGGGCAGGAAGCGCGGGTTGGACTCCACCTCGGTGGTCTTGGTGATCTGCCGCAGCTTGCCGTCGGCGAGATCCTGAATGAATATGTCGCCGTTCCGCGAGAGCGCCGTGTAGCGTTTGTCCTTGGACGTGTCGCCGCCCGGGGAAGGCAGATCGCGGACTTCCTGGTCGGTGAGTTTGCGCAGGTCCGAGCCGTCGCGGTTCACCGTGTAGGTGTCCATGGGCGCATCTTCCTTATCGGCGGCCTGCTTCCACTGGAAGTAGATGTGCCGGCTGTCGGCGGACCATCGCACCTGGGCCGGCTCATAACCCACCAGCGCCGGGCCGCGCATGATGTTGTCGATCGTCAACGCGAACTTCTCGGCCGGCCGGGCCTGGACCAGAAACAGCGCAAGGCTGAGGGGGATGAGGAACGATTTGCGGGTCAAGTCAATGATAATATCGCAAACCAGGGCGTGAGTGGTGCCGATCCGCCGCGATCTACCGCGGATTGCCGGCGGCCCGCTGCTTGCTCGTCAGGATCTCGCGCACCGCGTAGATCCGCCGGTCCTGACTCTCGAAGTACGTCCGCATCATCATCTCGCCGATCAATCCCGTGGTGAACATCATCAGCCCGGCCAGCAACAGCAGGCCGCCCGCCATCATCAATGGGCCATGGTCGGCGATGATGTCGTGGCCCAGCAGCTTGTCGAACAGCAGGAACGCCATGATGCCACCGCCGAGCGTGGTCCCGATCAGGCCCAGCAGGCCAAAGAAGTGCATCGGGCGGGTGAAGTATTTCAACAGGAAGCGGATGGTCAGGATGTCGAACATCACCCGAAACGTGCGGCCGATGCCGTAGTGCGAACCGCCCGCCGCGCGCGGCGTGTTCTGAATCGGCACCTCCACAATGCGCGCCCCGTAAAAACTGGCCAGCGCGGGAATGAAACGGTGCAGTTCGCCGTACAGGTTCACGTCCTTCAGCACCTCCGCGCGGTAGGCCTTGAAGGTGGTGCCGAAATCCCGCAGGTCGATGCCCGAGGCTTTGGCCATCAGCCAGTTGGCGATGCGCGACGGAATCTTGCGCATGATGGCGTTGTCCACGCGGTGCTTGCGCCAGCCACTGGCGATATCGAACCCCTCGTCGATCTTCGCCAGCAGGGCCGGGATGTCTTCGGGCGCGTGCTGCAGGTCGCCGTCCATGGCGATGATCACCTCGCCCTTGGCTTCGTGGAATCCCGCCGAGAGCGCCGCCGTCTGCCCGAAGTTGCGCCGCAGGCGGATGACCTTCAGGCGCCCGTCGGTCTCCACCAGGTTGGCCAGCAGCTCGAAGCTGCGGTCGGTGGACGCGTCGTCCACGAACAGAATCTCGTAGGGCCGCTGCAATTGATCCAGCACCACCGACAGGCGGTCGTACAGCGGAAGAATGGAGCGCTCCTCGTTGTGGACCGGGATAACGATGGACAGCATGGCCTGGAAACGACTAGTTTAGCATTGCCCGTCACCCGCGGACATGCTTTGACAGCAGCCGGCATCCAACTGCCGGCGCTTGTCCCACCCGATCACACCCGGTTTCTCGTCCCGGTTTCTCGTCCCGCGTCCGCGGCGGCGGATTGAGATACTCTGAAAGTCGAGTAGACATGCGCACAATCTCCAAACGGACGCAGTACGGGCTCAAGGCCATGCAGGCCCTTGGCCGCCGGTATGGGGAGGGATCGGTGCCGATTTCCACGGTGGCGAAAGAAGAGTCGATCCCGATTAAGTTCCTGGAATTAATCCTATTGGACTTGAAGGGACATGGCCTGCTCCACAGCAAGAAGGGGCCCCATGGCGGGTACCAGCTCAGCCGGCCGCCTTCCAGCATTACACTCGGATCTCTGGTTCGGATGATGGAGGGCCCGCTCGCGCCGCTGCCCTGCGCCAGTGAATCGGCCTATCGGCCATGCCAGGAGTGCGGCGACGCCGAGTCCTGCGGAACCCGCATCATCATGCGCCAGGTCCGCGACGCGACCGCCGGGATCCTGGATCGAACCACGCTGGCCGACCTGTTACGGCAGGTGGAAGCGGCCCGTGAGGGGAAACGCAGCCGCCAACCCTTGATGTACGAAATCTGAGGCTGCCCGCGGCTCGCTTGCCGGATTCCCCACCGGGAGTCGGACGTCGCGCGGCCCAGGAATGGCCAGTCCAGTCGCACCCTCCTCAAGTTCGCCGGTAGATGTGCCGATAAGCCAATTGTGCCCAGCAGTTGAGAAAAGTTGGTTTGGCGGTTGCGGAAATCCTCCGGCAGCCTGCCAGCGGAAAGCGGATTTGACCATGTCGGGACCTAACCCTTTACGAAGCTTCTTTGCGCTTAGCGTGCTGGCAGTTTGCTCCGGCACTCTCCACGCCGCCAACACGCTGACCTTGAGCCCCACATCCGTCGCATTGACTTGCGCCAAGGGCTCCGCTGCGTGCGCCTCGGTGAGTGTAGGAGTGACCGATGCCGCGGGAACGGACTTCTTTGCCGTCGGTGCGGCCACCGTGCCGTATTGGCTGCAGGTGACGCCCATGAACGGTTCGGCCAGCGCCAGCTCCCAGAACCTGGTGTTCCAAAACAGCGCGGCTTCGGCGAATCTGCCGGTCGGCGTGTACACCGCCAACGTTCAGATCACCGGGGCGAATCTGGTCACCGCAACCGTCCCGGTAACGTTAGACGTCACCGATACCGCTCCCGGTTTGAGCGTGCAGCCGGTGGATCCGTACAATGTCACCTGGCAGATCGGACAGCCGTATCCTTCGCTCAGCCTGACGGTGTATTCGACCAGCACCGTGCCGGTCCCATTTATCGCGACCCTCACCAGCAGTCCCACCGTGCTTGGCATTACCGACTGGCTCACGCCGTTCTCGGTGCAGAGCATCGCCTACGGGTGGGGCACCACCATCCCCTTGGCCGTCAGCCTGGCGGCTTACCAGCAAGCGCAGGCCGGCGAAGTCATGCAGGGACTGGTTTCGATTGCCTATGGAACTTCCAGCACCAAGCTCGTTCACCTCAACATCACCGTGACGCCGCCGGCCGCGGTCATCACTACCCTCTCTCCCGCGTCGGTGCCCGTGATCTCCACTACCACCGCCGGCGCCGTGACTATTGCCATAATCGGCAGCAACTTCGTGCAGAACTCCATCGAGACAACCAAGGTCTTTACCGGTTCCACGTCCTCCACCACCGCTTGTGTCACCTGCACGGTGCACGTTCTGAACAGCCAGAATATGACGGTGGCGATTCCCTACGACGCCACCGGCGTGCCCTTCAAGGCGGCGGGCACTCTGACCATCGGCCTGGCCAACGGGGTGACAAACACGCCGCAATCCACCAAAAACCTGGCCATCACCAACGCTCCAATCGTCACCAGCATCACCAGCGCATCCACCCTGGTGGCGCCGCTGGCCGGAGCCAATCCCACCGTGGCGCCCTACGACGTGATCAGCATCTTCGGATCGAATTTCTGTCCTTCTTCCACCGTAGGGTGCGCCAATCCCATAGTCGCCACGCTGGACGCGAACTTCCGCTACCCCAGCTTCCTGAGCCCCGACAGCGGCACCCACAAGCTGACCGTGATGTTCAGTAAAATCGCCAGCGTCGGCCCCGCCTGGGCCAATGTTCCGGGTTATCTGCTGTTCGCCAACAACAACCAGATCAACGCCGTGGTTCCGGCCGGCATCGCGGCTCAACTGGGAACGTCGACGGTCAAAGTCGTCGTCGCCTTCGACACCTCGGCTACCAACCCCTCGACTGCCGATAGCTCGACTGCCTACATTCTGAACGTGGCGGCCGTCGATCCCGGCGCCTTCACCCTGGACGCCAGCGGCCAGGGCGCGATCCTGGATGCCTCCACCTACATCCTCAATACTCAATCCACGCCGGCCAACGGAGGCGCCAGCATAGTCGCAATCTATATGACCGGTCTGGGGGCTCCCGACAGCGGCGGTATCAACGCGCCCCAAGGCTCCAGCAACCCGCCAACTACCTGTCTGGCGCCTCTCGGCGCCGCCGGCAGTGCATCCGCCGCGCCCACCGGGTACATGGGTACGGTCAATACCAGTGTGGCCGGCGGCGGCTACACGCCCCCGCTGGGGTTTACCTTGCCCAGTCCCGCCTGGACCAGCATCGATGGCGCGATCATCCGATCGGTTTTGCTGTCGTCCAACGTCAATCCGCCTTGCTTGGGCACGGTGCCCGCCAACCTGCCTTTAGTCTCCATCGGCGGCCAATCGGCAACCGTCTCCTATGCCGGCTTCGTTCCCGATTCCGTCGCCGGCCTCTATCAGGTCAACGTGGCCGTCCCCAACGTCGGGAGCGGTTCCTCGGCCGCCCAGTTTCCAGTTGTAATCACCGTGGGCGCGGTTCCGGCTCCCACCGTCCAAATCTGGGTCCAGTAGGCCGCCCCATACGCCCAGCGCGGAGAACCTGCGAAATACAGGCGGGCCCGGCGTGCTTATGTGGGGCAGGTTGGCAACCTGCGGCCGGTTTTCAACCGGCCAGGCGAGCGCAGCTCGCCCGCGCGGGTGACCAACCGGCCCCACAAGCCCGGAAATTCCCTCGTGGTTCGCTTGCGGCTACGCTGCCCCACAACCCTCCAAATACGTCTCCGCAATTGCCAATCGGGGCCCTTAATGGCGCACCCGCACCCGCGTTGGCTTCCACACCGTCCCGGGCGCCGCCAGGAGGAACGGCGCCGCCAGCAGAGCCGCCGCGTTCATCGTCAGAAAAGTCCTCGCCGGAGACGAAATCCGCTTCAGCGGAAAGCCCTTCGGCACCGCATAATCCACCAAAGCCAAGGCCCCCAGAGCCAGTTCGTCCACCAAAAGAAATGTTCGGAAGCCGGACCCGGGCAGGGCTAGTGTCGCGCCCCATATCAGCAGAACCGCCCAGGGAAGCACCAGCCGCGCGAACTTGTACGACAGAAAATGGAAACGCATCCGGTTGGCGCGCGCGAACAGCCGCGGTTCTCTCAGGTGCAATTGCCATAAGCCCGCCAGCGTTCGCAGTTTGCGCCGGAACTCGCCGCCTTCGGCCGTCGGATAATCGGTGGCCACCGCTTCCGGATCGAACACCACCCGGTATCCGCGGAAAAACGCCTGCAGCGAAAACCACGCGTCGTCGGTCAGCGTGTCCGGCCGCAACGGCTCCGCCAGGCTGCGCCGCAGCGCATAAATACAACCGGTCACACTGAAGATCGAATCGATTCGCGAATGCCGCTTCCGGGCCCACAACTCGTACCGCCAATACAGCTCCATGTCGGCCTGCTCGCCCGCCCGGTCCGGATCGAGAATGCGCAGCTCGCCGGTCGCCGCTCCCACCGTCGGGTCCGCGAAGTTGGCCACAAGCTGAGCCAGCGAGCCGGGCTCCAGCGATTGGCGCACGTCGGTGAAGAACAGGATGTCGCCCGTGGCCCGCTCCAGCGCCGCATTCAACGCGGCCGCTTTGCCGCCGCGCGGCGCCTTCAGCAGATGGATTCCCCGGTCCGCGAAGGATTCGACGATTTCATCGGTACCGTCCGTGGACCCGTCCGACACCACCAGGATCTGCATGAGTTCGCGCGGGTACTCCAGGGCCAGCAGGCATTCCAGCTTGCGGCCGACAAACGCCGCACCGTTGTGAACCGCCAGCACAATCGAAACCGTGGCGCGATAGTCCGCATTCTTGGCCACCTCGGGAGCCGGCCGGCGCGGCAACCAGGCCAGCAGCAGCGGGTAGCCCACCATGATGTAGAGCGCCACCGCGGTGCCCAGCGCCAGCAGTATGGCGGCCGTCATCAGTCGCTGCCCGCCGGCCTGCCAACACCATCCGGCGCGCTGCCGGCCGCTTCCGGCGCCCGGAATATGGTGCGAACCAGAATGTCGATGTCGAAGGACGGACTCTGCTGCTTGGCGTAGTACAAATCGTAGCCCAGGCTCATCCCATCGTCCGGCGCCCGGGAGCCGCGCAGGTTGGCTTGCGACCATCCCAGAATTCCGGGTTTGACCGCGAAGCGATGGGGATATGCCGGAAGAAGCTGGCACAGCCGGTCCGCAAACTCCTGGCGCACCGGAGCGGGGCCGAACAATCCCATTTCGCCACGCACCACGTTGATCAGTTGGGGCAGATTCACCAGGTGCAGGCGCGTCAACACCCTCCCCATCCAGGAAACCGGGCCGCCGGGCCGCCGCGTCCGAAAGCGCAAAAGCTGAAACGGAATCCTCTGCAGCCCCGAGCACGCGACGCTCTCCAGCGCGGGACCGCGGTTGGCGATCACCGCCAGAATCGCTATCGCCGCCAGCAGCGGCACCGCCGCCAGCAGCAGCGCCAGCCCCGCCAGATTGGTATAAATCGCCTGCACCGTCTTCACCGACCGGTTGCCGGCGACCGGCGAGGCCAGCAGCAGATCCACCGGGCGCAGGCGCTGCCAGCATACCCGTTGCAGCACGTCCTCGAACACTGCGGTTCCGTCCTCGACGGACACGCCGGAGTGGTACAGATCCAGCAGCCGGCGAGGCGAAATCGACGACACCCAATCCGGCTCGGTGAAGATCACCCGCCCCGGACGGGTAGCGGCCACCACTTCATCGAACCGGCTCAAATCGCCCAGCGCGGCGAGCCCCGCGGGAACCCGGCTCGGGTCGCGGGCCAATACTCCCAAAATTCGGCTTCGCAGCGGAACGGCCAGGGCCTGGGCTACCGCATCGCAGCCCACCAGGAGAATCGGCGATGCCTCGCCGCCGAGCGCGTGGAGGCATTTCCGAAATCCGCCGGTCAAGGCCACGCTCCCCACGCTTCCGGCCACTGCCACCGGCCATGGCGTGGGATCGAAGAGCGACAGATAATTCAAGCCGTACTGAACCACCAGGTTGAATCCCACCGCGCAGAACGAGAGGTCGAACCAGTTCCGCAAGCCGCCTCTCCATCCGCCGCCCAAAAATACGATGGCCAGCCACGCCACCGATGCGGAGATCGCCAGATCGGGAACCCACTTGTCTGCCGAGCCGAGGGCGTAATCCCCGTCCACCAGTTGCCCATACAGCCACAAGACCAGCGCGAAGCTGGCGAAACAAGCCAGCAGATCCAGGAATCCGGCCCAGCGTGAGGAATTCGGGGCGCCGGCGCTCATGGCAGGACGGGCAACGCCTTCTCGGCCTCCAACGGCCGCCAACCCGGAAGCTTGGCGCGAAAGGTGCGCTGAACCGCTTCGCCGAGTCCTATCAGGTCGAACGACCCGGCCGGAGAAGTTACGCTGCCTTCCAGTTGGATCGCATCGCTCTCCGACAGCCGCAGGCTGAACGACCAGCCGGCTTCGGCGCCCGGTTTCCGGTTTTCCCGCGTGCCGTGCGGGCCCGTCCAGCGTACCGCCGACAGATTCAGCGCGGCCGTGCCCTGAATCAGGGCGGCCCACCATTCTTGCTCGGTGGATGCCCCCTCCAGCGCCGCCGCCACGGACTCCACCTGAAGTCTCACGTTCACCGTCCGATGGAACTCGCCGCGGAACAGCAACCGGCTGGCAACGCCGAATTCCGCGTAGCGCAGTTGGCGGATGCCGATCAGCGCCACTCCGCAAAACGCCGCCACGATGAAGCCCTGATACCGCGTCTCCAGGAACGAGCTCGCCAACAGCGCCGTGGCGGCCGCCAGCGCCGCGAACAGGTATAGCACCCACACCGCCTGCCGCGCGGAGAGTCCCCGGTCGAGCAAGCGATGGTGTATATGGCCGCGGTCGGCCCTAAATATGGGTTGACGCCGCAGAAAACGCCGCAGCACCGAGAGCGAAACGTCCAGCAGCGGAATCGAGAGCGCCAACAGGGGCACCATCATGCTCAGCAGCGTGGACGCCTTCTGCGTCCAGATGATGCCGTAGCAGCCCAGCAGGAACCCGATCAACAGCGCGCCCGAATCGCCCAGGAAAACCGTCGCCGGGTTGATGTTGTAGCACAGGAAACCCAGCAGCGCGCCCGCCAGGGGCAGCGTGGCGTAGGCCAGCGGAGGGTTGCCGTGCAGCAACGCGGCCGTGAATAGCGCCAGGGTGGACATCAGTCCCATTCCCGCGCACAAGCCGTCCAGGCCGTCGATCAGGTTCAGCGCGTTGCTCGTCGCCAGCAGCCACAAAACCGTCAGCGGAAATTCCAGCCACACGCCCAACGGCTGCTGCGCCAGTCCACCCATGCGGATGCCGCTGAAATAGGCGATCGACGCGGCCGCCACCGTGCCCAGCACTTTGAAGATGGGTTTCAGGGAAAATACGTCGTCCAGCAACCCGGTCAGGAACACCACCGCGGCTCCCGGAAGCACCTGCCACGCCGGAATCGTCCCCGCCACCGAGAGCGTCGATCCCGAAAACGAGATCAGCGAAACGCCATATGCAATGGCGATCGCGATCCCGCCCACCCGCGGCAGAGGATATGCGTGAACTTTCCGCTTCCCGGGACGGTCCACCAGGTTGAACGAACGGGAAATGTCGCGGATGATCGGCGTTAGAATCACCGCGATCAGGAACGCCTTGCCGGTCATCCAGAGCATGCCTGAGGTCATGGCCGCCACGATTAACTCCAGATGTCCTGAATGGGCTTCAGCGCGTTGCGATTCACCGCATGTTCGATTGCAACCACAGCCGTCGAACCGGTTTGTTGTTGCAGTTCGCCCAGGTAAACCATGGCTCCGTTTTCGATCTCCAGCAGGGTGCCCGGTGGGAAGCTTCCCCCCGGCAAATCCAGCTCCAGAAGCCGCCCCGTCCAGCCGACTTCCCAAGCGTGCTGAAACTCGCCATCCGGCAAGCTACGCACCTTCACCCCGATCTGCTCGGGCATGCAAGTATCATACTCTATCTGCTTGGTTTCCGAGTATCAGCCGGTACCACTGCTTGGGCATACGCCCGGCTAAACCCGGCCCTGCCGCTAAAGTTCCCGGCCGTCGCGCCGATATATACACCGAGCGTGCGCCGTGACGTTGTTGATCTTGCTGGTTTCCATCGCCGTGCTGGAGTACGTCCTGCGGCGCCCCGACACCCCGCCGCGCCGAAACACAAAAACAACTGAAAATAAAGAATTTACTGCGCCAGACCCCGGCCAGCACCAGAATTCCGAACCCACCTTGGCCCCCGGTTTATTCCAACTGGGCCGCGCCGTCGAACAATTTGGCCGCGGCCCCATGCCGCAACCCAGCCCGCAGCCAGAGCAGAAACCTACCCCCGATAAACAAAGGATATAGTACCCTACCGGCTTCTCCCGGCCATCTCCCACCCCCCCATTCCCCTGCTGTTATAGTGAAATCTCACCGTGAGCACGCCCCTGGTCACCATTGTCACGCCGTCCTTCAACATGGTGAAATACCTCGCCGAAGCCGTCGAAAGCGTCCTCTCTCAGGACTATCCCCACCTAGAGTACATCGTCGTCGATGGCGGCTCTACCGATGGCAGCCTCGCGCTCCTCGACCGCTACCAGGGCCGCCTCTCCTACACTTCCGGCCCCGATCGCGGACCCTCCGATGCGGCCTACAAAGGTTTCCGCCACGCCCGCGGGGAAATCCTCGCCTGGCTGAATACCGACGACACCTATCTTCCCGGCGCCATCCGCACCGCCGTCGACTACCTCCAGGCCCACCCCGATATCGACGTGGTTTATGGCGAAGGTTGGTGGATCGACGACAGCGGCGCCATCATCCGCCGCTACCCCACCCTGCCCTTCGATCCCAAAGTGCTGGAGCGCGACTGCTTCATCTGCCAGCCCGCCGCCTTTTTCCGCGCCTCGTCCTATCGCCGCTGCGAGCTGGACCCCACCGTCAACCGCTCCTTCGACTACGATCTGTGGATCCGCATGTCCAAGGCCGGCCTCCGCTTCGCCGCCATTCCCCAGTACCTGGCCAACTCCCGCATGCACCGCGGCGCGCTCACTTTCTCCGAGCGGTTCCCCGTGCTCCGGGCCACCATGAAGCTGCTGCAGCGGCACTACGGCTACGTTCCGCTGTCCTGGATCTTCGGCTACACCGCCTACCGCATCGACCGCCGCGACCAGTTCTTCGACGCGCTCCAGCCGACCTTTTGGAAATTCCTCGTCGCATTTCCCGTGGGATTATGGTGGAACCGCCGCCGCCCCTTCCGCTTCGTCGCCGAATGGATCGCCGCCCCGTTCCGCTACCTCCGCCGCCGGCTCTCGGGCGCTGGGGATGGTATGCCCCATCCACGCGAAAAGCCGCGAAAACCTGGGAACTGACGAAGTGCCTGTCGGAAATTCTATCTCCGACACGCACTCCGTCCGTCCCCGTTGGCTTTCGCCCCGTCCGAGAATCTCCCCCATTTTCCCCTGTTGTTTTCGCGGGTGACACGCCCGGCATCAGTTCGACGCCGCCCCTGATGCCCCTTCGCTCTGCCGATTTTTCCCGCCAGTCGCTGTCCAGCCAGTTCCCGGCCGGGCGCGCGCGCCGCCGCCACCAGCGGCCAGCGAAGCGGCAGACCGCCAAGCCGGCCGGCACAAGTCCGAGATGCCCACAATACGCTCCAGTTTATTGCCAGACCCCGGCGCGTCTATGGGGACCCATCGACGAAGCTCTGCCCGTCACTGGACTTCGCATCCCCGCTCCAATGCTATAATCTGGTTATATTACTGGATATACGGAGGATCCCGCCATGAGCACCACGCCGCAAAGACGAGCGCTGAACAACTACCGGAAGCGCCTCCACCAGCGAGGGATGGCCCGGTTCGAGGTTCTGGGGCGCGACGCCGATCGCGAGCTGATCCGATTGCTCGCCAGGCGGCTCGCCGGCGATGGCCCCGATTCGGCGCGGATTCGCGCCACTGTCCGCCTTACCGTTTCCGGGAAACCGCCGAAAAAGGGTGGTATTCTCGCCGCATTGCGCCGGTCGCCTCTGGTCGGCGCCGATCTGGATCTCAGCCGCCCAGCGACGCCGGGCCGTAGGGTTGACCTGTGAGCCGGAGCCTGCTCGATACCAATATCATTAGCAATGTCACCAAACCTGTGCCGTCGGAAACACTCGTCGCGTGGATGGCGGAACAAGCCGACGAGGATCTGTTTATCTCTTCGCTGACAGTCGCCGAGATCCGGCGCGGAATCCTGGAGAAGCCCGCCGGAAAGAAGCGCAGGGAGTTGGAGCGTTGGTTTTCCGGCCCCGAGGGCCCGCCAACGCTGTTCGCCGGCCGTGTGCTCCCGTTCGACGAGAAAGCCGCCCTCGTGTGGGCGCGACTGATGGCCGACGGGACGGCGAAGGGCCGGCCACGCAGCCCACTCGACATGATCGTTGCCGCAGTCGCCGAAGCCAACGGTTGCGTGGTGGTCACCGAAAACGAAAGAGACTTCGCGGGCCTCAAGATCGTCAATCCCTTGCGTGCGAACTGACGAGTGGCCTGGATGAAGGGCGGAATCGCGTTTACCGGTTCGGATCCTTCAGGAACGGGGACTTCGCTCGATAAAATGCCGAACGCCCTGAGGCGTTTACGAAGCTGGGACCTGACAAGCGGGCTCGAGACGTTTTGGATGTCGTGCTTGATTTCGAGGGCGCGGATCTCCACGTCGATGACCCGCCCGGCAAGCGGTCACCGCCGCCGCCGCTGATGGCCTTCCCGTTCCGCTGATCTTTCCCGACGGTCGCTGCCCAGGCGGTTCCCCGCAGAGCGCTAGGCGCGCCGACACCACCCGCGGCCGGAGCAGCGGCAGACCGCCAAGCGGATGGGGCTTTTGCGCCGGGAGCGCTCACCGGCTCGAAGAGGACTTGTCAACGGGAATCGGTCGGCTGAGCTTCCCGTCACGCCGTATCTGGTAAGCGGCCGGCACAAGTCCGAGATGGGCAATACGCTCCAGTGGATTGCCGGACCCTGGCGCGTTTGCGCGGAGTAATTCGGTTTCGAGAGCGTCAAGACCTACGCGTATGCGTGCACCAGACGCATCACAACGGCAGGTCAAACGATGAGCGCTCCGGGGTTGAGTTTCGTCCACTCTTGATTCCCGCTCAGTTCTCCTCCCAGATTCTCTGTAACGATTTTCCCGCGCCCAGCCTTCCTGATGTAAGCGGTGAACGTCCTGCCGATCCATTGGGAGAACGCAGCGCTGAATCGCATAAGAGGATCGTCGGCGTTGCGGAATTCAAGCAACTCTTCCGCAAACTCGACGGCGTAGAGTCTGAGGACACGTCTTTCGATCTGATGGGTATCGAAGGTCGTAGGAAGCGCGCTGAGCACTCTGGCCGCCATTGCCCGAGTGATGTGTTCCATTCGGCTATTCTACCGCCTTCTGTCTTGGGTGAATCCCTTTCCAGCGTCTATTCTTCGCTGCCGCCACGCCGCCTCCTCCGCCCTAGGATCGTCATTCAAATTCCTCTCGCAGAACCGTCAGCGCAGCCTCAGCGCTCTCGTATTGACCCGCCCAGTCGCCCTGAACACCATTCCTTGCTCGAAGAATTCTCCAGTCCTGCCGGTACGGCGCTCCGAAATTGGCGATCCAAGCCAGTTCTTCGGGCGGCAATCCTCGAACCTCGTATTGAGTCACCCGGTCCCGCTTCGACAGAACGGGCCCCTCACCGACGTACGCAACGCCGTGTAATGAAAGCGGAGCATTTAGGCGGACCTTCCGTCGCTGTGGAGCGACTGGCAGCCGTCCCGTGCTCTGAAGTTCAGCGATCATACTCTGCGCTGCTGCCAGTGCTGCCACCAGCATCCCTCCCGCGCCAATGAAGTCTTCCGGAATGGCTCGCGCCTTTGCCTCGATTCCCGCATCGAAATTCGTGACGTGGACAACAGCATAGGTCTGGTGCTGCCCACCAACAACGTCGATATTCACCGGGAAATCGTTGGGGGGGAACCGACGCACTAGCTCTCGCTGAACAGTCACCTCGAGTGTCTTGTCGCCTAACAATGCCGCGCTTCTGTTCCAGTGGTGCAGATCTAGCCGACCCTGATCCGCATTGCGTCGGTAGGGACGGTTGAACATCCAGTCAGGCGGGCGGTTCTCGAAGATCCCGTGGAAATCTCGAGCTTCGACCAATGCTCTGTTTGGGACGTAATTGAGTTCCCACAGCGGGAAAAACAATCCCGCTGTTTCGGGTGGCATCCTTCTTGGATCGAGTCCATTTGGGCCGACAATCAACCCAACCTGCCCATTGAAGAGGTCAGTGCGTGCGTCGAATCCCTCGCTACGTAATCGTGCTACGAAGGCTCCCAAATCGTTCATATGAATTGGGAAATTCATGTTCGGTGCTCGTCCTTCTGTTTGTCAAACCGCTTGCCTAGTGGTGGTCTCAAATCCACATCTAAGATGCTGTCGATAACATCCTTCACCGCTGCCTCGTAGGGTCGGTTTGTAAAGTTCACTCGGTACAGTGTGTCGATTATCGGCGGCAAAACGCCGCAATCATCTATCTTGACTGGAATGATCTTCCGGATCTTGCCGTTCACTTTTCGTGCTATCGCGGCTTGAAGTTCAGTCTGAACCCACGGTGCACGGATGCTGTTCTTTGAAAGAACAATTATGAAGAACTCGCAATCCTCGATTCCTTCCTCAATTCTTTGCGGAATGGAGTCACCCGCCTTGATCTCCCATCGCGAATACCACGCCCTCACGCCGAAGTCGCATAGATCAGCAACAAACTTCTGAACGAACTGGCAATCTTGACCACTGTGACTGACGAAGGCTTTGGGGGGCGGTGGGGGCTCCGCAATCACCTGCGGTGAAGAATCGAGCTTCGCCTTGGCTGGCGACCTCCCCTCCGATGTTCCTTGTAGCCGAATCTCTCGTCCATCTGCTGGCTGAAGTGGCTTCGTGGATTGAGCTTCAAGCCCCTCGAAATACTTGCGTCCAGGGAAGGTCACACGCATTTCAAAGGGATCGTTGAAATACGCACGATTCCGCCCCGCATACAGGACCCAATCGTTTTGTGGGTCGTTCCATTGGCGAAATTCCATGAATTTCCGTGTATGGAGATCGCGTACGGCGTCAATCAGCACCGCCTGTTCGATGAACTGACAAAAAGTTGCCAGGGTGCCGAGATCTGCGGGTTGCCATCTCGCTCTACCAGCGAGTTCGGCGAAACGGTAGAGTTTCAGTTCGAGTTCTTCGCTCGGGATCATTGGGTCGGGGCCAATTACAACATTCTAGCCGAAATCACAGGTATCCAAAAGCGTTTGCCGATTTGACCGATCGGGACTGCCTTCCGGGTGAAACGCTGCTCGGAGATAGATCCCCACAACCCGCCTTCAATCCACTGGCGCCCGTCGCGACCGTCAATTTGTCGCACGCGTCCGTTGTTCAATCCGGACCGGCCGGCTACCGAATCTTCATTGGCGTGGCATCCGCCAGCCGGCCGCCCAAGAGCCGCAAGCCATCGCTGAATCGATCTGAGCCAATCCGTGGATGCCAGATTCCTTCGACCTGACTGATCCAGCCAAGAGCTATCATTGACGTTTCAAGAATATGGAAAAGGCGATTTCACCCGCCGACGGGCCTTCCGCACCAGCGCACGTCATCGAGCGCCGTATCTACCTCATCCGCGGCCAGCGCGTAATGCTCGACAGCGACTTGGCGGAGCTTTATCGGGTTGAAACCCGCGCCCTCGTTCAATCCGTCAAACGCAACATCGAGCGCTTCCCCGAGGACTTCATGTTCCGGCTCACCGCGGAGGAGGCCGAAGTCATGCGATCACAAACTGTGATCGCGTCCAGGAGGAACATTCGCTATCAGCCCTACGCCTTCACCGAACACGGCGTCGCCATGCTCTCAGCCGTGCTGAAAAGCGACCGCGCCGTGCGGATGAGCATCCTCATCGTCCGTGCCTTCGTTCAACTTCGCGAACTGCTGGCCACCAACAAAGAGCTGGCCCGTAAAGTCGAGCAATTGGAAGCAGCCCAAGACCAGCAGGCCCGCACCCAGCGGCAACACGCCGCTGTCCTGGTCTCCGTCGTTCAAGACATTCGGAAATTGAAAAACCCGCCTGTCACCCGTGCCATCGGTTTCGTTACCCGCAGCCCCAAAAAGAAGTGATCCCGCCCCCATCTTTATAGCCCATCCGCAAGCTCAGAGTCCGCGGATCAGTCCCCACAAGCCGCCTTCATCCACTGCTGCCCGTCGAGACCGTCAATCTGCTGCACGCGTCCGTTCTTCAATTCGGGACCCCCGACCACCGAATCTTCATTGGCGTGGCATCCGGCCGCCCAGGAGCCGGAAGCCATCGCTGAATGGATTTGATTCACCCGCAGTGCGATCCATAGGAAACCGCGCGGTCCCCGACCCGGACGCTACACAAGTTGAATCGTAACTCGCCGGCCAACCATGGCCGCAGCCCGCTCGAGGCTCGACAGTGTTATGTCGTTCTTTGCATCCAACAGGCGGTCAACCTGCGTGCGGCTCGTCTTGAGCAGCGTAGCCATGCGGTTCTTCGATATTTTCTTTTCCTTCATGGCCTGGGCGAGTTGCCAGGCGACAACTTCTTTCACTGCCTGCGATTGAGCCTCTTCAAAGACCCCCTCCGCCTTTAGGAAGTCATCGATGCTCGATCCCATGTGTTTCCTGCTCATCTCAGTAACTCCTTCTGCCGCTTGCGCGCCAACGCCCAATCCTCCTCGGGCGTCGCCCGCGTTTTCTTGATGAAGCCGTGCAGTGCCACCAAATGCTCGTGGTACAGGCACAACATGACACGCGCCGTGCGTTTCGTCGGCAAATCGGTGCGGATTTCCCAAAGACCGCCGCCCATCGCCCGGCACAGAGGCATTCCTGCTGGCCAGCGCCATTGTGCCCGCAAAAGATCTTTCCCCACGGCGTGACGTTCGGCTTCCGGCAATTCCCTTAGCCACTCCCGCACCGGCTCAGTCCCTGTTCCGGATCGGAAAAAGATCAGCGGGACTTTCCGCGGCGGTGGGCTTTCCGTCATTCCCTTTCGCTCTTGTACCTTCTATCATACATGTACCATAAATTGTGCATCGCCGGCAGCATCCCAAGCTGTTCGGGCTGAAACGGAGGGATGTCAGCGGGCGCTTTCGCCGATTGGGACTGGGAAATCGCCTCGGCGGCCGCGGTGTGCAGGGTCGGGCAAGCTGGCGTCTCACGCCCTGCCTGCGGAACCGCCCAGGCGATTCGAACCTGCCTCGGCCTGAAATGAACCCGCGAAACAGCGCCTCACGGAATCAGGCTGAGTTTTTTCCCGCGGGCCAGTCGGAGCACGCCAAAGTCGCGCCGGTCCAGGGTGAACATGACTTCAATCCCTTCCCGGTTTGCCAGGTGCGCCAGCGATGCATCGGCAAGCTGTATCCCCAGGCCCTCGAACTTGGCGAGAACCGCGGCAATGCCGGGGAGATCCGTCTCGCCCAGAGGAACAAGCTCAAAAGGCCGGCCATGGAATGACGCCAGGAGTTTCCGGATCGCCCGAGGGTACGCACGCAAAAGCCATGCCGCCTCGGCGATCACCGGCCAGCAAGTCAGAAGCGGACCCCGGATCCGGTGAAGTTGTTCGACACACGCTTCGTGGTGTTCGTCGGATTCCGACAGGATGGCCACGATCGGGCCCGTATCCACCAGTACCCGGCCGCTCAAGAGGCGCCGAACCCTTCGAGATGCTTTGGGTTCGTGCTAAGGTCTCGTGCTGCCCCTCGCACCGCCCCGATCAACCCAGCGGTTTTCGCATGTTCGTACGCGGTGAGTGTGTCCTCCTCGGCCGCCAGTTGCCGCTCTACCGCGCCGCGAACCAAGTCGGACTCGCGCGTTCCGCGGCGCCGGGCCGCGGCCTGGAGTCGCCGGCGCATTTCAGCCGGAAACCGCACCGTAATTCGATGATCTTCCATCTGCCTGTCCGACATTTTATCAGATCTGTCCGACACCACGCCCGCTCCCTTGCCGCCTGTCTGAAGAGAGCCCATATCGGAAACCGAGAAAACCCCGCCGCCGCCCCGCGCCGGCCGTTCACACCCGTTTCTCACAATCTTTCTTCTTCCCTATCAATCACTTACCCCAAATCGATTTCAGACTCCACCCCCTCCCCATGCTATTGATCGAATCGGAAACATCATGCGACGCACTCAAAAACCAGCCTCCCACAAACCCGCCTCCCCCGAACAGCTCGCCGCCAATCGAGCCAACGCCGCCCAGTCCACCGGACCCAAAACTCCCGAGGGCAAGGCCCGCTCCGCTCAAAACTCCGTCAAGCACGGCTTCACCGCCTCCACCTTCGCGGTCGTCCGCCTCGAAGACCTCCAGGAAATCGCCCTCCTCAAGAGCGACCTCGTCTCCGTCTACCAGCCCGTCAACTCTCAGGAACTCTTCGCCCTGGAGCGCATG
>Ga0326728_10006893_pt1 | contig 30017 bp, 15 predicted proteins | sample MB3enrmetagenome_FD_207602 | JGI IMG/M metagenome (GOLD analysis project Ga0326728, IMG submission 207602) | Lab enriched peat soil microbial communities from McLean, Ithaca, NY, United States - MB31MN | ecosystem: Environmental > Terrestrial > Soil > Wetlands > Peat | place: USA: New York... | reverse complement strand
GGCGGCAAGTATCACGTGATCAAGAACACGCTGGCGGAGCGCGCGGCCAAAGGCACCCGGCTGGAAGGCGCCCTGCAGAATCTGTCCGGGGTGACCTCGGTCGCGTTTACCGACGGCGATGCCGTGGCGCTGGCCAAGGCCCTGCAGAAATACAGCAAGGATAATCCCGAGCTTACGGTCAAGTCCGGCATCCTCGACGGCAAGGTGCTGAGCGTTGCCGACGTCAGCGCCCTGGCCACCATGCCTTCGCGCGAGGAGATGATGAGCAAGTTGCTGTTCCTCATCAATGCTCCGGCGCAGCGGCTGGTAACGGTGATGAACGCCGTCGGCCGCGACGTGGCCGTGGTCCTGAACCAGGCGGTCAAGGAAAACAAGTTCAAAGCCGGCGAAGCCGCCGGAGCGTAGGACCGTTTTTCGCTTCCCGTTTCCCGTTTCACGTCGGACTTGGCGTGCCGGGCAACGTGGGAAAACGGACGACGGGTTTTTCGTGGGAACGTGAAACGTGAAACGAAAAACGGGAAACGGTTTTTAGGGTTATCAAGGTTCGCAGGTGTTGCGCATGCCGAAATTGCCGCGTGTCTGGCGTGGTTAGGGTGGCTCAGCGCACCGGAAGCCTCGAGGCTGATAATCCACCCCCAGCACGGCTGGGATGTAGCTGATAACTAAACGAGTGGAGACATAAAATGGCGGATCTGCAACAGATTGAAGAACAGATTGTATCGTTGTCGCTTCTGGAAGCGGCGGAACTGGTAAAGAAGCTGGAAACACGTTTGGGCGTGTCGGCGGCGGCGGCAGCTCCGGTGATGGTAGCCGGAGGGGGCGCGGCGGCGGCAGCCGCACCGGTGGAGGAGAAGACCGAATTCAGCGTCATTCTTACCGCGGTGGGTTCCAATAAGATCAATGTTATCAAGGCCGTGCGTGAAGTTACCAGCCTGGGCTTGAAGGAAGCCAAGGACTTGGTGGACGGCGCTCCGAAGCCAATCAAGGAAGGTGTCGGCAAGGAAGAAGCCGAGACCATCAAGAAGAAGTTTACGGAAGCCGGCGCCACCGTCGAGGTTAAGTAATAGCGGATTCCTGGGTGCGGCGGGGAGTCCCCGCCGTGACCGGTTTCAGACGGGGTTGGCTCAGGCAGTAACTTTTCCGGTTCGGTTCCTCGTGCGGCAAAAACTTTGCCGCAGGAAGAACCGGAATTGGCCGCCGGGACATCTATAATAAGAAGGTCTCGATGGCTTGGTTGACGGGCTGAGTTGCTGTGTGGGCTTTCCGGGGTCGTCGTAGAAGTATCGGGCCCTTCACCGGCGCGGCTTAACGGCTGTGCCACAGGATGGGCGTTTTGCTGGCGGACCGTCCAAAGCGGGGACGGAAACAGGCCGATATACTGGCGCAGGAATACACAGTTCAATTAAGGCTAAGCGCAATGTATGGCGCCTGCGGGGAAGCTTGTCCTCGTGGGCGCTGGCGCATTTTTTACTGAGGTCACCAGGCCTTTGCGGTGATTCACGGTTTTTGTCGTCCTGCACATTGCGGGACGAGTGCCCGGCTGTTGGGGGAATGCCGATCGGGCGCGGCAAACGGGAACCTGGGGCGCAGATCCCCGGGCGCGTTACGTCCCCATAGTTGCGGGCCACTTAGGAGCTTCCATGCCGAATAACAAGATCGCTATTCGTAAACGATTCGATTTCTCAAAGATTCCTGCAACCATTCAGATTCCTAACCTGATTGAAGTGCAAAAGCGCTCGTATGACCGCTTCCTGCAGATGGACAAGCTGCCCAGCGAGCGCGATGACGGCGGCTTGCAGTCGGTATTTCAATCGGTGTTCCCGATCACCGATTTCCGCAACGTCTCGCAGCTCGAGTTCGTTGACTATTCCATCGGGAACTGGGAGTGCAAGTGCGGCCACCTGAAAGGGCTGCACCACCTGCGCACCACCTGCCGGAGCTGCGGCGCCACGGTCATTACCGACCCCTTTCATCCGGGCGAAGTGCTGTGCGGCAAGTGCGGCACCTACAACGCCAACACCCCGGATTTCTGTAACAAGTGCGGCGACCCGGTGGGCCTGCAACTGAAGTACGACGTCGCGGAATGCGAAGAGCGCGGCATGACCTACTCGGCCCCGCTGAAGGTCACCATGCGGCTGACCATCTTCGACAAGGACCCGGAGACCGGCAACAAGAGCATCCGCGACATCAAGGAGCAGGAAGTATTTTTCGGCGATGTGCCGCTGATGACCGAGAACGGCACCTTCATCATCAACGGAACCGAGCGGGTCATCGTCAGCCAGTTGCACCGCTCGCCCGGCGCCTTTTTCGAGACCGCCAACAACCGCACCTATTTCCTCGGCAAGATCATCCCCTATCGCGGCTCCTGGGTGGAGTTCGAGTACGACCAGAAGAACGTTCTCTATGTGCGCATCGACCGGAAGCGCAAGTTCCTGGGCTCGATTTTCCTGCGCGCCCTCGGCCTGAAGACCGATGAAGACATCGTGCGCACCTTCTACACGGTGGACCGCGTCACCGTGCGCGACGGCAAAATGTTATGGAACCTGGAACCCGGCATCGAGCGTCCCACCAATCTGCTGGGCATGAAGCTGGCCCACTCGATCAAGGGCAAGGGGGGCGAAGAGATCGCCCACTCCGGCCGCAAAGTGAACCACCAGGTATTGAAGGAGCTCCAGAAGCAGAAGATCACCGAGGTGGAAGTCGACGTATCCGATCTGGAAGGCGCCTACATTGCCGCCGACGTGGTGGATACCGCCACCGGCGAAGTGCTGATGGAAGCCAACAGCGAGTTGACCGCCGACAAGCTGGCGAAACTGCTGGAAGCCGGCGTCGCCGAACTGCACCTGTTCTTCCCCGAGAAGGACGATGCGGGCACGGTGATTTCCGCCACGCTGCGCCGCGATTCGGTGAAGACCCCGCAGGAAGCGCTGATCGAAATCTACCGCAAGCTGCGTCCCGGCGATCCGCCGACGCTGGATACGGCCACCGCGCTCTTCCAGGGCATGTTCTTCGACCCGCGGAAATACGATTTCTCCCGCGTGGGCCGCTTGAAATTCAATATCAAGCTCTTCGAAAAGGGCGATGCCACCAGCCTCGATCACCGCACCCTGGGCGAGGATGATTTCTACGCCACCATCCGCTACCTGCTGAAGTTGCGCAAGAACGTGGGCGCCGTGGACGACATCGATCACCTCGGCAACCGGCGCGTGCGCGCGGTGGGCGAGTTGATGGAGAACCAGTTCCGCATCGGCCTGGTCCGCATGGAACGCGCCATCAAGGAAAAGATGAGCGTGTACCAGGAAATGTCCACGGCCATGCCGCACGACCTGGTCAACGCCAAGCCGGTGATGGCCGCCATCCGCGAGTTCTTCGGTTCCTCGCAGTTGTCGCAGTTCATGGATCAGACGAACCCGCTTTCGGAAATCACCCACAAGCGGCGGCTCTCGGCCCTGGGGCCGGGCGGCTTGTCGCGGGAACGCGCGGGATTCGAAGTCCGCGACGTGCACCCCACGCACTACGGCCGTATCTGCCCGATTGAGACCCCCGAAGGTCCGAACATCGGACTGATCTCGTCGCTCAGTTGCTATGCCCGGATCAACGATTACGGCTTCATCGAGTCGCCGTACCGGCGGGTGAAGGACTCGAAGGTGCTCGACTTCGTCACCGTGGTCAACGCCGGCGACAGCGATTACAAAGTGGGCGATCACCTGGAGAGGCATGTGGTCGAAAAGGCCAACAACGATCTCCGGGACCGGCGCAAGCGGGTGATCGAGCACGAGCCGTTTTCCTTCTATCTGTCGGCGTGGGAAGAAGACAAGCACACCATCGCGCAGGCCAACATCGAGCTGGACGAAAAGGCCCGCATCGTGGCCGAGCTGGTGAACGCCCGCAAGGCCGGCAACTTCGTGCTGGTGGGGCGTGATGACGTGGACTACGTGGACGTCAGCCCGAAACAACTGGTTTCGGTGGCCGCCTCCCTGGTGCCCTTCCTGGAGCACGACGACGCCAACCGCGCCCTGATGGGCGCCAACATGCAACGCCAGTCGGTGCCGCTGCTGCGCGCGCAGGCGCCGCTGGTGGGCACCGGAATGGAAGGGGTTACGGCCCGCGACTCGGGCGCCACCGTGCTGGCGCGCCGCAGCGGCATCGTGGATTCGGTGGACTCGGAGCGCATCATCGTCCGCGTCGAAGGCGAACACCATCCCATGCAACTGTCGCGCGAGGTGGGCAGCGATATTTATCAGCTCACCAAGTTCAAGCGCTCCAACCAGAACACCTGCATCAACCAGAAGCCGATTGTCCGCAAGGGCGAGCGCGTACAGAAGGGACAGGTGATCGCCGACGGTCCCTGCACCGATATGGGCGAGCTGGCTCTGGGACGCAACGTGCTGGTGGCCTTCATGCCCTGGCGCGGCTACAACTTCGAGGACGCCATCCTGGTCTCCGAGAAGATGGTGAAAGAGGATTACTACACCAGCGTGCACATCGAGGAGTTCGAAATCGAGGCGCGCGATACCAAACTGGGCCCCGAGGAAATCACCCGCGATATTCCCAACGTCAGCGAGTCCGCCTTGCGCGACCTCGATGAAAGCGGCGTCATTCGCGTGGGCGCCGGCGTCAAGCCGGGCTCGATTCTGGTGGGCAAGGTGACCCCCAAGGGCGAAACCCAGCTGACGCCGGAAGAAAAACTGCTGCGCGCCATCTTCGGCGAAAAGGCCGGCGACGTGCGCGACGCTTCCCTGACCTGCCCTCCGGGCATCGAAGGCACGGTGGTGGACGTGAAGATCTTCTCCCGCAAAGGCCAGGAGAAGGACGAGCGTTCCAAGCTGATCGAAGCCTCGCAGATCGCCAAGCTGGAGAAGAACCTGGCGGACGAAATCCGCATTCTGACCGACGAGCGGCTGAAGCGTCTGGAAGGCATTCTGGGCAGCAAGGAAGTCCAGGCCGACCTGCACGACGAGCGCACCAACAAGCGGCTGCTCTCCAAGGGCGTGGTGCTGGATCGCGACGCCATCGAGCGCATTTCCACCCGCAACCTCAAGCGCATCAAGTACGCGGACAAGGATCCGCGCGTCAACGAGCAGATCGACGAAATCGAAGAGATGACCTCGCGGCAGATCGACGTGCTGCGCAAGATCGTCCGCGAGAAGGTCGAGAAGCTGCAGAAGGGCGACGAACTGCCGCCGGGCGTCATCAAGCTGGTGAAGGTATATGTCGCCATGAAGCGCAAATTGAGCGTGGGCGACAAGATGGCCGGCCGCCACGGCAACAAGGGCGTCATCGCCCGCATTTTGCCGGAAGAGGACATGCCCTATCTGCAGGACGGCACCCCGGTGGAGATCGTTCTGAATCCGCTGGGCGTTCCTTCCCGTATGAACGTCGGGCAGATCCTGGAAACGCATCTGGGCTGGGCCTCGCACGAGTTGTCGCAGAAGATTCGCAGCCTGATGGAGGAAAATTCGCGCGTGGACGTGCTGCGCCGCGAGTTGAAGAAGATGTTCCAGGATTCCCCGTTCGGCGATTCGCTGAACGACCTGGACGAGGACGAACTGGCGGCTCTGGCCGAGGGCTTGAAGGGCGGCGTGTTCTTTGCTTCGCCGGTGTTCGACGGCTCCAAGGAACACGAAATCAAATACCTGCTGGAGCAGGCGTCGCTGCCCACCTCCGGCAAGACCACGCTGTTCGACGGCATGACCGGCGACCGCTTCGAGCAGCCGGTCACGGTGGGCTACATCTACATGCTGAAACTTTCGCACCTGGTGGACGACAAGATTCACGCGCGTTCCATCGGGCCGTATTCGCTGATCACGCAGCAACCGCTGGGCGGCAAGGCGCAGTTCGGCGGCCAGCGTTTCGGCGAAATGGAAGTGTGGGCGCTGGAAGCCTATGGCGCCGCCTACATCCTGCAGGAGCTGTTGACGGCAAAATCCGACGACGTGTATGGCCGCACCAAGATCTACGAGGCCATCGTGAAGGGCGAGGCGGCCATCGAGCCGGGCGTGCCCGAGTCGTTCAACGTATTGATCCGTGAGTTGCAGTCGTTGTGTTTGGACGTAGAGCTTATTAAGGCCGCGGAGGCGCCGGACCGCAAGCAGGTCGCTACGGCCGCCGATTAGTGGCTGGTAGTCAGTAGCTGGCAGTTAGGGGCCGGGTTCCTGACTGCTGCTGCTTGTTGGCGACGAGACGAACGATTTTTTTAGGGTTTATGAAACATAGCCGGTGGCCGGGCGGTGATTCCCCGGCTGCTAACTGCTAGCTACTAGCTGCTAATTGCCAACTACTAGCTGCCAGACTGGAGGCAACATTGTACCGCTCGAGTCCTTTCGATTTGGGGAATGCGATCGCCGATTTTGATGCTATCCGCATCAGCCTGGCCTCTCCGGAAAAAATCCGGAGCTGGTCGCATGGGGAAGTCACAAAACCGGAAACGATCAACTACCGCACGTTTAAACCGGAGCGCGATGGACTGTTTTGCGCGCGGATTTTCGGTCCGGTAACCGACTGGGAGTGCTTGTGCGGCAAGTACAAGCGCATGAAGCACCGGGGCGTAATCTGCGACAAATGCGGAGTGGAAGTCACGTTGTCGAAGGTGCGCCGGGAACGGCTGGGCCACATCGAACTGGCGTCGCCCTGTTCCCACGTATGGTTCTTCAAGGGCCTGCCGAGCCGCATCGGGCATCTGCTGGATATCAGCCTGCGCGATCTCGAGGCGGTCCTGTATTTCGAAGCCTACGTGGTCATCGATCCGGGCGATGCGCCGGTGAAAGAGCGCGAAATCGTCAAGGAAGAAGCCAAGTTCCGCGAGCTGGACCAGCAGTACCGGCCCAGCGGCTTCAAGGCCATGATGGGCGCCGAGGCCATCAAGGAAATTCTGAAGCGCGTCGAGGTCGAGGAACTCTCCACCGAGCTGCGCGAAAAAATGCGGAACGAGCCTTCGGTGCAGAAGAAGCTGAAATATGCCAAGCGCCTGAAGGTGGTCGAGGCCTTCCGCCGCAGCGGCAACAAGCCGCAGTGGATGATTCTCGACGTGCTGCCCGTGATCCCGCCCGAGCTGCGCCCGCTGGTTCCCCTGGATGGCGGCCGCTTCGCCACCAGCGATTTGAACGACCTGTACCGCCGCGTCATCAACCGCAACAACCGGCTGAAGAAGCTGATGGATCTGCACGCTCCCGAAGTGATCGTGCGCAACGAAAAGCGCATGCTGCAGGAAGCGGTGGACGCGCTGTTCGATAACGGCCGCCGCGGCCGCGTGCTGCGCGGCGCCAATAACCGGCCGCTCAAGTCCCTTAGCGATACCCTCAAGGGCAAGCAGGGCCGCTTCCGCCAGAACCTGCTGGGCAAGCGCGTGGACTATTCCGGCCGCTCGGTGATCGTGGTCGGTCCCGATCTCAAGCTGCACCAATGCGGTTTGCCCAAGAAGATGGCGCTGGAACTGTTCAAGCCGTTCATCTATCACCGGCTGGAGCAGACCGGACACTGCACCACCATCAAGCAGGCCAAGGAAATGGTGGAGCAGCAGGATCCGGTGGTCTGGGACATCCTGGAAGAGGTCATCAAGGACCATCCGGTCATGCTGAACCGCGCTCCCACCCTGCACCGCCTGGGCATTCAGGCCTTCGAGCCGGTGCTGGTGGAAGGCAAGGCCATCAAGATTCACCCCCTGGTGTGCACCGCCTTCAACGCCGATTTCGACGGCGACCAGATGGCCGTGCACATTCCGCTCTCGCCCGAGGCGCAGGTCGAGGCCAGCGTGCTCATGCTGAGCTCGCACAACATCCTGTCGCCCGCTTCCGGCCAGCCCATCACCGTGCCCACCCAGGACATGGTGCTCGGCATGTATTACCTGACCAAGGAGAAGCCGGGCGCCAAGGGCGAAGGCCGCTCCTTTGCCAATATCGATGAAGTGGTGCTGGCGCTGGAGGCCGGCGAGCTGGAAACCCTCTCGCCCATCCGCCTGCGCTACAGCGGCGAAGTGATCGACCTGACCCTGGCCTACGACGATCAGGACGTGGTTCACACCGAGCCCACGAAACTCACGCGGCAATACGTCAAAACCACCGTCGGCCGCGCCATTTTCAACGACCATCTGCCCAAGGGCATGCCCTACATCAACGGCCTGCTGAAGAAGAAGGGCGTGGGCGCGCTGGTGAACTACTGTTACCTGCGCTTCGGCCTGGAGACTACGGTCAAGATGCTGGATGAGATCAAGCAGCTCGGGTTCTACTACGCCACCCGCGCCGGCCTTTCCATCGGCATCGACGATCTGGTGATCCCCAAGGTCAAAAAGGACCTGGTGCGCGACGCCGAAAAGCAGGTGGTCGCCGTGCAGCAGCAGTACCTGGATGGCGCCATCACCAACGGCGAACGCTACAACAAGGTCATTGAAATCTGGTCGGGCATCACGGAAAAGGTGGCGGACGAAATGTTTGCCGCCATGCAACTGGAAGACAAGAAGGGCGCGATCAATCCCATCTACGTCATGGCCGACTCCGGCGCCCGCGGATCGAAACAGCAGATCCGCCAGCTCTCCGGTATGCGCGGCCTTATGGCCAAGCCCTCGGGCGAAATCATCGAGACCCCGATTACGGCCAACTTCCGCGAAGGCTTGACCGTGTTGCAGTACTTCATTTCCACCCACGGCGCCCGCAAGGGTCTGGCCGATACGGCGTTGAAGACCGCCGATTCCGGCTACCTCACCCGCCGCCTGGTGGACGTGGCCCAGGACGTCATCATCAGCGAGTACGACTGCGGTACGGTGGACGGCATCTACGTCGGCTCCATCGTGGAATCGGGCGAAATCATCGAGCCCCTCCGCGACCGTATCGTCGGCCGCGTCTCGCTGGAGAAGATCAAGGACTACGAAGGCAACGTCATCGTCGATATCAACCAGGAAATCACCGAAGACCTGGCGGGCTCCATCCAGTCCGCCGGCATCGAGCGGGTGAAGATCCGTTCCGTGCTGACCTGCGAATCCAAGCGCGGCGTGTGCGTCAGTTGCTACGGCCGCAACCTGGCTTCCGGCCGCCTGGTCGAGCTGGGCGAGGCCACCGGCGTCATCGCGGCCCAGTCCATCGGCGAACCGGGCACGCAGCTTACCATGCGTACCTTCCACATCGGCGGCACGGCATCGCGCGTCAGCGAGCAGTCGCGCCTGGAAGCCAAGACCCACGGCTTTGCCCGCTTCATCAACCTCCAGACCGTGCGCTCCAAGACCGGCGACCTGGTGGTGATGAACCGCAACGGTTCGATCGCCGTGGTGGACGAGCGGGCCCGCGAAAAGGAACGCTACTCGGTGGTGTACGGCGCCAAGGTGAAAGTCACCGACGGCCAGGCCGTCCCCATGGGCCAGGTGCTGGTCGAGTGGGATCCTTATACCTTCGCCATCCTGACGGAAATCGGCGGCACCATCGCCTACCGCGACCTGCAGGAAGGCACCACCCTGCACGAGGAAGTGGACGAAGTCACCGGCCTCTCCCGCTGGGTGGTCACCGATTCGCCCGACGAGAAACGCCAGCCCACCATTCTGGTCAAGGGCAGCAAGGGCAATAAGCGTTACCTGATGCCTTCGCGCGCGCACTTGATGGTGCAGGACGGCGACGAAGCCCACCCGGGCGACGTACTGGCCAAGATCCCGCGCGAAACCACCAAGACCAAGGACATCACCGGCGGTCTGCCGCGCGTCGTCGAACTGTTCGAAGCGCGCAAACCGCACGAGCCCGCCGTGATGAGCGAAATCGACGGCTCGGTGAAGTTCGGCGAGGTCGCCAAAGGCCAGCGTAAGGTTTACGTGATCGCCGATAACGGGCTGGAGAAGGAATATCTGGTGCCGCGCGGCGTGCATATCAACGTGCAGGAAGGCGAGCGCGTCAAGGCCGGCGAACCGTTGATGGACGGTCCGCTGAACCCGCACGACATTCTCGCCATCCGCGGCGAAAAGGAACTGCAGGGCTACCTGGTGAACGAAATCCAGGAAGTCTACCGGCTGCAGGGCGTGAACATCAACGACAAGCACATCGAAGTGATTGTCCGCCAGATGATGCGCTGGGTGAAGGTGGAGGACGTGGGCGACACCTCGTTCCTGCTGGAGCAGCAGGTGGACAAGTTCAAGTTCCGCGAGGAGAACGACGCGGTGATGGAACAGGGCGGGCGTCCGGCAACGGGCCGTCCGTTGCTGCTCGGCATCACCAAGGCTTCGCTCTCCACCGAATCGTTTATTTCGGCGGCGTCATTCCAGGAGACCACGCGCGTGCTCACCGAAGCCTCCATTCAGGGCATGGTGGACCACCTGCGCGGCCTCAAGGAAAACGTCATTGTGGGCCGCCTGATTCCGGCGGGCACGGGCATGGAGTACTACCGCAATGTCCGGCTCTCGCAGGAAATGGAAGAGGCCGCGGACAAGATTCAGGAAGAAGTTTCGGCCGCCTACGAAGAAGCCGAACGCGCTCTGGAACTGCTGCGCCACGAAGGCGAAACCGAAACCGAAGAACTGCCGGCAGAGTAAGCGCTTTTTACCGCAGAGGACCCACGGCACGCCGGGGCAGGCGCGGAGGGCGCAGAGGAAGTTCAACACCAGCGGCCACGGATTGTACCCAATCCGTGGCCGCTTTGCTTCCGGTAGCGCCGGGATGCACGCTGGCGGGAGACGACGGTGGCCGCCGTTGCCTCTCTTCCGGCCGAGGGCCGACAGCCGAAGGCCGACGACTGCCTTATAGCACTTGCACGAAAACGGTCTTATGAATATTATTCACGTCATGAATGATTTTCATTCACCGCTTGATCGCTGTCTCACCCCGGGCTTGCGCGGAGCGCTGTCGCGCTCGCCGGTGGTGGTGTTGACCGGTGCGCGCCAGACCGGCAAGACCACGCTGGCGCGGGATATTCTCGGGAAGCGCCGCGCCTATGTAACCCTGGACGACGTGGAAATGGCCGACCGCGCCGAACGGGAACCGGACACACTTCTGGACACCTCTTCTCCGCTGACCATCGACGAGGTGCAACGAAGTCCGGGACTGTTGCTGGCTATCAAACGGCGCGTGGACCGCAAACGCCAGCCGGGGCAATTCCTTCTGACTGGCTCGTCGAATCTGGCCTTGCTGGGGCAAGTTTCCGAATCCCTGGCGGGCCGGGCGGTATATAAGACGCTGATGCCCATGACCTGCTCCGAGAAAAACGGGAGCGGAGGATGCGGCCCCTGGAGCGAGCTGATGAAGTCTCCCGGGGATTTTCGCGACCGGCGTGCCCGGCCCATGGATTGGCGCCAAGCGGCGGTGAGCGGAGGGCTTCCGCCCGCCGCACTGGCCCGGGATACGCAAACCCGCACCGAGTGGCTGGACGGATACGTGAAGACCTATCTCGAGCGCGACTTGCAGATGCTCTCAACCATCGAACACTTGGCGGATTTCCGCCGTCTGCTGCGCCTGGCCGCATTGCGAACGGCGCGCCTGATAAACCAGAGCGACCTGGCGCGCGATGCCGGCTTGTCGCAACCGACGGCTCACCGCTATCTGGGCCTGCTCGAAGCCTCGCACCTCCTCCACCGCCTGCCGGCTTATGCCGTGAACCGCTCGAAGCGATTGGTAAAGGCGCCCCGGCTATTCCTGTGCGATACCGGCCTGGCCTGTTTTCTGGCTGGCCTCCATACGTCCGGACAGTTGGCGGCCAGCGATTTGGCGGGCTTTATTCTCGAGAACCTCGTGCTTGCCGATCTGCTGGCCTGGCGGGAAACCCTGACTCCCGCTCCGGAAGTGCTGTATTGGAGGACCACCACGGGAAAAGAAGTGGATTTTGTCATCGAGCGCGAAGGCCTGCTGATGCCCGTCGAGGTCAAAGCCGCCGGACGTCCCCGCCTGAGCGATACCAGCGGACTCAACGCCTTTCTCGACGAATATCCCGAATCGGCTCCCCACGGCCTTCTCCTTCACACCGGCGATGCAGTGGAGGCCCTGTCACCGCGCATCTGGGCGATTCCACTGTCCGTCGCGCTCGGTATCACGGACGGTTCGGCGGGAAACTCGAATTCCTGAACCGTGTCTTGAACTCAGGCAAAGAGAAGATCCGCCGCCCTTTTTTGGCCAAAGGCCGACAGCCGAAGGCCGACGGCTGCCTTCCTACGGCCAACGACCAACGGCTGCCTTTTATCGGCCGAGGGCCGACAGCCGAAGGCCAAGGGCCGAGAGCGGCTTTTTTGAAACCTTGCCTCCTGGTCGGTGAAACTTAGGCTGCACGTAGTGAGGCACAGATTTCGAAGAACCAGGCGGGCATTGGGTGGTCGAGGTCCCAATAGATACTCATTGGGCGACTTCCCGAATGAGAGACGTAGTGCAATGGTCCGAGGAAGACGAACGGATCACCCTTTTTGGACCGGACAAACAAGAGGAATCGGGCTCCGTTTTCCTGTTGGTGCACGTATCGCTGGCCAGTCGGAGAATCTTCGCCGGTGGTGCTCTGCGATTGCCAGTGGAATCGCGTCGAACTAACTGCGTAGTCCTCGTACCGTGTCGAAGGCGAGAAGGTCTTTTCCGATTTGTCCAAAGTCACAAAGAAAATCTCGGTATTGGATTCCTGAATCCAGAACCGACCCGTCTGCGTGTAGCGGGCTCCGACAAGTTGCGGCAGGCCTAGTCCGACCAGTACCTCATCTCGCGTGTATTGGCGATGCAGAAAAAGCGGGCAGTCAGCCACTAAAGGGTCTTCGTCCACATGCAACTTCACACGGTCCAACAGAGCACCACAAAATTCCTGAAACTCGCTATTGGCCAGCGTGCTTCCTTGTAGCCGCTTCAACCCTTCGTCCCAATTGCCATTCTGCTGGCGGTCTTCCCTTGGCAGCAATCGGAACGTGATCATTTGGACCATTCGTTTTTCCAGTAAGGGCAAGCCATCTGGCGACGATTCCGCTTTTTGCAGGAGGCTGAGGTACAGGTTTAATCGCCTCGTGGAGTCGAGATGCAGCAGGTATTGGAAGCGCTTTGACAACATAACATCGGCCTCGGTTGGTCGTTCTCTTAAGAGCTCCGCCTCCGTCAAAAGAGCATGCCAGCCGCCGATAGAAGGCTTATATATGTCGTCAAGTTCATAGCGCGTCTCCGCAAGATATTCCGCCAAGGTCGGGCAGCGCTTTAGGTGGGTTGCGAGAGCTGTAAGCTCCGCGACCATCATGGCGCGGCTTGAACGTAACTGTACTTTCAGGTTTTCCAGAACCAACTTTCTGGATTCCTTGTCGAGCCGAAAATAGCAGTTCCCAGGAAGACGCGTGATCCCGGTTTCGATCTGATGAGTAACTTGCTGGCGGGTGCCTCCGAAAAGTGCGCGGAAGCGCTGATCAAAACGGAACTCCCGCCTTTGGTTCCCTATGAAATCCAGTACCAGGCAATTGGTCTTACCTGTATCCAGTCGAAGCCCGCGGCCCAACTGCTGAAGAAATACCGTCGCGCTCTCCGTCGGCCTAAGAAAAAGTGCACAATCTATTTCCGGGATATCAACACCCTCGTTAAAAAGGTCCACGGTGAACAAAACATTAACCTCTCGGGAGCGAAGCATAGAGGCGGACCGGGCTCTTTCCTCGGTGGGTGTTTCACTTGTGATAGCTAGAGCCTGTATCCCGGCGTCCCGAAACGCTTGGGCCATGAATTGCGCATGAGCGATGCTTACGCAAAATCCCAAAGCTCGCGCCAGTCGCCAGTCGCCGTAGATCTCGCAGAATTCGCTGATAATCAGATGGGCACGGCGCGTGTTGCCGACGTATCGCTGTTCGAGTTCTGCTACGGCGTAGGAGCCACGTGTCCAAGAGAGCTGAGAGAGGTCAGTACCGTCATGAATTCCGAAGTAATCGAATGGAACCAGATACTGCCGTTCAATGGCATGCCATAGGCGCATCTCGTCCGCGATTCGATGGTCGAACCATGGCAAAATGCTCTCGCCATCCATGCGTTCCGGTGTTGCAGTCAGCCCGAGCAGGATTTGTGGCCGGAGGGAGGCAACAATTTCCCGATATCCTTGCGCGGGTACGTGGTGGGCTTCGTCCAGAACAACGTACGCCCAATATTCGGCGCCGTGCGACTCCAGCAATGCGCGGCCTCGAAAGCTTTGAATTGTCGCGAACAGGTGATCGACGCTCGAAGGCTCTTGGCCGCCCCCCAATAATTCACCAAAGGACTCGTCGCGCAATACGTAGCGGAACCGGTCGCGCGCCTGCTGCAACAATTCCTCGCGATGGGCGAGAAACAGCAACCGTGGGCGCCGTCCGCTGAGCGGTTGGCGGGCGTAGTCAAATGCAGCAATCATTGTCTTACCAGTACCGGTAGGTGCGACCACTAGATTTCTGAAATGGCCCTTATCTGATCGTTCTGTCTCCAACTGGTCAAGGGTTGCCTGCTGGTACGAATGCGGACGTAAATCAAAAAATACCGGCGGCCCGGATTCCTTACGTCCCGGCGATTGCCGCGCGTCTTCTAAAGACAGCTTCACTCTCTGGCAAAAAGCTTCGTCGTCTGGGCGGAATTCCTCAAATTCCTCATCGCACCAGAGAGAATCAAAGGCGCCATGGAAGCGTTGGACGATGTGAGGGGCGTCGACTTCGCTTAACTTAACTGTCCACTCGATTCCGTCTTCCAACGCGGGACCAGACAGATTCGCGGAGCCAACGTAGACGCTACTAAATCCGTTATCTCGCTGAAACAACCAAGCCTTGGCGTGCAGTCGGCGACGGCGGCCATCAAGTGAGATCTTTAGCTCAACGTTAGGCAATCGCGCCAGTTCTTGAATGGCGCGGAAGTCGGTCGCACCGATATACGTAGTCGTTAATATTCGGATCGGGACCTGCCGTTCGGCAAGTTCCTGGAAGGCCTTCTTCAGGCGCTGCCAACCGCGCCACTGAACGAAGCTGACGACCATGAACACGCGGTCAGCGCTCACCATTTCGTGCTCAAGTTCGAAGCCGAGACGAGGCTCGCCCACTGCATTCATCAGCAGTGTGCTAATACCGAGAGGTGTTGTCGGCGGTTCTGGGGGTTCCGTTCCTCGGTAGATGGCGCGCAGAACCTCGCCGGGCGGATCGATCAGGTCGGGCTCTCCCGCATCTTCTTCCGGGGCCATTACAGATTCCAAAAGCGAGTTGGCAAGCTCAATCTGCCGTTGCTTTCGATCCTCTGAAGGAACACTTTGCAAGGCCAGTTTTATCTGGCGGATTAAGTGGCGAGCCAGATAATCCGGACAGTCGTTCTCTTCGAGAGCCTGGACAAATGATCTTGGGCTGGCAGGTGTCGCGCGATCGAGTACTCGACGGATACGCCGAGTGACCAATTGGTCGTAGAGACCTTCCTTGAATTCGCTCATGCGAGGAGAGAGCTCCAAAACTTAAATCGTCTAACTCTAACAAAACGCCGCAACAAAACTTGTGCTCAACTCTGCCACCGTGCCCTCCTGATTACCTGGCCCGGCTCACAAAGGATAGCGGAACGAGGCTTTACCGTTATCCTCGAAACACATTTTCATTGTGCCAGCTGAGGTAATCGGTGGCGGGCCGGCGGTCGGTTTCTTGAGGCAGGCGAATCTGGTTCCCGTGCAAGGCGTAGTACTCGCGCCCGTTTTCGAATTCCTCGCGGATGCGCCGGCTAACCTCCAGGCGGTACTCGGGCGATACCGTCAGGTAGCCGCGATCAAACAGCGTATGCAAATCCTGGCGGAGTAGCAAGCCATTTTCCGGGGCGTGCGGTCCTTCCTTCGCATATGGCCGGATGTGAACCGCATCCAGCGTGCACAGCACCGGCGAATTTGTAATGGCACAGCGGCGTTGATAACAGTCGGTGACGATGACACGGAAGGACCCCTGACCGAGGCGTGGCATGATCAACTGTGGCTGGCCAAAGCGGGGGCTTAGCGGGGCATCGCAGGGCAGCAGGTCGCGGACCACGGGCTGCGCACTGGCTGCCTCTATCGCTCGCTCCCACAACATCCTTCCCGGCTGTTGTTCGATGTCATAGGTCAGGCCTTGCATGAGCCCCTTCTTCCATTCCGGCAGGGGAATCCAATCGGACGGAGAAAGGAAAAAAGGTCGCTGAAGCAGGATGCAGCCGACTTGGTAGTCGTCGTCCCGTTCGGGCTCGACATTCCGGTAGCGTTCGATGCTGGCGCGCATGGCGGTCTCATCCGGCGCACCATTCTTCGTGTCGAAAGTCCGCCAGACAAAGCTCGCTGGCAGCGCCGTGAAGTAACTAAAAAAGCCTCCCCCCATGATGTAGTTCAGCCGATGGGGCTTGAACAGGAAAAGCTCGCCGGGCTGGAGCGTACGAAAAGCCCTTCCGGAGGGGCGCCAGAAGTTCACCTCGTCGGGTGCTTGTGCCTTGAGGAAGTCAAACCAGTCTTGGTCGGTGATGGCTACGTACAACTGCATTGGAGGGCACCGACATCTATCCTGACCGGTTTACAGCAAACATGCGGAGATTTCAAGCGACAAGAGTGACAGGACGTTCCAGCCTGCCAACTGCATTGATTCCAACTCGGTGAAGGTTACGCGATCAGACCCATGGCCGGTAGTCGACCAAGCGGGACCGAGCGGGACAATCTTACAAGGTTGCTGCCGCAAGATTATCGATAAAGCGCGTGCTCTAATTGTTGAATGATTTCGTTTATTGGCGCTAGTTGCTGCTCGGCCGGCTGCCGAAGCCTATATTACCTTTTTCGGACGGGCCAATTCCCGGCGCGCCCTTTAGCCGTTTGTCCCGCGCTGTCGTTCGCTTTACAGGAGTTGGTTAGCAAGATATGGATGCGGGGGCGGTCCTGCATGCGGACCATTATCGCGCTCATCGTAAAACGGTCCAGACCATTTTGCGACGGCCGCCGGAATCGCCCGGCGCTAGCACCGAGGCGCGGGGGGAAGTCGGGAGACAGGAGTTAGGAGTCAGGAGTTTTGCGCATGTTGGCCGGGAACGCGCTAATGATGCCAATTGACGCTGCCAACCGCGAGCAACTCGTGGCCGGACTCCCCGAGGGGTTGATAATATGCGGTTGCGCCGATGAACGGCTCGCCATCGGAAGCAGTATTCACGCGTACCGTGGTGGCACAATGCGCGCATACCCAAAAGAACTCGGCATGCGAGCCGCCTTCGGCGTGCTTGCGATCCACGCGGAACACCTTCCCTCCGTTTAGCTTCCGGAGCAGTGCGGGGCAGGCCGGGTTCGCGCACTTGCTGACCATACTTCAGCCCTGTCGCTATGCTAAGAAGGAGAATTTCAGATGGCTGACTTAGTTCAAGGGATCTGAACGAGGAGAGATACTGCTCACTCATGTTCAACCGTAGGCCTATTACCACGGCTTGTCAAATCCCGGCAAAAACAGGAGTTAGTGGCTAGTAGTTAGTAGCTAGGAGTTAGGGGCCGCGAACCGGATAAGCCGTTCCACGTTTCGTTCCACGTTCCACGTTGAAAACCGCAATTAGCGATTGGCGCACAAGTTTGGAGTTTACGGTTTGCAGTTGTCAGCCAAACAAGCAGGACCCGTCGGCTGCTGGTTGCAAGCTGTGAACTGCAAACTGTCAGCCTTTCACCGCAACTTGCGATTGGCAAAGCCCGGGACCGTTTCACGTTCCACGTCGAAAAAAGGCAGGTGACGGGCTTCGATCATCTCCCGGGCATTCCAAACGCGCAACTAATGATCATATACGCAACTTATTATTGCGCCTTTGCTTGATGATTGCTAATATTATGTGATTTAATTGCGTATATAAACAGTTAGTTGCGTCTGTAAGCCAATAGACGCAGCTAAAATGGAGAAATAACCTTGCCAAAGCGCATGCCGGAGGACGCCCTGCGGGCCATCGAGATGGCGGTGCAACTCCAGCCGCAGGGAGCCGATTTGGGAGATATCGCCAACGTGCTGAAGCCACCCGTACCCAGGCGGACGCTCCAGTACCGGCTCAAGCATCTCGTGGATGCCGGCCGTCTCGTAAGAGAAGGTAAGGATCGCTGGGCGAAGTACCGTCTGCCCGCAGGCGCCCAGGAGAAAGCCCCGACTGCCCCCGTCGAATCGCCCGACGGAGAGGAGGCGGTTCCTCTTTCTCCCGCCAGCCTTGAAGTCCGCCGCCACCTAAGCCAGAGTGTCGCTGCGCGAAAGCCGGTGGGCTATAACCGTCAGTTCCTGGAATCGTACCGGCCGAATGCCACGTTCTATCTTTCAGAGGCAGAGCGTGCTCACTTGGGGGAGGCCGGCAAGCCGAATTTCGCCGGTCAGGTGGCCGGCACGTATGCAAAGCAGATTCTGAACCGCCTCCTGATTGATCTGTCGTGGAACTCAAGCCGCCTTGAGGGCAACACCTACTCGCTGCTCGATACCAAACGCCTCATTGAACTCGGCGAGGAAGCCGAAGGCAGGAATCGCCTCGAAGCGCAGATGATCGTCAACCACAAGGAAGCAATCGCGTTTCTTGTCGGCGCGGCAGAGGACATAGGCTTCAACCGCTACACGATTCTCAATCTCCACGGGATTCTCGCGCAGAACCTCCTGTCCGATCCGGCGGCGGCCGGCCGGCTGAGGCATATCGGCGTCGGCATCGAGAAATCCACGTTTCATCCCCTGGAGCTGCCGCAGCTGATCGAGGAATGCTTCAACCAGCTGCTGGCGACAGCGGAGGCGATCCGAGATCCCTTCGAGCAGGCATTCTTTGCCATGGTGCAGCTCCCCTACCTGCAGCCGTTCGACGATGTCAACAAGCGCGTCTCCCGGCTGGCCGCCAACATTCCGTTTATCAAGCGCAATCTGTCGCCGCTGTCTTTTGCCGACGTGCCACGCGCGCTCTACACCGACGCCATCCTGGGCATTTATGAACTGAACAAGGTCGATCTGCTGAAAGACGTGTTCCTCTGGGCCTATGAGCGTTCCGCTGCCCGGTATGCCGCTGTGCGGCAGTCTGTGGGCGAACCTGACCCTTTCCGGTACAAGCACAGCGGCACCCTCCGGCAGATCGTAGGCGACGTGGTACGCGGCTGCATGGGCAAAAAGGCCGCAGCCGCGTACATCGGTTCCTGGGTGGAGACAAACATTGCGGAAGCCGACCGTGAGCAGTTCCGCGAAATGGCCGAGGCCGAACTTTTAAGCCTGCACGAAGGAAACTTCGCGCGTCATCAGGTCACGCGGAGCGAGTTCGCAGCATGGCAGAAAGCCTGGACAGGCGACACGGCAAAGGTCGAAAGCTCGTGAGCGAATCTCTTTCGGCCCGGCCACAGCCGAGCCGAAGGAGATGCCAAGAAGGGCAAAGGCGACCACGCATGAATAATCGACGGCTGGAACATCACCAGGAGTTAGGAGTTAGGGGCCGGCAGGCTACCGGCGATTTCTGGTCCCCCAAAAACCTGTTTCCACATTATTGACTTTGGGCAGCGCGAGCCTCAAGATGCGAACGTATAGTTGAGGCGCCGCGGTCGCCTGGACTCACCTGCTCCCCAAGGGACGTATTCCTCTGTTCGCAAACTGAGCAACAAGCTTCAGTTTTGTATCTGAGCGCGGAAAACAGTCCCATACGCGTAATGCGCGCGCGCTTCGATGCGCTGGGTGGTGACCGCACCCGTGGATCACGCCAACGCTCAAGCGAATCACGTCAACCGGCAAGAGGATCATGCCAAAGACCAAGGAGATCATTCCAAATTGCAAGGGGATCATCAGCAAGGCTTCAAAGTTTTCGGAGATTTTCGTGAAATGCCCCGGGCATCCGGGTTTAGCCAATCGCCAATTGCCAATTGCGGTTTTCAACGTGAATCGTGAAACGGTCCCGGTTCAGGCCAATCACTAATTGCCAATTGCGGTTTTCAACTCAACGCATATTCAACGGCAGCTTCACAGTGGATCGTAGTCGTATCAAACAGTGGCACGGTGCTGTCGGAGTCCTGGACGATCATCATCAGTTCGGTACATCCCAGGATCACGCCCTCGGCGCCGGACTGCACGAGTGCGGCAATGATCTCGCGGTACTGCTCTTTCGACTCCGGCTTCACCATGCCGCGCACGAGTTCATTGATGATGATGTCGTGGGCGATGTGCCGGTGCTCGGCGCCGGGAACCATGACGTCGAGCCCGAACTTCTCGCGCAGCCGGCCGGTATAAAACTCTTTCTCCATGGTGAATGCCGTGCCCAGCAATCCGACCCGTCGCATGCCCTTGGCGGCAATCCGCCTGCCGGTAGCATCGGCAATGTGGAGCAGCGGGATGGAGATCGTCTTTTCCACCTGCGGAGCCGAGATGTGCATGGTATTGGCGCCGATCAATAAGCAATCGGCGCCGGCGCGCTCCAGACGCTGGGCGGCGTCGAGCATTAAGGCTGTCGCCTCGTCCCACTTATCCACCAATACCAGCCGCCGCAGGTCGGCGAAATTGATCGAGTAGAGCAGCAATTTGGCCGCTTCATGGCCGCCCAGACGCTGGTTGATCAGCCGGTTCAGCAGGCTGTAGTAGTTTGCCGTACTTTCCCAGCTCATGCCGCCGATCAGGCCAATGGTTTTCATCAATGCAGCCTCAGCTTTTCACCGATTGTACTCGTTTCCCCCGCTTGGATTATTCATCATCCGGGGCAATTGCCGGGACCGGCGCTAGAACGGAAAAGCTGTTTTCATGGCAGATGGAGATGGCAGTCCCCGGTCTTCCGGCGACGTGCGCAACGCATGGAGGACGGCGATTGATCCGCCTCGAAGCGGAAGATTTCCGCCCTCTCTACTTCTGCGCCAGCGTATAGGTATTGCTGGCATGGGGGATGGATACCCGGATTTCGTCGGGCAGCGACTGCTGGTTCCGGAAACTCTTCAGCCGCATGATCAGGGGATAGGTGATCTCCTGTCCCTTGGCGACCAGAAGCATGCCGTTGCCGGTACGGATTTCTTGATGCAGAATCATGCCGGGAGAAAGATCTTTCAGGCGGCAAGTGCGAATGTTCACGCGGTCGCATTTGAGGTCGATGCCGACCAGAGCCTGAACAATCTCGGGATTGAAGCGCTGGGTCTCGTTCATGTTGAAGATCGCCGCATTGGTGGAAATACCGCCGGCGACCTGGCGATCGAATTCCAGAGCGGCCCGCAGGATATTCACGCCCAGGCCAATCGTTTCCAGCGTTTCAGGATCGCTCACCCCGGGAATGATGGGGGCGGGATTGCATTGCTGGGCGATGATCCAGGCAATCGGTTCCATGCGGGGAATGCTCGACAACAAATCGCGCGCCACCACGGGATGAGCATCAAATTTGGTTTGCTGGTCGTGATCGAGCTTCTGGCCGGCATATACGGCCTCCACGATTTCCGGATCGACGGTGACACATCCCAGCTGGGACATCATGGCCGCGACTTCGAATTTCCAGGAGGTCGGCAGGCCCAGTTTTTTGACGATGTACTGCACGCAGTAGAGAATGCGCGTGGCGCGGCTGAAGGCGGCCGGATTCACCAGGCTCAGCACTTCCATCAGTACCTTGATGGTGCCGCTCAGGGTCTTTTCCAGCAGTTCCTTTTCCGACGTGATCAGCCGGTACTGCGCCAGGCTGGCGTTCAGCGCCTTGGAGAGCGTTTCCTTGTCGGCAGGCTTGGTGAGGAAGCGGAAAATGCAGCCTTCATTCACGGCGCCGATGGCGGTGTCCACGTCGCCGTTGCCGGTCAGCATCACGCGCACCGTGTCCGGCGTCGAGACCTTGACCAGTTCCAGCAGTTCAATGCCGTTCATGTCGGGCATACGCATGTCGGCGACGATGACGGCATAGGGACCGGCGGCCTCAATCCGGCGTAGCGCGGCCGGCCCGCCCAGGGCCACTTCGATTTCGAACTCGTTATGCAATAAGCGCTGAAAGCCTTCCAGCACCGCGGGTTCATCATCAACGAAGAGAATGGTTTGGCGATTCGAACTCACACCGACTCCAGTTTTTTGCACGCTTTCGCCCAGAGGGGAATTTGCGGCAGTAGATTCAGGTCTTCCAATAGCTTCCGGGTATCCGGATCCTTTTCGTCCGGCACCGCCCGGCCATGCTGAAATCGATTGGCGGCATGGACCGCAAGCAGAGGACAAAAGGCGATGGGCCGGAGTTGGGCCGGAATATGATGCCAGCCCACCGTTTCCACGATCATGTCGGGAAGGCCCCAAAGGCCCATGAGATACGCGCCGATCTGGCCGTGGGTACAACCGAAAATTTCCTGTTCCAGGGACGACGCATCGCCACCGCGGCTGTCCAGCTTCAGCAGCACCAGTTGATACTTCCCGGGCATGGAGCAGGCCAGCACCAGCTTGCCGATGTCGTGCAGCAGGCCGGCCGTAAAGGCGCTGTCCCCAGCCTTGGAGTCGGCCCAGTCGGCCCCCTGCGCCGTCGAGATGGCTTTCGCATACATCGCGGTCTTGAAGCTATGTTCCCACAGCGAACTCATGTCGCACAGCAGCCCGGGGTCCAGTTGCGAGAAGATTCCAATGGACAATACCAGCGCTTTCACGTTGTCCAGGCCCAGGAGAGATACGGCCTGGGCGGGGCTGGAAACCCGGCAGGGCAGCCCGAAAAATGCGGAGTTGACCAACTGCAACATCTTGGCGCACATGCCCATGTCCTGCGAGATGATCCGAGCCACTTCCGACAGCGTCCCATCTTCCTTTTGCAGGGCGTCGGTAATCTGGACGTAAAGGGTGGGCAGGCTGGGAACGCTGGGAAGCTGAGAGACAATCTGCTGCATCGCCGGATCCAGGAGCACATCCTGGATGGCCAGCGCCCGCGTCAGCTTCTGCTTGAGCTCGTCGATATCGCAGGGCTTGGAGAGATATTGATGGGCGGGGGTCACCGCGCGCATGATGGTTTCGAGGCTGGAGTGCCCGGAGAGAACAATCCGGGCGGTATGCGGAAACCGCTGCCGGACGGCTTCCAGCAGCTGCGCTCCATCCATCATGGGCATGCGCATGTCCGTGACCAGCACGTCGAAGGGGCGTTGTTCCATCGCCGCCAGCGCGGCTTCCGCGCTGTCCAGGAATTCCATGTCCCACTCGTCGCGCATGGGGCGCAAACTGCGTCGCAGCCCCTGCAATACCAAGGTTTCATCATCCACGAACAGTACGCGCTTGTTCATAACACCACGTCCCCATCCAGGGGGAGCTGTACGAAGAAGGTTGTCCCTTCCCCTTCCTTGCTTTCGAACCAGATTCGTCCCTGATGCCGTTTCACGATCAGCGAGTACGCCAGAGCCAGGCCCTGGCCGGTGCCGGCGCCCACCGGCTTGGTGGTGAAGAAGGGCTCGAAGATACGGGATTGGATCGCTTCCGGAATCCCGGCCCCCGTGTCGTGGATCGCAATCTGAACGTATTCCTGCTGTCGTGAGGTGGAAATCGTGATCGTGCCCTTGTGATTCGTGGGCTGCTCGATGGTGAGGGCAATTGCCTGGGCGGCATTGATGATCAGATTGAGCATGACCTGATTGAACTCGCCTACCACGCACGGCACGCCGGGAAGCGTGTCGTCGAAGTGGGTGACGATGTCCGCCACGTATTTCCATTCGTTTTGCGTCACCGTCATCGTGGTCGCGATGGCCTTGTTGATGTTGACGGAGCGTTTCTCCTGTCCCGGATGCGAGAACTCCTTCATCGCCCGGACGATTTTGGTCACCCGGTCCAGGCCTTCCAGTTCCTGGTCGATGGCGCTGGGAACTTCCGCCAGCAGGTAATCCAGATCGGCGCTGCGGCTGGCCTGCTCAAAGGCCTCCACCGTCTGGGGCTGAATCGTGCCGCTCTTGGCCTCGCCCAGGGCCGTGCGGCACTGCGTCAGCAAACCGGCGATCTGCGTCCAGGAATCCTTCAGGAACCGGGCATTGTCGCCCACATATTGCGTCGGGGTATTGATCTCATGGGCAATGCCGGCGGCCAGTTGGCCGACGGCTTCCAGCTTCTGGGATTGACGCAGTTGCTCTTCCAGCGATTGCCGCTGCTTCTCCAGGCGGTTGCGCTCGGTTATGTCGGCCCCCGGGATAATGAAGCCTCCGGCTCCGCTCTGCTCGTACTGCACCGGGGTGACGTTAAACGCCACATAGCGAGTCTGCCCGTCCTTTTCGTAAGCCACATTGTCGTAGCGGATGGTATCGGCGGCTTCCAGCCACCGCTGGATCTCCGCGGCCATTTCGATGTCCTGCCATCGGATGCCGCATTCGCACAAGGTGCGGCCCAGGACCTCGGGCTCACTCAGGCCAAAGACCTTGCTGGCGGTCAGATTCCAGCGGGTAATGCGGGCCTGGGCATCCATGCCAATCAGGATGGAGGGAATGGCGTGCAGAAACGCGGCCGTTTCCGCGTTGGCGGCCTGCAGCGCGGCTTCCGCCAGGATGCGGTCGTCAATCATGCGCGAGATGACCAGCACGCCCTCGGGCTTCCCATCCGTCGCCCGTACGGCTCCGCCATGGGATTCGACGTGGCGCCAGGTCCCGTCCTTGTGCCGGATCCGGAAGTATACGACCTCGCTCTTGCCGCTCTCCAGAATTCGTTCCGCGGCTCCCTTCACGGTGGCGCAATCCGCGGGATCGATGAACTGAAAGACGTCTTGGCCCACCAGTTCCTCGGGTGAGTACCCTATTTTGACGATGTGGGACGGGCTGGCGTAGGCATATCGATGCTGGGTGTCAACGATCGCCAGCAGGTCTTGCGCATTGTCGGTGATGGCTCGGAACAAGGCCACACTGCGCCGCAGCGACTCTTCCGCATGCTTGCGCCGGGCTTCCTCGCGTTCCCGGAGGACGCGTTCGGCCAGGATGCGGTTGGCCGTATGAAACCGGGAGCCCAACTCCCAGGCGGCAAACGGTTTCGCCAGATAATCGTCGGCTCCGGCTTCCAGAACGGAGGCCATATCGTTCTGGCCGGATGGCGCCGTAAGGAGAATGACGTATGCGTGGTTCCGGCTGCCTTCCTGCCGCAGGCGCCCGCAGATCTCGGTGCCGCTCATTCCGGGCATGCCGCAGTCCAGCACCGCCAGACTCGGGGCGGTGTCGGAACTCATGATCTCAAAGGCCTTACGCCCTTCACGGGCAATGATGGTGTCGTAGCCTGTGGCCGACAACACTCCCTGGGCGATATTCAGGCTGATATCGTCGTCCGTAGCGACGAGCACCTGCCCGGCCGCCACCGCCGCGATTCCCATTGGCATACTACAAGACACATCCTAGTTGATCGGCAGGATGGGACGGAATAATTAGCCGCGGGCGGCCATTTTCGCACGGAAACGTTGAGGAATGCGGGCTGGCAGGGCCTGGTTAGACTTCTTCCTGCGGGGCATGTCCGCCGATGAAGGCATAGCGGGTGAGATTCCATACCCCATGGGCCGCCGCCGCAACCAGACCCAAATAAATTGCGGGCAACTGCTGCAGATCCGAACGGAACGACGTTGCTTCCTGCCCCACCAGCAGCGCTCCGCGCCGCATGGTGTACCAGTCGAACAAAACCGATACGGCCGAGACGACGAGGGAAATCCATGTGCCCAGGATGAGGTTGGGAGTGTGCCAGAAGGACTGAATCAGGTAATCGAGCCACTGGGAAACCACCGGCAGCACCAACGTGACGCTGAGCGCCGACAGCCATGCCGGTTGCAGGTTTCGGATCGCCTGCAACAAAGCGCCGTAAAAGCCAATCGTTATGGCGCGAAAGATGGCCTCAATCAGTACCGCAAATGCGGCTTGTTTCCAGCCGTGGGTAATTGTGAGGGCCAGATACAAGGCGCCGCGAAGGATCGCGCTCAAAAAAGCCGCCTTCCAATTCCAGAACCGGAAAACGCGAATGCTTGTTTGTCTGGTCACGGAGCCTATTGTTAGCCTTAAGGTGGCATGGTAGCCCACTACCGGTGCTGTGCAGGTGAAAAAACCGTGAATCGAGGTTACGATGGTTTCCCGATTCCGGGGCCGTTGGGGCATGGAGATGGACACCGGATGGAGGCCCTCAAACTTGGGATGGCAACTTTGTCACCAATTAGGCTAGAATCTCATCCAACTAGGTGATGTTTTTCGCTGTCCGAACGGACGAGTGGGGAACAGCGTAATGTGGGGTGGTACCTGAAAAAGGTGTGTTTAAGGGAGGACGGCCAGGTGCGTCGGGTTTTGGCGTGCGTGGAAAATCCTCTCGGAAAACGCCCGGGTACATCCACAGGTGCAGTTCCTGGCAACTTGTCCGGCGGCGGTTAAATATCGCTTCCGGACATGGTCGCTCTGCCCCAACCAGCCGCAGCCGGCTCGATGGGGGATACCACAAGCGACGAGCCGTGCATGGGTGATCTTAAGAATGTGGGCCCGCACCGAAAGCGCCTGGCAATGCCGGGCAGCGGCTAACGAGGAGGAGCAAATCCAATGCCCGAAAATACCCTGACCGTGACCGATAATCGGACAGGCAAGACCTATACCCTTCCCATCCAGGACGCAACCGTTCGTGCGATGGACTTCCGCCAGATCAAGGTCGATCCTGAAGAGTTTGGCATGATGACCTACGATCCGGCGTTCACGAATACCGCCTCCTGCCAGAGCAAAATCACGCTGATCGATGGCGACAAGGGCATTCTGCGGTATCGCGGGTACGACATTGCCGAACTGGCGGAGAACTGTACCTATCTCCAGGTGGCCTACCTGCTTCTCCATGGGGAATTGCCTACGCCGGCCGAAGAGCGCGAGTGGATCCATGAGATCAACTTCCGCGTTCATATCCACGAGAACATCAAGAAATTCATGGACGGCTTCCACTATGACGCCCACCCCATGGGCATCATGGTCAGCACCGTGGCGGCGCTTTCCACCTTCTATCCGGATTCGCGCAATGTTCGCGATGCCCAGGCGCGCAAGCTTTCCATGTACCGTTTGATCGGCAAAATGCCCATCATCGCGGCTTACGCGTACCGCCACCGCGCCGGTCTGCCGTATGTCTATCCGGATTCGGACCTGGGATATACGGAAAACTTCATGAACATGCTGTGGAAACGCAGCGAACTGAAGTATCTGGCCAATCCGGTGCTGGCGCGCGCCCTCGATGTGCTGTTCATCCTGCATGCCGATCACGAACAGAATTGCTCGGCCAATGCCATGCGCTGCGTCGGGAGTTCGGAAGCCGATCCCTTCCTGGCGACGGCCGGCGCCGCCTCGGCCTTGTCCGGCCCCCTCCATGGCGGCGCCAACGAAGAGGTGCTGGCCATGCTGACGAAAATCGGCAGCAAGGAGAACATCCCCGAATACATCAAGGGCGTCAAGGACGGCAAATACAAGCTGATGGGCTTCGGCCACCGCGTGTACAAGAATTACGATCCGCGCGCCCGCATCATCAAGCGCATTGCCGAAGAGGTCTTTCAGGTCACCGGACGCAACCCGAAGATCGACATGGCCATGGAGCTGGAGCAGATTGCGCTGAATGACGATTACTTCATCAAGCGCAAGCTCTATCCCAATGTCGATTTCTACTCGGGTATCATCTACCAGGCCCTGGGGTTCAAGCCGGAGATGTTTACCGTGCTGTTTGCCATTCCGCGCACGGCCGGCTGGCTGGCCCAGTGGCAGGAAATGATTACCGATTCCGAGCAGAAAATCTGCCGTCCGCGCCAGATCTATAAAGGCGAAGGATTGCGGCATCTGCCGAAATTGCGGGCCGCCAAAGCCGAATAGCCCCGTCTCGAGTTTTCCGTTTCAACTTTCCAGGAGTCCGAATGCGGCTCCGGGAAACTTGAAACGGGAGACTCGAAACTGCTTTTGCAGTTGCTCAATTGTTCTTACGTGGTACGCTTCTGCCCATGAGTCCGGTCACACATTTTCTTACCGGATGGGTACTGGCCAACGCGGGGAATCTGAATCGGCGGGATCGGGCGGTGGTCACCGTGGCCGCCGTGATACCTGATGTGGATGGGTTGGGCATCCTTCCCGAGTTGCTGACCCGCCGTTCGGCGCACCCGTTGCTTTGGTTTTCGCAATATCACCACACCCTTCATACGCTGCTCTTTGCGGTGGTGGTGGCGGGCGTCAGTTTTGGCGTGGCGCGCCGGCGCTGGCTTACGGCCTTGTTGGCATTTGGGGCCTTCCATGTCCATCTGTTGGAGGATTTGGTTGGCTCACGCGGTCCGGACGGATACGAATGGCCGATTCCGTATTTGCGTCCCTTTACGGAACGGTGGACTTGGGCGTGGCATGGCCAGTGGGCGCTGAATGCGTGGCCAAACCTGGTGCTCACCATGGCTTTGCTGCTGGCGACGCTCTGGCTCGCAAGAAGACGGGGGTTCTCGCCGGTGGACCTGTTTTCGCCGCGGGCCGACCGTGCGGTGGTGACGGCATTGCGGGGAGCCGGCGGGCCCAGGTTGGCGGCCAGCAGCAAGCCCTAAGCCGCCGGCTTGTTCGGTTTACTGAAAAACAACCGCGCTGGAGTAGTAGCGCAACTTATACGGTTATAATGCTCAAATCGGAAGTCCCTCCCATAACGAGGCATACAAGATGAGCGCTAGTTCGAAGCCTATTTATAAGGACAAGATGCTGGTCGACCCCGCCCACGACGTTCTTCGTTCGGAGCGCCAGCCGTTGGATGAAATCTTTCTGCCGAAAAGCGTTGCGGTGGTCGGCGCGTCGGACCGGGCCGGTAGCGTGGGACGAAACGTCCTGTGGAACCTGCTGAGCACTCCGTTTGGCGGCACGGTGTACCCGGTAAATGCCAAGCGCGACAGCGTGCTGGGCGTGCGCGGTTATCGCAGCGTCTCCGCCATTCCGGACTCCGTCGATCTGGCGGTGATCACGACCCCGGCCGGTACCGTGCCCGAGCTTATCCAGGAATGCGTGACCGCCGGCGTGCCGGCGGCGATCGTGATTTCCGCCGGTTTTAAGGAGCATGGGGAGGAAGGCAAGGAGTTGGAGCGGCAGATCATGCAGATCATCCGGGGCAAAATGCGCGTGATCGGTCCCAACTGCCTGGGCGTGATGAATCCCATCACCGGCTTCAATGCCACCTTCGCCCAGACCATCGCCCGCGCCGGCAATATTGCCTTCATCAGCCAGAGCGGGGCGCTGTGCACCGCCGTTCTGGACTGGAGCTTGAAGGAAATGGTGGGGTTCAGCGGCTTCGTCTCTATCGGCTCGATGCTGGATGTGGATTGGGGCGACCTGATTACGTATTACGGCCGCGACTCCCGTACCCGTTCCATCGTGATCTACATGGAATCGGTGGGCGACGCGCACTCGTTCCTGTCGGCCGCGCGGGAAGTTTCGCTGGTGAAGCCGATCATCGTGATCAAGGCCGGCCGCACCGCCGCCGCCGCCAAAGCCGCCGCTTCGCATACGGGTTCGCTGACCGGCAGCGACGAAGTGCTGGACGCCGCCTTCCGCCGCTGCGGCGTGTTGCGCGTGAACAGCATTGCCGATGTCTTTTATATGTCGGAAGTCCTCGGCAAGCAGCCGCGTCCTCGAGGCCCGCGGCTCTGTATCCTGACTAATGCGGGCGGGCCCGGCGTATTGGCTACCGATGCCTTGATTGGCGAGGGCGGCGAACTGGCCGAGCTGTCGCCCGAGAGCATGAAGGCATTCGATGAGATTCTGCCGGCGGCATGGAGCCACAACAATCCCGTGGACATCCTGGGCGACGCCGAACCCGAGCGCTACTCCAAGTCACTGGAGATTGCGGCCAAGGACCCCAGTATCGACGGCATGCTGATCATTATGACTCCGCAGGGCATGACCGACCCCACGCGTATTGCCGAAAACCTGAAGCCGATGGCCGAAACGCTGGGCAAGCCGGTGTTGGCCAGCTGGATGGGCGGGCCCGTGGTTGCCGCCGGAGAAGAGATCCTGAAGCGTGCCGGCATCCCGACGTTTTTGTTCCCCGATGCGGCGGCGCGGGCGTTCAATTACATGTGGAAGTACAGCTACAACCTGAAGGGGCTGTACGAAACGCCGTCGCTGCCCTCGGGACAGGCGCATGATGCGGATCGCGCCGCGGCGGCGGCCATCATCGATGCCGTGCGCAAGTCGGGCCGCACGATCCTGACCGAGTACGAATCGAAGAAACTGCTGGAAGCTTACCGTATTCCGACGGTCCGCAC
>Ga0326728_10006891_pt1 | contig 30029 bp, 26 predicted proteins | sample MB3enrmetagenome_FD_207602 | JGI IMG/M metagenome (GOLD analysis project Ga0326728, IMG submission 207602) | Lab enriched peat soil microbial communities from McLean, Ithaca, NY, United States - MB31MN | ecosystem: Environmental > Terrestrial > Soil > Wetlands > Peat | place: USA: New York... | reverse complement strand
GCGAGATAGGCGACTCCGCCTACGGCTTCGACTTCCTTGTAGCGGCTGAGTTCCTCGGCCAGTGTGACGATGTCAACCTGGCGGCCGGCGTCGCGCAACTCGCCCATGCGCTGATAGATGCGGCGATGGGAGTCGAGCGAGAAGTCGTCGGGCTCAAGCCTCTCGGCGGCCTCGGACTGGGCGGCGTTGTCGAGCAGGATAGCGCCAAGAATGGTCTTTTCCGCATCGATGTTTGCCGGCAGCCCGGCTTCGAGAGCGAGGTCGGGGATGGTGGCCATAGGAGAGAGTTTAGGGCAGATGCGGCGCGGCGGGTGCTGTGAAGATTGGAGCGGGTTTTAGGAAATGAGGAAATCCCGAGATTCGTGGAGGCGGCCGAGGAGGACGATCCAGCCGGCCACGATTACCAGGTTGCCGAGCTTGTGGAGTTGCTCGGCAAGCCCGCGGCCTACGCCGGTCCCTCCGCCGGTGATCAGAACGGTATTCCCAGTCAACCTCATTACTTCTTTGAGCCTCCCCCAGCAATCATAGTGGTCAAAAGACACCCGGGCTGCCAAGTGAATCTGCGAATATGAATGCAAGGCCGCGTTGCAGCCTGATCGAGGATCGAACTCGCTCCAGTGACTGAATCGTTGCGCCGCGTGGCGCTTATCTACAATCCGGCTTCTGGCCAGGTCTCCTCCCGGCGCCTTGCTGCTGTTCGCGCGGCATCCGAAGTGTTTCGGAACGCCGGGTGCGAAGTCGAGTCTTTCGAGACCGACGGCCCGGGATCTGCCGCAGTGCTCGCCCGGCAATGCGTGGAGGCCGGTTTTGACACCGTACTTGCCTGCGGCGGCGACGGCACTGTCCACGAGGTGATGCAATCTCTGGTGGGCACAGAGGTTTCGCTCGGCGTTCTTCCGCTGGGAACCGCAAACGCACTTGCGGCGAGCCTCGGGCTCGTAGCGCCGGCTGCAAAGGTAGCTCGAAAACTGCTCAAGGCTGCGCCGGTGCGGATCCCGGTTGGGCGAATCCACTATCACACGAAGGACGGCGAGCCGGCCTCGCGGTATTTTCTGGTTGCGGCCGGCATCGGCGCCGACGCACTGCTGATGTCGCGGATGGACTCCCGGCTGAAACGCCGGCTCGGCTATGTGCTTTACGTCATCGAAGCTCTGAAGATCTGGGCGACGGACCCGTTCCCGCTCTTCGAGGCCGAACTGGCCGACATCAGCCTGGGGACGTTTGAGCGGATTGAAGTCTCGCAACTTCTGGCCGTACGGGTGCATTCGTTTGGGGGCATTTTGGGGCGACTTGCGCCGGGCGCCACCCTGCACAGTCCCGAGTTGCGGATGATCGCCTTCAAGACTCGGAGCCGGTTTCGTTATCTCCACTTCCTGCTTGCGGTCCTGGTGGGCAATCATACCTTTGAGCACTCCGTGCGGCTGCACCGGACCCACCGGGTGGAGTGCAACTTTCGCCATGGCTCGGACGAGAACCACCTTGTCGAGGCGGACGGCGAGGTTCTTGGTTTTCTCCCGGCGCGGATCGAGGCTATCCCGGATGCGCTGAACCTTCTGGTGCCGAAGGGGGCTAAGCTGTGATTGAGTTATGTATATATAAATGAATATCTTAAAAAATACTCCACAAAAATTATGCGGGGAGTTCTCCGGGGTATGGGTCGAGAGTGGACGGCGGTGGAGTGGCGAGAGAAATGACCATCAGGGGCTAAGGCCGTGCCCTTTCAAAACCGTCGATCCGCAACTGTTGCAAATGAACGCGCGGAGCGAAGGCTTGAAGAGTTCTGCCTTGATTTTGTGCTTCGCTGACCACGAAGACCGCTAGCAAACGAAACTTCCCAATCGGCGGTGATACTACCAGTAAATGCTATTTGCGTCCTTCCGCCTCGAATTCCTCTTCTGCCCTGGGCAAGATTTCCCCGCGATCTGTACATGGTCGCCAACGGGTAATGCAGTTGAAATGGAAGTCTGTTAGGGCGGCACGCTCTTCTGAAGATTCCTCAGGGGTAAAGCTCGCCTCAAGAAGAATTCGACGCTGGATGAATCCGCGATTTGGGTGCTCAGCAAATTGATCTGGGGTTGATTCAGGCTTAGCGCCTTCCCGAAAAGCAACGTCAAGTGTTGGCCAATATCCGCTACCGACTTTATCCCTGAGCCAAAAATCCGCGCCCGGAGTAATCCACATATTGACAGGTAACGCCACGCTCATTCCAAACCCTTTTTCTGTCACGAGACCATGTGAGACATGAAATCTTGCAGTGACTCCTGCGCTCCGGAGTCCAACCAGTTGCAATACTCTCGCTCCCAAGTGCGGTCCTTCTTCAAACATAAAATCCGGATAAACCTGTGGTAGATGGTAGATCAGAATGTAGTAGCTGCAATCCTCCGAATTACAATTTCCGGACCAACTTCCCCATTTACCCCAGCGGGACATCAGCTTCTGTGCATCGGACCAAGAACTGTGGTTCAACTCCAGAGATTTGATATCTGCCAGCAATGCCTCAGCACGAGTACGGAACAGCCACTGATGGGCTTCCATCGCAAGCCATCCCATGGTGAGCAAAACAGTGACTAGAAGAAGCTTAGACACTCTTGTTCGGCGAAAGAGACGGAGCATGCTTGATTAGACGCCATGCTAGGAGAATATGTTCCAACCTTCACGGGCGTGTTGTCGCCAATGCGGAAGTTGACCGAGAAGCAAATGCAGATCCTTCCTCGCTGCGCTCGTCAGGATGACAGTGCGTGCGGGGGTAGCGCGTTCAAATCAGCATTGTTGGCCTATCGTCGCCAATGGGGAAGTTTCGGCTCATGCGGACAGCCGTCCTGCGCTATATTCTGTGCCAACTTGTGCCGGTTGAATCCATCCGCGGCTTGGATCACCGCTTGGGCGTGACCGGGACAGCGCTCATGGATTCCGAGACGATGTCGAGGCGGGACTTGAAGGGGTCGGGCATGGCTTCGGGCTTGCCGGCGGCGGTGAAGTTCATGAGGACGTCGGTGGCGGGCGAGTAGCGGGGCCAGTTTGGGAGGCCTGAGCCGTTGGGGTCGCCGGTCTTCATGAAATTCGTCCAGTACTCGATCATGGATTCTTCTACCTGCTCGTCCTGGGGCGTGGGGGTGACGCCGCGAACGGCGGAGAGGGTCTTGAAGACGTAGGGGACTTCGGTGGCGTGGTGTGCGCCAGTTACCTGACCGCGTAGAGACTGGGCAACATAAGAGAAGCGGAACTCGTAGACGGGCAGGCCCTCCTGGGCGAAGATGCGGGCCTCAAAGCGGGCCGGCTCAATGGCCTGGCGGTCGCGGCCGACCATGCCTTTGAGGGTGACGAGGTCCTTTGCGCCGGCTGCGGTATAGGCTTTGCGGGCGGCATCGGAGTACATGCCGAAGGTGGAGTAGACGTCTGCCTCGGTATCGCCGGGGGCTGTGCCGGTGTCTTCGTCGTTTGCGCCGACGAGGATGGGGACGCGGAGGTTGTCGCCGGAGAGGTAGATGTCGGGCATATCGGCTGGGATAAGCTTGCCGTCGATCATGGGGCCGGCATAGCTGATGCGGCCGGAACCGAAGCCGACGTCGCCGATGATGACGCCGGCGGGCAGGGCGCGGAGTTTGGCGAGGGCATCGGGACCGGAGCCGTCGATGCCGGCCGAGCGGGCAAACTTGAGGCCGGTGTCTTCCGCGGAGTCGCCGCCCGAGCCGACAGGCGCGCCGATGGGGGGCTGGTACATGCGACCGAATCCGGACTCGATGATGGCGCGACCGAAGAGGCCGCGGGCGAGCGAGGTTCCGAGCAGCATGTTGACGGAGCGCCCGCCGTGGGACTCGCCCATGACGGTGACGTTGGCGGGGTCGCCCCCGAAGGCCGCGATGTTGCGCTGCACCCACTTGAGGGCGGCGATCTGGTCCATGTAGCCGTAGTTGCCGAGGAGGCCGTCGGCGTTTTCCGCGGTGAGGGCGGGATGGGCGAAGTAGCCCAGGCGGCCGAGGCGATAGTTGACGCTGACGAAGATGACTCCGTGGCGGACGAAGGCCTCTCCCTGGTAGGCGACAGGCGTCGTGCCTCCGATGACCGAGCCGCCGCCGTGGATCCAGACCATGACGGGCATTGGTGCGGCGGGCATTTGGGTGGGCGTGAGGACGTTGAGGTAAAGGCAGTCCTCGGAGGTTGGCGGGATGGGCGGCGCCTGGTCGTCCTTGAAGATGTTCTGGAGGCAGTCGTGGGCAAGTGCCGTGGCGGGGCGGATGCCGGTCCATGGGGCGACGGGCTGGGGGGCGCGCCAGCGAAGGTTGCCGAGGGGCGGAGCGGCGTAGGGGATTCCGCGGAAGGCGGCGATGCCGTCGGCGACGACGCCTTGCAGGACGCCGGAGTCGATCTTGATCTGCGGGGTCTGGGCGGTGGCTGCGGCGGCTGCGCAAAGCAAAGCGGCTGAGACGAGGCGGCGGAGTATCCCTTGCGATGACATGGAGTGCGTTCCCCCGGAGTGCGGTTTGCGGTCAACCCAAGTTAGCGGTCCGGTTGGCGACGTGTCAAAGTCGGATAATCGCAAGGTGGATGAACGCAAGCCCGGCGATTGTGTGCGCGACATTTTCTATATTGCGAGGGTGTTTTGACGCAGTATCATGGCAGCGCCAATCGAAACTACTTTCACTGCTCGAATAAGGGGGGAGTTCCTGTTATGAAAACTTTCAAACTGCTTGTGTTTCTAGCCGCAACCGCTGTACTGAGCGTGGCGAGTGCGCGCTCGGCGATGGCGCAGAACCAGGAGATCAAGACGACATTTGTGCACCTTGGCCAGGGCGTTCCGGGAGTTTTCTACGAGCCGGTGAACCCGGGGCCCAAGGCGCAGATCGCTGTTTTCATCATGCATAACGAGGGCGATTACCTTACGTTTTCGGGCTGCACGGAGCTGTCAAAGCGCGGTTATCGCGTGCTGTGCGGCAACACAACGACCGCCAAGGCCAACGTGGGCAACATGAACATGGACCGTGTGCTGCTGGACGCGAAACTGGGCGTGGCCTGGCTGAGGAAGAATCCAGACGTGAAGAAGATCGTGCTGTGGGGACACTCGGGCGGCGGCGTGCTGATGTCGAGCTACCAGAACATCGCCGAGAACGGTGTGAAGATCTGCCAGGGGCCGGAGAAGATCTACAAGTGCCCGGACACGCTGGCCGGGATGCCGGCGGCCGACGGCATGATGCTTGTGGACTCGAACTGGGGAACCGCGACGATGATGGTGTTCTCGATCGACCCGTCGGTGACCAGCGAGGACAACGGGATGAAGCTGAATCCCGACCTCGACCTGTTCAACCCGAAGAACGGGTTTAACGCCAAAGGCAACTCGGATTTCAGTCCGGAGTTTATTAAGGCGTGGCAGACGGCGGTGGGCAAGCGGAACAACGCGCTCATCGATAGCGCTCTAGCCAAGCTGGCCGATATTCAGGCGGGCAAAGGGCCGTACACCGACGACGCGCCGTTTGACATTCCAGGCGGCAACTTTGCGGGTGCGGCCAACCGGTTCTTTGCCCAGGACGTGAACCTGATGGCGCACACGGTGAAGGCTTGGCCGCTGATCCACGCCGACGGTTCGATAACCAACGAGATCGTGCATACGGTTCGGGTGCCGGAAGGATTCGTCAACCCCACGCCGAGCTACGTGAACGGGACCCTGAAAGTGACCGTGCGCAGCTTTTTGAGCACGTTTGCGCTGCGGACCGGGCCGGACTTTGGCTACGACGAGGACTCGGTGAAGGGCATCGACTGGTCGTCGAGCTACAGCGTGCCGCCGAGCAGCGTGGAGGGAATTGGGGTTCCGACGCTGGTGATGGGCATGACCGGGCACTGGGAGTACCTGGCGGCAGAGACGATCTATAACCACTCGAAGGCGACGGACAAGACGCTGGCGTTTGTGGAAGGCGCTCAGCATGGCTACACGACCTGCAAGAAGTGCGAGAAGACGCCGGGGCAGTTTGGGGATACGCTACAGAATGTCTATAACTACGCGGACAAGTGGTTGAGCAAGCCGGGGCGGTTCCTGCCGTAGGGCATGTGCTTAATTGGAAGGCCGGTCGCCTTGGAGGCGACCGGCCTTCTGCCTTTGGCGGGTACGGTGGCTTGCTAGACATAAAAACATATATATGTAAATATGCTTTTATGCGAACGAGCATAGATATTCCGGATGCGACGTACCGCGATCTGAAGGTGAAGGCGGCGCGAGAAGGTGTCTCGGTGCGCCTGGTTGTGCTGCGCGGAATCGAGCGGGAGCTTGAAGGGGAAGAGGAAAAGCCGGTTCGCCGGCTGGAGCTGCCGCTGATTCACTCGACCCGTCCGGGGACGCTGGAACTCAACAACGAGCAGGTCGATGAACTCACCGCTTTTTCCTGATGTGAATGTGTGGGTAGCACTTAGCTTTGACCGTCATGCGCATCACGTGGCGGCGAAGCGATGGTATGAATTATTGCCACCTTCTTCGACGCTTGTATTTTGCCGGCAAACGCAGCTTGGGCTGTTCCGTATCCTGACCACCGCGGCGGTGATGGGCGAGGAAGTCTTGACCCAGCAGGGATGCTGGCAGATTTTCGATCAGTGGACGGCAGGTGGGCAGGTGGCGTGGGCGGAGGAGCCTCGAGAACTGGGAAGGCTACTGCGGGAGTCGACCCAGGACACGGCCACCTCGCCTAAGGCGTGGATGGATGCCTATCTGGGGGCGTTTGCAGAGAGCGGCGGGTTGACGCTGGTGACGCTGGACCGAGCGCTGGCGGGAAAGGCCCGGGGGGCGGTTTTGCTGGGGTAGTGGGCAGGCCTGGAAACGATCCACAGAGGCTAAAGCCCTAGTTGTCTCTCGGCGGTTGCGCCAGGGATAAATCCCTGGCCTACCGCCTGCATGAGTTGTGCGGGGAAAAATGCCTGGGTTACCGTTCAGAGTGGAATGGTTCCAAGCCGTTCTTTCTGAGAGCGTTGTAGGTGGCGGGAGAGGCCAGCCACTCAAGGAACTCCCGGGCTTCTTTGGGGTGGGGGGCATTTGCCGGGATGCCGGCGGAGAAGATGCTTGGCTCGGCCAGATCGTGGGGAATAGGCACAATTTCTACCCCCTTGACGGGCATGAGCTCGCTGACCTGCTGGAAGCCGAACTCGGCCTGACCGGCGGCGACGGCCTCACCGGCGCTTGAAACCACCAGGGTCTTGGCCTTCATCTGGTCGGCGATGCCGAGCCTTGGGAACATGACGTCCCGAACATAAACGCCGCTGACGCCTGATGTGTAGGTGATGGACTTGGCGGCGAGGAGGGCCTGCTTGAGGGCATCGGCGTTGTGGATGTCGGGCTTTGGAGAGCCGGCCTTGAAGCCGAGACCGATATCGGAGCGGACGAGGTCGATTCGGCTATCGGCCAGCACCTTGCCGCGGCGGATGAGATCGTTGAGGGATTTATCGAAGAGGATGACGACGTCGAAGACTTCGCCGCGATCGAGCCGGGCGGGGATGGCTGTGCCGGTTGTGCCTACCGAGCCTCCGCCTTCGAGCTTTACCGCAACGTGCTTCAACGCGAGGTAGCGGGGGAGTAGATCGGTGACTGCCGGGATGACGGCTGGGGTGGCGACTACGTTGAGCTGGGTCTGGGCTGTCGCGGTCTGAGCCTGGGTGAGCCCGAGGAGAAAGATCGATGTAAGGCCGAATGCGAGGCTCAGCGTGAGCGAATGGATGCGAAAGTTCATGTACGTCACCACCTTTATGGGTTTCGAAGAAAACATCGAACTGATTTCGGGATGGATGGAGCAGGGTGCTGTGCGAACGCCACAGGATACCATTGGGCGGGGAGTGTGTGGTCGGGGTCCGCTTAGATGGAGGCACCTGGCCAGGTTGAACCAGTCTTAACTCTATGGCTCTAGCTCCGTCGAATTCTGCCGAAAACATGTATGGGATAGAACCCGTACCCTTCAGACTTTTCGCTTCCATGACTGAGCAGAGGCAGGCCGCGCGAAAAGGACAAATCCTATGGCAAAGACCAATGCGAAGAGCACTTCGAGTGCCAGGGTCATACTCGATCGATCCGGGCGGCTCGTGATACCGAAGAAGATAAGAGACGCGATGGGGCTGAAGGCAGGCACGCGGCTGTGGATGGTGTGGGACGGCGACAGGTTGCTGCTGAAACCTGTCACCCCCGGGACGCACCTCGAATAGCTCGCGGAAGGTGAATGCGGATTCTATTTACACGTGGAATCTGCGGGATTTCGAGAGGGTTGCGCCGGATCTGGCGGGGCGGATTGCGAGGCCGTGAAAGAGAACGCAGGCTGCAACGATAATGGGTCGCCGGAAGGAATCGAATCAAGAGGTTCTTTGATATCAGGGAATTGCTGCTTGATCTTCTTTGCCATCCACGTGGCTTCTTTGACCGCTACGAAATAGACCAGCAAAATACCGCCCAGCTCCCATAGCGAAATGTTTCGATAAGCTGGGGCGTTTGCCCAACTGGGAAGATACGGAATCAAGTGATGCCATTCGTACAGCCCAAGACTAATCAGAGCCAGAATCAAAATCTGGCGCATCAGCAGCTTTCCCATATATTCAGGAATTGCCAGATTGCCGAAGAAATCATCGGAGTCCTGGAAACTCAGGCCACACGTGCAGCAAAACATAAATACGATATATGACAATGTCGCCGCGACTTGCCAACTCCAAACATAGCTGCTAAGTGGAAAATACATTACGCAAAAGAAGAGACCTGCGATGACATGAGACCAGCGCCCGATCCACCAGGAGGTCGGCTTATCGCTTTGAGATGAGTTTTGAGTCTCGTTCGTCTTGCTCTCGGCCGTTTCTAAATCATCGAACATATTCCGCCTGCTTTTCGTAAGGCTAACTAAAACGACAACGGAATGTTAAATCAAATGCAGCCGCGGATCCTTCGACTGCGCAGGCCGCGCCATTGGCGCGGCCTGCTTCGCTCAGGATGACAGCGCGTTGGTGGGGGTTGAATCTGTGGCTGCTGCTCCGCGTTTCACACGGTGCTCATAGCTCGCCTTGATGAAGCGGTGGAAGAGCGGATGCGGTTCCAGAGGCTTCGACTTGAACTCAGGGTGGAACTGGCAGCCTAAGAAGTAGGGGTGGCCGGGGATCTCTACGATCTCTACGTAGGTTTGATCGGGAGTTGAGCCGGAGATGCGCAGGCCTGCGCCGGTTAGGAGGGCCTCGTACTCGCGGTTGAACTCGTACCTGTGCCTGTGGCGCTCGCTGATCTCGGTTTGGCCGTTGTAGGCCTGTGAAGCCAGGGTGTTGGGCTGGAGCTGGCATGCCCAGGCGCCGAGGCGCATGGTGCCGCCCATCTCTTCGACGCCAAGCAGTTCGCGGAGCTTATAGATGACGCGGTGGCTGGCGGCGGGGTCGAACTCGCTGGAGTTGGCGTCCTTCAATCCACACACGTTCCGGGCGAACTCGATGCAGGCGGTCTGCATGCCTAAACAAATTCCAAAGTAGGGGACGTGCTTTTCGCGGGCGTATCGGATGGCGTTCAACATGCCTTCTATGCCGCGCTTGCCGAAGCCTCCGGGGACGAGGATGCCGTCGAAGCCTTCGAGTTGCGATTCGTAGGAGCGGTCGTCGGGGTTCTCGGTTTCGAGGCCTTCGGCCTCGATCCAGGTGACCTTGAGCTTGAGGTTCTGAGCGATCGCGCCGTGGGTGAGGGCTTCTTTCAGAGACTTGTAGCTGTCCTCGTACTCGACGTACTTGCCGACGATGGCGATGGAGACTTCGTCTTTGGGGTTGTGGATGCGCTCGATGAGGGCCTGCCACTGGGTGAGGTCGGCCGGGGGCGCTTCCTTGCGGAGGTATTTGAGGATGAGCGAGTCGACGCCTTCTTTGGCAAAGTTGAGCGGGACTTCGTAGATCGAAGACAGAGTGGTTGCGCCGATGACGGCTCCGTTTTCGACGTTGCAGAAGGTGGCGATCTTCTGCTTCATCTCGAGGGGGAGGGGGAGATCGGAGCGGCAAAGCAGCACGTCGGCCTGGATGCCGATGGAGAGCAGCTCCTTGACGGAGTGCTGGGTGGGCTTGGTCTTGAGCTCCTGGGCGGCGGCGATCCAGGGGACGAGAGTGAGGTGGACGAAGACGGTGTTTTCGCGGCCTAACTCCTGGCGCATCTGGCGGATGGCTTCAAGGAAGGGGAGGGATTCGATGTCGCCGACGGTGCCGCCGATTTCGACGATGGTGACGTCCGCTCCGTTGGCGGCGACTTTGCGCATCGCGTTCTTTATCTCGTTAGTAACGTGGGGGATGACCTGGACCGTCTTGCCGAGGTAGTCTCCGCGGCGCTCCTTCATGATGATCTGCTCGTAGATGCGGCCCGTGGTGAGGTTGTTGTCGCGGGTGAGCGGAGCGTGGGTAAAGCGTTCGTAATGACCGAGATCAAGATCGGTCTCCGCGCCGTCGTCGGTGACGAAGACCTCGCCGTGCTGAAAGGGCGACATGGTGCCGGGGTCCACGTTGAGGTAGGGGTCAAACTTCATCATGTTGACGCGCAGGCCACGGCACTCAAGGAGGCAGCCGATAGAGGCAGCCGCAAGACCCTTACCGAGACTGGACACAACTCCGCCCGTCACAAAGACGTACTTTGCCGACATCGCTGCAACCTCATTTTTTGTTTGTGCTGATTGGACGTTCGAGGGGGGCACAATCAAGTATGACAGAGTTCCGGCTTCGGATCAAAACGGAAATACGCTGGGAGCTGTGAAGAACGCGGGGAATTCCGGCAGGGCCTGGGTTGCCTCCATGGCGTGAAGCTAGCGCGCCTCTCGAGCCGAAAGAACGCAAAAGTGCTTCCCGGAAAATGAAACGGGTGTATGATGATGCCGTTTCACAATTCGGAAGGGAACTGCCGGGTGCGAGATTCGGGCGATGAAGGCCGGGTCAAAGGTCTAATCGCACAGCCGCTTGCGCTGAAACCAGGCTGGGGTTGCTGACAGGGGTTCTCTGGCGATGCCCATCCACGCTGGCTGGCTCAGGCGAACCGGCCCAGATCGCAAATCTCCACCCCCCGGACCCAGTTGGCGTGCATTCCAACATTCGCCGCGCGTGTGTGCGGCGGGGCCAGAGAATCGGGGAGGAAGCCATGAAATCGATCAAGATATTGCTGGCGGGGTTGGTGGTGCTGGTTGTGGTCTTCGCCAGCAGCTGCGGAGAGAAGAAGCAGACAGAGACCTACTATCTGATCTCAGTCAACACGCAACTGCCCTACTGGCGGACGGTGGCGAACGGGTTTACCAAGGCGGCGGCGAGCCACCAGGTTTACACCAAGATCGCCGGTCCGGAGAGCTACGATCCGCTGGGCGAGCTGGACGCATTGCAGCGGGCAGTCCAGGCGAAGCCGGCGGGGATTCTGATCTCTGTGGCCGATGCCTCGGTACTTGAGCGGGAGATCGATAACGCGGTGAAACAGGGTATTCCGGTGATTGCGGTTGACTCCGACGCGAGGATTACGCGGAGGATCACCTTTATCGGCACGAATAACGTTGACGCGGGCCGGCTGGGGGCGGCGCGGCTTATCGAGAAGCTTGGCGGCAAGGGCAACGTGGTGTTTTTCACGATTCCGGGGCAGCCCAACCTTGAAGAGAGGCTGTCGGGGTTCAAGCAGGACCTCGAGCGCTACCCGGGCGTGAAGATTGCGGGTATTGCCGATATCAAGGGCGGCGCCACCGATGCTTTCGACCAGGCCCAGCAGTATCTGGCCCGAACCGGACCGGAGAAGATTGCGGCGTTCGTCTGTCTTGAAGCAGTGTCAGGCAAGCCGGTGGCCGACGCGGTAAAGCGGGTGAAGAAAGGGCCGCCGCTGGTGATTGCCTGGGACACCGATCAGGGAACCCTGGACGCGGTGCGCGACGGAACCATCGATGCAACCATCGCGCAGAAGCCTTATACGATGGGATTCTTCGGGCTGAAGATGCTCTACGACGTGGTTCATGCGCCGCCGCCACTGCTCAACAAGGACTTTCACACAGACTTCTTCTCACCCTATCCGGCGTATGTGGATACGGGTACGGTCCTGGTGGATAAGAGCAACGTCGATCTCTACTTCTCGGCACAGGCGGCTAACAAGTAGAGGGCCGGCGGGCCAACATAATGCAGAGCCCCCGCAGATGCCTCCGAGGGAACAAAGAGGGCGGTCCCCGGAATCGGCGCGAACCGCCCCGTGAACCCTTGTGGGGCAAGAAATTCAGCGTCACCTTTGCGGCCAACGCTCGCGGGGTACAAAATGGGCGCCGCTGAAGGTTGACAGGAATTTCCAGAGCGCGCATCTGTTCGTTAGGTTGATTGCCGTGACATCCTTGTCGAGTTTGTAGGACTGGGCGTGGAAGACATTATTCTTTCCGAGGTTTACGTCGAAGAAGCTTCGCGGGGCGTCTTTGAAGAATCGCGGGCGGCGGCGGGAGAATCAAAGCAGATGAGCAGCAATCATTTTGGAGGGTTATCTCGATGACATTGTCGGCGCGCGAGGCGCATGAGAAGAAAGTGGCACCACCGGTGAGCGGAGTACTGCCTGTGTTTCACGAACGTTGGAGCCCAAGGTCGTACGCGGACAAGCAGGTGAGCCGCGAGACGCTGGGGAAGGTCTTTGAGGCGGCGCGCTGGGCGGCCTCTGCCAACAACGAGCAGCCGTGGCGGTTTGTGGTGGGCCTGAAAGGGAGCGACACGTGGCAGAAGATCTTCGATTCGCTGGTTGAGGGGAACCAGAAATGGGCGAAGCATGCGCCGGTGCTGATTGTGGGCGCGGCGCACGGGATCCACGCCAAGAACGGGCGGGCGAACGGGTTTGCGCTCTACGATCTGGGCGGTGCGGTAGCGCACTTGACGCTGCAAGCCGCGGCGCTGGGACTGGCGACGCACCAGATGGCGGGCTACGACCGTGAAAAGGCACGGGGGCTGTTGGGGATTCCCGAGGAGTACCTGTTGGGCGCGGCGATTGCGCTTGGTTACCAGGACGAGCCGGAGAAGCTGGGAGATGAAGGCCTGATCGAGCGGGAGACGGTGGCGCGGGAGCGGAAACACCTGAACGAATTTGTGTTCGGAGGCTGGGGCGAGTCGTTGGGCCTGGGTTGAGCCACGCGCGGGTTTAGGGCGTACTGAAGATCGAGCGCAGGAAAGACGTCCTACGGGGGCTGAAACGGGAGTTGATTCGAAGTAGCTTGGTTGGTACGGATGAATCCGTGCTCCTTTCAAGACGACAGCTCAAAGAGTGTGGTTCCGAGCCTGTAAGGCCCCCCTGCTGAAAGCACGGACCTTAACCAACGGGCAAGGGCACTTCCCCTTCGACGACCGGGCTCTCGCGGGGCATTCTTCTTAGAGCCTGGGACATGCTGGGAATCAACGGAACTTCCGCACTACCCCCTCTTGCGAAGAGCGCGATGTTCCGCGCTGGGTTCCGAGGGACTGCTTCCGCATCTTTCGGCAGGAGCGTAGCCAAAAGCCGCCCTTCATTCGTCAAAGAAAGAGCAATCATAATCCAAAGAGCTTTTCTGAATAACAGAGGTGCTAAAAATGATCGATCGTAGATCGACAATGGCATTTGCGCGGCGGGTCGCGCTTGTGGTCTGCCTGCTTATCGCATTGGTTGGATGGGTTTCAGCGCAGGGCCGGGGTGGCATGGGCAGCGGGGCCGATACCGACAATACGCCGATTGTCCTGACCACGGTGATGATGCCGAAGGTCCCCAAGGTCGATCACGACCTGGAGCAGCTGACCAGGGCGCTGGGTTTGACCCCGGATCAACAGGCGCGGGTGACGGAGATTCTCACTGCCAGGAACCAGCAGATCGAAGACCTGATCAAGCAGTACAAGACCATCCAGAAAATGCGGGATGACCAGCAGAAAGCCAAGCCCGCTTCCGGTCAGACTCAGCCGGGCACTCCGCAAATCGTCATGTCGGAACAGCAGGTTGAGCAGCAGGCGCGGGCCATCATGCGCAAGATTCGCAGCGATGTTGACACGAAACTTGTCGCGCAGCTCACCGATACGCAGAAGACAGCTTACGGCGCCTGGAAGACGAAGCAGGCCAAGTCGGATGCGGAGGATGCGGCCGAAGAGTTCCTGCCCAGGAGCAGTACCGGCCCGGATACCAGCATGGGCATGAGCGGTTCTGGTGGTGGTGGCGGCGGCGGTGGTGGAATGGGCGGTGGGGGCGGCATGGGTGGAGGTGGCGGTATGGGCGGCGGCAGCATGGGCGGCATGACCGGTGGAATGCCGTCGAGCGCACCGTCCATTCAGATGCCGCAGCTTCCCAAGGTCGACAAGGATCTGAAACAGCTGATCAAAGCGCTGGATCTGACCACCGATCAACAGGCGCAGGTGAAGGATGTTCTGACCAGCCGGAACCAGCAGGTGGAAGACCTGGTCAAGCACTTCCAGACCGAGCAAAAGCAGCGCAGTGACGCGCAGAAGGCCAACCGAGGCGCGGGCAACGGACCGGGCGGCATGCCTGGCGGAGGGCTCGATTTCAGGGCGATGGATCAGGCGCGCGCCGATTTGAAGCTCATTCGCAACGAGGCTGACAACAAAATCGCCGCACTTCTTACCGACAGCCAGAAGACGGCTTACGAGGGCTGGAAGGCAAAGCGCGCCAAGTCGGACGCCGAACAGGAGGCCCAGGAGTTCCGGCCGAGCACCAATGGCGGCATGGGCGGCAATATGGGCGATGGCCAGGGTGGCGGCGGTATGGGCAGAGGACCGGGAATCTAAGAATAGGCCTGGGAGACGGCATTGACGAGGCGGCGGGGTAACTCCCGCCGTCTTTTCTTTGCTCTGAAGCAGGGGTGCGATGCGCGAGGGGCACCGCTAATGTATTCGCGGTCGTTGATCGAAGGAAACAAAAATGGCGGAAAGCAAATTGTGCTCTCCGCCATTCGACTTTCTGGAAGAAGCTTAGCTAGTTACCAGCTCATGCCCGCACTGATCGGGGTGCCAGTTTCTTGGCTGGTAGATGCAGCAGGGTTCCTGGGCCAGCGGGTCGCCGGTTACGGCGTAGGCGCGGGCGCGAGAGCCGCCGCAGATCTCCTTGAACTCGCAGGCGCCGCACTTGCCTTCTAACTGCGAGGTGTCGCGCAGGGCCTTGAAGATGGGCGCGTTGCGGTAGATGTCGGCCAGAGGGGTCTCGCGGATATTGCCGGCGTGGATGGGCAGGAATCCGCTGGGGTAGACGTCGCCCTTATGGGAGATGAACATGAAGCCCTTGCCGTCGTTGACGCGGCGCGTGGCCCAGGCGTTGTTGCGGGTCTTGGCGTCGGTGGTCGGCGTGCCGGCTTCAAACTCCGTGGGCCGCGCCACCGAGCCGGGATGTCCGCCAGGATGGCCGCCGCCGTGGCCGAACTTGCGCTCCTCGAGGTTGTGCTGGATGAGGTAACGGCGGTAGTGCATGGCTTCCGTGGTCTTGATCTGGAAGGGCGCGCGGTGGCTCAGCTCGTAGATCTTGGCGAAGACCTGCTCGAACTCCTCGCCCGAGAGGAGGTCGGACTGCTGACCGCGGCCTACGGGGACGAGGAAGAAGACGTTCCACATGACGATCTTGAGCCTCTCGAAGAGGTCGCAGAGGTTGTCGAGGTCTTGGACATTGTGGCGGCTGATGGTGGAGTGGACCTGGATGGGGATGCCGGCCTCGTTGGCCCACTCGATGGCCTGAATGGTGCGGGCATATGCGCCGGGCAGCCCTCGGAAGTTGTCGTGAATCTCAGGGGTTGAGCCGTCGAGGGAGATGCCGAGCCTGACCAGGCCCGCTTCCTTGAGCTTGAAGATGGCCTCGCGGGTGAGCAGCGGGGTGGCGCTCGGGGTGACCGCGACATGGACGCCCTTGCTGGCGGCGTAGCGGATCAGGTCGTAGATATCGGCGCGCTTGAGGGGATCACCGCCGGTGAAGACGAAGATGGGGATGTGCATGGCGGCGATCTGGTCGATGAGGTCGTGGGCCTCTTCGGTGGAGAGCTGGTCGGGGTGGGGCAGGGGCTGGGCGGCGGCGCGGCAGTGCTTGCAGGCCAGATCGCAGGACTGGGTGATCTCCCAGATGGCGAGGAAGGGGGATTCGTCGAAATCGATCTCGCCGAGAGCGGGAATGTTGTGCATGGGCTGCATCTGCATGGGGGCCTCCTGGGGTAGCCGCTGGGGAAGTGCCGGGGAATGTGATGAAGGCCGAAAAGCGGCCAGAACAACCGTTCCCGTGCGCCACGGTACGCAGCTAGAAGACCAGTTTACGACAGGGGTGGGCTGTGATTGGGATCACTTGTCGCGGGGGTGAAGGGGCGTGTCTATGGGGCAGGTGAGCGGACGGCTACAGGACCAAAAACGGAAGCGGCGCACGGGGTGGGAATGATGGTGACGGAAATCACAGCCCATTATGAAATTTGGCTCCCCGGGGGTTGAAATGGTCAAAACAAGGGAGCATGATTGCGTGGCAGGAGGTGTCCCATGGCAGCCAAGTTGAAACCGGGTTGGATTCGACCGGCGACGATCCTGTTTGCCTCCGAGATTCCAGCCAACGAGAAGGCCTTTGAATTCGCGCTGGCGCAGGCAGTTGAGTTCCATGCGCAACTGATTCTGTTTCATGCCTATGACACGCTGGTGGTGGCGGCGGCGGAGAGCACGGAAATCCGCTACTACGACTCCGCGGCAGCGGCGCGGACAGAGAAGCAGCATCTTGAGCCGCTGGCGGTCCGCGCCCGCGAAGCCGGTGTGGAGTGCGAGATCGTGGTGCGACCAGGCCTGCCCGCCGACGAGATTCTGTCGCTTACCCGGGAGCGGAAGGTGGACCGAATCGTGATGGGCACGCATTCGCCGGGGCCGATCGGCAAGCTGCTGGTTGGCTCGGTGGCGGAAGCGGTTCTGCGCAGCGCGGCGATGCCGGTGTTTATCGTGGGGCCGGAGGCGGTGAACGGTGCGTATCGCAACTTTGCCACGCGAACGGTCTTGTGCGCGGTGCGCTTCAACGAGTTCGGTAGCACGGTGGCGGAGTTTGCCGCGGCAACCGCGGCCCAGCACAAGGCGCGGCTGATTCTGCAGCACGTGATTACGCCGCAGGAGCGCGGCGATGTGCTGGCAGACCGCACGCTCGAACAGGTGGAGAACGATCTGCTGGCGCTGGTACCCGAGGCGATGCGGAAGAGGGTCGAGGTAGAGTCGATTGTGGTGCCGGGCGACCCCACCGAGGAACTGCTCTTCCAGGCCAAGGCGCGGCAGGCGGACCTGATCGTCTTGGGCGCGCAAGGGGCCTCGGCCTTTGCGGCGGTGACGCGGCATGGAGTTGTATACAAGACACTTGCTCATGCGACGTGCCCGGTGTTGACGCTCTCTCCGCTGGTGCTGGCAGAGTGTGGCGCCAAAGCCAATGAGGAGAAGGCGCACTCAGGCGAGCCTTATCTTGCCGGCGTGATCTAGGCGCAGGGCGCTTTGGAACGGGGCGTTCGCGGAAGCGGACGCCCCTTGTCTTTCTGCGCTTGAGATAACTCCAGACGGCAGAGGCGGGCGGTGCGCGCAGGGGCAGCGAGGCCGTAAAATCGAAGCCATGACGAAGACAGCGATTGCAACCGATGGAGCGCCCGCGGCCATCGGGCCTTATTCGCAGGCCATTCGCACGGGCAACCTTATCTTCACGGCGGGCCAGATCCCGCTCGATCCGGCGACGGGGCAGGTGGTCTCAGGCGGCATCACCGAGCAGACGACGCGCGTGCTTGAGAGCCTGAAGGCGATTCTCGAAGAGGCCGGCAGCAGCCTGGAGCGGGTGGTAAAGACCACCGTGTTCCTGAAGGACATGAACGACTTTGCGGCGATGAATGCGGTGTACGCGCTCTACCTGGGCGCGAACGGAACCGCCGCGCCGGCGCGCAGTACGGTGGAGGTGGTGCGGCTGCCGAAGGACGTGAAGGTCGAGATCGAGGCTGTGGCGGAAGTGTAAAGGCAGGGACTAGGGGCTAGGGACTAGGGACGGTTCCTCCCAACGCTCTTGCGGCGCAAAAAGATTGGATTTCCCCGGAGGTTAAAGATGAGCGACTCGCCTGAGAAGGTGCGGCGGAGCGATGCGGAGTGGCGCGAGGCGCTGACTCCGGAGCAGTACCATGTGCTGCGGCAGAAGGGTACGGAGCGTGCGTTTACCGGACCGCTAACCCACAACCACGAGAGCGGCAACTACCACTGCGCGGGTTGCGGCGCGCTGCTGTTTGCGAGCGATGCGAAGTTCGACTCCGGGTGCGGCTGGCCTAGCTTTACTCTGCCGGCCGGGTCAAGAGCCGTGCGAGAGCACGAGGACCGGAGCCTGGGCATGGTTCGGACCGAAGTGACGTGCGCGCGGTGCGGCGGGCATCTGGGCCATGTGTTTCCGGACGGGCCCGGGCCGACGGGGCTGCGCTACTGCATTAATTCAGTGTCGCTCGCGTTCGAGAGGGCTCGCTGAGCGCAAGTTGAAGACGCATTGGCCAGAGCTGGGAGTGTCTCCCGGCTTGCCTGCCCGCTCGCCCCGATTACAATCAATTCGACTCAAACAGCGGCACGGAACGCGCTGCTGAAAGGAATCATTCATGAAGACCAACCGCAGAGCATTCCTTCGTAATGCAGGCGCCGGTGCAGCGGCGCTGGGACTCTCTACCGTGCTCCCGACGGCCTCAGCCGCTGCCGAGCAGCCCGCCGGACAGACCATCGGCGCGGGCGGCCGAACGGCGGCGAACTACCTGCCGATCCCGGCGAACCACAAGCGCGAGGGCTGGCCGATCGCGAGCGAGCTCAAGTCCAGGCGCATCAAGTACGACACGCCGCAGAATCAGATCAGCTGGGCCTACATGAAGGAGATGCGGGAGAACAACAAGACGCGCAAGATCTACGCCGTCAACCCGTACGTCGAGGTCTACCAGTTGCGGGAGAACGAGTACGAACTGTTCAGCGAGAACTGCGACGGGCTGGGCGACTTCTTCATGCACCTGATCGTCGGACCGGAGAAGGCCATGCTGATCGACTGCGGATACGGGCTGGGCGACGTGCCCGCGCTGGTGAATCAGCTCACCGGAGGCAAGCCCCTGATTGTGGCCAACACCCACGAGCATCCCGACCACGCCTTCGGCAACTGCCGGTTTGAGAAGGTCTACTGCCACGAGTACCTTGCGCCGTATCTGGCCATGCAGAACGAGCACATGTTCGACTATCTGTTCGACGACTACGGCGACAACATCTGGCTCCAGTTCGACAAGAAGGATCTGCCCACATTCAAGAAGTACGAGATTGCCGGAGTGAAGGACGGTACGACCTTCGACCTTGGCGGCGGTCACGAGATCGAGCTGATCTTTACCGGCGGCCACTCACCGGGCCACGCGGCTTATCTCGACAAGCGGAACCGGATTCTCTACACAGGCGACAACATCTGCAGCGATGTGTCGAGCTGCGGGTCTATCAACGTGCCCCGGCCCGGGCCTCACGGCGAGCAGACGGCGCTGAAGGTGTACAGGGACAATGTGAAGCGGCTGGTGGACCGGATAGGCGAGTACGACTACGTCTTTCCAAACCACTTTATGACCAACCTCGAGAACAGCCTGATGACGAACGTTTTGGAGGCCTGCGACGCGGTGCTGGCCAATCCAGAGGGTTACGACTACAAGGTGGAGAAGTGGAACAAGGGCGGCGCCGGCTCCACGATGCGCTACTACAAGTTCATACGGGGATTCAGCGTGCTGGCGTACGGATATAACAAGGTGTAGGCAAAGTACCGAAAAAAAACTACCGCCAGGCAGCGGCAGAAAAGGCTGCGGCCTGGCGGAGCGGAGACTCGGGGGAGGGCCGCTGTATCCACCTTTATAAATTCTTTATAAACCTATGTCAACAACGACCCGCCAGCACCCTCGATCCGATCAAAAAAATGGGACTACTTCTGTACGCAAGCAAAGCTTGCCTGCCTTTTCGAGGCTCAGGTTTAGCGCGAGTCCACCGGCTTGAGGATCGGAGAGAGCGAGCCTGGGTTGTCGCCTTTGGTGGGGTCCACGCGGAAGTCCCAGACAGTCTGGCTGATGTCGGAGGGGGAGAGTATTTCGACCAGCGCGTACTCGCCGATGGCGAGGGGCTGTTCGGGGTGAATCTTGAGCCAGTGCTTGCCGGGGAGAACTTCGGCTTTGGCGGCGATCACGTTCTCATCTTGCGTGACCGTTCCGTCGCGGGCCACATGTACCGCGCCGACCATGCGCACCGCGTTGCGCTCGCTCACCTTGACGATTGCGAAGCCTGACTGGGCCGAATGCGCGCCGTGCTTATAGTTCACGGCCTTGCTGCCGGCGGTGTTGACGGTAATAGCGCCGGAGAGCATGGGCGCGTTGTCGTCGTTGGCGGCGAGCGATAGATAGATGGCCGGATCCTCGACGTGGAGATGGATGCGGGCATGCGCGCCTTCGAGCTCAAGCGACTTGGTTTGGCCGGCGAGAGGGTTGAGCGTGCCCAGGCCATGACGTTCGCGGGCGTTGAGGCTCATGTCGCTGGCCGGCAGTTCGACCAGTTCGGGTGTGCCATGAAAATTGTCGAGGACGAAGACGCCGTCTTCGTCGGGTAGTTCGAGGCCGGGCGCAACCTCCGGGGTGCGGGAGCGCTGGTTGTCGCGGGCTTCGGCTTCGGCCTTGTCGATCTCCGCGGCCTCTTTCATGGCGGGCGAGTCATTTTCGCTGATATCAGAGGAGTTTTGTGCGGCCTCCCACTTGCGGGTGGCGTTCCAGTCGACGAGATCGTTGGGCAGCTCCTCCCACTCGCCGCGCTCCTGGGAGAGATAGCGAACGCGGTCGCCGATGATCCTATACTCGCGGACGAGCTGATAGGAGCCGTCCTTAAGGATGAGCCGGTGGCTGCGCTGCAGGCCGGGCAGGTCTGGCTTGAGCGGCTGCGGAGTGCTGGACTGCTCCGGAGCAGGAACGGTGGAGGGGATCTCCCGAGGCTTTTGAGCGCCGGCGACGAGACACAGGACGGCGGCAAGCGCAGCGAGGTGCAGCCGAAGATGCCGAAACTGGAGGCGGTTCGCCATGGGCCTCCAGTTTAGACGAATACGGGCGGGATTTATCTCTCTGGGTGAGCGTTGAGCTATCAGGCTCCTGCGGGTTTGGGGTTTCCGCGGTCGAACTTGGCTACCTGGATCTTTTTGGCGAGGCCGAGCTTGGACATCAGCCAGATGCCATAGAAGTTGGGGTCGATCTCGTACCAGGCTAGTCCGTGCTTTGCGCTGACGGGGTGGGCGTGGTGGTTATTGTGCCAGCCCTCGCCGCCGGAGATGAGCGCGACCCACCAGTTGTTGCGGGAGGTGTCGCGAGTGGTAAACCGCCGGCTGCCCCAGATGTGTGCCGCCGAGTTCACGAACCAGGTAGCATGCAGGCCAAAGGTCACGCGCAGAGCTACGCCCCAGAGCAGCATGGCGATGCCACTTACAGGCCCGCTGAAGTACCAGCCGAGGCCGAACAGCAACACACCGCTCACGGCCAGTGGAACCCAGTGATATTTGCTGATCCAGACGTGGAAACGGTCTTTGGCGAGGTCGGGCGAGTAGCGGGCCAGAGCCTCGGTCTGCGCCGCCAGCGGCAGTCCGTAGAAAAGCCATCCGGCGTGAGACCACCACCCGCCGTCGCGGGGGGAGTGGGGATCGCCCTCCTGATCGCTGTGCTGGTGATGCACGCGGTGGGTCGAGACCCAGAAGATCGGTCCGCCTTCCAGCGCGAGCGTGGCGCAGATGGTCATCAGGTACTCGATCCACTTGGGGACCTGGTAGCCGCGGTGGGTAAGCAGCCGGTGATAGCACATGCCGATGCCAACGTTGATGGCAACCACGTAGAGCACGAAACCGACCACGAGCCGCTGCCAGGTGAAGAGGAAGAGCGCGGCGATGGCGCCGAGATGAAACAGCACGAGCGCTGTGACCGTGATCCAGTTGACGCCTTCGCTGACGGTTGCGGCGCGGCCCATGATCATGCGCTCGCGAGAGGAATCGGATTGAGGCTTGCCATCGCTGCCGACGGCGGAGGGATTGGAGACAGATGCGCGACCGCCGATTGCGGCCGTGGAGGAAGCAGAAATTGTGGGTACAGCCATTTTGGGGAATCCTTGAGCGGGAGGCGTTGCGCCCCCCATATACAGATTGTATCGGAGCGCGCAGTTATGCTGCCCAAAACTGCACACTTTATGGAGCCGGGAAGGAGTTGAGGATTTCTGGAAGCCTACCCGCCCAAGGCTGAAGTCGTGCCCAATCAGGAACGCCACATTTCCTTAGCGGGACTGTGGCGCTACTGGCCCTGCATGCCGAAGAACACCGTCTCGGTGGCGAAGACCTCCGAGGCCTGGCCGCGGATCACGCGATAGAGGGAGAACTGACGCTGGGACTGGCCGCGCAGCTCAAAGACGAGCAAGCCGCGGTTGTCTCCCACGGCGTCAACAGCGTCGATGAGCCTCATGCGGGGTTTGAGGTCGAGGTGCGCGCTGTCGGTAACGCTCTTTTGGATCAGGGCCACGCTGCCGTAAAGGTCGGGCTGCGCGATCAGGGTTACGTACTTGCGGGTGGTCTTTTGATCGGCGCTTGTCTTATCCGAGGCTGGCACGTCAGCCCATGCGGAGAAGACCATGGTTGCGCCGCCACCGTAGCTCAACTCAAAGACGCGGAACTGCTCGTCCTGAAGCTCGACCGGGGGTGGCGGAGGAGGAGTGGGAGCAGGCTTTCTGTGTGCCGTGGTTGCCGCGGGCTTCTTAACGGGAGGCGCGGGAGCAGGCGGAGGGTTCAGGCCCAGCGCCTTGCGGGCCTCGTTTTCGAGGGATTCCTTCATCGCGCGCTGGTCGTCGGGGTTGGCCCAGGTGTAGTCCCAGGGATGGTCCTTGATGGTTTTGGGGTCAGAGACGGCGATCTGCTGCTTGAGGTCGGGGGGCAGGCCGATCACCGATGGAGTGACCTGCGCGCCGTAGCCTGCGGGGGCTCCGCGCTTGAGGGTGGGGCGGTCGGGATCGCCGGCGCTGGCCACACTGCTCACGGTTCCCTCGTCCTCGACCTGCTGCTTCTTGTTCAGCTTTGGGCGGTCGGAGTCTTCGTCTGTCGGTTTGCTGGTTGGCTTCAGCCGGGGGCGATCGGGATCGGGCGCGGGCCCGGCGGATGCGCTATCGGAATCGCCGGCATCGCCGCCGCGGTGAAGAGTTGGGGCACCGGAATCGTCCTTGCCGGCGGCATCTCCGGCGCGGTGCAGAGCGGGCCGGTCGGAGTCGGGAGGTGGGGCTTTGTCGGCTGGGGCGGAATCGCCGGCCGTTCCCGATTCCTCGGCAGAATGCTTGCGGTGCAGGATCGGCTTGTCGCTGTCTTCATCGTCCTGGTCGATTTTGACGACGGCGCGCTGGCGGGCCAGCTCTGCCGGGGATGGCCCCGTGGGCAGGGGCTTCCATTTGCCAAAGCCGATCCAGCCGGCCTGTTGCTGCGAGGCGCTCTGGATGTCAAAGTAGCCGGTCTTTTTGCCGTCCTGCTCGAGTTCGTACTCGATGCCGGGGTCGAGCGCGAGGGGCTGGGGGCGAGCGAGGTAGATGCCGCCGTCCTGGAAGTTCTCCCCGTCCCATAGGGCGATGGGGACCAGGCGGCTGGCTTTGGCCGTGGAGAGGTCGTCGCCGGTCCACTCGACGACGGCAACCGAGCGCATGGCGGGGGTTTCTTTGGGCTTGGTGTTGACCTGGCCGGGGTACTGGGCGAGGCAGGGAAGGGCCGCGGCGAGGGCCATGGCAAGGATGGGAGCCGCCGCACTTCGCACACGCAAAGGAACCCGACGCCCAGGGTCAAAGGCTCGGCAACGGTCCGGTCTGGCGGCTGGCAAGGACATCCTCACAAGAATAGACGCAGTTGCGGACGGGATGCTTCAGCGAAATCTGAGATAGCCGGCCAGCCCAGACCGCCGCGAACGCATTAACATCGAACCAGTGAGGTCAACACGATGGTCGAAGTGAACAAGAAGGTCACCGATTTTACGGTTCAGACGGACGAGGACAAGACGGTGAAGCTGTCCAGCTTTGCCGGCAAGCCCGTTGTGCTTTTTTTCTATCCCCGCGCCAATACACCGGGCTGCACCATTGAGGCCTGCGGCTTTCGCGATGCTTTCAAAAAGCTTGAGAACGCGGGCGCGGTGGTGCTGGGCATCTCGCGCGATACGCCCAAGGCGCAGGCAAACTTCAAGGCGAAGTACAACCTTCCCTATACCCTTCTGGCAGACGCCGATGAGAAGGTGTGCAACCTGTTCGGCGTGATGAAAGAAAAGAACATGTACGGCAAGAAGGTGTTCGGGATCGAGCGGACGACGTTTCTGATCGGCCCGGACCGGACGCTGATCCAGATCTTCCCGAAGGTGAAGCCAGAGGGCCACGCCGAAGAGGTTCTTGCCGCTCTCAAGGACTGGAACAAGCAGCAGAAGTAAGTCCTCTCATTGCAGTGGCCGGGGGCCCTCCCCGGCCGTAATCTGCGGCACCCTCCCTGGTCTATTCCGCACGATTCGGCTGTGACACAGCTCGCATCCCATCGTTTTCGTACCACGCTACGATATACCTGCTCAGGGAATTTTTCCCGGCATTTCACCGGATTGCGGGGGATTCGTGTCGTATTACTCTTCAACTCCAAAGTCAAAGCGTCAGATCGTCATTCATACTCACCTCGCCGGGCTGGACCTGCTGCTGAATTCACGTCTCAACAAGGGGACCGCATTTTCCAATGAGGAGCGCACAACCTTTGGTCTGCACGGGCTGCTGCCTCCGGTCATCGGCACGCTGGAGGAGCAGCGCGCGCGGCGCAAGAAGGCTCTGGATCGCGAGACGACAGCCTTCGGCAAGTACGCCGTGATGCGCGGCCTGCAGGACAACGACGAGGTTCTGTTCTATTCGCTGATCGCGCACAACGTGGAGGAACTGCTGCCGGTTGTGTACACGCCGGCTGTCGGCGAGGGCTGCCAGCGCTACTCGGAGATCATCCGCAAACCCCGCGGGTTGTTTATCAGCTATCCCAACCGGCGCATCATCGACCAGATACTCTCGAATCCCCGCTACGACAAGGTGCGGGCCATCGTGGTCAGCGACGGCGAACGAATTCTGGGACTCGGCGACCAGGGCGCGGGTGGCATGGGTATTCCGGTGGGCAAGATGGCGCTTTACACGGCGCTGGGCGGGATTCCTCCGGAACAGTGCCTGCCGGTTCTGCTCGACGTGGGTACGGATAACGAGGCCCTGCGCAACGACCCGATCTACATCGGCTGGCAGCACGCCCGCATGCGCGGCCAGGCGTACGACGACTTTATCGAGGCCTTTGTGAAGGCCGTCGAGCACCGCTGGCCGAACATACTTTTGCAGTGGGAGGACTTTGCCGGGGAGAACGCGCTTCGCCTTCTGGAGCGCTACCGGGACAGGCTGTGCACCTTCAACGACGACATCCAGGGTACGGCCGCGGTCACGACGGGAACGCTGCTGGCTGCCGTCAATGCCACGGGAGTCGCCCTGAAGGACCATCGCATCGCGATGTTCGGATCGGGCTCGGCCGGCGTGGGCATTATCAAGATGCTGGTGGCAGCTCTCTGCGAGCAGGGGCTGAGCGAGGCCGAGGCGCGTTCGCGTATCTACGCCTTCAACCGCAACGGCCTGATCCTCGAGGGCGATCCGAACCTGCGCGGGAGCCAGATCCCACTGGCCCAGAGCCAGAGTGCGATTGCGGGCTGGAACTGGTCAAAAACCGGCCAGCCATCGCTGCTGGAGACGATTCGCAACGCCGGTATCACGGTGCTGGTGGGCACCAGCGCACAGCCGGGAGCGTTTACCGAAGAAGTGGTGCGAGCCATGGGAGCGAGCACGGAGCGGCCCATTATCTTCCCGCTGTCGAATCCTACGTCGAAGTGCGAGGCCGCGCCGGTGGATGTTCTTCGCTGGACCGAGGGCCGGGCGCTGGTTGGGACGGGGAGCCCATACGCGCCGGTGGAGATCAACGGGCGGAAGGTGAACATCGCGCAGATCAACAACTCGTACATCTTCCCGGGACTGGCGCTGGGCATTCTGGTGACCCAGGCGCGCCGAGTTTCAGAAGGCATGATGATGGCGGCGACCAAGCGGCTGGCGTCGCTGTCACCGGCCGCCAAAGATCCCACCAAGCCGCTGCTGCCGCGCATCGCCCGCTCGCGGGAGATCAGCCGCGACATCGCGCTGGCGGTGGCCAGGGAGGCCATCGCCGAAGGCCTGGCCACAATCGATGCGGACTCCGACCTCATCGAACTGATTGACGACTACGTATGGGACCCGGTGTATCACCCCTACGAGCGGATTGGGGTGTTCTTCTAGGTCGCAACGCCAAGGCGGTATCTGGAGATCGGGCCTGGCTTCGCAATGCGGAGCCAGGCCCGAACTGTTTGCGGCGACGCGCTAGAGCTCGTTGAGGATGAGGGCTACACGGCCGGCGATCAGGTCGCTGGGGCTTTCGCCGGGGCCGACCTCGACCAGATCGACCGGGAAGGCGATGCTGAGCGGGCGAAGCACCAGGCGGTTGGTGACGAAATCGACGTAACGCAGGTTGAGATGCGCGCCGTGCCGGACCGCGTAGAGGCTGGGCCGGCTGGGACGATAGGGGAGAAGCGAGTTGTAGTGGCGGTCGATGAGGACGACGGCATCGGGCAGCACCAGCGGGTCCATGGCCAGGGCGTCGGCGGGGGGAATGCGGACGGCGACAAAACGCTGCCAGGCGCGTCGGCTCTGCGAGGTGCGGGCGCGGATGGATTCCAGAGCCCCGGCGGGCAGGTGGAGCATGGACTGCACGGCGGTGGGCCGGATCAGCGGCTCAAAGAGAGCGACTGCATGGGAGACGACAGGGACCGAATCGCGGCCTGACTCGGAGGCCTCCGATCCGCCGGCGCGAGCGGGCGGAATGAGGTCGGCGGCGGTGAGGTGCTGGACGGCCAGTACGCGGTCCATGGCCTCGAGCGATAACTGACGCCGGCCGTGGATAAAATTGGAGATATGGGCCTGCGCAAAGCCGGTCTGGCGCGCAAGCAAGGAGACACTGAGCGACCCGCGCTGAATCCTCCGCATCAGTTCCATGCGGAGCCGCTCGTGCATTTGAGTAAAGTTCATCTGTGGATCATTCGCCACCGGCTATGAGAGCGAATGCCTTTGCCTGCCTGACAGAAAACCAAAATGTGTACAATCGCCAATATTCTGCGCCTTAGCTGCCCGGGCGCAACGCGAAAGCATGGAAAAATCCACACTTCCATTGACCTAAGAGAACCATAAATCTAGATTGGGTTTACTTCATCACGTACGGCTTGTGGGAATTTTCTGGGAACCTCTTCATGGTTCTGGACTTCAGGCGGCATTCGTCAACGGCGGAGATTCTGTCTGAAACCGGGCCGCGGAGGTGGTTGCCGACCCATCGAGTCACGTCCAAATTAAGGGGCGCGGCGGACTTATGGCATTTTCGGAGATTTGGTGGACCTCTGACACCCGTGAAGGCGGCATTTCCCGAGGGAATATGCCACTTGAGCGTGTGGCTCCGGTCTGCGCCAATCCTGAAAAAGGCCAAGCCGGTACGTTATTCCAGAATCTGCGCACGATGGTCATGACACAAAGAACAGCAGACCGGGCGACAATCCCACCGCAAGTGGGAAATCTGAGTTGTTTCGTCCGGGTCCCACGTGTCCGCCGCTGCAATAGGAGTGCAAACGCGGGCAGGGGGAGAATACGGAGAACGAGTCGTGGAAGTGCGCGTGCAATTAAAAATTTGCGAGAGCTGTGGTTGCTTTTGGTACCGCAGCCAGGGAGAAGGCAACGTATATTGCCGTGAGTGCAGAACAAGGCTGAGGGATTTCCCGACGCCCCAAAGCAGGAAACGGCGAGGACGGCCGGTGCGGCGGGACGTGGCACGGATCTGGGGCGTGGCAGAGGCCTCAGGAGGTGCCGAATGAGCGCTGCCTTGCAGATGCCGATGTGGGGAGCCGGGCTGGCGGAAACAGCCTGGCAGATCGAACAACAACGTCCCGCGAGAAAGGCGCGGGAAAGAGTCAGAGCGGTTTCGGAGAACGAGCCGGAAGCCGGGTTGGCGTTTTACCGCAGGCATACAGAGAGCCTGCTGCGGCGTTACCTGTATGCATCCACGCAAGTGGGCAGGGCGCCATCGGTGCTGAGTGAGCCGGTTAGCCGGGGATGGGCATCGAGCCGGCCGATCCGGAGCTTCGAGGACGCAATCATCTTCGTCCTCGATATCGAGGCATGCATCAACCGGCTGGACTGGATGGACAAGGAACTGGTCAGCCGAGTTGTGCTTCAGGAGTACACACAGTCGGAAGTGGCAGGAATGCTGGGCATGTGCGTGCGGACTGTATCCTCGAGACTGGCCAAGGCGCTGGACCGGCTTACGGATCAGCTGCTGACGGCGGGCCTGCTAATTCTTCCCAAGTAATGCAATTATCCGCCGGTCCGATCTGAGGTCAGCAAGGGGATCGGGCCGGCAGCAGGCAAGAACCCTGGGGCGGGGAGAACCACCTCCGCTCCAGGGAATCATGAACCCATCTTCACTCCCAACAAAAACCAATCATGCCACCTGCAGCCGCGATGGAGCGCAACAGCGCGCGGAACACCGCCTGCGCGGCGGGGTCGCCCCCGCTCCTAGTGCACGGGTGCGCCGGTGCGCTTCTCTACCTCTTCGCGGGTGACGCCTTCTGCCAGCTCTACCAGCTTGAAGCCTTGTGGCGTTACGTCCATGACGCACAGGTCGGTGATGATGCGGTGCACCACGGCCTTGCCGGTGAGCGGTAGGGTGCAGGCGGGCAGAAGCTTGGCGCTGCCGCCGGGGCCGTTGTGCTCCATGATGACGATGACGCGGTGCACGCCGTTGACCAGGTCCATCGCCCCGCCCATGCCCTTGACGCGCTTGCCGGGAATCATCCAGTTGGCCAGGTCGCCCTTCTCGGAGACTTCCATGGCGCCCAGGATGGCCACATCGACGTGGCCGCCGCGGATCATGGCGAAGGAGTCGGCGCTGGAAAAGATGGATGCGCCGGGGGTGAAGGTGACGGTCTCTTTGCCGGCGTTGATCATGTCGGGGTCGACTTCGGCCTCGGTGGGAAACGGGCCCATGCCCAGCAGTCCGTTCTCCGACTCCAGGGCGACGGTGATCTCCGGCGGGATGTAGTTGCTGACCAGCGTGGGAATGCCGATGCCGAGATTGACGTAAAAGCCGTCCTCGAGTTCCTGGGCGGCGCGTGCGGCCATCTGTTGACGGGTCCATGGCATAATGCAGCTCCTAGCTCTTAGCTTCTAGCTGTTAGCTCGATCTTTGGCGACCGAAGCTTTGTTGACTCTAACGATCGGCGAGAAAACCCTCAGCCCTCGCGGACGGTGCGGCGCTCGATGCGCTTCTCCGGATGCGGGTTGTGCACCAGGCGGTGGACGAAGATGCCGGGCGTGTGGATCTCGTCCGGGTCCAGCTCGCCGGGCTCGACGATGATCTCGGCCTCGGCGATGGAGACCTTGCCGCAGGTGGCGGCCATGGGATTGAAGTTGCGCGCGGTGCGGCGGTAGATGAGGTTGCCCTGGGTGTCGGCCTTCCAGGCCTTGACCAGCGAGACGTCGGCGAAGATGCCGCGCTCGAGCACGTAGGTGACGCCGTCAAAGTCCTTCAGCTCCTTGCCCTCGGCGATGAGCGTGCCGACGCCGGTGCGGGTGTAGAAGCCGGGGATGCCTGCGCCGCCGGCCCGCATGCGCTCGGCGAGGGTGCCCTGGGGGCTGAACTCGACCTCGAGCTCGCCGGTAAGGAACTGGCGCTCGAACTCGGCGTTCTCGCCCACGTAGCTGGAGATCATTTTTTTGATCTGGCGGGTTTCGAGAAGTTGCCCGAGGCCCCAGCCGTCGATGCCGGCGTTGTTGCTGGCCACGGTGAGGTTCTTGACGCCTGTGTCGCGCAGGGCGGCGATGAGGGCCTCAGGGATGCCGCAGATGCCGAAGCCGCCGATGGCCATCAACTGGCCGTCGCGGACCACGCCGTCCAGGGCCGCCGCCGCGCTGGGATAGAGCTTGTTGAGGCCGTG
>Ga0326728_10006890_pt1 | contig 30029 bp, 22 predicted proteins | sample MB3enrmetagenome_FD_207602 | JGI IMG/M metagenome (GOLD analysis project Ga0326728, IMG submission 207602) | Lab enriched peat soil microbial communities from McLean, Ithaca, NY, United States - MB31MN | ecosystem: Environmental > Terrestrial > Soil > Wetlands > Peat | place: USA: New York... | reverse complement strand
GCCCAATACCTTGGTGATCGCCGCCGTCAGCGTCGTCTTGCCGTGATCGATGTGCCCGATCGTGCCCACGTTCACGTGCGGCTTCGACCGGTCAAACTTTTCCTTCGCCATCTCGGTTCCCTTTCGTTCTTTCTGTGCCTGTCAATGTCTTGCGGCCGCTCCTTGCTGCTGTGCCGCGAATCCAAAATCGTTACCTGCCCTGCGATCTGCCGATAATCTCATCGGCGATCATGCGCGGCGCCTCTTCATAGCGCGCGAACTGCATGGAATACGAAGCCCGGCCCTGGGTGGACGAGCGGATGTCGTTCACGTAGCCGAACATCTCCTTCAGCGGCACGATCGCCTTGATCAACTGCGAGCCGCCCACATGTTCCATCCCCTCGATGCGCCCGCGCCGCGAGTTGATGTCGCCGATGATCACCCCCATGTGCTCCTCGGGAACGGTGACCTCGACTGCCATCACCGGCTCCAGCAGCACCGGGCTGGCCTTGCGCGCGGCTTCCTTGAAGGCGATCGATCCGGCAAACTTGAAGGCCATTTCGTTGGAATCCACTTCGTGATAGCTGCCGTCATAGAGCGTCACCTTGACGTCAACCAGCGGATAGCCGGCCAAAATGCCCAGCTCGATTGCCCCCTGCACGCCCTGGTCGATGGGCTTGATGTACTCCTTGGGGATCGAGCCGCTCTTGATCTCATTGATGAACTCGTAGCCCTTGCCGGACTCGTTGGGCTCGACGCGCAGCTTGCAATGGCCGTAGTTGCCCGCGCCGCCGGTCTGGCGGATGTACTTGCCCTCGGCCTCGGCCTTCTTGCGGATGGTCTCGCGGAAAGCGACCTTGGGCTCACCCACATTGGCCTCGACCTTGTACTCGCGCTTCATGCGGTCGACCAGAATCTCCAGATGCAGCTCGCCCATGCCGCTGATGATGGTCTGGCCGGATTCCTCGTCGGTGCGCACCTTGAAGGTGGGGTCCTCGTCGGCCAGGCGCGCCAGAGCCACGCCCATCTTTTCCTGATCGGCCTTGGTCTTAGGCTCGATGGCCACCGAGATCACCGTCTCCGGGAAGGTTATGGCGCCCAGCGCGATGGGGTGGTGCGGAGCGCACAGCGTGTCGCCGGTCTTCGCATCCTTCAGGCCCACGCAGGCGCAGATGTCGCCGGCATAGATCTCGGTTACGTCCTCGCGCTTGTTGGCGTGCATCTTCAGCAGACGGCCGATGCGATCGGTCTTGCCGGTGCGGGGATTGAGAACCGTATCGCCGGTCTTCAGCGCGCCCGAATAGACGCGAGTGAAGCAGAGCTTGCCGAAGGGATCGCTGAGGATCTTGAAGGCCAGGGCCGCGAGCGGCTCGTTGTCGTCGGGCTTGCGGACCTCGATCTGGGAGTGACGGTGAGGATTGATGCCCTCCACCGGGGGCTTGTCGAGCGGGCTGGGAAGGTAGTCGACCACCGCATCCAGCAGCGTCTGGATTCCCTTGTTCTTGAAGGCGCTTCCGCACAGCACGGGAAAGACCTTGAGGTCGATTGCGGCCTGGCGAATGCCGGCCTTCAACTCGGCGATGGTGGGCGTCTCGCCCTCGAGAAACTTCTCCAGAAGCACATCGTCGGTTTCGGCGACGATCTCAATCAACTGCAGGCGGAAGGCCTCGGCCTTCTTCTGCAACGCGGCGGGAATCGGCTCGATGTCGAACTGCGAGCCCATGGCCTCGTCCTGCCAGACGACGGCATTCATCTCCACCAGGTCGACGACGCCTTTGAAACCGGCCTCGGCGCCGATGGGAATCTGCAGCGCAACCGGGCGTGCGCCCAGCCGCTTGCGAATGGATTCCAGAACGTGCTCGAAGTCCGCGCCGTTCTTGTCCATCTTGTTGACGAAGCAGATGCGCGGCACCTTGTACTTGTCGCCCTGCCGCCACACGGTTTCCGTCTGCGGCTGCACGCCGGCGACCGAGTCGAACAGCGCCACCGCGCCGTCCAGCACGCGCAGGCTGCGCTCCACTTCGGCGGTAAAGTCCACGTGGCCGGGCGTGTCAATGATGTTGATGCGTACGTCCTTCCAGGTGCAGGTGGTGGCGGCCGAGGTGATGGTAATGCCGCGCTCCTGCTCCTGCTCCATGTAATCCATGGTCGCCGTGCCCTCATGCACCTCGCCTATACGGTGCGTGATGCCCGTGTAGAAGAGGATCCGTTCTGTCGCTGTCGTCTTACCGGCATCGATGTGCGCCATGATTCCGATATTCCGGCAGCGGTTCAGCGGTGTGGTGCGAGGCACGGCATTTCTTCCTTGCGGGCCGTTGTGGCCCGCAGTTCTTTTACTTCCCCATGGTTCCCGGCGATCCGGAACCACTCGCGCCGGACTTTCTCTCAGGCCGGCTGCAACTCGTTTCGCTGGGCGCCCTCGCCGCGTCTTTGTTTTGCTGCTAGGGCGGGAACTACCAGCGATAGTGGGCAAAGGCCTTGTTGGCCTCGGCCATGCGGTGAACGTCTTCCTTCTTCTTCATCGCCGCGCCGCGCCCGTTGGCTGCGTCCAGCAGCTCGTTCGACAGCTTGTCGATCATGCCCTTTTCGCCGCGGTTGCGGCCGTAGGTGATCAGCCAGCGGATGGCCAGCGACGTGCGCCGGTCCGGATTCACCTCGATGGGCACCTGGTAGTTCGCGCCGCCCACGCGCCGGGTCTTCACTTCCAGCAGCGGCTTGCAGTTCTCGACTGCCTTCTTGAAGAGCTTGAGGGCGTCTTCGCCGCCGCCCTTTTCCTCCAGGTTGCGCATCGACTCGTAAAAGATGGCCTGGGCCGTAGACTTCTTCCCGCCCCACATCATCGAGTTCACAAACTTGGTGACCAGGTCGGACCCGTAGACTGGGTCCGGCGCCACTTCCCGCTTGGCAATGTGCCCTTTTCTCGGCATAATCCCTCAAAAACAGTTCTCAGTCGTCAGTTCTCAGTTTTCAGTTGCCAGGCCCTTGCCGATCATTGACAACTGACCACTGCTTTACTTCTTGCCCTTGGCCGGCGCCGCGCCGCCCTTGGCGCGCTTGGCTCCATACTTCGACCGGCTCTGCTTGCGCTCTCCCACACCCACTGAATCCAGCGTGCCGCGCACCACGTGATAACGAACGCCAGGCAGATCCTTCACACGGCCGCCGCGGATCAGCACGATCGAGTGCTCCTGCAGGTTGTGGCCGATGCCCGGAATGTAGGTGGTCACCTCAATCCCGTTGGTCAACCGCACGCGGGCTACTTTGCGCAGGGCCGAATTCGGCTTCTTGGGCGTCTGTGTATACACGCGGGTGCAAACCCCGCGCCGCTGCGGCGAAGCCTGCAAAGCCGGCGACGCCGTCTTGTACCGCGGGGCCGTGCGCCCCTTGCGAACCAACTGATTGAATGTCGGCAAACTGAAACTCCTTACCCGTGTCAAGAACCCTTCCACTGCCAAGTTCACCAGCCGCAGGCAGCCTTATGGAGCTTCCCGCCGCGCACGCGCACGGAAACCCTCTCGTTGCTGCTTCGCGTCTGCCTTCTTCCCATCTCAGACGAGAACCGGGACGGTGGCCGGGCGCTCGCCGCGGCGAGGCCAACTCCGTTTCGCGGTTCCGGCCCGCATAGCCCTCCAAGGCGGAGAACGCGCGGGCTCCGTAGCGATTTGCCCCTGCCCTCCGCAAGAAGAGAGCCGCTTCGGGGACTTGTCCGGCCGGTCGATTGAACCCGGCCCTGCCGCCTCCAGCCTTATCGCGCCCGACTTTGGCGCACCCGGCCTTGAGGATCGGCTCCCGTCCATTACCGCCTGACGGGCTGCACGCACGCAACCACCGCTAAGACACACGGTCGAAAGCGTTCTTGCCGAACCTTTTAACCATATCAAGAATCGCGGGTGGGGTCAATTCCTTCCGGCCCGCAAATGCGAAAAAGCGACGATCCACGCAGACTTCCCGAACGAATGGCTCTCCTGGCCGCTTCCCGTCCGGCCCCAGCGGTGTATGTTTCACATTCCGAAGCAACCGGGGCGATGAGGCCGGCCGGTCCCGCCGCTACTTGCCCGCGGCTGCATCCTGCTTGCCGGACTCCCCGTTCCCTGTCAGCCTGTCGATCTCCACCAAGGCGGCGCGGAAGTACTTCGTGGCCTCTAGAACGAGAACCTGTGGGTCTGTCTTGGAGTAATCCTGCCTAACGCGAAGCTCCTTCTTCGTCGCATCGAGGGATATTCTCCAGTATTGGGTAATCGGCCCAGGACGCTCCAGTACTGGTTTGGAGGCTGGAGCACCTCGGCCTGAATCACGAGTTCGTTGAACTCGGACTTGCCGATCGCGCAATTGATATTCCTTTGATCCGGCGGATTCAGGTACGCATTGAACCCCAGGAAAGGCCCAGAACGGATTGTCGTTGTACATATTGCAGTACGTCTTCCGTTTGCCTTGAGCGAGAATGAACTTCTTGATGCGAACGAAATTCGCAATCGTCAACACCGCATTCGAACCGTCTGGAACAACCGCTGTCGAAATCTCGATCCCGGACCCACGAACTTGCCCGCCGAGGGCCAACGCCAGAAATGCAACTCCTCCACCCGCGGCTATCACTGCCTGCTCCCATCAAATTCTCATTCCATGCATCGCCGCCAGAACATAGATTCGCATGTGCTTCCGCAAACCCTCTTGCAATAGCAAGAAATCGGCGGGTGGGGTCAACTTATTGCCCCCACCCCTCAAAGAACCCTTCCGGCTCTACTGGATGCCGGTCAGCTTCCAGGCTCCGCCGTCCAGTCCAAACGTAGCCGTTTTCTTGGTGCTCAGCTTGTTAGGGGGGGTGTGGGCGATGTCCTGGAGCGGACCGGGAACGCCATCCAGACTCACCGCCTCAGAGTATACAGCGGTCTTCATCCCACCCACTTCGTCCTGCGGGTCCTGCACGTCGCGGGCCTTCAGATGGTTGGCCGCCATTGTCACCACAACGATCGTATAACCCTTATCGTCTGCGTTATCCGGACGCCACTTGATCACGTCGCTCCCATCCTGCAGCTTGAGCGCCTTTTTGCCATCGTCAGTCAACTTGAAGTCGGCCCAGAACCTGTTGGGATAGATTGTGGTCCGGTTCCAATACTTGTCCGTCGCGCCCATCCTCATGCCCAGGTCGTCCACCGCGATGTTGGCGCCCACCGCGGGAGCCTGGTCATACTTGGCCTGGATCATCGCCTGCGCCTGCGCCGCCGTTAGCTCCGGCGCGGACTTGCAGCCGGTAAACAGCAATCCCGCGCCCATCCATGCTAAAACCCCAAAAGCCTTCCAGTTCCCCAGGTTTTTCACTTTCCCTCCGTACGCCGCTGGAAACGGCTCATATTGCCTCGACCCGCCATTTTCATCCTTCCTTTCCCGCACTGTCAATGGAGTTGCAATCAGCGGGCTCGCAGTTGTCAGGCTCCTGGTCGGGGAAGCACAAAACCTGTCGCAGAAGCCTAGGTAGGAAGGCCGCTTGCCGATCCGTCTCAACGCCAGTTGCACAAACCGCTCACACCCCGCCGCAGCGCCCCCAAACCTGCCCAGTATAGTTGTCGGTCATGCCGGCGATGTAGTCGGCCGCGGTGCGGGCCAGCCCCTGGGTTGGAATTTGCAAGCGATGGTCCTCGGGCAGCAGGCCCGGATCGGCAACAAGCGCGGCAAATAATCCCTCCACCACCGTTTCCGCGTGCGAGTGCGCCTCGTCCATGTCCGCGGAGTTGTAGAGGTTGGCGTAGAGGAACTCCCTGGCTGCCGCGCGCTCCGCCTCCATCTCCGGGCTCAGGGCTGCCAGCCGCTGTGGCGCCTGACGAATCTCGGCCAGAGTCGTCGCGCCGATCGCCGCCACGCGCGCCCGCACATCGTTCAGCAGATCGGTCACCAGCGCGTTCAGAACCTGCTTGAGCGCCTCGTTCACGGTCAGCTTGGGCGCGGCCGCCGGATACCGCCGGAGCGCGGCGTCATGGAAGCCGCGGAAGAGGGGCACACCCTCGCGAATCTGCTCCAGCGTGAGGATGCCGGAGTCCAATCCGTCGTCCAGATCGGCGGTCGTGTAGGCGATCTCGTCGGCCAGATCGATCAGTTGGGCCTCCAGCGGAGGCCGGCGGTCCAGAAAGTACTCAGCCAGCTCCGGGTGTTCTGCCGCCGAATAATCGCTGGAGTGCTTGACGATGCCCTCGCGCACGCCCAGGGTCAGATTCAGGCCGCGAAAGGCAGCGTACCGCTCCTCGAACCAGGTGACGATGCGCAGGGCGTGAAGGTTGTGGTCGAAGTTGAGCGAGTAGCGGCGCAAGCAGCGATCGAGAGCCTTTTCGCCGGCGTGGCCAAAGGGCGGATGGCCGATGTCGTGCACCAGCGCGAGGGCCTCGGTCAGTTCCGCATTCAGCCCCAGGGCCGCGGCCAGCGTGCGCGCTATCTGGGTCACCTCCAGCGTATGCGTCAGGCGGCTGCGAAAGTGGTCGGCTGGCGGAGTGCCCGGCAGGCGCGTGAAGACCTGGGTCTTGCCCGCCAGCCTCCGAAAGGCGCGCGCATGCAGAACCCGGGCGGCATCCCTCGAAAAAGCAGAGCGATAGGGATGAGGCGCTTCGTCATGGACGCGGCGGGTCAATTCACCGTCTTCATCCCCACGGACGGCGATCCTTGCAGGCAGTTTGGCAGGCAAGCTGGTCTTCTCGTCGGTCATCGATGAGCATCCTCCGCTTCACATCCGGTTATACCGCAATACGCAACCCCGGCGCTTCGAGGAATGCTCATGCGTGCCCTGAGTCACTATCGCTTCCCGCGGAGAATGGTATAACCTTTCCCTTGCGGCAAGGATTGGACAACGCCAGTCGCGCGGGAGTACCATCCTGCCACTTTTCTTGGAAGGACGCGCGAGGGCGCAACCTTGCCCCGGCTCCGAGAACCTTATCGGTTTCAACAGGGAGGCAAGCATGAAAGCAATCGAAAAAACAGCGTTGGCCATGTTGGCGCTGGCAGTCGCGTTCACGTCGGGGTGCTGCGCAAGGCACTCCACCAAAGAGGTCTTCTACCTGATTGCGACCAACATCAAGCTGCCTTACTGGCAGACGGCGGCAGCGGGATTCAACAACGCCGCGGCGCAATACGAAGTGACCGCCAGAGTGGAGGGGCCGGACACCTACGATGCCCAGGCCGAGTTGGCCACGCTGCACAGCGCGATTGCGGCCAAGCCGGCGGGCATCCTGATCTCAGTCTCCGACGCCTCGTTGCTGCAGTCGGAGATCAACACCGCCGTCAACGCCGGGATTCCGGTCATTACATTCGACTCCGATGCCGCCAGCAGCCGCCGGCTGTACTTTATTGGCACCAACAACCTTGAGGCCGGACGGCTGGGCGGAAAGCGCATCGTCGAGAAGCTGGGCGGCAAGGGCAACGTGGTCTTCTTTACCCTGGGCGACCAGCCCAACATCGATGAGCGGCTGAAAGGCTTCAAGGAAGTTTTCGCCACCCGGCCCGATATTCACATCACTGCCGTGGTGGACATCAAGGGCGATGCGCGCAACGCCTTCGATTGGACACAAGAGTCCATGGCCCTGACCGGCGCCCAGAGGATCGATGCCTTTGTCAGCCTGGAATCGTCGTCGGGCAAATTGGTGGCCGACGCCGTCAAGCGCGGGGGCGGCGGCCGGGAAGTACTGGCCTTTGACGTGGACCAGGATACCCTGGACGGAATCAAGTCCGGCGCCATCGACGCGACCATCGCTCAAAAACCCTTTACCATGGCCTACATAGGGCTGAAGGCGCTGGACGAGATCTACCACGATCCGCCCAAGGATCTCGCTAGGGACCACAGCGCGGACTCCTTTGCGCCCTACCCGGCCTTTGTGGATACCGGCACCTCGCTGGTGGACCAGAGCAACGTGGATCTCTACATCGCCGGAGCGGCGGAAGGAGTGAAGTAGAGCGACTGCCGCAATGACGGGCCTTCACTCTTCGGAAGCTTGCGTCCTTGGAGCGATTTGAAACGGGCATGGCAATAGCCATGCCCTGGCAGGACCAGAATTCGGAAGCGGCTTTGCAGCGGAACCGGGGTTGACGTGTCCTGTCGAATTCTGAGCGGCATGGTGCGAAAACCGGATGATGGATCCCCGTGAAGTGTGTATGATGAGGCGTGAGTGGCCTACAGGTGCTCGAAAGCGTGCATGTAGGCCTTTCCGTCGATGAATGGCGCATTCGCGGGGGAAACCTCCGATTGTTTGCCGATCGGCAGAGGAAAGCCGGCAAGGACGGGAATCGGCGCAATGCCGCTGCGCGGCATCGAACTCGATGATGTAACTGGGCGTCTGTGAAAGGGGGTATTCCTCGTCATGGCCGGATCGCTCCACTCTTTTCGCTCCATTCTTACCACCGTCAGCAACCACTTCGGACGATTCAACGGTGCGATTGCAGCGCTGCTCCTGGTGTTCCCTGTTCTGAGCACGCACGCGTTTGCCCAAACCACGACCATCAGCGGCACGGTCTACGATCCCAGGACGACTGCCAGCGCTCTTCCCCTGCCCAATGTGCTCGTCTACGTCACCACCGGGACAGTGGCGCCGCTTCCTTCGGGGGTGCAGTGCTTGACGGCCTCCTCGCCCTCCGGCGTGGTGAGCTACACCAATACGGCTGTCGACGGCACCTTCACGCTGACCGATGTGCCCGAAAACGCCACCTATACTCTGGTCATCCAGGCAGGCAAGTGGCGGCGGCAGTTTAGCGAGACCGTTGCCGCTGCTCCGCTTACCGGGCTTGTCCTTAACATGCCATCCAACCATACGCAGGGCGACATCCCCCTGATCGCCATAGCCACCGGCTCCGTCGATGCGTTGGAGTGCGTGTTTCGCAATATGGGCATTGCCGATACGGAGTTTACCGACGACAACGGCACCGTCAATCCAGGAGGGCGCATCCATCTGTACAAGGGCAGCGCGAGTCCTGGGGCGGACATCAGTTCGTCGACCTCCTCCCAGACAACGCTCCTGGGCACGGCGACGGATTCCTCGCTACTGAACAGCTACGACGTGGTGATGTTTCCATGCCAGGGAACCCCATCCGGTCAAACGACCACCGCCGCCGCGACCAACCTGGTGAACTATGCGAACGCCGGCGGCCGCGTCTTTGCAACCCATTACAGTTATGCGTGGCTGGACCCCAACACGCCTTACGATTCGCCGTTTCCGCCGGTTGCGAATTGGGACCCTGGGCTGACTGATCCCACCCCCGACCCTGGCCCCGCCACTATCGACACCGGCTTTACCGACGGTGCGACGCTCGCGCAATGGCTGCAGAACGCTGGCGCTTCGTACGACAACACGCCGGGGCAGGTTGAACTCAGCACACTCCGCCAAGACTTCACCAGCGTCATTCCGCCCACGCAGCCCTGGGCAACCATGAACTCCGACGGCGCGATTATGCAGATGACCTTCAACACGCCGGTGGGCGCCGCTGCGGCCAACCAATGCGGGCGTGTATTGTTCAACGAATATCATGTGGAAAACGCTTCGGGAATATCAGGAGATATTTTTCCCGCCGAGTGCCCCAGTCCGACGGCGGCGATGAGCCCGCAAGAGGAGATGCTCGAATACGCCCTCTTCGATCTATCGTCTTTTGTGACGCCGGTGGTGGTGCCCACACTCTCCATCGCCTTCAACCCCAGCCCATTGGTCGTCAACCAAGGCCAGACCGGCGATCAGGTTACGGTGGATGTGACCAACACCAGTTCGACCGCGCCAATCTACAGTTCCGCCGTTCTCGCCATTACGCTGCCCACAGGCCTTACGGCCACCGCCCTGACGGATTCAACCGGCGGCTGGAGTTGCACGCTGGGCACACTGACCTGCACGCGGACCACCAGCATTGCTGCCAGCGCGAGCGATTCGGTCACCCTGACCATGAGCGTTCCGGCATACACGACGGGGAGCAGCCCCACGGGATTGCTCACCGTGACGGTCTCCAGCCCGAATTTTTCCAACAATGTGACGGCGTCGGATACCGTCATCTTCCAGCAGCCGCCTACGATCAACTGGGCCACGCCCGCGCCGATCGTCTATGGGACCCCGTTGAGCGGGGCTCAGTTGGACGCCACTTCGCCCCTGGCGGGGAGCTTCAGCTACTCTCCATCCGCGGGAACGGTGCTCCCTGTCGGACAGCAGACGCTGAAGACCACCTTTACTCCAACCGATACCACCGATTACACAACCGGGACGGCAACCGTCACCCTGACGGTGGTCCCGGCGACTCCGGTTGTGGCGCTAACCGCCTTGCCCAACCCTGCTTTTGTGTCGAACCCGGTCACCTTCACAGCTGGCATTCCTTCCTTGGGGATCGCACCGACCGGCACAGTGGTCTTTTACGATGGGACAACGCAGCTGGGATCGGGCGCCGTTTCCGCGGGGTCGGCGACGTTTACCACATCGGCGCTGACCATCGGGACGCACTCGATTACAGCGGCCTATTCCGGCGACAGCAGCTATACGGCGGCGACCAGCGGCGTGCTGCCGGAGACACTCGAAGACTTCACGCTTGCTGTATCCGGTAAGAGCGGAACCACGGGCACGGCGACCATTCCCATTGGAGGGGTAGCGACTTATCCGCTTGTGATTACCCCGGTAGGCGGCGCTACGCTGCCGGGAGCGGTGAGCTTGAGTGTGACCGGACTTCCCTTGGGATTGACGGCGGTCTTCACTCCGGCTACGGTGGCGGCAAACTCCCCAGCGACCGATGTAACGCTTGAGGTGGGGCCGCCGGGCAAAGCGGCTGTTCAGCCGCCGCGCAGACCCTTTGGAGGCAGCGCACTGCCTGTTGCGTTGGGGCTTGTCCTGCTGCCCTTTGCCCGCAGGCTGCGCAGAGCCGCTTATCGCTGGTACGGGTTGGTGGTGCTTGCTCTGGCCAGCGCTGCACTGGCAGTGGGATTGGCCGGATGCGGAGTCAATCTCACGCCGCAAACCTCTACCTTGACCGTAACCGCGACCTCCGGTTCTTTGTCTCACTCGATCACGGTGAACCTCACCGTGCAATAACCCCTGTACTGATGCGCCGACGCCCCCGGCTGGATGGCCGGGGGCGTTGGCGTTTGGGGTGGAGCGTGGCTGAGTTGCCGAAGAGCGGGAGCCGGTTCAGAAGAGTCGGCTACGGCGATTTCGGAAAAGGTGTGGTTCTTTGAAGCGTGTGCGAGATCGTCTGGGTTTGTCCGTAGATTATTGAAAGGATTGGAGGCGCGGGCCGGGATCGAACCGGCGCATAAAGGTTTTGCAGACCTCTCCCTTACCACTTGGGTACCGCGCCTTGGCAGGGCTGCGTTCTATTCGATTCGGTCCAAACCGCCCTAGCCAACCCGGCGGGCGCCGGAGGGCGGATTGGAGCGGGAGACGAGATTTGAACTCGCGACCCTCGCCTTGGCAAGGCGATGCTCTACCACTGAGCTACTCCCGCTAATAGCAAGATTGAGTATACCGGGCTGCCGAAATGAGGTCAAACCGCGGCTGGAGCCGGAGTTGCGGAAGCACTGGCAGCACCGTACGCAGGCAAAGCAATGTCGGATCGCGAACCCTTCTCCTCGCCCACAATCTGGCCGTCGCGCATGTACAGAATCCGGCTGGCGATGGCCGCGGCCTCGGGATTGTGGGTAATCATCAGCGTAGTCTGGCCCAGTTCACGGTTCGACCTGAGCAGCATGTGCAGCACGGCTTCGGAGTTCTTCGTATCCAGGTTGCCGGTCGGCTCGTCGGCCAGCACAATGGCCGGCCGGGTGATCAGCGCGCGCGCAATCGCCACCCTCTGCTGCTCGCCGCCGCTCAGCTCCGAGGGCCGGTGCGGGAGCCGCCCCTGAATCGACAGAAGATCGCATAGATGATCGAGGTACTTCAGGTCCAGCGGCTCCTTCTTTCCGCCGGCGGCGCCCCCGCCGATAGCCCACGCAATCTCGATATTGCCCATCGCCGAGAGTGTGGGCAGCAGGTTGAACTTCTGGAAGACGAAGCCGATGCGGTGCTTGCGCAGCCGCGTGCGCTCGGCGTCGTTGAGCGTGGCAAAATCCACCCCATCGATCACCACGCGGCCCTCGGTGGCCTGGGTAAGGCCGCCCAGCAGGTAGAAGAGCGTGGACTTGCCCGAACCCGAGGGGCCCACAATGGCCACAAACTCCCCGCGTTCGACGGCCAGCGAAACCCCGCGCACCGCGGCGACCTGGATTCGGCCCGCCGCGTAAACCTTAGTCAGGTTCTCGGCAAGAATGATCGGCGAAGACGTTTCGGGATGCACGTTACCCATTGTAAACGCGAGGGCCGCCCGGCCCCCTCAGGGTTGCCCGTCTTCCGCAGGCAGTCGGCGGCAGACGCAATGGGCGCTTCCCACAAGCCATATCAGGACCAATCTCCTCGCTCGATCCTTTCCAATGCTCCAGGGAAGGTGGCCATTCGGTAGCGGCTCCCTGGCTCTATTTCGCCCCGATCAGCCGAATGCGCGCCGTGAAGGCTCTGCCCTGGAATTCACTGAAGGTCCCGTACTCGGGTGAATCCACCACATTGTTGACGACTAAGGGATTCTCGCTGTCAGTAACATTTTCCAGGACGCCGCGCAATCCGAAATAGGCGCCACGGAGATGAAACCGCCATTCCAGTCCTGGACTGAAGTTGGCATAGTCCGGAAACCGTTGCGATCCCGCCAGCCCGATCACCTGCTGGTTTGCGTTGATTGAAGTAAATGGGAAGCCGGAATGCCAGTCGAGGGTGTAGACAAAGTCCCAGTTCTTTTTGAGCTTTGACAGCCACAAGGGCAGCCAGCCCCAGGAAATCACGCGGTTGGGCGTATCCCAGGCCAGAGGCCCGCTCTGTTGCGGACCTAGCAGCGAAATCGTGGGGATGTAGTCGAGCGCCGCATTGGTACGCGCCGACGAGCGCGCATAGGACGCAAACAGCGCATATCCGTTGGCAAACGAGCGCCGGGCGTCGAACTCCATGGAGTAGTAGTGATCCTGCCGTGCATTGGTCAACACATACTCGCCCGCGAGCGCCGCGGGCTGGTTTTCATTCGCATACACGAACGCATTGGATTCGCGCTTCTCAATGAAGTTCGCCCCGGCAAAGATCGAGCCGGGAAGTTTTCGTTCCACGCCGATGCTCCCGTTGACGGCCCGGGCCTCCTGGAGGGAGCCATCGTTGGCGGAAAAAACCGTCTCTAGCGGCGGACCGATCGGAGTTACTCCGTCTGCTGCGTAGTTCGTGTCGAAGCGGACTCCGGCCAGCGCTCGCGCAAGGTACTCCAGTTGAGTGTGCTCGTGGTAGAGCCCAATGCCGGCCGACAGTTTAGTTGCGGCTTCGGCGCCTGGCGGCGAGTAAGTGACGGCTATCCGCGGCGACAAGAGCGGCCGCCGGATGATCTCGTCCCAATCGAAGCGCAGGCCGGGCTCGATAAGCACTCCCGTCCGCGGCAGCCAGCGGTCCTGTGCGTACGCGCCCACTTCGACGTTATCGCGTGCAAAGGGCGCTGTCTGCGGGAAGACGCTCTGGCGCAACAGCGTTCCGTCCTCGCGCAGATAACCGACCGGCGCGCGCGCGACGTTCTCGTCAAAGCCGATATGGTCTGAATCGATGCCGGCCTTCAGATCGTGGCGTCCGGCCCAATGCAGCGGAGGCAGATACAAAGCCGCGGTTCCTTCGATCCGCTGCGAACGCGTGGTAAGGTTCTCGAAATAGCTGCCGGTTGGAAGTTCCGGGGTGATCTGGTAAGGAATGTCTCCGTGCGGTTCGTAGCCGTCGCTGAAGCGCATCACCCCGATGGCGGCGTCCAGCAGCGCGCCGCCGCCGAAGCTCCACTGATCGCGCAGATAGGGGAGCCAGGCGATGGTATTGCGCTTCGTTGTGCTCTGTTGCGGCGTCAGCGAGGAGATACCCTCGAAGGGCGAATGGTAATCGTTAAAGAGCAGGCCGCCGGTCACAATGTTGGCGGAAGACGAATTCACCTGAATCTTGATCAGGTTGCTTCCTCGCAGCAACTGGTTCGAATCGACGTTGGCCGGGAGCTCAGTTATGTAAGTGTTATCGTACTCCGTCTCCAGGCCGTCGAAGAACCATGCCCGGTTGCGCGCCAGAGGTCCGGAAAAGGTGATGCGGGGAACGAAGTTGTCGAAGCGGATTCCGTTGAGGTCGCGAAAGGAAGGTATGAAGTTAGTAGCATTGAAGCGGAATTTGTTATCGCCCATTCCCGTGTAAAATGCCAGCACGCCCCCGGTGGTTCTGCCGAACTCCACCGGATAGCGCGTTGTCAGGGCTTCAAGGGAACGAACCGCGTCGGCGCTGACCCGCATGTCCAGCGTACCGTTCACCGGAGAGCGGACATCGAATCCATCCAGCAAGTCCAGGGTCGCCCAGGTTTCCGATCCGGCCACATGAACCTGCCCGGTCGCATCCGGCACTATGCCGGGATTGAACGGCAGCAGGTTGCGGATATCCCGGGAGGTCGGATAGGGAATGTTCACTATCTCCGGAGTATTCATGGCGCTCTTGCCCGAGGTCTGCTCGGTATCGATGCCGGGAACCGACGCCGTTACGTTCACCTGCTGCACTACGATTTCTTCGTGGTTCAGCACCACCCGGACGCTGTCCAGGCGCGCGTCAACCTCGCTCTCGACAGTCTGATAGAACCCTGGCTTCTCCGCGCGAATCTGGTAAGGCGCGTCCTGGCGGGGGATGTAAGCGCAATGGCCGGCGTAGTCGGTCCACAGCTGTGCGGCGGCGAATCCCGGCTCAAGAATAGTAACCTGAGCGCCGGAAACCGACAGGCCATTCTCGTCCGCGACTGTTAAGATGACGGGCGCGCGTGCGGCTGGCGGTTGCCCGTCCGCAAAGACTGTGCAGAAGAGAAGAAGCAAGCTCGGGATGACCCTCATTGCGCAGTCAAGGAGCGGCATTGAGAGACATCGGAACTTCCGGCTTATCTTCCACCAGCTCACGCTCGCTCCTTCTTCATGACGGGTTCCATCGCGCTGCATCTCTGTGTGTCTGCATGCAAAATATGGGGCAGGGCCTATTCGTCCGGCGCGAGTCCCGCATGGGATCCCGGCGGCGGGTCAGACCTGGTTTTACCAGGGACCTCATTTGGTCCCGTCCTGGCATTGGATCACTTCCCACTGCCTTCGCTACCACAATGGAAGAGACAGACCAACTATACGCCGAAGCATAGTGCTAAACAAAACAACGTCTTCCTCAGTTAGCTCTCCGCTAACAGCAGCCAGTAACAGCGAGCATGACTTACAAGCCGTCCGCCCGTCTTTACTAGCTGGAAAACGCCGATCGGACTAGAAACGAAGCCGTTCCCGAAACGCCGGCAAGCGGGAAGCAGGCTCGGCATCGCGCCCTGCCGGATTTCAGCCGGTCGATAAGCCGGTCTTCCGAGGCCGGTCGATTCGGTTTCAGCGGTTGGTCCGGCGCGGTTTTTCCCCATTATTTATCGTACGAGCGCCCAGGTATTGTCCGCCTCGGCGGAGAGACCCGGGTATTTGCATTCCGCCGCATTCTCGCCGCGCTCCGCGCGCGCTCGCGGAGCGCGGGAATGCACTAGAATCAAGACGTACCGATTCCCCGAAGCAGGATTCCCCACACCATGACCGTTGAACTGAAATCCACTCTTGTAACTTCCCTTGAAGCCGCTGCCGCACAGGCCGGACTAGTTCTCGTCTCCGCCGCCGCGGGCAGCGACTTCCACGGCCGGCCCACATCGGTCTTCCAGCTGGGGCTGCCGGGCTTCGGGCTTGTCGGCCGCGCGCTGCGGCTGGAGCTGAGCGAGACCTTCGTCTTCGACAAGCCCGATCTGCTGCCCGCCATGACGGCGCACCTCGAGGCCGAGGCCAAGCGGTTGCGCAATCCGCGGCCCGAGTGCTACGTCACCCTCGGCGGCCTGCCCGTGGCCTTCGGGCAGTACCGATGGCCCTTTCACTGCTCGACCTCCGGCGCGGACACTTATATCGTCCACGGCGAAATCCGCCTCGCCGACGGTGGGACGCACAACCTGCACGCCAAGGTGGCCGCCTCTGTGACCCAGACCTTCGCTGAGATTCTGCCCTCAATGGAGCAGCCTTATGCAGAGAGCTTCGTCTACAATGCGGTGCGCAAGACGGTGGATATGGGGCAGCTTGAGTTCCTGAAGAGCGGCAACCGCCAGCCGGTGCATGTAACCACGCGCTACTACAGCCGTTGGCAGAAGAAGTTCCTGTTCACCGAGACCAGCGACGCGGTGCGGCTGGAATACCTGCTACACAAGGTCTACTGGCTCAGCGGCGTGCTGGGCGAGGGGAAGCCGGTGTGGATCGCCGACCCGAGAGACGCGCAGTACCTGAACACCACGGAAGACGATTTGCTGCGCATGGCCGGGAACAAGGCCGGCGAGGGTCTGCTGGCCATGGATAGCGAGTTTGCCGCGGCGACCGCGCAACTGCTCTCCCGCGCGCCGCTGTATCAGGCCGCGCTGGAAGCCGCGCTGAACTTTACCAAGCCTCAGTTCAACGAATCGATGCGGTCGGGGCACGCGAATATGTAGGGCCTGGTTCGCCTGACAGACGGGTGTCTCCGATCCGGCGTCACCCCATTGCGCCCAACCGACGCGAAAGATTCTCCTTGACAAAGAGTACTCTGTGTAGTAGAGTTCTCCTTGTGCTGAAGTTTCCTGGCTGGGCATCTTCAGTGTTGCTCGGAATGCATGGTACCCCAAACGCCGCAAGAGCCCTTCTCGCACGGACGCTCCATTCTGACGGGTTCTCCGCGAAACGTGACCTCCACCATTTCAACCCAAGGAGACACTATGACCCGCAGTTTCGTTGCTCAATCCACCGCCGCCATCGCCGTTCTGGCGTTGATCGCCCTTACCCCAATTCTCGCCCAGCAGCGCACTGCTGCCGGCAGTACTCAACCCGTGGCCGCACAGCCCAACACGACCCTCGCGCTCGGCAAGCTCGAGATCACGATGAGCCAGGCAGAGCCCGATAGCCAGGAGTTCGGTATGGCCATAGCCGATTACTGGAGGATCATCGCCGAGGCCAATGACGGTCGCAGGGCGTACGACTTTTTCAGCGCGCTCGTCGCAGAGCGGAAGACTCCCAACGCCACCTTGCTGGCCCAGCGCGCGGCGTCGGCCTGCTTCTACATTGGCTGGGTCGCTCAGGCGGGCCTGATGGATACAGTCGGCCAAGCCCGCATTGGGCAAATCGGCGAACAAGCCCGCGCCGACTTTGAAGATGCGCTGAAGCTCGATCCGCAGAACTTCTCAGCGCTCTATGGCTATGCGGTCTATGAGGGTTATCGCCCCGGAGGGCAGACCCACCAGAAGGAACTGCTCGCTCGCCTCGATGCCCTGCGCGCATCGCGACCTTACTATCCCTGGCAGATGGTGGACACGCTAGAGAAGACAGGCAAGCCTCAATAGTTGCGTGAAGATCACGGCGGGCCGGAGTGCTATCCCTGCTGGCCCGCCAACCGCTCAAAGCGCCGCGCCGCAGCCGGAGCAGAAGCGCGCTCCGGGCGGATTGGTCTGCCGGCAGCGGCCGCAGGCGATGAGCATAACTCCTTGGCCCGCTTGCTCAGCGGGCGGGATGTTCACCGTCACGTTAAATGGCTGGCCCCAGGCCGGCATCGGCAGGCCCAGAGCCGCCGCAATCCCCATGGCCTGGATGGCGTTGAACTCGCGCACCCTCGCCGGCATCAAGAAGCACTCGATGAAGCCGAGAACCCAGGGAACAGGCGTCCAACTGAAACACAGATAAAGAATCCCCAGGCCGGTCCGGCGGAGATAGAAGTGGTGAACGCCGAAGCCGCCCAGAAACAGCGCCAGCAGAATGCCCACCACCTCGTCGCGGCGCACCGACTCATACTGCATCTGGAAGATGGCTTGCGGATTGGGATACGGGCCGGTGCTCATGGCCGGTTCTCCTTGCTGTGTACCTGCATTCACAATACGCAGCTGGACGGCGCGCGGTTCCCGGCCGCCTCGCGCGAGGCATTGACATCCGGTCCCAAGCGAACGAAACAGAACCGGGGCGCTGCCTGGATGAGCAGCGCCCCGGTTGTTCGTGAGTCAGTTGGGTGAAACGTTACTGGCCGGGTGGCGCGATGGGGGTGCCCGGGCCGTCGGCCTGTACAAGAGCTATCAGGACCAGCGATCCATTGTTCTCAAAGAGGAATCCGTTGTAACGAATGGTATCGCCCACAGCCGGCGGCGTGTTGTTGATCGTCTGCATATAGCAGCTCTCGGCGTTCGCGCATCCGTACGGGGTATAGACAGTTACCGTTGTCTGCCCGGTGAGCGTAGCCAGCCAGCTTCCGGAGGGTAACGCAACAGTGACCAGGATCCAGTTTGGAACAATTTGATCCTTCGGGTAATCGATGGCGGTGATGGTGCCGTCCACTGTCTGCGGGTTCAGTGCGACGGCGACCGCGGTGGCAGTGTCATTGCTGACGCCATTGGTGACGACGGCTACTACCTGGCCGGCGAAGAGAGTGGAAGCCGTAAAGCTCTCCAGTGGCAGGATGATGTAGTTGTTCAGGTTGCCGAAACGGCCCGGCAGGATGAATTGGGTTGAGCCAGTGACGCTGACCGTCACCGTAGTGGGTGCGGCGGGGGTTGCGCCGCCGCCGATCTGCTGACGGACTAGCATGGTAAACGACGTTGCGGGCGATCCGCTAACGGCGGTCACCGGTCCAACCAGCATTGCGGCAGTGGCATTCGGCGGCACTTGCTCTTCAACGCGGACGGCCAGTAGGCTGCCATCGCTCTGGGTGATGGTATCCACCTCGACCAGCGCGCCTACCGCCAAAGCGGAGAAGCCGCTCAACCCCTGGTACTGCGTATTCGCATTGACGGCGATAACGAACGCCGTGCCCTGGACGTTGGTCAGCGTGAAGCTATTGGCGCCGATTGCTGTGACCTGGCCTTTGATCCCGCACTGCAAGCCATTGATACCGTTGATAGGCTGGGGAGGAATCGGAACCGCGGCTACGTGGAAGACCGGCGTCACCGTAACGGTCGAGCCGGAAATGGCGACCGAGCTGGCCACCAGGTAGTCGATCAGCAGGGAGGTTGTCGTATTGCCGACTGTGACCTGCTTGGGAAAGTCGATGGTCTGCGAGGTGTTTTCCAGCGTCGCCGTGGCCAGCACCACCTTCTTCGTGGTGGGGTCCAGGTAGGCCACCTGCGCATTCGAATAGCTCAACGCCACGCTTGTATAGGTGTCCTCTGGAATGGCCGGAGTAAACAGTGGCTCCTGGACGGCGTCCAGGTGGGTAGCTTCAAAGGTGATCGGCGCGCTGAGAATGCTGGTCGTCTTGCCGGCCGAGTCGGTCAGCACGATCGTGTCCAGCGTCAGGCTGGCGGCAATCACCTGATCGCTCGGAGCGTCGGTGATCGAAACGGGCACCCCCGCCGTGGAGGGAGTGGGGTTGGTGGGGGAAATGATGGGATTGGTTACGGAGTTGATGGCGGAGCATCCAGCGGCTATCGAAGCTGCCGCAGCGAGGACAGCAGCAAAGGCGATCATGAGGCCTTTGGCATTTCCTTGTGCGCTTGCATGCATCGGCTTCTCCTTGCGGACGCGCCAAAGCCCGGCCGATCGCACACGGAGCATCGAAGCCTGGACTTTGGTGTAACGCCGATTTAGACGGGGAAGACAACAAAAAGTTTGCGGCATCCAACCGATTGGCTTAGAGTCGTTGGTGATCGCTGCGCCTGCGCACCCATTCGACCGCAGCCAGGAGAGGAACTCACTTATGCAGCTTCGCCGCCGGCTTTTTCTTGCTTTCGCATTCGCCGTCCTTGCCTCCACCGCCCAAGCCCAACAGCCCGCCTACCTCGATACCAAACTCTCCCCGGCGGAACGCGCCCACGACCTGGTCGGCCGCATGACCCTCGATGAGAAAGCCTCCCAGCTTGAAGATTGGGCCACTTCCATTCCGCGGCTTGGCATCCCCGACTACGAGACCTGGAACGAAGCCTTGCACGGCGTGGCCCGCGCCGGATACTCGACCGTCTTCCCGCAGGCCATCGGCATGGCAGCCACCTGGGATCCGATCATGGTCCGCGCCATGGGCAACGTCATCTCCGCCGAGGCCCGCGCCAAGTACAACCAGGCCCAGCGCGAGGGCAACCATCGCATCTTCTATGGCCTGACGTTCTGGTCTCCCAACATCAACATCTTCCGCGATCCCCGCTGGGGCCGCGGCCAGGAGACCTACGGCGAAGACCCGTTCCTCACCTCCAGGCTGGGCGTCGCCTTTGTGACCGGCGTGCAGGGCGACGATCTTAACCACCTGCGCGCCGTGGCCACCAGCAAGCACTTTGCCGTCCACAGCGGCCCTGAGCCCTTGCGCCACGGATTCAACGTCGACCCCAGCCCGCGCGACCTCGAAGAGACTTATCTGCCCGCCTTCCGCGCCACGGTCACCGAGGGCCACGTGCAGTCGGTCATGTGCGCCTATAACTCCATCGACGGATGGCCGGCCTGCACCAACAAGATGCTCCTCAAGGACCACCTCCGCGACGCCTGGGGCTTCAAGGGCTTCGTCGTCTCCGACTGCAACGCCATCGTGGACGTGAACCAGGGCCACAAGAAGACGCCGGACGTGACCCACTCCGCCGCGCTCGCCCTGGAGGCGGGAACCGACCTCTCGTGCAGCATCTGGGCCCCCGGCTTTAACACCCTCGCCGATGCGGTGCGCCAGAAGCTGGTGAGCGAGGACCTGGTCACCCAGGCCGCCGAGCGTCTCTACACCGCTCGCTTCGAACTCGGCCTCTTCGATCCCCAAGGCTCCAACCCGCTGGATAGGATTCCCTTCTCCGTCGCCGCCTCCGGCCAGAATCGCCAGACCGCGCTCAAGGCCGCCGAGGAGAGCATCGTTTTGCTGAAGAACTCCGGCGTTCTGCCGCTCAAATCCGCCCCCGGCCACATTGCCGTAATCGGTCCCACTGCCGACCTGCTGCCCTCCATACTGGGCAACTATGTGGGCACGCCGGTAAATCCGGTCACGCCGCTCGACGGCATGATCAACCAGTTCCGCAGCTCGCCCATCCTCTATGCCCAGGGCTCCACTCTGGCTCCCGGAGTGGGCGTACCTGTGCCGCGCACGGCCTTTGGCCTGAATCAGGGGCTCAAGACCGAGTTCTTCGCCACGCCGGATTGGACCGGCCGCCCGCTGGCCACCATCACCCAGCCCGTCGTGCAGACCGACTGGGAGAGCGCCCGGCCCGCGCCCCCGATTGAAACCCACAACTACTCCGTCCGCTGGACCGGCTCGCTCAGCGTGCCCGCCCCCGGCCACTACGTCTTCACCCTCGAATCCGGTGACAGCTTCCCCTGGTCGCCCGGCGAATCCTACCGCTTCACACTCGATGGCAAGGTGCTCTCCGAAGGCAGCATGCGCGAGGGAGACGAGTTCACTGCCCAGGGCAGTTTCAAGGCCGCGCCCGGCGCCTCGCCCACCGCGCCGCCCTACATGCACTCCGCCAAGGTTCCCACGATTCCGGTCGACTTCGCCGATACCAAACCCCACGACTTCCGCCTGGAGTACTCGCACTGGGGCGACGAAGCCGGCGGCGGTCTCACCCTCAAGTGGCAGGCTCCCGCCCAGGCCCAACTGGACGAAGCCGTGGCGCGCGCCCAGGAGTCGGACGTGGTGGTGGCCTTCGTCGGCCTCTCGCCGCAGCTCGAAGGCGAGGAGATGAGCATCAAGATCGACGGCTTCAACGGCGGCGACCGCACCAGCCTCGACCTGCCCGCGCCGCAGCAGAAGCTGCTTGAGGCCGTGGCCGCCACCGGCAAGCCGCTCGTGGTGGTCTTGCAGAGCGGCAGCGCCGTGGCCCTCAACTGGGCCAACCAGCACGCCGATGCGGTGCTCGAAGCCTGGTATCCGGGCGTCGAGGGCGGCACGGCCATCGCCCGCACCCTGGCCGGCCTCTCCAACCCCGCCGGGCGGCTGCCCGTCACCTTCTACGCCTCGCTAGACGGCCTTCCGGATTTCACCGATTACGCTTTCAAAACCGGCGCCAAGGGCCGCACCTACCGTTATTTCCAGGGCAAGCCGCTGTGGGGCTTCGGATACGGGCTCAGCTACACCACCTTCAAGTACGGGCCGGTCAAGCTCTCGATCGACCCTGCCGCGGCCACGCTCAAGGCCGGAGACCCGCTCACCGCGACCGTCACTGTCACCAACGCCGGCACAATGAACGGCGACGAGGTGGTCGAGGCCTACCTCAAGACGCCGCAGCCCGACGGACCCATCCAATCCCTAGCCGGCTTCCAGCGCATCGCCATCCCCGCCGGCCAAAGCCGGGATGTCTCTATCGCGCTCGATCCCCGTGCGCTTTCGAGCGTTGACGACCAGGGCAACCGCGTCATCCTCGAAGGCAAATACACCCTCACCCTGGCCGGCGCCCAGCCCCAGGACACCGAAGCCAAATCCGAAGCTACCTTCACCGTCACCGGCTCCGTGACGGTACCCAAATGACCCCGGAAACAGCGGGGGCAGACTCCCTCCGAGTCTGCCCCTGCTGCAACCACCGCGCCTCGAGTCTCCCAACAGAGGAAGGAATCGTCGCGGTCCGATAATCAATAGGTGACGGAAGCGGTAATCGTATCGGAGTAACTGCCCGGCGTGACAAACTGCCCCGCTGCAACCTGGCCATAGACGGTAAGCCCCTGGGCAGTCCCGCTGCCGGTCCCGCTAACCCAGTTGGTGGCGGCGGTATTGCCCCAGTTGGTAGTCATTGCGGAGTTCGAGTACAGCGCGTATTTCAGCAAGTCCGTGCCATTTTGCATCTTCCGGGTGGTGACTGTGGCACCGGTCGCCAGTCCTGCACTAAGCCCGACAGTGTACGTCGTGGTGTTGGTGCAGGTGACCGTTATAGTCGATGTCGAGTTGTTTACTGCGCCAGTGTAGTTTCCGAATGTCATATTCGTGGCGGAGACCCCGCAGTCTTTGACAACCGTCGCGGTGACGCTGAAATTAGTAGTGGCGGTGGAGAGCGTATCGGTGTAAGTACCCGGAACGACGTACTGCCCCGCCGGGATCTGCCCATAGAAAGTGACAGTCGCGTTGCCGCTTCCGGTCAGCTCAGTGCCGGTGGTGTTGCCCCAATTGATGGTCCGCGCGGCATCCTGGAATACCTGGTAGTTCAACTCAGCGCCGCCAGGGCCGGTCATCTTCCGAATGGTTTCGGTCGCGCCTGCCCCCGTCCCGGCATTGAGGGGAATGTCCCACGCGCCGGGGCAGACGACCTTCCCGGTAGCAGTGCCGTCAAGCACCGCGCCGGTGTAAGTGCCGAAGCTCATGCTGGTGACCGTGAGCGAGCATTGTGCCGCCGCCTTCAGGACGCCAAAGGCGAGTAGGAAAAGTACCGCCAGTGCTAGTTTTCGCATCATGGCTTTTGCTCCAGGCAGCGCAGCGGTCCGATCGACGGGATGTCTCCGGGTAAGGACCTGTAGTCGAAGACGACCGTGCAGCGCCGCCCGTTCGGCCGCTCGACAGTAACTTCGTTGTGGGGACTGAGATCCTCAACGTACGCGTCGCCATCATAACCGACGGGGACGACGGCGCCGGTGGCTTTCAGGGTGGCGGTGCTGCCCATCGGCACCGGGACCCCGGCCTCATCGACCAGCCGCAGCAATGCAGCATGGCTGAATTTAATCGGGAATCTGACTACTACTCCAGACCGATCCTGAGGACGCATCTCACGCTTGTCGTTGTCAATCGTGGCTTCCGGCGGAATATCGGTCGGCTCAATGGAGATATGGTTCAGATCGAACGAGCGCATATCCGGCACCAGCAGCCGCCCCGAGGAGTTGGTGCTGCCCACGTCGCGGTTCTCTTGAAACACATGTACATGCGGAATGGGACTGGTGTCTACAATGCCGAAGCTGTCGTAAATCTCGTTGGACGGAAACAGGCCCCCATCGACGAATGAGAAAGCCCCCTGGGATTCCAGGCGCACAGTTGTCTGCCCGGCGTCCTCGTCGACTCCAGCCGTAAACAGGCCGACGGGCGATTTGTATTGTCCCTGGGCGAATATGTGGGTAGTATGGTCAGCGGAGAAATAGGCCTGGTAGCCCCAATCGCCGATCATAGGCGCCGGCTGTTGTACCTGTACCTGCCCCGAGCCGTCGGACGACCCACCGACATTCACCGAGCTGCGCTTGCCGAACGGGATGGTCAGGCCAACCTGCAGCCCGCTACTACCCACGTTCACCAAGTCGCGAAAGTCGGTGGCATAGAAAGAGGTGTGGTGGAACTGGAATGAATAGTTGGCGGAGACGACCTTGGAGTGCTGGGCCGACACAACGCCCTGCTGGACCGTGGTGGGGCTAGCATCCTGGTCGACCCCCGCGTAGGCCATTCCCACGGAGCCGAACCGCCTCGTCGACAGGCTGGTGTAGGCGCTGAGCTGCTTGCGTGGAACCCCGGATCCGTTCAACGACGCGACATCCCGGTAGTTGCGGTCGGCTACGATCGCGGAGCCTCCCAGGCTGAACACCCTGCCGATGCGCTGGGCGCCCGCGGCAAACTGCCCGCCCAGTTGCCCCGAGGCGATGCTGGGCGCCACGGCGAAATTGAGGACGCCAAGATGGCCGACCTGCGCCACGCCGCCCGCGCCCGCCATGAACGCGCCTGGAGTGCCTTCGACGCTGCCCTCGACTGTGAACTTCCGGGTCAGGCCACGGCGATAGATGGCGGCGCCCGCCATCTTCCCGTAGTCGTTGCTCACTGAGCCCCAGTCGCGCCGCACCAGGCCGGCTTGCGCGGCGAAGGTTTGCAAACCTGGGGCCAGCATTGTGGTGCTGGCGTAAAAGGGCTGCGTCAAGGTCACTTGTTGACCCAGCGCATTGGTCACCGTCATGGAGATCGTGCCCGCCCCTGATACCACCGGGAGCTGCGGTATCTCAAAGGGGCCGGCGGCAATCTGGTTCGAGACCACCAGGTTACCGTCCGCCAGCACGTTCACCGTGGAGGGGACCGCGGCCGAGCCGGTGATCGTGGGCAGTGGAAAAGTTACAAGATCGGGGCGCATGGTGAAATCCGAGCGGATCTGCGCGCCTTCGAAGTGAACCGGACGGGTCCAGGAAAGGCCACTGGTGATGAAGTCGCCCAGGCTATAGCGCCGCAGCGTATTCACATCGGCAAAGGTGTAGGCCGAATCGAGGCGTATCGCTGTGTTTGTGCCGGAGGCGCTCGAAGCCGCGCCCGCATAGGTAAGCCAATCCGAGCTTACAATGCCCCAGTGCGAGAAACCCCGCAGATCCAGCGACCCGGTGCCGCCGGCCTGGCCGCTGGCGAATGTGCTTGAGACGTCGTAGTTGAGCGTCACGCCCGTGCCGCTCTCGATCACTCGCTTGCTCCCAGGCCCTTCTCTTCCATAGAGTTGCAACAGCGTCGGCATCAAGGCATTATCGCTGGCTGTCACGCGCAGCACCTGGTTCTCCTGATCGATACTCCAGGTCAGTCCGGGCAAGTCGGACAAGGGGATCAGACCCCCGGTTTCCGAGGCGCGAGACAGGGGAATTCGGAAACCGAGATAGCGCAGTTCGTCCGGCCGCGCCATCAACTTGCCGCGCCGCAGGGTGAATTCGCCGACCTTACCGATGGAATGGCCATTGACCTGAACGTCCAGAAGCAGCGTCTGGTCGGCGGCTGCGCCGGCAGCAGCGGGGGTAGCCGCTCCGGTAGCTGCGGAGGTGCCTTCGCCGGCAGCCGCGGGAGGAACCGCATCGGTGGTTGCGGGGGTAGCTGAATCGGTAGCTGCCGTAGCAGCCGTTGTGGCGGCTGAGTCAATGGCTCCGGCCGGTTTCGGCGTGATGGCCAGCGCAAGTAAGCCGATCTCCGCACAGCGGAGCCATCTGGCCGCCTTGCCGGCAGGATCATGGCGCCGGAACAAAGCGGACCTGCTGTTCTATGGCGCCGGCGTCCGCACGGGCTGTCAACTGCAGGGTTTCGCTTGGCAGCGGCAGGGAACCCTGCGCGGCAATGGGCCAACGCCGGGTTGAGCCGGCGAGGATGTATGGCGATGTGCTGGACTCTTCCTTCAGCTTGCGGCCATCGCTCGTCGTAAGCACGATATCGCGGATCACATCATGGAGAGGACCATCGTTGATTCCCACGAGAAACAGCTTCCCGGCATCCTGCTCGAGGTGAAACTGGACATGGGCAAGCGCGCGGGTCGCAGGCTGGGCAAAGATCGGAATGGACAGGCGCAGCACGATATGCACGACCCCCGGCTCGGCCGGAGGTGGAATCTGGTCGATCAGAATGCGGTAGGTTGCCTCTCGATCCCGCGCCGGCTGGCGCAGAATAAGGCGAACGACTTGTTTGGCTCCCGGAGCGATCCTGGCCAGCGGTGGACTCAGCAATATTGCGTCCGAGGCCGTGAGCTGGTCGTCGTCACCCTTCTGATTCCAGGCATAGACGCGAATCTGAATGGCGGTCTCGCTGTTGCCAGGGTTGGTCACCGTCAGGCTCGTAGCCCTCTGACCGGGCGAGAGGAAGACGTTGACGGGCACGACCGACAACCCCTGTCCTCTCGCCGCCGTTCCGGTCAGAAGGACGAGCAAAATGGCGGCTACGGCATTGGCTGCCGCCATCAGTCGACATGGATTTCGCGAGATCATGGAGGCACCAATTGGAAACGCGGTTCACGGTCAATAGGTGATCGAGGCGGTAACCGTATCGGCGTAGGTGCCCTGTGGGGAAGTCTGCGCCGCAGGAATCTGGCCGTAGACGGTAAGTGTCTGCGACCCGATGCCGCTGCCGCTCGGCACGACCACCGCGCCGGTGCCGCTGGTGTTGCCCCAGTTGGTTGCACACGTCGAGCTGTCCGAGCACAGCTTATAGTTCAGTGTGTTCCCGGCCGCGGCTCCTTGCCCGGCCATCATTCGGGCGGTGTCGCTCCCGCCGCTCGTCCCGCCATTAAGGCCGACAGTGTACCCGTTGGTGGGGGCGGCGTTGCAGGTGATCGCAATGGTGGTTGAAGCGCTCGTCACCGCGCCAATGTAGGTTGGGAAAGTGAGGGCGGTGGGGGCAATCGAGCAGGAGGTGCTCACCACCGTGCTGACCACGAAGGTGCCGGTGTTGGTAGTTGTTGCATAAGCAGATGTGGAAGCGAAGCCCAGCGCCAGGAATCCCAGAACGGCGGCGGGCAGTGCGGATTTGACAAGGTTCGAATACTTCATCGAGGTGACTCCTGGAGGTACAAATTCTGAAACCATCAAGATTCTATTGTGCCTTCATCATTCTCCGCAATGGTCATAACGTGTTATTATTCAAGCGTTTAGAGTTATGCCTTTCGTGTTGGGCGCAAGGTTACTTTTACTGTGTCGGGTAAGGTTACCATAAATTTATCATGCGGGATTACTTTTGTGCCGCGCGCAAGATTGAGAAGAGAAACTGCCCAGGGGCTTGCCGGCACAGCGCCGGCGGCTTTGGCAGGAATGCGAATAAGTTGAGAAGACGGCAGAGATTCCTGGGGCTTTCTTTGATGTGGCGCCATCGGGCGCGGCCGGTCAATAGGTGACGGTAGCGGTAATCGTATCGGTGTAAGTACCCGGCGTGACATACAGCCCCGCTGCAACCTGGCCGTAGACCGGGAGCGCCTGGGCAGTCCCGTTGCCGGTCCCGCTCACCCAGTTGGTAGCCGAAGTGTTGCCCCAGTTGGTGGTCATTCCGGAGTTCGAGTACAGCGCGTAGGGCAACGTAGGTGTGCCCGCCCCAGGCGTCCCGTTAGACATCAAACGGTTGGTCACGGTGGCTTGGTACCCCGTTCCGGCACTGAGGCCGACCGTGTAGCCCGTGGTGTTGGTGCAGGTGACCGTGATGGTGGATGTCGCGTTGTTTACCGCGCCGGTGTAGTTTCCGAATTGCAGGGCGGTGGCGGATACGATGCAGTCCTTGAGTACCACCGCGGAGACGCCAAACGTGGTGGTTGCCGGGTCGGTTTGTGCAACGGCCGATGTGGAAGCCAGGCCCAGCGTCAGAAATCCCAGAACGACGGCGGGCAAGACGGATTTGACAGCATTCCAATACTTCATCGGGGTGATTCCTGGAGCTACAAATTCTGAAACCATCCCCACCGTATTACGCCGTAATAATATTCTGCAATAGCTATAACGTGTTATTATTCAGGCGCTTATAGTTGCGCCTTTAGTGTTGCGCTCAAGATTACCTTTATTGTGTCAGGCAAGATTACTTTTGTCCTGCACGCAAGATTGAAGAGATATTGCCCAAGGGCTTTCAGACACAGCGCTGGCGGCGTGGGCATAAAGTAAACAAATTGAAATGACAGAAACGATCCCTGAGGCGTTCCTTGGCGTGGCGCCCTCAGGCACCGCCGGTCAATAGGTGACGGTGACGGTAATGGTATCGGCGAACGCGCCGGGCGCGGCGTACTGCGCCCACTCCGTCTGGCCATAGACGGCGTACGGTTGGGAGGATCCGTTGCCAGTTCCGGCCGCAGTATCCGTGCCGGTCGTCCGGCCCCGGTTGATGGTACGCGTGGAGCCGGGCAACAGCGCTTGACCCAGCAAGGCTGAGGCAGAACCGGTCATCATTCTGGTGGCCCCGGTCGCCAGTCCAACACTGCGGCTGACATTGTAAGGTACGGAGTTGGTGCAGGTGACCGAGAGGGCGGACGTCGCTTTCGCCCCAGCAGTTGTGTAGGTTCCGAACTCCGTGGCGGGGGCGGAAACCTGGCAGGCGGCCTGAACCGTTACGGTGACAGCGAATGAGGCGCTAGCCGTTGCTGCATGAGCGGGTTTTGGAGCTAGTCCCAACGCCAGAAAGCCCAAAGCGAAAGCGAATGTTGCGCATTTCATGGACTTTACCCCCTTCGTCACCACGAAAGGCATCTTAAGTAACCTCATAGTACCACGAAAGCGTTTATCGGTAACCATTGTCTGCAATCTATTACAGTACTTTAGTGTGTGACGTGATCTCATTGTGATCGCGGGCCCCCATTCCAGCGGGTAATTCTGAAGCGATTGGAGGTGGCTTCTTCATTCCTTATGAGTCCCCACACCCGTTTCATCCCCTGCGGGCCGGGAGCCGGGCGCGGGGAGCGAATCGGCCCAAATTCCATTGAATCGAAAGGATTTTGTTGAGGAAATGGGATTGGGCTTGACCGCAACTCCACGATTGCCCGTATCATAGGGGAAGCCCCTTTGGCAGGTTTGGAGGTGGGTTTTTTTGGCAGAGGTTCGCGTACAGGAAGGCGAGCCGCTCGAAAATGCGCTGCGCCGGTTCAAGCGGAAGGTACAGCAGGAGGACATCATCAAGGAAGTCAAGCGTCACTCCTACTATCTGAAGCCCGGTGAGAAGAAGCGTGTGAAGGCAGCTTTGGCACGCAAGCGGAATCGCAAGAAGGCTCGCAAAGAGCAGGACTGACGTTTCGGTCAATTCGTAACACGCGCCGCTCCGGCGGCTCCCGCTTAGAGAACGCGGGAGACCCCAAGCAACTTAGACAGGCCCGGAGCGGCCGGTTACGACTCATTCGTTCTGGCTAAATCGCCTTTTTGACGGTTGGCGTGTTAGTGTTAGCCAAGTCTTCCGGTTCGCCGGGTAGACGCTGAATTAGCCGCTTCAAGTTAAGCGGCCCGGGCCCTTGTTGTTGAAACAAGTACGAAAACAGGGAAACGGGACCGGCAAGCTTTTCTTGGGTCATGGCCGATTTCGGGGCAACTCCCTGTTTCGGGGAAGCCGGACATGGAGTTTACCGACAGGGTATTGAAGTGCATCGATTGCGGCGCCGAGTTCGTATTCACGGCCGGCGAACAGTTATTCTTCCACGACAAGCAGTTCACCAACGACCCCAAGCACTGCAAGCAGTGCAAGGCCAAGCGCGTCCGTGGCGGCCAGAGGGTTCGCACCGAGACCCGGACGACGTGTTCAGAGTGCGCGGCGGAGACCACGGTCCCCTTCAAGCCCACGCAGGGCAGGCCGGTGCTGTGCCGGTCCTGCTTCCAGCGGCAGCAAGGGAAGCCGCAGCCGGCGGCTGAGCCTGCGCCGGAGCCTACGCTAGAGCTTCGCTGA
>Ga0326728_10006888_pt1 | contig 30032 bp, 31 predicted proteins | sample MB3enrmetagenome_FD_207602 | JGI IMG/M metagenome (GOLD analysis project Ga0326728, IMG submission 207602) | Lab enriched peat soil microbial communities from McLean, Ithaca, NY, United States - MB31MN | ecosystem: Environmental > Terrestrial > Soil > Wetlands > Peat | place: USA: New York... | reverse complement strand
GCGCCCTCGACCAGCGCGATATAGGTTTTTTGAATGCGGCGGCCCGCAAACATAGCGCCCAGTGCCGCGTGGGCGCGGTCGTTCTTGGCTACGACGATCAGCCCGCTGGTGCTTTTGTCGAGCCGGTGCACGATGCCGGGACGCAACTCGCCGCCCGTTGAGGAGAGCGTTTTGAAGCGGTGCAACAGGGCGTTCACCAGCGTTCCACCACTGCGCGCGGCGATATTCTGCCCCGCTCCAGCGTGCACCATCATGCCGGCCGGCTTGTTCACCACGGCCAGGTCGGCGTCTTCGTAGACCACGTCAAGTGGAATGGCTTCCGGAATGGCTTTCAGCGGCGCAGGATGCGCCTCGCCGGTGATCAAGATGCGCTCGCCACCGCGCAGTTTGAGCGAGGGCTTCTCGCGCTCTCTGTCGACCAGCACATCGCCCTGCGCGATGAGCAGTTGCACACGCGAGCGGCTCACGCCTTCAAGCTGCGCGACGAGGAATTGGTCGAGACGCTGCGATCGCGCTTCAGCGGGCACATCGATGGTGCGCTGGGTGCTCATGAGGATTCCTGGCCTTCGCCGGTTTGCGCGGCGCGGTCTGAAATTGCGTCCTGATTCGCATAGGGAATCGTGCTCGGGGCGGTGTGCCTCGCGCGTTTGCGCTCGCGCAGCACCAGCGCGCCTGCGAACACCAGCACAACGGCGGCAATCTGCGGCCCGTCGATTGCGCCCTGGAGGACCGAGCCGCGCCCCTCCGGATCGCGCCACAGTTCGGTGATGTAGATGGCCACTCCGGCTCCCATCAGCCACAGGCCGGCCACGTCGCCCTGGCGTCGCTGGATCGGCAGCCACACCCATAGAAGAATAGCGAGCGCGAGGAACGCCATTGCCGCGTAGACCTGCACGGGATGCAGCGGAACGCCGAGTGGCGCGCCGCTCCACATCGCGGCAAGGGGATGGGTGTAGGTGACAGCCCAGGGCACGCCGGGTCCGGCTTCGGAGCCGTAACCCGAGCCGGCAGCCAGCGCGCCCAACTGCTCGAAGGCCAGGCCGACAGCCAGCGGCGGCGCGAGCGCGTCAGCCGTCGCCCGGAAGGGAAGCTTGCTCCAGCGCGCGTAACACGCCGCGCAACCAGCGCCTGCCAGCGCGCCTACGCCCGCAAGCAGCGGGTGATGCACCATCGCCAGGCCCAGCAGCCAGGCAGGATGCGAGCGCAGCGCGCTCCAGTTGGCGGCGACCAGAAGCAGCCGCGCGGCCGCGAGCGCCGCAAACAGGCTCAGGATGCAGAGATTCCACGCCTTGGCAGGGTCAACGTGCACGATGCGCGCGGTGCGCTGCGTGAGGACGAGCGCCAGCAGCACGCCCAGTGCAGCAAGTGCGCCGTAGGACGGAACGAGAACTGCGCCGATGTGAAAGAGAACCGGATGCACCTGAGACAGAATACAGCGAGTCAGCAAGTCAGCAAGTCAGCGGAGCAAGCGGAGTTGGGCGTCACGGCGGCACAATTCCAGCGAACCCGGAATCGGGAAGGGGATTCGTCTCTCAATGAACTGAATGGGGATTGCAAGTTTGGCGGCCTATTGAGCTGTTACGGCAGTTCCCGCACTCATCGCCTCCAGACGGAGGTGCAAGAACATCGCGTTGATTTATCTGCTGAACTCTTTGTTGGGCTGGACCATCGTCGCCTGCATAGCGGCGGTGATCTGGGCGGTCAGGCGGTGATCTGGGCGATCAAGGGGCAGACTGAGATTCCCCCAGGAAAGTAGAATCCGGCCCGCGGGGCCGTGAGCAATGCGCTGGTGAACCCGTCCTAAGACGGTGGAGCTCTCCGCGGTTCATTAGGCATTCCGGACTGGCGGACACGGCACACAGAACCGATTGTCGAGTCGAGCCCCTGTTCATTGAATGTTGGTTCAACCAGCGTTGACCACCCACCTGCTTTGCAGGCCGGTTTCTAATGCGGATAGTATGAGTCCGCGCGAGAAATTGCAAGTCTTGCGCAATGTAACTAAAGTGTGATAGCTTCTTTCGTTTCGCTTTCCGGGAACAGCTCGCCCAAAATGGAACAGAAGGTCAGAATTGACTTCCGGCAGATTGGCTGGCAGCAGGCGCAGGTTTGCGATTCGCAAGTTCGACTGCCTGCGCAATCATCTTCTTCAATTTTCCTTCGATCTCGGAGTCACCCACGTGCTGATCTTCGAGCACACCGTCAGCATCGATGGAAAACGTGAACGGAATCGCAGTCACTCCGAACCGCGTTGCCATGGGCCCCGTAAACCTTCCGTCGCGATACTGCAGCCACGTCATGCCATTCTTGCTCACGAAGTCTTTCCATTTGGCGTCGTCGCTGTCCATGCTTACGCTGAGCACGACCAGCGGTTGCCCTGCAAACTTGCGCGCGATATCGCGGATGTGAGGCAAGGCCGCGAGGCATGGCCCGCACCAGGTAGCCCAAAAATCGATGAGCACAACCTTGCCTTGAAGGCCGTCCATGGTGATGCGCTGGCCGTCGAGCGTGGTCAATGCAAAAGCAGGAGCCATGCGGGAGCGCGCCAGCTCCACACGTTCCACAAAGCGCGCGGCGCGCTCGTGGAGGCCCGGCGCGTTCGTGTCCTGATTGAGAAACGTGGTGAACTCCGCGCGCGCGGCATCGTCCTGATGAAGATACGCCAAAGAAACGCCCAAGCTGTAGTGCGCCTCAGTGAACTTCGGGTCGAGTTCGAGGGCCGTCTTCAATTCGCTGCAACTCTGGCTCAGGCATGTGTCCTTCTTTTCGCCCTTCTCGGTAATGCCCTCCCGTTGCAAGGCGACTGCGAGATTGAAATGCGCCGTCGCTCTTGCCGCGTCGGTTTGCGCCAGCGGAAGCCAGTCGCGCAGGATACTCACTTGCGTCTTGTAGTCATTCATTTCTTGCGCAAGCGAATAGGCGCGGTTGAGGCACAGCACGCAATGGCCGCCATCCTGCTGGTTGGCTTTGCGATACGTGTCCAGCGCCGAAGCGAGATCGCCGTGCTTTTGCCAATCCTCGGCTTCTGCAAAGGTCTTGCGCGCCTTGGGATCAGTGGGTTCGCCCGGCTTTGCCTCGTCGGTCGCGCCGCCGGCGGAAAGACTCGCCGCCAGAAGCGCGGCTGCGATTGCGAGCGTCTGCAAGAGCACAACACCGGCAGAGCGGGGCATGGGGTTTCCCTCCCGGTTCCGATGGATTTGTGAAGTTGGTAAGAATCTTACACCCGGCACGGTTCAGAGGGTGGAATGGTTCTGGCAGCGCAGCGCTTTTCGCGGCGAATTTTTCGGCGCCGGGCGTGTCGAAGCGCGCACCTGCGAGAAGGGAATCGATCAGTTGGGGGCTCTGGCAGAGTCCCGCGGAGAGATCAGCGCCATCATTTGATTCTGGCGATCCCAATAGAGAAGCCCGTTCAGCTCCGCGCCTATCAGCACGCTGAAGGATGTGATGTAAAGCCAGACCAGGGTGGCGATGCCGGCCGCAAAAGATCCGTAGATTCTGGAATAATCGGCGAGGCGGCTAACGTACCATCCGTAGGCGAGAGTGGCAGGGAACCAGATGAGCGTGCCCGTGATGGCGCCGGGCAGGACCCAGAGCCAATGCTCGGTGCGCCTGGTGCCGAAGTGATAAAGGGTGGTGAGGACGGCGAGGATGGCAAGGAAGGTGATCGTCCAGCGGACCATGCGCCAGAAAAAGATCACGATATAGCGCAATTCGTGGCCGGCATTGTCGATCATCCACAGTTCAATCTGGTGGCCGAAGGCGACCACCAGCGAAGCCACCGCCAACGGAACCAGCACCATGGGCACCAACAGGATGGCGCGTCCACGGCGTCCCCAAAAGCTCCAGCCCTCGGGCGGAAGGCCGTAAGCGCGGCGAAAGCCCTCCATGAGTGAGAGCATGACGCCGAGGCCGGCAAAAAGGCTGAGCGCGGTGGCGGAGAGAATGACCTGGCTGGAGTGGAGTTGGTGATTGAGGATGGAGGATTGAACGAGGTTAAAGGCCTCAGCGGGCAGGAACTGCTCAAGGACGCCGCGCGTCTCGCCCACAAGCGTGGGGCCCACCTTAACCTGGGCGACAAGCGTGGTGAGGACCAGGACGGCAGGGAAGAGCATCAGCATCCCGGAGTAAGCCGCGGCTTTGGCCGTATTCACCACGTCATGCTCCAGAGCCAGCAGGAGCGCTTTCCGGATCTTGGAGTAATAGCCCTTCATGCGCGTCATAGGCAAGAGTAGAGCATTTGCCTGGGTTACGGCGATAAGAGCGGGGAACGAGGGAACAAGGGGCCAGGGAACACGGTTGAGTTTCACGTGCCGCCGGGCGCAACGAACGCTACGGTCACCCATCCTATCGAACAGCCCGAAGGCAGTCCGCTAACGGTCGCGGACGATGTCGTGAAGGTGCCGATTCATCCCTACGAGATCCTGACGGTGAGGGTTGATTACGCAAAGGCAGGGACTAGGGACTAGGGAAAAGCTCTCAGCTATCACCTTTCAGCCGTCAACTGTCCATCCGGTGCGAAAAACTGAGGGCCGAGATCTGATCTCTGACACCTGAAACCTGAGCCCTGTTTTGCTACCCTAGGAGCAGCAAGGAGCCTGCGCCATGCACATCTCTTCCCCCTTCGTTGTCGTTCCCGTGATCATCGCTGTATTTGTGGCAGCGATTCTGTTCTCGACCAGCAGCAAGGAAGACAAGCCCGAGGCTCACTAGGCGCGGACTATTTTGTAACGCCGGCCTGGAGGCCGGCGTTACGTCGCCGGGTCGGCGCAACGCTTTTCCGGGAACCTTTTGCCGCCCGGTGGCGTATAACGTGGCCAGAGGGTGAATGCCATGTTACTGAACCCGATACGGAACACGATGCTCAATGCGGCTGGCCTGTTTGCCTGCCTGGCCCTGGCGGCCGGAGTCACCGGATGCAAAATCCACGTGGACAAAGGCGCCAACGGCGAGGACAAAAACGTCCAGGTGGATACTCCCTTTGCCAAAATCCACGTGGACAAGAGCGCCAACGGCGAAGACAAAAACGTCCAGGTGGACACTCCCTTTGGGGGGATTCACGTGAACACCGACCAGACCACGGCTGCGGACCTCGGCCTGCCGGTTTACCCCGGCGCCGAGATCGTGAAAGACAAGGAGAACGACAAGTCGGCGGACATTCACATGGGCTTCGGCGAGTGGGAGTTGCGCGTGAAGGTGGTTAACTACAGCAGCCCCGATAGCCAGGACAAGGTCACTGCGTTTTACAAGAAAGCTCTGGAGCGCTACGGCGATGTGATTTCCTGCCAGGGCAATGCACCCGTGGGCACGCCAACCGCGACCTCCGAGGGGCTGACCTGCGCCGATGACAAGGGCAACACAACCACAGTTCAGATTGATCGGAAGGATTACGGTATAGGCAACAGCGGCTTCGAGCTGAAGGCCGGCTCCAAACATCACCAGCACATTGTTGGATTTGAGAGCTCCGCGCCGGGCCAGACCCGCTTCGCCCTTGTGGCCCTCGATTTGCCCTTCGGAACCGGCGAAGGCTCGGGCAAGAGCGACTGATTCCGCGCGACCGCGCATTTGCGCAGTCGGCGCCTTCACGCATCCCTACAGCAGAACCAGAATAGGTGTACCCGGTGGCACGCCCTCTGAGTGGCTTTTTCATCAGGAAAAAGCCACATTGAAGACTCTTCGTTTGGGCACGTGAATTCTGGTTCTGCTCTAGAACCGAAGTTTTCACCGCCGCAGGCCCCGCAGTGCCATCCTGCCGCTTGTGTCTCGATGGGCGTCTCCGCAATTCCTGCGCACCGGGCCGCGAAAAACACGGCTGATTCGCACAATTTGTGCGGAGCGCCAAGATCTCTGCACGATCCATCTCCTTTACTCTACTCTGGCGAAAAAGACAGCGAATACAGCCCTCAATTCCGCCTCGAATGTGCAGCAGATGGGGTGATTTCCGTCACTGCATAACTCATTGCCAGGGAGGAAAATAACTCCGGCTTGAGGAGAGTCGAGAGCGGCACCAGGAGGTGCAACCTGTGATGGGAAAATCGACGCCGATACACTTCCCGGCACGGATGTGCGGAGGCGGCTCAAGATGACCTGGAGCGAGGAATACCAGCGCAAGCGCATGAGCGCGGCACAGGCGCTGGAAGCTGTACCATCAGGCGCCCGTGTATGGATTCAGTCGGGCTGCGGCACTCCTTCTGTTCTTGTGGACGCGCTAGTGGCGCGGGGGCACGAGCTTTGCAATGTCGAAATCGTCCACATGAAGACGCTGGGCAGGGCGGACTACACGCGGCGCGAGTTCGAAGGACATTTCCGCCATCGCGGGCTTTTCCTGGGCGACAATGTGCGTCAGGCAGTGTGCGACGGCCGTGCTGATTACGTACCCATCTTTCTCAGCGAGATCGAAGGCCTCTTCGAGACAGGCGCGTTGCCGTTCGATGTGGTGCTGATGCAGGTTTCGCCGCCGGATGCGCACGGATTCGTGAGTCTTGGGACCACGGTGGATTGCACGCTGACGGCTGCGCGCTACGCCCGAATCGTGATTGCCGAAGTGAATCGGCAGATGCCGCGCACGCACGGCGAAACAACCGTGCATGTAAGCCGTATCTCCGCGATTGTGGAGAGCGACCGGCAAGTGCTGGAGTACCGCACCGAGCCGCTCACCGAGATGCACGTGCGCGCGGCGCGCAACGTGGCTTCGCTCATTCCCGACGGCGCCACGCTGCAGACCGGGATCGGCGGCATCCCCGAGGCCGTTCTCCAATGTCTTGACGACAAGCGCGACTTGGGCATCCACACAGAGATGTGCCCAGACGGCGTGATCGATCTGATGGAGGCGGGCATCATCAACGGTGAGCGCAAGACGCTGCATCGCGGCAAGGCCGTGGCGGCCTTTGTGCTAGGCACGCAGCGTCTTTTCGATTTCATTCGCGACAATCCTAGTTTCGAGTTCCGCCCCATCAGCTATGCAATCGATCCGTTTGTGATTGCGCAGAACGACCGGATGGTGGCCATCAACGGCGCGCTGCAGGTGGATATGACCGGGCAGGTGTGCTCCGATTCGATTGGAACGCAGCCCTACAGCGGGTTTGGCGGGCAGGTCGACTTTATTCGCGGCGCAGCGCGGTCGAAGGGCGGCGTGCCGATTATTGCGCTGCCCTCGACGGCGCGGGGCGGCACGGTGTCGCGGATCGTTCCGGTGCTGAAGCCGGGTTCGGGCGTGGTCACTTCGCGTGCCGACGTGCATTACGTGGTGACGGAACACGGCGTCGCCTATTTGCACGGAAAGACATTGCGCGAAAGGGCCGAAGCGCTGATCGCGATTGCCGATCCGCGTTTTCAGGCCGGGTTGGAGGATTTTGCCGTGCGCGCGCACTACATGGAGCGAAAAGCAGTGCTGGTTTAAAGTATTGCGAAGAGGGAGAAACGGGAATGACAGATGCGAAAAAGCCAGAGCGAAAGCCGGACAGGGGCCAGTTGCACATCGACGAGCAGGAGTGCAAGGGCTGCGGGCTGTGCATTGAAGCCTGCCCGCCCAGGGTGATCGGCGTGAGCGAGCGGCTGAATCACTACGGCTACCGCACGGCAGTTTATGCCGGGGCCGGCTGCACGGGCTGCGGCATCTGCTTCATGGTCTGTCCCGAGCCGGGGGCCATCACAGTGTACCGGCTGGTAAGTGCGCACGAGGTTGAGTTGCCCACGGCAAAAGCTGCGGTGGAGGGAGTAACGGAATGCGCAAGCAACTGATGAAGGGCAACGAGGCCATCGTCAAAAGCGCCATTCTTGCCGGATGCCGCGCGTTCTATGGCTATCCCATCACGCCGGCCAGCGAGATTACCGAGGCCGCGGCGAAGTTTATGCCGCGGACGGGCGGCATATTTGTGCAGGCGGAGAGCGAAGTTGCGGCCGCCAATATGCTTTATGGCGCGGCGTCGGCGGGTGTGCGTGCCATGACCGCATCCAGCGGGCCCGGCATCAGCCTGATGCAGGAAGGCATCAGCTACATGGCCGGAGCGGAGCTGCCTTGCGTCATCGTCGACATCACGCGCGGCGGGCCGGGTCTGGGCAACATTGCCGCCGAGCAGAGCGACTATCACCAGGCGGTGAAGGGCGGAGGCCACGGCAACTATCGCACCATCGTGCTGGCGCCGCACTCCGTGCAGGAGATGGCGGACTTGACCGCACTGGCCTTCGAGCTGGCGGATCGGTATCGCAACCCGGTGATGATTCTGGCTGACGGTTTTATCGGCCAGATGATGGAGCCGGTCGAATTTCAGCAGGTTGCTACTGCGCCGCGCCTGCCGGAGTGGGCCGTGGCCGGGACCGCGGCGTCGCGCGTGAATCTCATCACGTCGTTGCATCTGGACTTGGATGAGCTGGAAAAACATAATCGCGACCTCGAAGCCAAGTACAAGGTCGCCGAGCAGCACGAGGCGCGCGCCGAGGAGTGGTTCACCGACGACGCAGAGATTGTGCTTGTGGGCTACGGCATCGTGGGCCGCATCTTGAAAGCCGTGACCACCGACGCACGAGCCGGGGGACTGAAAGTGGGCCTGCTGCGGCCGATTACGCTGTACCCATTTCCCGCTCCGCAATTCCAGCGCCTGGCGCGCAGCGCGCGCGTCTTTGTCGTGGTGGAGATGAGCAACGGCCAAATGCTGGAAGACGTAAAGCTGGCGCTGAACGGCGCGCGGCCGGTCGAGTTTCTCAACCGCATGGGCGGCAATGTGCCGTCGCACGAAGCGGTGCTCGAATTTGTGCGCGAACTGGCGCGGCGCGCCGGGCTGTCGCGGTCAACTCTCGAAGAGGAGCGGATGGCAAATGTCTAGCGAACCGGTTGGAGAGTACACAGTCGCGCACGGCAAGCCCAAAGCCTTCTACGAGCGCTATGAGCGCAAGGAAGAAATGCAGCACGCGACGCACTTCTGCCCCGGCTGCGGCCACGGCCAGGTGCATAAGATGCTGGCCCTGGCCATCGACCTGCTGGGCGTACAGGACAGGACGATCATGGTCGGCCCCGTGGGCTGCGGAGCCTTCACGTATTACTACTTCGATGTGGGCAACGTGCAAGCCGCGCACGGACGCGCGCCGGCAGTGGCTTCGGCCATCAAGCGCAGCCGCCCCGGAAGCATCGTCATCAGCTACCAGGGCGACGGCGATCTCGCGGCCATCGGAACCTCGGAGATTCTGCACACCGCCAATCGCGGCGAAAACATCACCGTGATCTTCATCAACAACGGCATCTACAGTATGACCGGCGGACAATACGCGCCCACAACGCTGCTGGGCCAGAAGAGTACAACCACACCCGAGGGCCGCACACCCGCCAGGGAGGGCTACCCGCTGCATGTCAGCGAACTGCTGAGCACGCTCGAGGCGCCCGTCTACATTGAGCGCGTGGGCCTGGGAAGCGCCAAGGAGATTGCGCAGGCAGCGCGCGCCATCCGTCGCGGCCTGGAAAACCAAGTGCGCGGTTTGGGCTTCTCACTCATTGAAGTGCTTTCACCCTGCCCGACTATCTGGAAATTTACGCCGGTGGAGGCGCAGCGCTGGGTGCACGATGTAATGGAGAAGACCTTCCCGCTGGGCGTCTACTGCGACCGGACGAAAGATCGGCAGCCGCAGGCGCCAGAGGGGCCGGCTGCGGACGCGCTCGAACCCGATGCGCCGCCGCCGCTCGACAAACTTCCGCGCATTCTCGGTGTCGCCGAGGAGGATCTGCCCGAGGGCAATGCCGCGGCGCTTGCGCAGGACAAGGAGATCGATCTCGAGGTGCGCATCGCCGGCTTTGGCGGGCAAGGTGTTTTGCTGCTCGGCGAAGTGCTGGCCGAAGCCGGTCTCGATGCCGGACTCGAGGTCTCGTGGCTGCCCTCCTATGGGCCGGAGATGCGCTCGGGCACGTCGAACTGCCATGTGCGGCTGTCGCGCCAGACCATCGATTCGCCGCTGGTGACCGCGCCCCACGTGCTGGTGGCGATGAATGAGCCCTCGCTGAGGAAGTTCGAGCGTAACGTGCGCGCCGGCGGGTGGATCATTTACAACGGTGACGACTTTCCCGCCGATTGCGCGCGCGATGGCGTGCATGTGCTCGCCGCTCCGTTCACGCGCCTGGCCGATGAACTGGGCGACAAGCGGGCTGCAAACATGGTAATGCTGGGCGCGCTGCTGGAAATCGCAGGCGCATTGCCGCAGGTGAGCATCGATGCCGCGCTGCGGCGGCTGATCGAGAATCCGCGCTGGGTGGAACTGGACGAGCGCGCCATGGCGCGGGGGAGGGAACTGTACAGGAAATCGCTCGCGGAGGCGTGACATGAAAGCGGATGCCGATCCGAACCTGATTGTGTATTTCGGCGGGCAGTATGTGCCTATGCGCGAGGCGCGCGTCGGAATTCTGACACATGCCCTGCACTACGGTACCGGAGTGTTTGAAGGGATTCGCGCGTACTGGAACGAGGCCGAGAAGGAGCTGTTCCTTCTGCGGCCCATCGAACACTACCAGCGCTGGAAGCAGAACTGCGGAATTTTGCGCATTGGCGTGCCGCTCTCGCCTGAAGAGTTGTGCGAGATCACCGCCGAGCTGGCGCGGCGCAACAAACTCTATACCGATCTCTACATCCGGCCCCTTGCCTATAAATGCGCCGAGCGCATCGGCGTCGCCATCGACGATCAGGACGCATTCTTCGTCGTTGTGTTGCCCTATGGGGAATACGTGCACAGCGAGAACGGACTGCATGCCGGCGTCAGCTCCTGGCGGCGCATCGACGACAACATGATCCCTCCGCGCGCCAAGATTTGCGGCGCCTACGCCAACAGCGCGCTGGCCAGCGACGAGGTGCGGCGCAGCGGATTCGATGAAGCCATCCTGCTGAACGAAAGCGGCCATGTAACCGAGGGGTCCACCTGCAACCTTTTCATGCTGCGCAAAGGAAAGCTGATCACGCCGGAGGTGACCGAGAACGTGCTCGAAGGCATTACGCGCGATTCGGTGATGGAATTGGCGCAGCGTGAGATGGGGTTGGAGATCGTGGAACGGCCCATCGACCGCAGCGAGCTCTATGTGTGCGATGAGTTGTTTTTGACCGGTACGGCCGTGGGCCTGGCGCCGGTAACGCGTGTGGATCATCGCCCCGTGAAGGATGGGGCCATCGGCACGGTGACGCGAAGATTGCGGCAGTTGTACTGCGACGCCACGCACGGGAATTTGCCCGCGTACCGCAAATGGCTGTTTCCGGTCTATGAAAAAGATCGGACGCCGGAGCAAAACGCAGCGCGGCAAGCGGAAACGAGCTTGGCCTGAACCGATGCCGGCCTGCTGCGGCGCGCCGGCGATGCGGCCCAGGCAAGGAGGAAACAAGAATGGCTACGACAGTAAGTCAAGCGAACGCCTATGACGTTGCCATGGAAAACTTCGATACAGCGGCCGACGCCATGGGTTTGGAAAAAGATACGCGCGAGATGATCAAATATCCCGAGCGCATGCTGACGGTGGGCGTGCCGGTACGCATGGATGACGGCAGGATTCACCGCTTTGTGGGCTACCGCGTGCAACACAGCTCGGTGCGCGGGCCTGCCAAGGGCGGCATCCGCTACCATCCCCAGGTAACGCTGGACGAGGTGAAAGCGCTGGCCACCTGGATGACGTGGAAGTGCGCAGTGGTCAACATTCCTTTCGGCGGAGCCAAAGGCGGCATCACCTGCGATCCGAAAAAGATGTCACAGGGCGAGCTGGAAAGGATGACGCGCCGCTACACCAGCGCGATTCTCCCCTTGATCGGGCCAGAGCAGGACATTCCCGCGCCCGACGTGTACACCAATTCACAAACTATGGCCTGGATCATGGACACCTACAGCATGACCAAGGGCTACGCGATTCCTGGCGTGGTCACGGGCAAGCCACTCTGCCTGGGCGGCTCGCTGGGGCGCAATGAAGCCACCGGCCGCGGCGTCTTCAACACCATCGAGTGCGCCTGCGAGCATCTGCACATGCCGCTCAAGGGCGCCACCGTCGCCGTGCAGGGCTTCGGCAACGCGGGATCGATCGCCGCGCAGTTGCTGCACAAGGCAGGCGCGAAGATTGTCGCCGTGAGCGATTCCACAGGCTGCGTCCACAACAGCAAGGGACTGAATGTTCCGGAACTGATCCACATGAAGGCGCTCTGCGGCCATGTGGAAGGTTTCCCGGAGAGCGAGCCCATCCTGCCTCACGAGCTGCTGGCGCTCGAGTGCGACATTCTGGTGCCGGCGGCTCTTGAGAACACTATCCATGCCGACAATGCGTCCGCGGTGCGCGCGCGCATCGTTGCCGAAGCGGCCAACGGTCCTCTCACGCCAGCTGCGGACAGGATTCTCCAGAGCAAAGGTATCTTCGTGATCCCGGATATTCTGTGCAACGCCGGCGGTGTCACGGTGTCGTACTTCGAGTGGGTGCAGGACGAACAGCACCTGTTCTGGGAGGCGCAGGATATCTACAAGCGCCTCAATCAGGTGATGAAGACGTCCTTTCATGACGTGCTGAAGATTCACCTGGAGCGGAAGGTGCCCATGCGGATTGCAGCCAACATGCTGGGCATCGGCCGCGTGGCTGAGGCTGTGCAGGTTCGCGGCATCTATCCCTAGCGCGCTATTCGTGCCCCATCCTTTCCGCGTTCCGCGCGGAGAGGATGGGTGCAGGTGTCTCAACCGTAGCGCCCGCCCCCAGACCGGGCGCCCGAAGAAACTTCCTTTCAAGGCACATTGAGCGAGAGAATCCAAGGATGGACAGGGCAGCAATTTTCGCCAAGTTTGGGCAGGACTACCTTGCGACGGAACGCACTTTCACAATGGGCATCGATCGGCGCTTTACGACGGAGATCGCGAGGCGGTTTTGCGGGCGGCATGTTTTAGAAACCTGCACCGGAGGGGGATTCACGACCCTTGCACTGGCGGGGGTAGCCGCGCATGTGCTAACCGTGGAAATTGAACCAGATCACCAATTACAGGCCAAACATAACCTGGCAATCGCTGGCCTGTCAGATCGCGCTACTTTCGTGTTGGCAGACATTACGGACGAGGAAACGTGGAAACGGTTGCCACCGGTGGACGCAGCCTTCCTCGATCCGGATTGGGCGGTAACCGGCCCTGACCATGTACACCGTTTCGTGAACTCCACAACCCAGCCGCCCGCCGATGCCTTGCTGAGAAGGACTTTCTCCGTTACCCCAAACGTGGCTCTCGTCCTGCCTCCAGCCCTGAATGTTCGCGAGTTCGACAACCTTCCGGCCCACGAACGCCAGAAGCTCTATATGGGCCAAAGCCACGAGCTCTACTGCCTGTACTTTGGTGAACTCGCCGTCTCGATGGGCGACACCGAATTCCGAGTGTGATGTATCGTGCGGGCATGGATGCAAGCATATCGGTATCACTGTTCTTTCAACAGGTGGACTGCCGCCGGCGCGCGCGATTGCAAGGTCCTGGTTAAACCGCTGATTTGCAGCAATTCCTGGCGCCGTTCACGTGCTGTCAAGCGGGCTGGCGAGGGCATGGCCGAATCAGCTCGTTCAACACAGCTCGGCGAACAACGGTTCATAGTATGGGATGAATGGAAAAAGTCGGCTGGTCGGAGTAATATAACTACCTAGATCACCACTCAGCCAAAAACCGGCCCAAAACTGGCAGCTTGGACTAGGCCTGTTTTGGGCTAACGTGCGATCAAGCCGTAAGGGACTTATTTCTTAATGACTTCTAGTGTTTATTTTTCATTGGCGGTTTTATTCGTGGTGGCGCTCTGCTTCGGTTTGACTCCGCTGGCGCTGGCTTGGCTTTGGGCCAAAGTGTTTGCGCCGCCCAAACCAAATGCGCTAAAGAACGCCACTTACGAGTGCGGACTGGTGTCAAAGGGTGACGCCTGGATACGGTTCCACCCAGCCTATTATCTCTACGCCATCATTTTTCTCATCTTCGACGTGGAAGCCGTGTTCCTGCTGCCATTTGCAGTGTCGTTTACAGGATTAGGCGTCGCGGCGTGCATCGCCATGCTCGTATTCGTTCTCCTATTGATTGAGGGCCTGGCCTGGGCCTGGGCCAAGGGCGTGCTCACGTGGGCGTGATCACAAATACAGACCACTAGCCACTGTCAGACGTGGGCGTGATCACAGACCATAGACCATTGGTCACTATCAACTGAGGAATGGAGCGACTCATGGACCAAAATCTGAAGATTGAGCTCGGCAAACAGGGCGTCTTCATCACAACCATCCAGGAGCTCTACAACTGGGGGCGGCGCAGCTCGGTGTGGCCCATGAACTTTGGCTTGGCCTGCTGTGCAATCGAAATGATCGCGACCACTATGGCCCGCTACGATATAGCCCGGTTCGGCGCTGAAGTCTTCCGTGCCTCTCCGCGCCAGGCCGATCTCATGATCATCTCCGGTACAGTCACTAAGAAGATGGCGCCTCAGGTAGTTCGCCTCTACAACCAGATGGGCGAGCCCCGTTACGCGATCGCCATGGGCGCGTGCGCCATCTCCGGCGGGCCGTTTAAGCAAGGCTACAACGTGCTCAAGGGCATCGACCGCTATATTCCGATCGACGTTCACATTCCCGGCTGCCCGCCGCGGCCAGAGGCGCTGCTCCAGGCTTTTATGACGCTGCAAAAGAAGATTGACGGCCAGCGTTTGACCGGGGAGGGCCGCCCGAGTTTTCTTGATGCGGGGGCGCAGGGCGAGTTCCCGATTCCGGAGTTCGGCGAGCACGATCTCGAGCCGCCCTGCAATCGACTTGTTTGGCCGGCGCCGGCGGTGATCCGGTGAGTGCCGAGGGACCAGGGACATAGCGAACAAGGAACAAGCATTTGGTATTCGGAAGGAAGCCGGCAATAGAAGGCACGAAGCTAAGAGCTAAGAGCTAGACGCTAGGAGCTGTTTTGAAGACGGTGGAAGAGATCAAGGCGGCGATTGAGGCGGCGATTCCGGGCGCTGGAGTGGAGATTGCGCCGAATCCCAGCCCTTCGGCGCAGCACTCGCTGCGGCTCACGCCGCAGCACGCCATCGAAGTTGCGACTTTTCTGCGCGACGATGCCGATCTGGCCTTCGACTTCCTCTCCAACGTCTCCGGGGTCGACTGGCCGGACAAAGAGATCGCGGAAAAAGTGAAAGTGACACGTACGGTCACAAAGACGGTCGAGGGTCCGGAGGGGACGAAAGTTGACCAGCAAATCGAGGAAACCGTCGACGAGACCCGCAAGCGCATCGAGCCCGGATTCCTTGAAGCGGTCTATCATCTCTATTCTGTGGCGAAGAAGCATGGGCCGCTCGTCCTTCGCATGCGCACCGTCAACCGCACCGATCAGGTCGAGTTGCCGTCGCTGACGCAAGTCTGGCGCTCGGCGGAGTTCCAGGAGCGCGAGGCCTTCGACCTCTACGGGATTGTGTTTACCGGCCATCCGGACCTGCGCCGGCTGCTTATGTGGGAGGGCTTCAAAGACCATCCCATGCGCAAGGACTATGTGGAGCCGGACGACTATGAATGGGAGCCGACGGCCCACGATGCCGTGCTGGCCCGCGCGCAGGCGCACAAAGACAAGGTACAGGGAACAGGGATCAGGGGTCAGGAACAAGGCAGCGAATGAATGTAGTGGAGACCAAAACGGCAAGGGTGGAAGGCTGGAACCGTTTGCGCGAGCCCGTGCCGGACAGCGGCGGCGAACTGCTCGAAGTCGCCATGGGGCCGCACCATCCCTCGACGCACGGCGTCTTCCGCATGGATGTCACGCTCGACGGCGAGCGCATCGTCCGCCTCAGGCCTGTCTTCGGCTACCTGCACCGCAACCACGAGAAGATCGCCGAGAAGAACGCATATTTGGCTTCCATGCCGTATACGGACCGGCTGGATTACTTCTGCTCGCTCACAAACAACTGGGCCTACGCCCTGGCTGTGGAGAAGCTGGCCGGGCTCGAGGCTCCGGAACGCGCCCAGTACCTGCGCGTCATTCTCGCCGAGCTTACGCGCGTCCAGAACCACGCTTGTGCGGTCGGGTTCCTGATCCAGGACATGGGCGCCAGCGGCACGCCGCTCATGTACGCCTTCAAGGCGAGGGAGAATATCCTGGACCTTTTCGAATCGCTCACCGGTTCGCGCATGATGTGCGACTATATGCGCTTCGGCGGCTGCCGCGTAGATGCTTCTGCAGCTTGGCTCGACGCCACGCGCGATGTTGTCGCCGGCCTGCCGAAATTTGTCGACGAGTTCGAAGCATTGCTCACGACCAACGAGATTTTGATGGCGCGTTGCCAGGGGATCGGCGTGCTGCGGCCTGAGTTGGCCGTGAATGCCGGCGTCACCGGGCCCATGCTGCGCGCCTCGGGCGTCAACTACGACATCCGCAAGGTGGACCACTACGGCATCTACGACCGCTTCAACTTCCGCGTACCGTTGGGCGATCATTGGGATGTTTACGACCGCTTTATGATCCGGCTGCTGGAGGTGCGCGAGTCGATCAAGATTCTGGAGCAGGCGCTCCGCGACATTCCAGGCGGGCCGGTGATGGATGCCAAGGCGAAGATTCGCGGCTTCCGTCCCAAGCCCGGCGAGGCGTATGGCCGCATCGAGGCGCCCAAGGGAGAGTTGGGCTTTTATCTCATCAGCGACGGCGGACCGAATCCTTACCGCTACAGAGTGCGTCCGCCCAGCCTCATTAACCTGACGATTTTGGAAGACATGTGCCTGGGGCAAAATGTGGCCGACGTGGTCTTGATCTTCGGCAGCGTCGACATTGTGTTGGGAGAAGTGGACCGGTAAAGCAGGGACTAAGGGAATAGGGAACAGGGAACAGGGAACAGGGAACAGAAAAGCACTTGTGGAGACGTCGGCCGCAAGCTAAAAGCTAAAAGCTGGAGGAACTTGAGTTGTTGGGTGAAGGAATCCTGAAGGGTCTCGCGGAGACGGCGAAAAACTTCGCCGGCAGCTATGTCTCTGCGCAGCGGCTTACGACGGTTCAGTATCCAGAGGAACGGATCCCGACTGTAGAAAACGCGCGCGTTTTCCCGTTCCTGATTTACGACGGTCCCGATTGGGATGCCGGCCTGCGCTGCGTGGCCTGCCAGATCTGCGAAAAAGAGTGCCCACCCTCGTGTATCTACATCGAAAAAAGCACGGACAAGAAGCCGGATTACGTGGGCAGGCCGCAGGCTTATCCCGCGCGCTTCGATATCGATATCTCTGTCTGCATGAGCTGCCAGATCTGTGTCGAAGTCTGTCCGTTTGAAGCCATCAAGATGAACACCGAGTTTGAGCTGGCCACGGACGACCGCTTTGGCGGCTTGCTTCTCGACCGCAAGCAACTGGCGAAATCGAACGAGTACTATCACTCAATTCATCCCGCCGAAGCAGCCGAAGTGGACGCGCGCCTCGCCGAAGAAAAAGCCAAAGTTGAAGCCAAAGCGAAGGCCGCGGCCGATGCCGCCGCCAAAGCCGCCGCAGCGAAAGCCGCTGCGGGCAACCCGGCGCCCGCTGCCGCAGGAGGACATTAGCCGATGGCAGCGACGCTCGACCAGATCTTTGTACTCTTCAAACAATGGCTGGTGGGATTTCTGCCCGCCCCGTGGCAGCATGCGGCCGGCGTGCTGCTGTGCGTCGCGGCCATCATCGTGGTTTTTTGCACGCTCTTCGCCTTGGCCGTTCTGATGGAGCGCAAGGGATTAGGGCGGATGCAGAACCGGTATGGCCCCAACCGCGTGGGTCCCTTCGGCATTTTGCAGCCGGTGGCCGATGGCATCAAGGCGCTCATCAAGGAAGACATTGTGCCGCTGCGAGCCGATGCGGTGGTGCATTTCCTGGCCCCGGTGGCCCTGGTAGTGACCGTCTTCATGGGCTACGCGGTACTGCCGGTGGGCCGCAACATGGTGCTGGTCGACATGGACTCGGGACTGCTCTTCTTCTTCGCCATGGGCGCGGCGACGGAGATCTCGGTCTTCATGGCCGGCTGGTCGAGCCGCAACAAGTATTCGCTGCTTGGATCCATGCGGGCCATCGCGCAGATGATCAGCTACGAGGTGGTGCTGCTGCTCTCGAGCGTGGCCGTGGTCATGATCGCCGGATCGCTCTCGCTGCCCAGGATCGTCGAGGCGCAGAGTCATTACACCGGAGTGTTTCCCCACTGGTACGTTTTTATGCCCTGGGGATTAGCCGGCTTCGCGATCTTCGTCATCGCCTCCACCGCGGAGACCAACCGCTCGCCCTTCGACCTGCCGGAAGGCGAATCGGAGATCGTGGCCGGATACTTTACCGAGTACTCGGGCTTCAAGTTTGCGCTGTTCTTCCTGGGCGAATATGTGGAAATGCTTTCAGTGGCAGGCCTCGGAACCACGCTGTTTCTGGGCGGATGGTCGGCGCCTTTCTCATTTTTGAACTGGATCCCCTCATGGTGCTGGTTCATTGCGAAGATCATGATCTGGATCTGTTTCTTCATCTGGATTCGCGGCACGCTGCCCCGCCTGCGCCAGGACCAACTGATGAACTTCGCCTGGAAGTTTGCTCTGCCTTTCACGCTGGTCAATCTCATGGTTACCGCGCTGTGGAGCTTCCTGGGCGAAGGCTGGCTGCGCTGGGTTGTCTGCACGGCCATTCTTGGCGCGGCCTTCCTGCTCATGGGCCGCCTGGAGATGCACAAGAGACACATCGGCCCCAGGAGCTACCGCTATGCTGAATAAAAGCAGGGAACAAGGGACCGAGCCAACTCAGCGGGCAAAGATCGCCCGCCGGGGGTTCCGGCAGGGAACAACGGAACGAGGCGTTCTGAATGCGAAGTTTGTTGCTGCAGCCGCGCTAGAGGGAACTGTTCGATGAATCCCGTTTTCTACATCCTCGCGGCATTCACGCTGGCCGGCGCCCTGGCAGCCATATTGCTCAAGAACCTTGTCCACTGCGTGCTTGCGTTGACTGTGGCTTTTGCGGGTCTGGCGCTGCTGTTCCTCGAACTTGACGCGCAGTTCGCCGGCTTTGCGCAGATTCTGGTCTATATAGGCGCCGTCGCCATTCTGATTGTTTTTGCCATCCTGCTCACGGAAGGCTCCGAACTGCCCAAGGAAGGAGTCTTCAGCAACACCTGGTTCGTAGGTCTGGTCATCGCCGCAGGTGTGTTTGCTGTGCTCGGGTGGGCCGTGCTCCAAGGCGTGCGCGCCGTACCGCAGCAAACCGCGGTTCCAGTTGTCACCGTCCACGACATCGGCAATGCGCTGGTGGGCCGCTATGTGCTGCCGCTCGAGATTGTTGCCCTGCTGCTCACCGCGGCCACCATTGGCGCGGTCATCGTGGCCATGCACGAGAAAGAGGGGCCCAGATGACCTATATGACCACGGGTTTCGCCACGCCCCTCGCCGGTTATCTTCTCGTCGCGGCCTTGTTGTTTGCCATCGGCCTGGCCGGCGCGCTCACCCGGCGCAATGCCATCCTGGTTCTCGTCGGTATCGAGCTGATGCTGAACGCGGCCAATCTGAATTTGATCGCTTTCTGGCGCTACGGGCCGCATCCCGAAGCGCTTACCGGCATGATGTTCGCCATCTTCTCCATCGCCGTGGCCGCGGCCGAGGCTGCTGTGGGACTGGGTCTCGTCATCGCCATCTATCGCCACGCGAACACCACCGATCTCGACAAGATGAACAGGATGAAGGGGTGAACGACTGATGCAAGATCTGATTTCCTTCGCCCCGAGTTCGATATCCTCGGCGATCGCGCAAGGCCTCTGGCTCATTCCCGCATTGCCGATTGCTGCATCAGGCGTGATGGCGCTGCTCAAGCAGCCGATGCGCAAACTCGCAGCCGCATTGGCCATTGGCTCGCTCAGTTGTTCTCTGTTGCTCTCGCTCGTTGCGTTTGGGCACGTCCTCGCCGGCTGGGCGCGCGGCGCGGTCGTCCGCGAAACGGTCAACTTCGCGTGGCTTCACTTCGGCAGCAACGCCGTCGATCTGGGCTGGGTCCTCGATCCGCTCGCCGCCATCATGCTGGTGATGGTCAGCTTCGTAGGGCTGCTCATCTTTATCTACTCCGTGGGCTACATGGCCCACGACGAAAACTTCACGCGCTTCTTCTGCTTCATGTCGCTCTTTGCCGGAGCCATGCTCGGCGTGGTCATCTCCAACAGCATGCTCCTGCTCTTCATGTGCTGGGAACTGGTCGGACTCACGTCCTATCTGCTCATCGGCTTCTGGTATCAAAAGCCCTCGGCAGCGGCGGCCGCGAAGAAGGCCTTCATCACCACGCGCTTCGGCGACGTCTTCTTCCTGCTCGGCATCGTCTGGCTCTTCTCCCAGACCGGCACGCTGCTCCTTTACAACCACGGCGTGGGATCGCTTGAGGGCCTGGCCCTCGCCAACCTGCTCACGCAGCATGCAGCGCTCGGCCTCACTGCTGCCGGCGCCATCGGCCTGCTGATCTTTGCCGGAGCCGCCGGCAAAAGCGGCCAGCTTCCGCTGCACGTGTGGCTGCCCGACGCCATGGAAGGCCCTACACCAGTCTCCGCGCTCATTCACGCGGCCACCATGGTCGCCGCCGGCGTCTATCTCATTGCGCGGGTGTACCCGCTGATGCAAATCGGCGCGCAGCCGGGCGGAACCACCGCATCCCTCACTGTCGTTGCATGGGTCGGCGCAGCCACCGCGGTTTTCGCCGCTCTCATCGCCGTCGCGCAGAACGACATCAAGCGTATTCTGGCTTACTCCACCATCTCGCAGCTTGGTTACATGATGGCCGGCCTCGGCCTCGGCGGCGTGGCAGTGGGCATGTTCCATCTGATCACCCACGCCTTCTTCAAAGCCCTCTTGTTCCTCGGCGCGGGCTCTGTCATTCACGGCTGCCACGAGGAGCAGGACATTCGCAAAATGGGTGGTCTCAAAGCCGACATGCCGCTCACCTTCATCACCTACGCCATCGGCATGTTGGCGCTGTGCGGATTCCCACTCGTTTTCTCCGGCTTCTGGTCGAAGGACGGCATCCTTGAAGCGGCACAACACTCCACTGCCATCAAGGGACCATTCTATCTGCTCGTCTTTGGCGCGCTGCTCACCGCTTTCTATATGACGCGCCAGGTCTGCTACGTCTTCTTCGGCTACTGGCGCGGCCATCACCCGGCGCACGAAAGCCCCAAGGTGATGACGCTGCCGCTGGCCATCCTGGCTTTCTTCGCCATCGCGCTGGGCGTGATTGGCACCCCCGCCTGGCCGTGGTTCCACGCATTTCTCGAAGGCCGCGCCGCCACATTCAGTTGGCACGGCTTTGCGGAGCCGGGCCTGCTCGGACTCATGGTCGCGTCGTCCCTCGTTGTCTTTCTCGGCCTCGGTCTCGGCTGGCGGCTCTACGGCGACAAATCGCCTAAGCCCGATGCGCCCGACGCCCTCGAAAAAGCCGTGCCATGGTTGTGGACCGCGCTTCGCAATCGCCTTTATGTGGATGAGTTTTACGGCGTCACCGTGATTGCCTTCTACGCGTGGTGGGCGCGCGTGGTCGATTGGTTCGACCGCCGTGTGTGGGGCGGCATCGTGGCCCTGGTCGCGTGGCTCTTCGGTCTCTGGGCGCAGCTCAACCGCCTGCTCGACGTCAACTGGGTCGACGGCGGCTTCGACAAAACCTGCGAAGAGCTTTCCACGGGGGGGGGATTGCTGGCGAGCGTGCAGAGCGGCCGCGTGCAGAACTACCTTCGCATTCTTGCTGTGGCCGTTGTCGCGCTGGCCGCAATTCTTCTCTGGAGCAGCCGGCCATGAACGTGTTTGCGACCGGATTTCCGATCTTGACGCTCCTCACCGTGCTGCCTCTCATCGGCGCGGCCATTGCGCTCTTCGCTGGTCGGCATGCGCGCAGCGTTGCCTTGTTCACCACGCTTGCCTGCTTCATCGTGTCGCTCTTTATCTGGATGCACCTGCCCGGCGACGGAAGCATCGGCCTCGTGGAACGCGCCGCCTGGGCGCCATCGCTCGGTATTGAGTATCACCTCGGCGTGGACGGCCTCGGCGCGCTGATGCTCGTGCTCGCAGCCATTGTTACGCTCATGTCAGTCGATGCGTCGCATCGCGTGCACCACATGCCTGGCCTCTTCTTCGGCCTTGTGCTCACGCTTGAAGCGGGCCTCTTCGGCTCCTTCACCGCGCTCAATTTCTTTCATTGGTTTTTGTTCTGGGAGCTCAGCCTCATCCCCGCCTTCTTCCTCATCAAGTTGTGGGGCGGACCCAGGCGCGGCCCCGCGGCCACGCAGTTCTTCATCTACACCATGGCCGGCTCGGTGGCCCTACTGCTCTGCTTCCTCGCGATCTTTCTCTCCACCGGCTCCATGGACTTCGGGCAACTGACCGCGATGGCGAAAACCGGCGCGCTGGAGAAGGCCGTTACGGCTCACCTTGGTCCGGTCACGCTTTGGCTCGCCATCGGCGTGCTCGCGGGCTTCGCGGTCAAAGTGCCGATCATGCCGTTCCACACCTGGCTGCCCGCGGCGTACGCTGAGGCGCCTTCTCCGGTCACCATGCTGCTCACAGGCGCCATGTCGAAGATGGGCGTCTACGGCCTGCTCCGCATCGCGCTGCCGATCTTCGGCCCGCAAATCGCCCAGATCCGCACGCCGCTTCTGGTTCTCGCTGTCGCCACCGTCGTCATGGGCGCATGGGCCGCAGCCGCGCAAAAAGACTTGAAGCGCGTCTTTGCGTACTCCTCGGTCAATCACCTCGGCTACTGCCTGCTCGGTATCTTCGCGCTGGCAATTCCGGTGTCCGGCGCAGCGGCGCAAGCCAGTCAGGCTGCCGCGCTCAACGGCGTCATCCTGCAGATGTTCAACCACGGCATTACCGCGGCCACGCTCTTCTGGTTCATGTCCATGATCCAGATGCGGAGCGGTGGCGCGCGCGGAATAGACGATTTCGGCGGTCTGCGCAAGCCCGCGCCTGTCCTCGCCGGCCTCATGGGCATCGCGCTCTTTTCCTCGCTCGGCTTGCCCGGTCTCAATGGTTTTGTCGGCGAGTTCCTTATCTTCCGCGGCGTTTTTTCCTTGTCTTGGATTAGCGCGACGGTATCGGTGCTTGGTTTGCTCGTCACAGCGGTCGTGATCCTGACCGTGATTCAAAAAGTTTTCAGCGGTCCCGTGCCGGAGCACTGTGCCAGTTTTCCGGATCTGCATCACGCCGAGCGCATGGCTCTCGCGCCCGTCATCGGTCTCATGTTTTTGCTCGGTCTTGTGCCCCAGCTCATCGTGGACACCATCAACCCCACGGTCGTGAACCTGCTGGCGCACTGGAGATTTTAGATGTTGGCCTTCGCCATCTACATTTCGTTTGCCGGCGCGCTGATTTCGGCGCTGCTGCCCAAGGGCAAGCCGGTCCTGGCGCGCTGGTTCGCGCTCGCCGTTGCCGTGGCCGGCCTCGCGATCGCCATCGCCGGCTACGCCGCAGGCTTCGCGCAAGGCCGCATCGTCATCGTCGACGTGCTTTGGGTGCCGTCGATGGGCATTCACTACATGCTCGCCGCCGACGGCATCAGCCGCGTGCTCGTTCTCCTCACCGGCATCGCCGCGGTCGCCGGCGTCCTCTTCAGTTGGAATATCGATCTGCGTACCAACCAGTTTTTCGCCTTCTATCTCGCGCTCATCGGCGGCGTCTACGGCGTCTTCCTCAGCTTCGATCTCTTTCTGCTCTTTGTTTTTTACGAAATCGCCATCGTTCCCAAGTACTTTCTCATCGCCATCTGGGGTTCCACGCGCCGCGAGTACGGCGCCATGAAGCTCGCGCTCTACTCCTTCGTCGGCTCGGCCATGGTGCTTATCGGTCTGCTTGCGGCCTACTCAACCTCCGGCTCGCACTCCACCGCGCTCGTCGATCTCGCCCGCGCCGGGCTGCCCGTCAGTTTCCAGATGTGGTGCTTTCCGCTGGTCTTTGTCGGATTCGGCATTCTCGCCGGTCTGTGGCCCTTCCACACCTGGGCGCCCACCGGCCACGTAGCCGCGCCTACTGCGGCTTCCATGCTCCTCGCCGGTGTGGTCATGAAGCTCGGCGCATACGGTTGCCTGCGCGTCGGCATCGGCCTCTTTCCCCACGGCCTCGATCCCTGGGGATTTGCCTTTCTTGGTATCGGTTCCTGGCGCGACGTCTTTGCGTGGCTTGCCGTTATCGGTATCGTCTACGGTGCGCTCGTCGCCCTGGCGCAAACGGACTTCAAGTTCGTCATCGGCTATTCCAGCGTCAGCCACATGGGCTTCGTTCTGCTCGGCCTCATGACGCTCAACCAGATCGGCCTCGACGGCGCAGTGCTGCAGATGTTCTCACACGGCATCATCGCCGGACTGCTCTTCGCCATCGTGGGCCGCGTAGTCTACGAGCGCACGCATACCCGCCAGTTGGCCGAGCTCGAAACCATGCATCTCTCTCGCCGTCTGCCGTTCGCTGCGTGGGCCTTCGTCGTGGCCGGTATCGCGTCCATGGGACTGCCCGGCTTCTCGGGATTTGTGGCCGAGCTGCAGGTTCTGGTCGGCGCGTGGCGAGCCAACCCATGGTGGACCGCCGTCTCCGGCATCGGCATCATCGTCGGCGTTGCATACATCTGGCGCGCCCTGCAAAAGGCCTTCTTCAGCGACGCGCTGCCCACCGCGCACGAGCTTGAAGCGGAGCAGGCCCACAAATTCGCTCCCATCACCTGGCCTGAGATCACCGGCGTCGGGTTGCTCGGCGCCTGCTCGCTCGCCGTCGGCCTCTATCCGCGCATTCTTCTCGATTCCATCGAACCGGCAGTCAAGGCGCTGCTTGCGGGAGGGATGCAATGAACTACGCCCATCTCTTCCTGGCCACGCTGCCTGAAACAATTCTCGAAATCGCCGCGCTTTTCGTGCTCGTCTTCGATCTCGCCCTGCTGCGCAAGGCAGCCATCAAGACGCGCGTGGCAGGTGCGGCATTGCTCGGCATTGCAGGCTGCGTCGCGGCGCTCATGGCCGTCTTCGTTGCGGTCCCATACAGCGCCGGCGCCGATCTTCTGCTGGCAGCGGGCGGCTCCGCAGGCGTCGCGCAATGCGCCATCCTCATCCTCACCGCGCTCACGCTACTGCTGTTGATCGATTGCGATTTCACGCGCAACCCGGGCGAATATGTAGCTGTTGTTTTGATGGCCGCCGCCGGCGGCCTGATCATCGCCGCCGCGCAGGACCTGCTCGTCATCTTTACCGGCCTGGAACTGCTCTCGCTCGGCCTCTACATCCTTACCGCCTTCAATAAACAGTCCGGCAAGAGCGCTGAAGCGGCGATGAAGTACTACCTCTTCGGCGGAATGTCGGCGGCGTTTCTGCTTTTCGGCTTCAGCTATCTCTACGGCATCAGTGGTTCAACGAGCTTGCAGAAGATAGTTCACGAATCGTACTTTGCGACCTGGTTTGGCGGGGCGCCGCTGCTTTATCTCGCATTAGTGATGATTGCGGTGGGCCTCGGTTTCAAGGTCGCCGCGGTTCCATTCCATCTGTGGGCGCCGGACACGTACGAAGGCGCGCCCGCGCCCGCCGCTGCTTTCATCGCATCGGTATCGAAGGTCGCGAGCTTTGCGTTGCTCATCTCAATTGGCACCGCAGCGCTTCACGCTTCAGGTCGGTATGTGATCGGACAATTTGTTGTTGAGGTCACAGAGCACGCCGCGAGACATATGGGAATGGAGGGCTCGTGGTGGTTGCTTCTTGCTTTGCTCTCCGTTGCCTCCATGGTCTTCGGCAACCTGGCCGCGCTCGCCCAGATCAGCGTCCGCCGGCTGCTGGCTTACTCAGCCATCGCGCACGCCGGCTACATTCTGCTTGGCCTCGCGTTCTTTTCCTATTCGAACGTGAGCGCTGCGGCGATCCTTTACTACATCCTCACCTACGGCCTCACCACCATCGGCGCCTTTGGTGTCGTCGGCGTCGTGGAACGCGCCACAGGCAGCGACAAGCTCGACTCCTTCCTCGGTCTGCAGAAGCGCAATCCGCTGCTGGGCGCTGTTCTGCTCGTGCTCTTCCTCTCGCTCGCAGGCATCCCGCCTCTGGTCGGCTTCTGGGCCAAGTTCAATCTTTTTGCAGCGGTCCTCGGCGTCTCCGGAGGCGAGGTCCCGTTCAGCCTCGTCGCCCTCGCCCTCGCCTTCAGCGCCGTCTCGCTCTACTACTATTTGCAGGTGCTCAAGCGCGTCTATGTCATGCCCGCGGCCGACGAGACGCCGATCCACGCCCATCCGGTCACACTCGTCACGCTGCTGGCGATTGCCGCTGCCGTGGTCGTCATGGGCTGCTTCCCGGCGCTGCTGCAATCCTGGATCGCCAGCTTCTATCCGGCGATGTAATGCATTTGCATCAACATTACGCTAAGATGGGAACGTGAAAATCAATATATGGCTTGCAGTAATACTGGCCTGTGGAATTTTCTCCACTGCAGCTTTAGGACAGCAGAGCGCGACGCCCCGACCTGCTGACAGCGGGCCATCCTTGGCGGCAACCATGCAGTTCCTTCAATCGATGCTGAACGAACAAGGCAAGATGAGCTGGACTACTCATTATCATGACAGTGCCGACAATACGAATTGGACCTATCAGTTCACCTTTGAGGTAAGCAAAGTGGTTGCCGATGCGTCGGCCTGCACTCTCGGTTATCACTACATCATCATCCGGGACGGCGTTCAGATCTCCGATAGCGACGCTTCGTTCAACCTTCACGATGTGCAGGACGTGACGCTGACCACGGGCGACCAGCGCCAGAACAAGAATGATGTGGCCGCCGGGCACACAACCTGGAACGCAAAGGTGGATCCGCCGAACTTCGATCTCATCGTGCGAGAGCAAGGAACGGCGGAATTTTATTTCTTCTTTTTCAATGAAGATACAGCCAACCGCGCCACCAAAGCCATGGGGCATGCGGTGGAATTATGCGGCGGCAGCAGAGGTTCGTTCTAGGCAGACTGGAACTCGATGAGCCGGAATGCGCCCAGCCGCAAATTGAATTCGCGGCCGTACTACGGCAAAACCAGAGAGCGTGTGTCCTGTTCAGTTTTGCGCAAGGTCGCCGCTCCGTGGGGCCGCGGCGACTTGAGTGCTGTGGCTTCGGCCTACAGCATCTCTGGTTTTGCTTTGGCGCTCAAAATCATCAATACTTAACAATCGCCGCGAAGGAATCCGGCTTCAAACTTGCACCGCCCACCAGCGCGCCGTCAATCTCTTCCTGGCCGATCAGCGCCGTGGCGTTATCGGGCTTCACGCTGCCGCCATACAGGATGCGCATGGCCGCGGCCACATCGGCGCCCAACAGCCTGGCCACTTCGGCGCGAATGATGCGGTGCGCGTCGGCGGCAATCTCCGGCGTCGCCGTCTTGCCCGTGCCAATGGCCCACACCGGCTCGTAGGCAATCACGATCGGCTTCGCTGCCTCAGGCGTGAGCCCCAAAAACGCTCCGGTCACCTGCGTCTTCAACACGCTTGCCGTCTTGCCGGCTTCGCGCTCTTCCAGAACCTCGCCGATACAGACCACCGGCAAAATGCCGTGCTTGAGCGCAGTGTGCAGCTTCTTGTTCACGATCTCGTCGGTTTCGGCAAAGTACTGCCGCCGCTCGGAGTGGCCGATGAGCGTGTGCGTTCCGCCCACGGCCATCAGCTGTCCTATGGAGGTTTCGCCTGTGTAGGCGCCTTCCTCGGCAAAGTGGATGTTTTGCGCGCCCACGGCTACATTCGATCCCTTGCAGGCCAGAACCACTGTGGGCAGCAGAACCGGTGACGGAAACAGCGCGATCGCGTCACGCGTGTGCCCGGCAACCAACGGCAAGAAAGCATCGACGAACGTCTTGGCTTCCGCCGGCGTCTTGTACATCTTCCAATTGGCAGCAATGAGTGCTTTACGGGACATTTCTATGGGTTCCTCAACTCGATTTTAGAGGATCGCTTTCGGGGCTCCGTGTGACGTCTGGCACCGTGCGAGATCACGAGATCCCTCCGGTAAGAGGTGGCGTTGCTGGGCCTACGAGCCAGATGCAAGCGTCGAGATCAAATCGTCGGGCACCGAGCCTTCAAGAAAAGCCGCTCGATGGTCCGGGTCCCCCAGATCCATCGAAAAGTGGCGCCAGACGCCGTCCTGCAACACGCCCATGTTCCATGGGCCTGAGACCGAATCGGAAAACTGCCAGACGATGTGGTAGCCCTCCTCATTTGTGAACCCTTCGCCGTCGGCCTGCAGAATCGCGTCTCCGCGCTCCCAGAGCCTGGTGCGCAGCGCGTGGAGTGCGTTGCTGCCTTCTTCGAATTCGTCTCCCTGCAGATGCTGGAAGGCATAAATGGTCTTCACGGAGGCCAGAAACTCATGGAGCCATGCGACACCGCTTTCCGGCTTCGCATCCTGAGTCTCCTCGATGAATTCGGCAATCTCGTCCTGGCCGATTGACCCATCCGAGACCGGGTTGCGCTCGATCACCGCAACTTCAACGTCGTCATTTCCGGAGAGGAGCAGGCTTTCCCACTCATCTTCGGTGCCTTCTTCGAGAGCCAGTTTGAATTGAGGGTGCTCGGCACGAACGAATTGCGTAAGTTCCTCAAAGGGAGGGAACCCCTCATCCTTCGACAGGACCCGCGTGGAATAGCCCATGGCTTTCCGCCTCAGCTTTCAGTGTATTCATTCTGCGTATTTATTCTGCCGGAAATACAGGACACAACGCGGCCATCCTCCGAATCAGCGAGGCCGTGGTACAATATGACCATGGTCAGTGACCATGGGAGAATCACCATGAAGACCAACACTGTTGCTGCTGGCGAGTTTAAAGCCAAGTGCTTGAATCTTATTGCTGAAGTCGCAGAGACGGGCAAGCCACTGGTCATCACCAAGCGCGGCAAGCCCTTGGCTCAGGTGATCCCGATGCCTGCGAAACAGCGGGATATTGTCGGTTCGATGAAGGGCAGCGTGACGATCCTTGGCGACATCATCTCTCCGCTTGACGTTGAGTGGGATGCGATGAAATGACCGCTGCCGAGGGGGACCAATCTGCCTGGTTGCTTCTTGACACGCACACGCTCCTTTGGATGGTTGAAGACCATCCACGGCTCGGCGCCGAGACGGCAAAGACGTTGAATCGAGCTGCCCGCGAGGATCGAATCGCGGTCAGTGCGATCTCTCTCTGGGAGATTGCACTCCTGGTCAGCAAGAAGCGGATTGATCTCCATCGAGATCCGTTGGAGTGGGTGAGCGCCGCCCTCTCGCTTCCCGGCGTGCATCTTGTGCCTCTCGAACCAGAGATCGCCGTCGCGAGCACGCGGTTGCTTTTTGAGATGCATCCCGACCCTGCCGATCGCATCCTCGTCGCCACGGCCCGGCATCTGGGAGCGACGCTCGTCACTGCGGATAAAAACCTGCTCGACCTCGCAAAGAAGGGTTACTTTCGGGCGATGGATGCGGCGAAGTGAGTTGTCGAGATTCCGAAGGACGTTACGCGACCCTCACCTGGCGGAAGATCTCGGGCAGATCGACGAAGAGCGGCGTCCCCTTCACTTCGAGCCGGGAGCCTTCGACCCAGTCCGTTCCGCGGCACATGCGGCCGGTGCGCGTTTTGGGATCGACGATCCACACCGTTTCTACGCCCATCGCGCGGTAGTCCTGGGCGCGTTCCTGCGTGTCGGAGTAGGAGTCTTCGGGAGAGAGAATCTCGATGACCAGCAGGGGCGGCTCGGTCAACACTTCGGGTTGCGGACCTGCCGTGAGCACGACCAGGTCCGGCACGCGGACGCGGTCTTGCGCAACCCGAACTCGCTGTTCCGTGCTGCCCACGATGCCCCACTCTTTCTCGTGCATCCCAAACCAAAGCGCCAGCAGCCACTGAACTCTTGCATGTTCCCACTTTCCCGCGTTGCGCTCCCGCACCTCGCCATTCACATACTCGCAGTCCGGGCGGTAGCTGGTCGCCAGGTACTTTTTCAGCGGAATGTGAACGGTCGTCGCCATTGAGCAGAAGATTAGCACGAATCGCGATGGTGCAGGGCTGGCGATCTCCCAAGTCCCAGAGGTGGGAACTGGAGCACCCGGCCGGTCTGTTTGTGAAAGTCTCATAAGACTTTGGAATTAGGGGGGC
>Ga0326728_10006887_pt1 | contig 30032 bp, 23 predicted proteins | sample MB3enrmetagenome_FD_207602 | JGI IMG/M metagenome (GOLD analysis project Ga0326728, IMG submission 207602) | Lab enriched peat soil microbial communities from McLean, Ithaca, NY, United States - MB31MN | ecosystem: Environmental > Terrestrial > Soil > Wetlands > Peat | place: USA: New York... | reverse complement strand
GCACTACCACCCCTACGACGAGGCCGTGACCATCGACCACAAGACGCTGAATGCGCTTCAGGCGTGGGACTACTTCAGCATGTCGCGCAACTTCCAGTCGCGCATATGGGAGGCCTGCGGGGGCGCGCCCATCGTGGCCGCCATGATCTACGCCGAGCGCATGGGAGCCAACCGGGCCATGGTGCTGAAGTACGCCAATTCAGGCGACATTACGGGAGACCATTCGCGCGTGGTCGGCTACAGCGCGGACGTTTTTGTCAAAGCTCCAGCCGGCGCGGCGGTGGAGACGCCGTTCTCGCTGAGCGAGCCGGAGAAGAGCGAGTTGCTGGCGCTGGCGCGCAAGTCGGTGGAGTACATGGTTCAAAAGCAAAATCCGTATGAGCCGGCGGCCAGCGCAAGCCAGGCTCTGAACCAGGAGCGCGGCGCGTTCGTGACCCTGAAGAAGGCGGGCGCATTGCGAGGCTGCATCGGCTACACCTCGGCGGTCAAGCCTCTCTATATGACGGTGCGCGATACGGCCACGCTGGCCGCGATCCGCGATCCGCGCTTCCAGCCGGTCCAGGCTTCGGAGCTGCCGCTGCTCGACTATGAAATCTCCGTGCTCTCGCCGCTGCGCCGCGTCACGGACATTCAGCAGATCAAGGTGGGCGAGCACGGACTGCTGATGAAGAACGGCGACTACGAGGGACTGCTGCTGCCGCAGGTGCCGGTGGAGCAGAATTGGGACCGGCAGACGTTTCTGGAGCAGACCTGCGCCAAGGCGGGCATGAGCTCGGGCTGCTGGAAGGATGAGAACACGGACATCTTCATGTTCACAGCGGTGGTCTTCGGCGAGCACAGGCCGTAGGAGCGCCCTTGAATGGTGCAGTGTCCGGGTTGGCGACGATCCGACCGGAACCCTTGAGTTTGCGCCCCAGGCACTCGATTCGCGCTTTGGGCTGTTGGCGACAGCCAGCGGTTTTGCCCCAACAGCGCCGAGCCTGTGTCGATACTCAATTGGCCATCGCAGCCATCGGTCCCGAGCGACTCTGGGCGCCGAGAAAGATCCCTGGTCGATTAGTCCCAGGGATGAGAGCGATCGATTAAGGCGTCAAGAGGACGCCTAATCGCTGCGCGAGTGCAAGAACATCGAGAATTGCGCTGCCGTCGGACAATAACAACGAAGTTGGCGCTCCACTCACAACCAGCGCGGGACCGGCGAGGCGATCTTCGAACAAGACAACAGCGCGCTCGGGATCGGCCTGCCGGGAAGTCCAGCTGAGGCCTTCACCACCAGGATATTGGTCATGTAACGCCAAGGCCCAAGCGCGGGTTTCGGGATAATGCGTGCCGTCGCACTCAATCAGATGCTTGCGGGAGATGCCGAGTTTTCGTAAAGGGATCGCCGAGAGGTCGATCAAAGCGAGATCGCGGCTGAGAGTAAGCTGCGAGTACACCTTGCCGGCAACATGCGTGGCCTTTGACCAGATCTTTGGACCGGCCGCGAAAGGAACGTCATGGAAGACGGTCTCCATTAAGGCGCAGTCCAGAGTTGTCCCCGCGTAGATGGTCGGTATGACCACGCCCGCCGAATTCACCAGGGGACTGAATCTTGCGTTACCGGTTGCAGAGGGGTTGAACTGCGCGCTACCATACGCATCCGGATGGACGCGAAAGATCGTCTTTCCCTTGCCCCAGGAAATGATTGTCGCTTCGAGTGTGCCCGCCGGGGATTTGATGTGCGCTTCTCCTACCCGTGCTGTGCGCCCGACGCCTCGACCTCAGCAGCCCGCAGGACTTCCTGAGGTTTCGACTTCAGGAGTTCCTTCGGCATTTTGTTCTTGAGGTAAGTGTTTACGCTCCCGAACCAAAACGCCTTCTGCCAGTTGTCCTTGTCCGCAAGAACCTCCAAGATCTTCTCCATGACCGGGAGGGGTTTTGCTCCCTTCTCGATATCCAGGGCGTAGAGCGGATAGAGGTCCATTCCCTTGTAGGGAACAGCAAAGATCAGCCCTGCCTTCTTCCATCGATTTGGCTGAGAGCTTGGATTTCTAATGCTGAAATGAGCGACTTCGGCAATGTTTGCAGCTTTGGCAAAATCGCCGCTCTCTAATATCGCTTTCATGGCTTGAGCGAACATTCTGGCCTCGATCAACTTATTCGAAGTCAACGGAACATCTGGCGTCAGCGCCTCGATAAGGGTTTCCCAATTGTTCTCCTGTCTTTTGTCGATCAGGACGTCGATGAATTCGGACGCTCGCTTGAGGGCTTCGAAGCGAGTCCTTGTCCGTTCGTCGTCGCCTCGGGAAAGTGAGACGAATACTAGCGCTTTGGCTTCGGAGTTCTCAAGGCTGGGAGCAAGTTCCTGTGCCGAACCTTCCTGAACGTCCCAATGCTGCTGGCGAGCCGGACTTGCGAGAGCGCTAGAGGGCATGATCGCTTCTCCTTATGCGATACAGATTATCATAATACCATCATTATGTCCATCGCAGCCGCTGAGAGCAAGTAATACATCCCCCCTCCGCTTTCCCTCGATGCGCACAGTTTTGGGCCGTCCCGCTTTCGCTATGGATGACTGAGATCGCAGCCCAGCGAGAAGCGCAAAGCGGCACAGATAGCGCTCATTCGCCGGGGACTCAGCTGGGCCACGCGCTTACCCAGTCGATCCTGGGAGACGGTGACCGCATTGTGCAGGTTCACGGCGCAGGCCGCTTTCATGCCATCTTCTTCATTCAAGACAACCTCGGACGGCACGCCACGAATCGCGGACGTAATGGGCGCGACGGTTACAGTCGAGAGATAGGCAATGGCGCTCGAACGGGTGAGAACCACCACCGGTCTCTTCTTATCCGGCGGGGCAAAGCTGTACAGGCGAACATCCCCTCGGACTATTCTGCCGGCCATGCCGCCTCCGCTTCCCAAAGACGGGATTCATCGTGCGTCAACTGCAGCCGCGAGTAACCCTCGCGGTCGCGTTCTTCCAAGGCGCGTACTTCCAATCTGCGGAGATGTTCCCGCAGCGCTTCGCGCACCAGCGCGGAACGATTCCGTTTCATTCGGCGCGCGGCCTGGTCGGTGGCACGCAGCAGATCCCTATCGAGAACAATCTGGACGGTTTCCATATGTCGACTCTATTCGACAGTATACTCCACATAGCGGTCTCGAGCCGCCCGCGCGGCCAGCAGCGCCGGCGCCAGGTTGATGGCGGCGAGCCACGCGGTTCTCCAGAAGCCGAAGACCGGGATGAGACAGGCGCCCAGCGGCAGCGCGCCCGCGCATCGGCCCATCGGCAACATCGGTAGCCAGGATGATTTCTTTCATCCGCCTCCGGCGCGCAAGAGATGAACCGTCGCGGTGCGGTTGAAAGACCCTGTCGCCAGGCGAGAACCGTCTGACGCTCCATCGAATCGGTTATGATTGCAATGATCCGCATTCTCGCTGTCTGGAACCGGGCAGTCCGCCCGGTCTAAGCGGTGAGCCGGTTGCGGAATTGAGTGGGTTGCTATCGGAGAAAACCGGTCGCCGAAACCGTCACCGTAAAGGGCGGCGAGAACACCTCCGCCACCCAGCTGTGGCGCGGGAATGACGTTTATTTCCTTGCACTTGCGCCTGAACAACAATGATCTGCGGGTTTTGCCTTCGGTCCATCCGTAATCTTCAGGAGTTTTATGTCGCGATTGAATCCTTATGTCGTCTTGCTGACCATCATCGCCACGTTGGGCGGATTGCTTTTTGGATATGACACGGCCGTAATCAACGGCGCGGTGGACAGTCTGAAGGCTTATTTCATCAATCCGCGATTTGTGGATCTGGCCAACCCCGCCCAGGCCAACGCCGCGAATTCGTTGCTTGGCTTTGTGGTTTCGAGCGCGCTGATCGGTTGCATTGTCGGTGGGCTGCTTGGCGGCTGGGTGAGCACCAACATCGGCCGCAAGCGCGGATTGATCGTTGCCGCCCTGCTTTTCCTGATTTCAGCGCTGGGCGCGGCCGCGCCGGAGTTTCCTTTTGCACCCATCGGTCACGGCGGACCGGGATACATGGCGAATTTCGTCTTTTACCGCATCCTTGGCGGCATTGGCGTGGGATTGGCTTCCATGCTGTCGCCCATGTATATCGCGGAGATCGCGCCGCCCAAGGTTCGGGGAAATCTGGTGGCGTGGAACCAGTTCGCCATCATCTTCGGCATGCTGGTGATTTACTTTGTCAACTTCGGAATCTCCAAAACAGGAAGCGGCGATGCCTGGCTCAATTCCATCGGCTGGCGCTATATGTTCCTTTCCGGCAGCATTCCCGCAGTGCTTTTTCTGGTCCTCCTGTTTCTTGTGCCTGAGACCCCGCGTTACCTGATGCTGAAGGGAAATGAGAGCGGCGCGCGCGCGGTGCTGGCCAAACTGGTGACGCCGGAGGAAGGCGAACAGGAAATCTCCGAAATCCGCGCCTCGCTTAGCGAGCATCACTCCGGCAAGCTGTTTTCCTTCGGCGTGCTCCTCGTTTTCATCGGCATCATGTTGTCGGTCTTCCAGCAGTTCGTCGGCATCAACGTCGTGCTCTATTATGCGACGGATATCTTCAAAGGGATGGGCTTGACCACCAATGTCTCGCTGTTCCAAACCATCCTTGTCGGCGCGGTCAACCTTGCTTTCACCGTGGTTGCCATTCTGACGGTGGACAAACTCGGCCGCAAACCGCTGCAAATCATCGGAGCGCTGGTTATGGCGGTAAGCATGATTTCTTTGGGCACCGACTTCTGGCTCGGAGGCAAGGGCATGGTCGCGCTGATATGCATGCTGGTTTATACGGCGGGTTTCGCCGTTTCCTGGGGGCCGGTGACGTGGGTGCTTCTGAGCGAGATCTTCCCCAACCAGATTCGCGGCAAGGCCATGGCCGTGGCGGTGGCGGCGCAGTGGATCGCCAATTATCTTGTCAGTTGGACCTTCCCCATTCTCGATAAGAATCCCTATCTGGTCGATCATTTCAAGCATGGGTTCGCTTACTGGATCTACGGTGTGATGGGTATTCTCGCCGCCTTGTTCATGTGGGGAGTTGTGCCGGAAACCAAAGGCCGATCGCTGGAGCAGATGCAAACATTGTGGCAGGCGGCTGGCGAGAAATCACCGCAGGCAAACTAGGAAGTTGAACGGACGAGAGAATTCGCGCTACGGCAAGGCTCAGATTCTCAAGTCCGAGATTCGCTGTTGCCAAATCGCCGGCGAGGTCTTCGATGGTTTTTTTCGGGAGCCTGAAGTCGATCTCCGGGAGAATAACCGGCAGAGCGCAAACTGCGCCGCCATCGAGTATCCGCTACCTGGGCATCGTCTTCGCTTCCAAGCCCGCCCGCGCGGCCAGCAGCGCCGGCGCCAGGTTGATGGCGGCGGCGAGCCACGCGGTTTTCCAGAAGCCGAAGACGGGGATGAGATAGGTGCTCAGCAACAGCGCGCCCACGCATCCGCCCAGCAGGTCGATGGCGTAGAGCGCGCCGAGGCCAGCCCGGCCGCCGGTGTCCCGAAGATAGATTTCGTTCGCGATGGGGAACTGATAGCCGCCCAGCATTCCGCAGAGAGCGGCCAGAGCGGGGAAGGCAAGCTGCGCCGCCAAATCCGTTGCCGCCATTCCGCTTGCTCTGGCCAGCAGGCCGGCCACTATGATCAGCGCGGGAGCGGAGAGAGCGAGCAGAAACTGGTTGGCGGCCAGGACGCGGCAGGGCGCAGGATGGCCGCGACCGGCGCGGCGCAGGCCAAGCCAGCTTCCCAAGGCGATGCCCGCCATGCCCAGCCCGATGAGGATGGCGAGTTGCGAGTAGACGTAACCGTAGATGGACTGGAACGCCAGCAGCACGAAGATCTGCAGAGCGATCAGCGTGAAGCCGGTGGCGGCGGTGCAACAGATCGCGGCAGAGCGGGCGCGCTGCCGGCGAGAGCCGGCGAACGCCAGCAGAATCATCGCCATCGCCAACGGAACAAGCACCGCGGCGGCGACGCTGCTGAAACCCATGTGCGCGGCGGCCTGGAACCAGTGGGAGTAGCCGCCCTTGAACTGCGCGCTCCAGAGCACGATGTCAAAGTAATAGGCGATGGGCGCGAAATCGCGATTGACGGGCGTGGAAGCGAGCGGCTGGAGCTGCTCGTGAACCTGCGCCATGCGATCGGGCATCATGCGGTAGGGAATGAAGTATTCGCGAACGTATTTCGTTTGTAGATGCCGCTCGCGCAGCCTGGCCATCAGAATCTTCGGGTCTTCGGTCAGCGCGTCGGGGCGCGCGGAGGCGAAGAAGTGGATGGTATCGCCGGGGATGACGGCGACGTAGGGAAAGACCTCTTTTAGGGTGCGCTGGATGCAGCGCAGAAACTCCGCCAGGTTAGGGCTGATGGTCTCTTCCGAGGAGTGCAGTTGGAAGGCCAGTACTCCGCCGGGGGCGAGATGGTCGCGCGCGGAGCGAAAGAACTCGACCGTGTAGAAGCGGTTCAGCTGTGCGGTCTGGGGGTCGGGCGCATTGAGGACGATGGCGTCGAAGCGGCCGCCGGCCGTCTTCAGATAGGAGCGCCCATCCGCGTAGTGCAGGTGCACGCGAGGGTCCGCGGCCCAGGCGGCCGACTCCGCGGGAAAGAACTGCCGCGCCACGGCGATGAGAGCGGGGTCGAGTTCCACATAGTCGATGCGCTCGACAGTTGGATGCTTGAGCGCCTGACTGACGCCGCCGCTGACTCCGCCGCCGATCAGCAGCACAGTTCGGGGCGCGGGATGCTCCAGCAGCGCGTAGTGGACGGCCTCTTCGGCGGCGGCTTCGTCGGGCGCATTGGCGAGCAGCGTACCGTTGTCGTAGATGCTGCGCAGATTGCCGGTCTCGATCACCGCCAGGTTGCCGTAGATGGAGTTTCGCGATCCGGCCAGATGGAAGCCACGCCAGAGGCGCGCCTGCGCGGAGCGCTCCAGCAGCGGCGCGGCATAAGCGACGAGAAAGAGGGCGCAAAACGCCGCGCCCGCGGCCCACGCCCGCCGGCGGCTCGCCCGCAGCAACAGCAGCGCGGCCATGGCCAGGTTGAGGAGCGAGACGAGGGCGGCAATCTGAAAGGAATCGAGAAAACGCAGGAGCATGAGGCTGGTCAGAATCCCGCCCAGGCCGGAGCCGGCGGCCTCAAGCAGGTAAGCCGAGCCGACGGCGGCGCGAGCCGGGACGTTGCGCTCAGTCTCGACCATGCGCGCCGCGACCGCGAAGAGCGCACCTGAAACGATGCAAAAGACGCTTAGGCAGACGAGAGAGGCCAGCAGCATGGGCAGCGGCCCAACCAGTTCTCCGGGCACGGTTTGAAAGAAGGACTTGGCGGCGCGCAATGCCCACAGCGTCGGCGGCAGGCTGACGGCGAGCAGGCATTCCAGCGCCGCTACCGCGCGGCGGGCATTTCCTGACCCGCGCAGCCGAAGAGCGCCGATCGAGCTGCTGCCGATGGCGGTCCAAAAGAGCCAGGCAGCCAGCATGATCCCCAGCGAAATCTCGTTGCCGTTGAAGACGACAATGAGCTCTCGCATGAGAACGATCTGGGCGACGACGGCGCTGAATCCAATCAGCGCGAGGGCCGCCGTGACGGCGGGCGCAGGTTGCGGCGCGCGGCGCGTTGAGACGGGCTGTATCGGCGCTTCCATCAGAAGGGTATTGAAAGCCTGTCGGTCTTGAAATGCAAGCCCGCGCTTAACGTCCAGGCGCAGCGTATCAGAACTACTGGTAGTTCCCAATCAGCACGAAGGGCGCCCAGTAAAAGGGGTGGGAGTAGCCCGTGTCCTGGGAAGCAGGCGTCGCATCTTCGACGGCTTGAACGCCGCGGCCGCTGCCGCCCGACGGGGATGCGGTTGGCCCGCGCAGAAAGGCAAGCTGGGCCTGGCGCAGCGCCTCCGCCTTGCCGCCGGCGGGGTCCTTTACCCAGCGGGCGTAGAAGTCGCTCATGATGCGGCTGGTGCTCAAGTCGTTCACGTCCCAGAGCGTGGCCAGCACGGCTTCGGCATCTTTCTGTTGGGCAATCATGCCCAGGCTGTCCATCTCCAGGCCGTCCTTGGCCACATCGCCTTTGGCCGTACTGCAGGCCGAGAGGGTCAGGAGCCGCGTTCCATGAAAGGTGACGGTCGAATCCTCCAGCCTGGAGAGAGTGAGCGGATAACCCTCCGGATCGCCGGCGCTGTCTCCGCCCAGCATCAGGTAAGGCTCCGTTCCGCTCCCGCTTTCCAGTACGAAATGACTGGCAATGTGGACCACGGGAAAGGTCGATCCCGCGCCGAGCGCGGTTTTCAATGCCGCATAGGTGAAGCGATCGTCGGGCAGCAGGATTCCATCCATGGGGCCATGGGATTCAGGTACGCCGGGGTCGCGCGCCACGGCTTCCAGCTCCGGCATCACGCCGGGCAAGGCCGGCAGGCCTCCATAACTCTTCGACAATCCCATTGCGAGCACGCGGAATTGAGCCTGGTTTGCGCCCGAGGAGGCCGTCATGTGCCCGTAGCTCTCGGGAGTGAACAGGACGTTGTTGAAGCGCTCGGCCAGGTAACGATGGCCGTCGTAGAGTGCGGCCATGGGCAGATAGCGAATCGCGCCGTCCAGCGACCAGAGCAGCGTGGGAACGCGGCCATTCTCCTGGGTGGTCCGCTCCAGCGCATTCAACTCGCCTTCGAGCGGGGCCACGGCCATTGCATATAGCTCAGCCAGATGCGGCTTGGGATCGGACCTGGGGGTGCGCAGATCGTCGCGGGCCTGCAAGACCTTATCGCGCAACTCCGCCGGCGTGGCTTGCAGCTCGAACTTCTTGCGCGCCTGCGCCGTTACGACGATGGCATACGCATGTTCGTCCCCCAGCAGCAAGCGTATGCCCATCACCCGCGGTCCCAGCCCCGCAAGGGTATTCTGCAAGCGGCTGACCTCCGACTTCTCCTTACCGATGAGCGCATTCGCGTCCTCGGTTCCGGCCTTCCGCGCCAGTTCCGGATAGAGCGTCTTCCTGAAGAAGTCCGAGACCTCCGCGTTGCCGGCCTCAATCTTTGCTTCCAGCGTCTTCAGCCGGGCCTCTTCCTCGGGAGTGCGCGCGGCTTTGGCCAGCAATGCCGCATATTCCGCGCTCATCCGGGTCAGCGCCACCGCCGTCTTCTCCGTCGCTTCCAGGTCGCTCTCCGCCTTCTGCTGCGCGCCGCTCAGCTTCAGCGGCTCCGCCCTGGCCGCGGCGTTCTCAGAGGCTCCGCGCACCACTTCCTTCAGTTCCTGCTCCTTGAGGAGATCGAGAACCTGCTCGGCCTCTCCCAACCGGTCGGCCTCAACCAGCAACTCCGCCAGGGTCCGGTAGGTCGCGGACTTGGACTGTACAAACCCCGTCTGCAGAGCCTTGTCCAGCCCCTCGATATTCTTGCGGACATTCTGGAAGGAGTTCACCGCCTCGGTGCCGAAGAAGATCGCCTCCTCGTTGCGATGTTCCTTGCGGAAGCCGATCATCAGCGTGTTTTCAATCCCGCCCTCGATGCCCGGATCGCCCGCGGCCCTGGCTAAAGACAACGCCGCCAGCTCGCTGCCCAGCGCCTTCTCCCTCTGGCCCAGCGCCGAGTACGCCCAGCCGATGGTCATCAGCGCCAAGGCTTCGCCGCGCCGGTCCTCGACCTCGCGCCAGATGGGCAGCGCCTGGAGGTCGAGGTCCAGCGCCTTGTCCGCCTCTCCCAGGTCGGAGTAATCCCGGCCCATGTTGTTCAGCGTCATCGCTTCGCCGCGCCGATTTCCCGTCTCGCGCCAGATGGGCAATGCCTGGCCGCAGTACTCCAGCGCCTTTTGCGGCTGGCCCAGGTCGGCATAGGCCCTGCCGATGTCGTTGAGCGCCAGCGCCTCTCCGCTGCGGCTGCCCGCTTCGCGCCAGACGGGCAAGGCCTGGCTGTAGTAGTCCAGCGCCGTCTGCTGCTGGCCGAGGTCGCGATAAAGCCGGCCGATATTGTTCAACGTGAGCGCCTCGCCCTGGCGGTTGCCGAGGGCCCGCCAGATATCGAGCGCCTGCTTGTAGGCTTCCAGAGACTTCTGCTTCCGGCCCAGGTCGGCGTAGGCCCGGCCCATGTTGTTCAGCGTCAGCGCCTCGCCGCCCCGTTCTCCCACTTCGCGCCAGATAGGCAGCGCCTGGTTGAAGTACTGGAACGCCTCCTCGCTCTGGCCCATGTCGGAGTAGGTCTTGCCCAGATTGTCCAGCGTGCTGGCCTCGCCGGCGCGGCCGGCCGTCTCCCGCCAGTTCGGCATGGCATCGTTCATCTCTTTCAGCGCCGATAGCTGCCCCATATTGCGCATCCGGTCCCTGCCGCTCATCGTTCGCCCGTTGCCCTGGCCACTGCCGAGGTCGCGCCAGATGCCGAGCGCCTGGTTCAGGTCTTTCAGCGCCTGTTCCCTCTGGCCCAGGTTGTTATGGGCTTTGCCGATGTAGTTCAGGGTGTTGGCTTCGATCTGGCGAAGGCCCAGGTCGCGCCAGACCCCCAGCGCCTGGTCAAACAGGGCCAGCGCCTTCTCCTCCTGGCCCAAGTCGGCATAGATCCTGCCCATCGCGTTCTCAGTCATTGCCTGGCCGGCCCGGTTGTTTTCACTCCGCTCGATGGGCAGGGCTTCGTTCAGGTAATCGAGCGCCTTCTGCATCTTCCCCGCCTGCCGGCAAAGCAGGCCAAGAACATTCAGCTCCGTGGTCTCTTCCCTGGTGCTCCCTGCCTGGCGCGCCGCGGCCAGCTTCTGCTCGTGCTGAGCAATCTGATCCGCGACCGGGCCGCTCTGCGCCTGGGCCGCCGGGGCGGCCAGCAGCGCGATGCCCAGCCATGCCACAATGCGCATCTTCCGCGCCAGATTCACCTTACCCCCTTGGCCGCATTCGGCCCGCGCCTGCCTCACTGCGGAGCGCTCCCCGGCGCGGCCCCGGCGACTCCCAGCGCAAAGTCCGCATCCTCCGAACTCCTGCTCATGACCGGGTGCTGGCGCAATCCCTGGGCGGAGACGCGCTTTGATACATTTTGCGCCACATCGGCAAATACCTGGCTCATGGGAGCGGTTCCTTTGCCATTCTTGAGCGCCTGGAGCAGGAAATAGGTGAAGTATCCATGACGAAGCTCGTCGCTCTCCAGCGACTCCTCATCCACCTGGCTGGCGGCCATCACGATCCGCCCCGTGCCCTGGCTCATGCGCTCGAGCATCCGGTCCGACGGAGCCGTGTTGGCCAGTCCGGCGCTCATGCGGGGCGACTCGTTCTTCATCGAGCCGCCGCTGTAGCAGGTATCCAGGATCACCGCCGTGCGCAGCGCCTTCATACGCGTGGCGACGGCGTTGGCCAGCTCCACCATGGGATAGGCCGTGGCGTACAGGGCGTCCTCGTCGAAGCTGCCGGCGGTGTAAACCTCGGTATCGTAGGTGACCAAATAATTTGCGCCTCCCGCTGAGTCCACCGTGCGCGGAGTGCCATGCGTCGCCACGTAAATCAGCACCAGATCGTTGGGCTGCGCGTGGCGCGCGATCCAGTTCAACCCTTCCTTGATGTTCCTGGTTGTCGCCTGCTCGTCGGTGAGCAGATGAACATTGTCCGCCGGAAACCGTCCGACGGCCGGATCTTTGAGTTGCGCGGCAAAGGCATTCGCATCGGCGGTCGTGTAGTTGAGGCGCGGAATATTCCGATCGGTGAAGCGGCCGATGCCCACCACCAGCGCCCACTTCCGCTGCACCGGTCCGGGCGGCGCCGCGGGCTTGGCCGGCGCGCTGGTTTCGTCCCCCTCAGCGGCGAGGCCGCGGCGGGCGGGCGTGGCTAACACCAGGGGATTCAATCCCTGCGCGAGCGCTTCAGAGCCGGTGAGCCGCGCCTTGTCCAGGGCATATTTGGCCAGCGCATCGTGGCCGAGCCGCTGCTCCACGAGGCTTCGGTAGTACCATGCGTCGCCCAGTTCGCTGCACTCAGAGATCGCATGCTTGAGCAACTGCAGCGCGTCTTCAAACGCCCCATTCTCGCTTTGCGGAGTGATGCGCTCCAGCGCCTGAACCACCAGGTCCTTGCCCGCGCCGCAGCGTTCTCCCTGTCCCCACGCCGGCAAACAGCAGCCGGCCGAGGCGGCCAGCAACGCCGCGGCTATGCATCCGCTTCGCAGCCAGTTGCTCATTTTGCCGCCGCGGGCTTTGCCGCAGCCGGTTTGCGCGCCGCCCTCGCTTTCATCGCCGCCAGCACCTGGGCGCTGATGCCGTTGCCGGTCAGCTCCTGCTGGCCCGCGGCGCTCAGGTCGAAGTTCACCGCCTTGGCTGCGCGAATCGTCTGGGCCACCGTGTCGTCGTCCACGCCGGACTTCACCATGGCGATGACCTGGGCGTTGGTGAGCGGTTTGGCTGGGGATGCGGCCTTGGCCACCGGCGGGGGAGCGGCCGGCGCCTGGCTGCTTGCCGCCGCAGCCGCGGCCTTTTGATTCTCCTGATCCTCAAGCCTCCTATAGTGCGCGATTGCGGTTTCAATGCGTCTCTGTGGCTCACGGAAGTACTTCTCTCCCGGCCTCGCATCGATGGCCTTGCCGTAGTTGATGGCTGCCTCGTCCAGGAACTTCATGGCGGACTTCTCATCTTCGGCCTTATACGCCAGCGCCTCATAGGCCACGCCGATGTTATAGAGCCGGTAAGCATCGTCCGCCTGCTTGGGAAGGGGCCGCGCGGTCTCAAAGGTCTCCAGGGCGCGCTGCCACAGTCCCGCTTCCGCCTCCTTGTCGCCTTCGTCGAGCGCCCCCTTCTGCCGCGCCAGGTAGACCTCCACCATCTCGCTGGTGTTGACGATGTGCTCGGCAATCCGGCGCACGGCCACGTCCAGCAGATGGGAGCGCAGTTCAGAATCCGTCGGTGGATTGAAATCCTCGCCGCTGGTGCCGCCCACGACCCGCTTCCAGGCGCTGGTCACTGTACCTTTCACGCCTTGGGAGGTCGCGTTTCCCGAGCTGTCGAACTCCTGGTCGTAATTCACGGTCACATTGTCGGAGCCCAGCATCTCCCCGCCCGCGCTCCTGGCCTGGAACGAGACACTGAGCGCTCCGGTGACGCGCGTGTAGGCCTGGCTCTTCTGCGCTCCGTTACCGGTGGCGTAAGACGGCCTCGCGGTTACCGTGGGCTTTGGATGGGAGTAGTTGGTGATCTGGCACGTGACCACCGCGGATGGGTTTCTGTCCTCCGCCGTCAGGCGAGGATCGTCCTTCAGCAGTTCGGTCTCCAGCAGCGCCTGCAAATCGCTTGCCAGGTCGGTCTGGTCCTCGTGCCCCGTCACCTTCACCTTGATCGTGGTTCCGGTCAGATGCACAAGGGCCGGGAGCTTGCGCTCGAGCGTCACTCTCTCCTTTGCCGTTCCGAAGTTTTGCGCGCCGGCCGTTGCGGCCGCCAGCATCCCGAAGCCCAGGCATGCCACAACCAGCCCGCTCTTTGCCCGACCCATCCCGCCCCCCTAACCGTAACCCGTTATCGCCAGCATAATCCGCCGCGACGATTCCCGCGGCATGTATTCAGTGAAGACCATTCACGGCGGGCTATTTCTTCTCGCTGCTCTTCTTCTTTGCGGCCGCAGCCGCGGCTGGGCTGCTGGGAGAGCCGGCCGCCGCCGGCTTGGTCATGGACGAGGCATCGAGCGGCTGCACACTGACGCGCATGGACGCATAGGTCACCCCCGGAACAGCGGACTGGGCGCGCGCCTGCAAGGGCAGATTCGGATCGGCATCCTTGCGCACCAGGTAGCCCTGAATCAGATCGAGATTCGGCAACTCCTTGGCCAATTCGTCGGTATGCTCCCGCGGAAGCATGAGATAGTCGCCGGAGAGCAGGCCGATGTAGTGGTCTTCCCGGTCGGGATCGGCCAGCGCCTGCTGCGTGGCTACGGCGGTGGTGAGATTGCCGGCCATTACGAACCGGGTGCGATCTTCCCAGTAACTCAGCACCTCGCTGAAGGCGCTGAGCGCGGGCACGCTGATGGCCGGCAGGGCGACCAGGGGAACCGCTATCTTGGCGCCCGCCATGATTATGTTGAGGGCCTTCACAAATCCCGAGGTGGAAGGAGCCTTGGAGACGTTGACCGCCAGCTTCCCGGTGCCCTGAGTCAGCAGTATCTTGCTCGTGCCCTGCGTCGCCTGAGGGGTCTTGAAGCCGAGTTGGTCGAGCGAAACCTTGCCCGCCTTGTCGGGTGTGAGCGATGCGATCGCCGTCCAGGCCAGGGGAGCGATGATGTTCATGTAAGGGTGGATCTGGGTGGTGTCCACGCGCAGTTGCGAGGCGCGCAGATTGGTTTCGCCGCTGGCCGACCGAAACTGCGACAGAGCGATGCTGATGGCCACGTCGCCGTCGTGGTCCAGCAACTCCTCCTTTTCGATGTCGGTGGCATAGCGGAGCCTCTTGGTGTCGGTCCTGTAGTGCAGATACTGGGTCTCCGCGCCCGGATCGGGAAGCTGGTCCTTCGGCCCGCGCGAAGCCGACTTCTGGCCATAGTTGCGGCTGTAAGGGTTGACGGAGTCGTAGAATCCGTTCCAAAAATCGTATGAGTCGTGCGGCGCGTCCTCCGCGGGCGGCTGCGGAGCGGCGGCTTGCGCGGCGGCGAGCTCGGGCAGCAGCGCCGCCAGCAGGCCGAAAACGGAGGCATCGGTTACGAAACGGCGGCGGGATACGGTCATGATCTTTCTCCTCCAAGGGAAGCTGGTTTGCGGGTTGGTTGACTTCGGCAAGGGTTCATGGGACTCACTTGGCGGCGTCCTTGGGAATACTGCGAATTGTAATTAGCCCGATGCCCCAGTCGGTAGGAACTTCGCTGGGGAATCCGCGGGTTCCGCCGCTGGTTTCGCTCAGCAGCCTTTGCAGGGGCGACTCCATGCCACGCGACCCGCGCTGGGCGACTCCCTCGAAGTTGAGCGCGTAGGGATCGGGCAGCGGCTGCGCGGTGCTGAGCAGGATCAGCGTGTCCACCCCGTAGGGCGGGCCAATGCGCAGGGTGCGCGATCCGGGCAGGACAAACTGGCGGCCGCTGTCGGCGGCGTTGGGGAACTGATTCTCGGCGTAGTTGCCCGGATAGAGAACGGAACCTTTGCCGTGGCAATCGATGTCGAGAATGTAGACCCAGCGCTTGTCGACGACCCGGTCGGTGGACTGCAAGGCCAGCTTCAGCAGGTCGCCCTGGCGTGCGGGCTCATCGGCGGGGAGCGGCGCCTGGCCGGATGCGGGAACCAGGGCCAGGGAGTAGTAGCCGGCCGTAGATGCGTCGGCGGGACTGTCTGCCAGTTCCAGCCAGCCATGCACCTTGGCCAGCAGCGATGCGTACTTGTTGAGCGCCGCGCCGCCCTGGTCGAGAGCGCTTGCGTCCGCGATCGGCACCCAGTCGCTGCGCACCGGATACTGCGAGGTCGCGGAGCAGCCGGGGCTGTGCAGGGTGCTGACGGATGCCGGCGGGCCGGCCGCAAGCTCGCTCTTGTGGAACCAGGCATAAGCAGGTCCATCCGCGGTAAGCACGCCGGTCAGGGCGTAGTGGGCTCCGGCAAGATCGGGCGCGGCCTGGACGGCGCTGTTGCGGTCGTCCGGCGCGAGCTTGGCGGCCAACTCCCGCGAGGGCGGCAGGTTGACCCAGAGCCTGGCGCCGGCGGGAAGATGCTGCTTCAGAGCATCCGCGGTCAGCGGCGCGCCGAGGTTGATGGAGGAAGCCGCGCCGGCCTGTTGCAGCGTCCAGTTTGTGCCGTCCCAACTGAGAATGTGAGTCCATGGCTGCTCGGCTGGATCGGAGACCAGGGCAGCTCCGGAGGCAGCGACCTGGGCAGCGGCGGCAAGGATTGCATCCTGAGAGAGATTCGCGGGCCAGTGCCAGATGCGCAGCGGCGCGGATTCCGCCGGGCTCCATTTGGACAGCTCGAAGACCTCGCCGGGAGCAACCTTGGCGCCCGCCGGGCTGACGACCGCAGCCAAGGAGCGCGCGATGCCTTCCAGGCTCGTGACGCGCAGTGTGACGGTCCGGCCCTTGCTGTCTGGAATCATGGAGGTGAATTCGCTGCCCACGCCGATGCCGGAGACGCTGCCAATGTCCAGCCACACGCTGCCGTCCTCATCAGTCTGGAGCGCCGCGGCGCGGATCTTGCCGGAATCCGCCGCCGCACCGCCGAAAAGCGGTTGCTGGCGTCGCGCGGAGTTGGCGTCCAGATCGGGCTCCTGGTCGGGGACGCTGCCGCCTTCGAGCACCGCCCTCACGCGCTGGTAGAGAAGAGAGGCCGGCGTGTCGGCGGGCAGAGCCTGCAGGGCTTCAACCAGGGCGGCGGTAAAAGCCCCGTGCGGCTCGGTAGCGGTAGCGGAGACGGGCATCTCTTTGGCCGTCTGATCCTGCTGCGCGGCCGACAGCACCAGCGCCGGATTGTCCGCGCGCTCGGTGGGCGCGGGGCGCGGCTGCCCGTTGGCAAGCAGGTCGGGAGCCTCGGCGATGTCGCGCGGGTCGAAGGCCAGGCTGCGCTCATGGTACTTGGGGCCGATGCCGCGGCTGATGCCGCCGCTGTGGCAACTGTCGAAGATGGCCGTGAGCTGAATCCCCTTGTCCAGCGCGGCATTGAAGATGCGGGTTATCTCGCGGTCGCGGACGTCGAAGCCGCCCTTGTAGGCGTCGGCGGGCACCAGCGTGCTATCCGCGTGGACGTAGCTGCCGTTCACCAGCACGGTGAGTTTGCTGCCTTTGCTATTGACGCGCAGCGAGCCGTGACTGGCGTCGTAGAAGACCACCGTGTCGCCCCGCTGCGGCAGATCTACTAGATACCTTTGCAGGGCGGCAAGAATGCCGTCGCGCGAGGTCTGCTCGGCAGGCAGAACGACCACTCCAGGCCGTGGATGCGTCGCGCCCGGATTGGTGAGCAGCACCACCTTGTCCGCCGGGAAACCGAACTTGGGACTGGTGAGCAGGTCGGCCATGGCCTGCGCATCGTTGACCGCGCCATCCAGATTCTCAAAGGCGCCCAATTCGCAGCGGCCATACGTGCAGCCGGCGGGATGCTCGGCCTGAGTCCCGGTGGGCTGGTAGGTATCGATGCCTATCAACAGCGCGCGCTTGGTCTGCGCCGCGGCCTGCGTTCCGCAAAGAGCAGGCAGCAAAACGAAAAGAGCGGCTAAGCAGACCTTCATACGCGCTCCGCAAGGGGGATCTTCAAGGAGCAAAGCTCTCCCCTAGAATGCAATAAGAATGCGCCTTCTGACAAAAGGGACGCGAAGTTTTCATTCCGGCATCCCGGCGCGCGGTTGCACTCCGACGGTCGCAACCCGCGCGCCGTCTCGGGCAGCCGGCGGTGGAAATCGCTTTCCGACTGCCGGACCCCGTTTCCAGCCCTTCTCATGCACTCCTGTAAATTCAGCTGCGCGGAGAAAGTTGCGTTAAGAAACCGCCGAACAAGTCCCAACAATCTCCAGTTTTGAAAGGGCACGGCCGGGTACCCTTTGGGTGCCGTGCCGCAAATGGCCCACAAAACAGCTGGGCTTTAGCCCCTGAGGGAATCCCGGCTGCCCGGCAAGGACTTGTTCAGTGTTGCGGTAACTTCGCGGTGCAACGCCAATCGATAAAAGGCAGGAAACAAGCGGCAAGATCGCTGCTGTCGGGAATCACGGCTCACAATCTGCCGTGAGAGTTATTCAAGCTGGGCAAGATCGGCGGGCAGGTCGATATCGACTTCACCGCCGGGGAAGGGCAGCGCGGTCAACGGGCAGGTTGGCTTCGTCAGCAGCGCTCGCGCGCCCCGATCGCCGCAGAGCGCAAGCAAATCGGCGAAGACGGCGCGGGGAAAGACGGCGGGAGTGCCGGCGACGCCCGCATAGGCCGAGGCCGCGATGGCCGACGCGCCCTGGGCGGCGAAGGACTGAAGCAATGCGCGCAGATGGCCGGCCGTGAGCCGGGGCTGATCGCAGCCGAGTATCAGCGCGCCGGAGGCTTGCGGCGCATGGTCCTCAAGAGCGCGCAGCCCGGCGTGGATGGAGGTCGCGATGCCTTGCGGCCAATCGCTGTTGACGACGGGGATCGCGTCATTCATCTTTTCCGCCTCGATAACCGCAGAGATGCGCTCATGATAGGCGCCGAGCACCGCGATCACCGGCGTTGCGCCGGCCTCGGCGGCCAGCCGGATGGCCCGGGCAACCAGAGTTTCGCCGCCCAGCATGAGCAGTTGTTTGGGCCGGCCCAGGCGGCTGCTGGCTCCGGCGGCGAGTACGATGGCGGCAACAGGCATCGGCACCAGTGTACCGGGAAATGCTTGACTTCCGGCCGGCGGGTAATGGGTCAGTTTTAGATTCAGGGTTCGGGACTAAAGATCACCTTCAGCAGGAAGACCCATCCCTCGCGAACTACGCCATAGATGATTGCCACTATCGCGCAGACGCCTAATATAAGCTTCACCCAATCTGGAAGCTTGTCGTAGGCCCTTGAGAGGTATCCCATACCAGCCATGCTCTCATGGCCTGCGACTCTGCTGCCAATCCTTTCTTATAGGGTCCGCCTCACACCGGCGCAACTGCGCCAAATTTCAAACTGATCCACTACCGGCGCGCGTGCAGAGCCTGTGCCCATCGCAAAGCCGCGCGGCCTGAGCGAGAATGGGAGCGTGACCGATATCGAACGCATCCTGCCGCTGGGTCGCGAGTTGGAAGCCGCCGGGGCGGATTATGTGCTGGCGACCGTGGTAGCTGTCGAGGGTTCGAGCTATCGCAAGCCGGGCGCTCTGATGCTGCTGGCCCCCGACGGCCGCCGCGCCGGCACGGTGAGCGGCGGATGCCTGGAGGCCCAGGTGGCCAGCCGCGCCTGGTGGCTCACCGCCAACAGTCCATGCGTCCAGCGCTATTCCACAGCCGAGGAGGACGGCGAGCGGCCCTACGGCTCCGGCTGCGGCGGCGTGGTCTCTCTGCTGCTGGAGCGCCGCGCAACCGCCGGCCCGCTGCTGGCTGCCCTGAAGCAGGCCTACGACCGGCGCGCGCCGCTGGCGGTGGCAACCGTTTTGGACGGCGAGCAGATCGGCAGGCGCGCGTTCGCCGGCCTGGAGAGCGATCCGTCGGAGGGTTTGCTGCCCCACGACGGATCGAGCCGGACGGGCGAGGCGTCGCTTGAGGCTGGCGAAGCATCGCTTCAGGCCGCCGGCGATCCGCTTCGAGAGCTTGCGGAAGGGGCGCTGGCGAGCCGCAGGTCGATTGAAGGGAAGATCCCCGCCGGCGGAATTGACGCCCGGGTTTGGGTTGACCACCGGCCCGCCCGGCCCGGCCTGTGGATATTCGGCGCGGGCGACGATGCCCTGCCGCTGCTCCATCTGGCAAAGGAACTGGGCTGGTTTGTCGCCGTGGCCGATGGCCGCTCCCACCTGGCCACCCGCGAGCGCTTCCCGCTGGCCGATGAGGTCCGCGTGCTGCCGATCGGTGAGCTGTCCGCGATCCAATCCGTCAGCCAGTCGGCCGGTCAGCCAATCGGCTCGGCGCTGCCGGTCGGCAGTCTCCTTGCGCAGGACGCCGCCGTTGTGATGAGCCACAGCTTCGAGCAGGATGCGCGGACTCTTGCCGCGCTGCTGGTGCTTGAAGCTCCGCCTGCCTACATCGGCGTGCTCGGCCCGCAACGCCGCACTCGGGAACTGCTGGCCGAGGCCGCACGCCTGCTCGGCCTGCCCGCCGATTCCGCTCCCGCAACCGCTGAGCGGGTGGAGCGATGGATCGGGCAACTCCACTCGCCGATGGGGCTGGACCTGGGAGCGGAATCGCCCGAAGCCATCGCCTTCTCAACCCTTGCGGAGATACAGAAGTGCCTGGCCCGAGCTAGCGCTCTGCCGCTCAGCGAGGTGCGGGGTGCTTCGCCGGCGATCTCTTCCTAACTCACGCCCAACTAAACCCGCTCCGCTGCAGCGGGAGGGTGCGGATACGCTTGCCGGTGGCGGCGAAGATGGCGTTGGTGACGGCGGGCAGGATGGGCGGCAGAGTGGGCTCGCCGAGGCCGGTGGGCGAGTAATCGGTCTTGCGCCAGAAGACCTCGATGGGCGGAATCTGCCTCATGCGCATTAGCGGGTGGTTGTGATAGTTGCTCTGGCCGATGCGGCCGTCCTCCAATGTGATCTCCTGCCCCATGTGGCCGAGGCCCTCGATGACGCCGCCGAAGGCCATGCTCTCGGCGGCGCGGGGATTGATGATCTGGCTGCCGACATCGCCGGCGGCCCAGACGTGGTTCACGGTGACCTTGTTGTTCTTGTCCACGCTGACGTCGGCGACCTCGGCAAAGTAGCCCAAATGGCAGAACCAGGCGGCAATTCCCATCCCGCGGCCGGATTGCTTGCCGCGATGAGCCCAGCCCGACTTTTCCGCCGCCAGTTCAAGGACGCCTTTGAACCGCTCCGGAATCAGAACGGACGGTCCCGTCGGCTCGTGGTCGCCCACGGCGTCGCGCTGGCTCGCGGACCAGGGCGATCGGGTGTTGCCGAGAAGGTCGAGCTGGAATTCGAGCGGATCGCGTCCGGCGGCGTGAGCCAATTCGTCCAGGAACGACTGCGCCACCCAGCAGTAGGCGTTGTCACCGGGGGCGCGGAGGGCTCCGGTGCGCAGCATGAGTGGCTGCGCGGAGGTGTAGAGCGCGTAAGCCGGGGGAAAACCGGCAGGATAGGAATCCTGCCCGATGCCACCACCGGAGGTGGAGTGCTTTTCATCGCCAAAGGTGACAAAGTGATGACGCCAGGCGGTGAGCTTGCCCTGCGCATCCAGGCCGCCTTTCAGGCCAACGGTTCCGCCAGGGCGAAAGGGGTCGTGAGCAACGTCGTCTTCACGGGACCAGAGGAGCTTGACCGGCGCATCGATCTGCTTTGCGATCCATGCGGCCTCGACCAGGTAGTCGTTCTGGAGCCGACGGCCAAAGCTGCCTCCCGAGCGCACCATATGGGTGGTAATGTCCGACTCCTGGATGCCGAGCGTTCTGGCTACAAGGCCTCGACCGTCGACGGGGAGCGTGCTGGTGGACCACATCTCGAGCTTGCCGTCCTTCCAGTGGGCAGTGGCGCCCTGCGGCTCCATGGTGACGTGGGCGATGAAGGGATAGCGATAGGTGGCCTCGACCGCCTTGGCCGATGACTTGAGCGCGGCGTCCACGTCGCCATACTTGCGCACGGTGGTTGCGGGCGGGGCCTGCAGCAGCTCTTCAGCGCGCTTATTGAAGCCTTCGGTGCTTTGCGCGGCGGCGGGGCCCAGGTCCCAGTCCACCAGGAGCTGCTTGCGCGCCTGTTGCGCTTGCCACCAGGTCTCGGCCACGATGGCGATGCCCGGCTCCATTCCGGGCTCCCATGGCGTGAAGGCCGCGGGAGTTATGGCGCCATCGATGACGAGAACATGGCGCACTCCCGGCAGCGCCTTGATCTGCTCGACGCTGGCGGTCTTGACCTTGCCCGCGAAGACCGGAGCCTTTTCGATGGCCGCGTACAACATTCCCGGCAGTTGGACATCGATGCCGAACAGCGGCTTGCCGGTTACGATGGCGTGGGTGTCGACGCCCGGCTGCGAGTGGCCGATGATGCGGTAATCCTTGGGATCCTTGAGCTTGACGGCGCTGAGCGCGGGCGCGGGCAGCTCGGCGGCTTTGGCGGCGAGTTCTCCATAACTTGCGGAGCGCCCCGAGGCGGCGTGAAGCACGCGGCCCGGCTGCGTGGTGCAATCGGCCGCGGGCACACCCCACATTTGCGCGGCGGCGGCGATGAGCAACTGGCGGCCGGCCGCACCCACGCGGCGCATCGGCTCCCAACCCTGCGGCGTGTTGGCGGAGCCGCCGGAAAACTGCGGGCCGTATTTCTTCTCATCCAGCTCGGCCTGTTGCACGCGAACATCCTTCCAGTCCACGTCAAGCTCCTCGGCGATGAGCATGGGCAGCATGTTGCGCATGCCCTGGCCGGACTCCGAGGCGCGCGCCATGATGGTCACCACACCATCCGAAGCGATGTGGATAAAGGCCTGAGGCGCTAGATCGGGCGGCGGCGCGCCACGGCGCTGGGCCTGGGCGAGCGGTGAGCGATAAAGATCGAGCGCGAAGCCGCCGCCCGCGAGAGCCGAAATCTTCAAGAAAGATCGCCGGTCGAGGTTCATCGCATGACCCTCCTTCAACTCCGGCGGGCCGGGACGCCCGCTACGATTGGCTGGCCGGCTTGCGCGGCCTGATGGATGGCCTGGCGGATGCGCGGATAAGTTCCGCAGCGGCAAAGGTTTCCGCTCATGGCCGCATCGATCTCCGCGTCGGTGGGATGAGGCGAATGCGCCAGCAGGGCGGTTGCGGTCATGATCTGGCCGGCCTGGCAGTAGCCGCACTGGGGCACGTCGAGGGATTCCCAGGCCGCCTGGACGGGATGCAGGCCATCGGGCGAAAGGCCCTCAATGGTGGTGACTGCCTGGCCCGCCACGGTTCCGACATGCGTCATGCAAGAGCGGACCGCTCGGCCGTCCACCAGCACCGTGCAGGCGCCGCAGACGCCCATGCCGCAGCCGTACTTGGCGCCTTTGAGGTTCAGTATGTCGCGCAAAACCCACAGGAGCGGCGTGTCCGGCGGCACGTCCACCGTCGCGACGGCGTTGTTGACTTTCAGTTTTAAGGGCATTTGCCAACTCCACAACCCATGCAGGGGAAAAGCAACGATTGCGAAGAAAAGATCGAGATTGAAGTTTACAGCATTTTCGCTTCGGCTTGCCAGTCAGGTCTCTGAACAAGCTCTTCCGGCTGGGTCAGCGTTGCCTCCGGGGCGAAAGCTCCCAGTTTCACTGGGCATTTTGCGGTTCGGCATCCAGGGGGTACCCGGCCGTGCCCTTTCAAGACTGATCTGGAGATGGCTTCCAGTCCCTCAGTCCCTAGTCCCTCAGTCCCTAGTCCCTCAGTCCCTAGTCCCTCAGTCCCTAGTCCCTCAGTCCCTAGTCCCTCAGTCCCTAGTCCCTCAGTCCCTAGTCCCTCAGTCCCTAGTCCCTCAGTCCCCTGACCCCTGCTCAGTAACTGACTTCCAGCACGCTGATCGAGTAGGGCGCGAAGCTCTGCTCGAACTTCGGTCCATTTACCTCGATCTTCCGCTCCACGGGGATGATCGCCTCGGGATTGGCGATGGTGTTGGTGGCGTTGGGCGTCTTGCCGCTCAAAGTGACCAGCTTCGCCTCCGGCTGCACCTTCTCCACGCCGCTCAGCGCGACGGTCACCGGCGCGGTCTCCGACGACGCATTGACCACTTTGATGAAGAGCTTGCGCAGCTTGTCGTCGCGTGTCACCGACGCGTACATCCGCGGCCCGGCATCGGTCAGGGTGGAGGCCACCACCTCCGTGCCCAGGTAGCTCCCGAACATCACCTGCGCCCAGTAGCTGGGCGACCCGTAGCTCGACAGCGCGTCGTAGCCGATCAGGTCCGTGGCCCACTGCATGCCGCCGGGATTCACATTCACAAACAGCGGCGCATAGCTGGCCATGATGACCAGATCGCTGTTGCGCTCCAGCCCCGTCATCCACGCCGCGTCGCCCAGCGCCGCCTGAAGGTTGGGGGTCGGCTCGCCCTCGCGCGTGGCCCATTCGCCGACAAAGATCTTCGGGCCGCCGCGGTCGGCCTTATCGTAGTGGCCGGCGTCGCCCAGCGACTCCTCGGCCGACATGTAGAAGTGTTCGTCCAGCACATCCGGCTTCACGCTCTTGACCGGCGTGGTGGCAATCAATTGCAGATTCGGGTAGCGCTGCTTGATCGCCTTGAAGTACTGCGCAAAGCGGCCGTCGTAGGAGCCCGACTTGTCGAACCAGTCCTCGTTACCTATCTCGACATAATGCAGAGGAAACGGCTCGGCGTGCCCGTCCCTGGCCCGCTCGGCGCCCCACCAGGTATCCGCGCCGCCGGTGGCATACTCGATCTCGTCGAGCGCATCCTGAATGTAAGGCTCCAGCGCCGGCCCCGGTTCCACATGCTCCTGGGCCATCGAGTAGCCGGCATAGACTGCCAGCACCGGCTCGATCTTCAGATCCTCGCACCACTCCAGAAACTCCAGCAGCCCCATGCCGTCCGACGAGCGGTAATGCCATGGGCTGGGATGCGTCGGCCGGTCGACCCAGGGGCCGATGGTCCTCTTCCACTCGAAGCGCTCCGCTATGTGATCGCCCTCCAGGTAGTTGCCGCCCGGCAGGCGCAGAAACTTGGGATGCATGGCCGCCAGCTTCTCCATCAGGTCGATGCGGTTGCCGTGGGGACGGTCGAGATAGGTGGGCGGAAAGAGCGAAACTAGGTCGAACCAGACCGTCGCCGGCCGCGGAATGGTCAGAACCAGGTGGTTGTTCGCCGAAACGGGAACATCTTCGGTCTTTAGCGTGAAGGTGAATGGCCTCCAATCGCCGGACAGCCGGGTCACGGTGGCGCTGGCAGCAACCGCGCCCGTCTGATCGTTGACCAGGCTGACGGTGACTGGAATCCCATTGCTGTCGGTTTTTGCATAGAATGAGCCGCTGTAGGTCGTCCGCGGCCGCACCGCGATGCCCCAATAGCCGTCGTTCTGGACGCCGGCCGGGGCAGTTTCCGTAGCCGAAGTCACGCTCACCTTCAAGCTGCGCGGCAGCGCGTCGCTGGGGCCGGTCGTCTCATCCACTGAGATATTCGCTGCGGAGTTCCCGCGCTCCACCAGCGTCCAGTGTTGCAGCGCGCCCCACCCATGCCCGACGGCGCGGTCGCGGACCAACTCCGCATAGAGCCCGCCGTCGTAAGAGAAGTTGATCTCTTCCGTCATCAGCCCGTAGAGCGTCGGACTGACCTTGGCGGTCGGGCGATCCACCTGGATGGAGAGCGATGGCGACTGAGCAGACAGGCTGAACGGCAGCGTTAGGGCAAGCAGCGGAACGAGGGCGAGAATTCGTTTACTCATAACGCAACCCAGAGTATGAGACTGCCCCGGCGTCTGGCAAATCGGCTCGGGCTTGCCCGCAACCGGTCATCTCCAGCGCTCACCCCTCGATCTCCGCCGTAATCCTGGCCCTCGTCTCATCCGGCAGCGCGGGCATGGCCCCCGGCTGCGAGGCCACCCATGCGCCCCAGCGGTTTCCGGCCGCGTTCAGCGTAGCCAGGTCAGCGCCGCGCAGCAGGTAGTGCGTCAGAGCGGCAGTAAACGCATCCCCCGCCCCGATGGTGTCGGCCACGGTCACTCGAATGCCTGGGTGCTCGTGGAATTCGTTCCGCTTCACCAGCAGACTGCCATGCTCGCCGCGGGTGATGGCCACCATCTCCGGCGCCGGAAACTCCGCCAGCAGCCGCAGCGCGCCCAGCCGCAAACGGTCCTCAGCCGGCCCCTCGTCCGGCGGCAATCCCAGAAGCCCAATCACCCGCGGAAGCTCGGCGTCGTTCATCTTCACCACCGTCGCCAGCTCCAGCGACTCCAGAATCACCTCGGCGGAGTAGAACGGCGCGCGCAGGTTCACGTCGAAGACGCGCACGCACGCCGACGGAGTCTGAGCCACCAGCATCTGGATGGTTTGACGCGACTCCAGCGAGCGCTGGGCGAGCGATCCGAAGCAGATCGCTCCGGCCCGCTCCGCCAGCCGAACCCACTCATCGGATAGCTCCAGAAAATCCCACGCCGCCGGCCTGTGAATTGTGTAACGCGGCTGGCCGCCCTCGAAGGCCACCGTTACCCGGCCCGTCTCGTGCATCGGGTCCACTTGCACCAGGCTCGCGTCCGCAGGCAGCGCCTCCAGCCGGTCCATCGCCTTCCGCCCCAGATCGTCGCCTCCAATGCGGCTCAAAATGGCCGCGTGATCGCCCAGCCGGCCCGCCATCACGCTGAAGTTGGCCGGTGCGCCGCCCAACTGCGCCCCCTCGGGCAACAAGTCCCACAGCAGCTCGCCCAATCCCAAGATCAGATGCGGTTCACTCAAAGTCGTACTCCCTATTCCCTACTCCCTGTTCCCTATTCCCTACTCCCTGCCCTCACCCCATCCACCGCCAGATTGAGCAATCCTCGCCATTCGACGAGGCATATTCCCCCTCCGGCTGGTTGGCCAGAATCGTATGGTCGGCAATCGCATCCGCCCGCGACCGCTTCACCTCGCCTTTGAACAGCCTCACAAACCCGGCCTGCTCTTCCACCACGCGCTCCTGCTCGTTGTTCACATAGAGAAGGTCCAACTGCCCAGCGCGGCCGGCAAAGGCCTTCTTGAGCGCCTTCAGCAGCTGCCGCAGCACCGGCGCCCCAAAGGGATTGAAGAGAAACGCGGCGCAAGGCCCCTGGGGAAAGCGGAACTCGACCGCATCGCCGCAAACCATCCGCATGGGCGCACGCGCCCGGCCCGCCACCCGCCACGCCGTGGCGTTCCTGCGCGCAATCCGCGCCAGCGCCGGATTCAGTTCTACCCCCACGACCTGGCGAAAAGGCATCTCCGAGGCCAACAGCACCGCCCGCCCCATCCCCGCGCCCACATCCACAAATGTAAACTCGCCCATCGGCGCCGCCGGCCGGCTCTTCCGCCAGCGCGCCAGCAGCGACTTGAAGACGGAGGGCGCAACCCCATAGTATGCCGTGCTATGCCGGTCGTGGCGGTGCCCGCTCTTCAGGTGCCGCCCCGCAATCAGCCCGCTCGTGCGCACCCCATACTCCACGTCGAACGGGTGCCGCACATATCCATCCCCAACGGCCAGGCCCGGCAAAAGCCGCCGCGTCTCCTCCCTAATCCGCCCCTCAGCCGCATCCTTCACGCTTTGAACCTTACCAAAGTTACATTACTTTCGAACAGCACTAGACAAATCCCGGGGGACGGGCGCATCCTAACCGGCAGGAGTCAACTTCTCAAGAAACGCTAATGCCAGTCCCCCGCACGCCGATAATGGGAATGAGCGATTGCCAAGTTTCGGAGGGCCCCCATGACCACCGCTTTCCACATTCCCGATGGCCTGAGCGCAACCGTCCTCTCCATTGCGGTGATCGGTCCGGACGCGCGGCGGCGTAGCGCGGTGGCAAGCGCCCTGGCGGAATGCCAGGATAGCCGCATCCAGGAGTTCAAGTCCTACCCAGCCAGCCTCGGCGATGTGCCGCAGATGCTGATGCGGAGCTACAACGTCCTGATCGTGGATCTGGACAGCGATCCGGAGTTCGCCCTGGAACTGATCGAGAACATCTGCGCGCATGGCCCGGCCATCGTCATGGTCTATTCGGAACGTTCCAATCCGGATCTGATGGTCCGCTGCATGCGCGCGGGCGCGCGCGAGTTCCTCCGCCTGCCACTAGCCCACAGCACCATGGCCGAGGCGCTGGTTCGGGCCTCGGCCCACCGTCCGGCAGCCCACGCCCCGCAAAAGACCGAGGGCGCCCTGTTCGTCTTCCTGGGTTCGAAAGGCGGTTCCGGCGTCACCACCGTGGCCTGCAACTTTGCCGTATCGCTGGCCCAGGAGTCGCGCAATAGCACCCTTCTGATCGACCTCAATCTCCCGTTTGGAGACGCGGCGATGGACCTCGGGATCAAGGCTCAATACTCGACAGTGGACGCGCTTCAGAACTCCGCCCGGCTCGATGCGACTTTCCTTGTCCCCATGGTCGTTCGTCATAGCACCGGTCTCTCGGTGCTCGCGGCGCCAAGTGAAATGACCACCTTCCGAGCTTCCGATGAAGCCATCGACAGGCTGCTGGCTACCGCCCGCCAACAGTTCGATTACGTGGTGGTGGATGCGGGATCGAGCCTCGACCTGGAGAAGACGGCTCTCTTCAGTGAGTCGGCCACCGTCTACCTGGTCACGCAGGTCGGCATTGCCGAACTGCGCAACTCAAACCGCATGATCGGACAGCTCAACCGTCGCGGCGGCCCCAAACTCGAAGTCGTAATCAACCGTTTTGATCCCAATTCGCAGGGATTCCCCGAAGAATACGTGACCAAGGCGCTCACGCGACCGGCCGATTGGAAGGTTCCCAACAACTATGCCGCCGTGCGGCGGATGCAGGACACCGCTACTCCGCTGGCGCTCGAAGACTCATCCCTTTCACGAACCATCCGCCAGATGGCCAGAGGCGCTTGCGGGGCTCCGGAGGTTGCGGAAAAGAAGAAGAAGTTCGGGCTTTTCCGGTGAATGGAACCGAAGCGATGCGAACGACTGTTTAATCGGGGACGCTTCGCGACCGCCGCCAGCTTCAGTCGTATCTCTCGAAGACAATCTGCTTGCGATGCCAGCCGAAGCCGGCCAGCCGCTCGCGCACGCTTGCGACCATGAAGTTCAGCCCGCAGATGTAGGCATAGATGTCGAAGTTCAGCTCCGACGCCAGCAGGGCTGGATCGGGCGCGGGAACGGGCAGCGGCTGGCCAAGGCGAGCGGCGCGCTCCTCGATGATTCTGGCCACATGATCCTGCACGTAACCGCGCAGGCCGCTCCAGTTCTCCTCGGCGCGGCTCAGCGTGGGCAGGTAGTGGAAGTTCGGCTTGCTCCTCGCCAGGGCCTCGAACTCCTCGCGATAGTAGATGTCGCTCTCGTAGCGTGTGCCGTAGACCAGCCAGATCTCCTTGCCCCCGCTGCGGTCCGGGCCTTCGGCGGGAAACAGGGTTTGCAGATAGGCGCGCATGGGCGCGATGCCCGTGCCGGTAGCGATCAGGATGGAGTCGGTGATGGGCTCATTCAACAGAAAGTGCCCATGCGGCCCGTGAATCTGAATCGTCGCACCGAGCGGCAGGTCGGGCAGGTCGGCCAGGTGATTGGAGAAGAAGCCCTCCTCGACGCGGTTAACGCACAGCTCGAAGCGGTTGCCGCTGGCGGCCGAAGCGATCGAGTAGGCGCGAGTCTGGAGCTTGCCGTTGGCGTCCTCGGCCACGGCGGAGACAAACTGGCCGGCGGCATAGGGGAAGTTCTCCACCCCGTCGATGACAAAGACAAAGTGGTAGCACTGCGCTACTTCGGAGATGCAGTCTTTCTGTTCCAAACGTGCCGTATAGAGTTGTCGAGCCAAGGCGGTTCTCGCTGGGGAAGAGATGAGGCCCGCAAGACGGGCTGTTTCTTTGATGCGGCGGGCAGGAAAAAGGACCAAGCACGGCGAGGCGCGCCTCCTCCTATAATTGATGGGGAGCCGGATGAGTTCCCTTTGTGCTTTTCGGCCTCCAAGCCCGTTTCCAGAGGAATCCATGGCCGCATTGATCGATGCCATTACCGTCAAGCGCAAGATGGTTTTTGAGTTTGAGAACGTCCCGTATTATTGCCTCGAAGCGGAGGTTTCCACTCCCACTGCCCGCGGCGGCCAGACGCTGGTCCGCTTGAAGATGCGCAACCTGCTCACACGCGCGGTCTTCGACAAGACCTTCAAGGCCAGCGACAAGTTCAAGGAGCCGGATCTGGAGACGGTCGAGGCTTCCTATCTCTACAGCGACAGTGAGGGCTCGCACTTTCTGGATCAGGAGACCTTCGATACCCATACCCTCTCCGGCCAGATGGTCGGCGACGCGCTGGACTTTCTGGTCGAGGGCGCGCTGATCCAGCTGCACAAGTTCAACGGCAACCCCATCGGCTTGCAGTTGCCGGCCCAGGTGGATCTGGCGGTCGCCTACACCGAGCCCGGCGCGCGTGGCGACACCAGCGGCAACGTGACCAAGCTGGCCAGGCTCGAAACCGGTCTCGAAATCAAGGTTCCGCTCTTCATTCAAGAAGGGGTCAAGGTGAAGGTTTACACCGAGACGCGGGAGTTCGCCGGGCGGGTCTGAGCGCAATCGGAAATCAGGAATCGCAAAACTCACACTTGACATTGACAGCAAATCCACTACCATATGGTTGTGGATAGATTGGGTACAACATTTGCGGCTTTATCCGATCCAACCCGGCGGGCGATGATCGAGCGACTCTCACACGGACCTGCCTCCGTGCATGGATTGACGGAACCGTTTGCACTCTCGCAGCAGATGATCTCAAAACATATTGCCTGCCTGGTGCGGGCGCGGGTTGTGGTGAAGACGAAGCGTGGACGAGAGAGTGTGTGTACGCTGAGGCCAGAGGCGATAAAGACAGTCAGCGACTGGGCGGCTTATTATCGCCGATTCTGGGAAGAGAGTTTCGACAAGTTGGATGCGGTTGTGAATCAAATGAAAAAAACGGAGGTCTGAGATGAC